>SXGU01280140.1_pt1 | contig 15118 bp, 17 predicted proteins | sample 3174531 | NCBI WGS metagenome assembly SXGU01 (sample SAMN11356863, study PRJNA531348) | freshwater metagenome | isolation source: freshwater sample F1-140 | place: China: Fuxian Lake, Yuxi | collected 2017-12-25
ACCTGACCATAGAACTGAAAGGAGCCATCCCGCCGCCCTTGCGCGCCGGTATGGGAGACTGGATTTTCGGCTGCGACATCTGCCAGGAGGTCTGCCCTTGGAACCGCAAGGCGGTCCCTGTCGCAGAGCCGGTCTTCAGGGCGCAGCCAGGGCTGGAAAATCCCTCGTTGCCCGAGTTGTTGGCACTGAATCAGGAGGAATTCACTGCCCGTTTCCGCCACAGCCCGCTCAAGCGGGCCAAGCGGCGCGGCTTGCTGCGCAATGCGGCCGTGGCCCTGGGCAATGCGGGCGACCGCCGCGCCGTGCCGGTCCTGGTGCAAGCCCTGGCAGACGAAGAGCCATTGGTGCGGGCGCACGCTGCCTGGGCCCTGGGCCGGCTGGGAGGGGAGGAGGCGCGGGCTGCCCTGGGCGCTGCCCTGGAGACCGAACAGGACGCGCAGGTGGGTCTGGAGTTAGAGGAAGCACTAGCCGAGGAGAGGGCAGATGAGTGAGCAGGTTATCCAACTGAGCGCTGCGGATTTTGAGGAGGCCATGGACTTCATGAACCTCGTGTTCAGCGGTTATTCGCCCACGGACTTCGCCAAGTTGCTGCCCGTGCTCTACCGGCCCACCGAGGAGCACATGGCCTGCAACTACGCCATCCGCCAGCAGGGCCGCATCCGGGCCGTGGTCGGTCTCTTTCCCCTCCAGTGGCAGGCGGGGCCGATCCTGTTGAAAGCGGCCGGCATCGGCGGGGTCTCCACCCATCCCAACTACCGCAGCAGTGGGCTGATGAAGCAGCTCATGCAACACTGCGTGACGCAGATGAAAGCCCAGGGGTATCATCTGTCCTGGCTGGGTGGCCAGCGCCAGCGCTACCTCTATCACGGGTACGAGAAATGCGGGGTCGGCCTGTCGCTGTCGCTGAGCCGGTCCAATCTGCGGCACTGTTTTTCGGGGGAACCCGCCCTGCGCTTTGAGCCCTTGGCCGCCACCGACCAGGCCGGTCTGGCCCGCGCCCGCGAGTTGCACGACACGCAGCCTTCCCGTGCCCGGCGCGTACCCGCCGACTTCCACCTTCACTGCGTCAGTTGGCACCACCGCCCCCATGTCGCCCTCGACGCAGGCGGGTGTATGGTCGGGTACCTGGTGGCCAACGCCAAGGGGGATGCGGTGACCGAGTTGGTGGGGGAGAACGACGAGGTGGCGGTGGAGATGGCGCGCGCTTGGGCAGCGCGGGGAGATCAGGGGATCAATTTGGATCTCAACCCGGCTGCCCCCGGCCTGATCCGCCGGTTGGGCCAGTACTGCGAAGGCATGAACACCCACGCCTCGGGCAACTGGCAGTTCTTCGCCTGGGAGGAGGTGCTGGGGGCCCTGTTGCAACTGCGCCGGGGCATGGGGCCGCTGCCGGCGGGCCGGGTGGTGGTGGGTATCGAGGGCTACGGCCCGCTGGCGCTGGAAGTGGACGGCGAACACACTGCGGTGAAACGCACCGAGGAAGAGCCGGCGGTGAAAGGCAATGCCCCGTTGATGCTGCGCCTGCTCTGCGGCCCGCTGCCGCCCTCGCAGGTAATGGCGCTGCCGGCCTCGGCGGCGTTGTTAGAGGCGTGGTGTCCCCTGCCCCTGTACTGGGCTAGGCAGGACGGGGTCTGATCCGGTGGAGGGCCAGACACGAAAGCTCTTGGCGATCCGGTCGGCCAGGGCAGATGACGCCGAGGTGGTGGCGCGGATATACATCGAGTCGTGGAATGCCGGTTTTGGCGAGTTGGTAGGGCATCGCACCGGCCCGGCCAGGGCCAGGGCAGAGGGGTACCCTTTCCGGATTATGCGCCGGGCGCCCAATGCTGCCCCGCTCACCCCGGTTCCACCACGCCGAACTCCTCGGGGTAGCCGAGGGCATGGCGCAGCCGGGTGCCCGAGTAGGCCAGGGTCGAGGCCGACCAGATCTGTTTCCACATCGGGCCCAGGCGCGGGGTGAGGCGCAACTCGACCCCTGCCGCGATGATGGCCGCCAGGAGATCTCCCACGGGGGCGACGGCAAGCGGGGTGACGACCTCGCGGCTGAGGTAGTGTCCACCATCGTGTCCCGCCGGCGAGAACGAGGTTTCCGGCAGGTGGTAGCGATAGAGCTGGGCCTGGCGAATGCGTTCCAGCCAGTCGGCCTCGACCACCATGACGAAGCGCGGCTCGAGATGGTTCAGCCAGCGCTGCCGGTCTTCATGGGTGGTCGTGGGGCCTGCCCAGAAACAGGCGCGGGGGCAATCGCGGGGGACGTAGTACATCGGCGCGTGCCATTCGTCGATGGCCCAGACCAGGGGCTCGTCCTGGATCGCGCTCGTTTTCGCAACGTGCGGGCGAAACACCGCGATCCCCGGATCCTCCGAGAAGTGGTAGAGCGCCATGGCCTTTCCTCCGGGCAGGGCGGTGATGGATCCGTACCTGCCGCTGGTTGGCTGGTTAGTCTGCTGCGGTGGGAGCGCTGAAGGCCTTGCTGTAGTAGCCCGAGGGGTCGAAACAACAGACCCGCCGTTTTCCCGCAGCCAGCTGGTCACAGGCACTGCTGACCCGTTTGGCCCGGGTCGCCGCCTGTTTGGCGGAGGTGATCCAGTGGATCCAGTCTAGACGGGCGATGGCGGTGGTGCCGTCCCAGACCGCTCGGGCCTCCGGAAGAGCTGCCAGCGTCGCGCCCAGATCGGCCGGGACTTCGGGGTCGGGCTCCTGTGCCAGGGGCTGGATCGCGAAGGTGACCACGTCGCCGATGGCCGCGCCGGCGGCTGCGAGCAGTTCCCCGTCTACCCGCAGCCAGTGACTCAGCTGGCCATCCGGCTCGAGCATCGCCCGGAAGTCATGGCCGTTCAGGGTGCCCTCCACGGTTGTCCTGCCTCGCCGGGGGAGGGTGGCGCTCACCTCCTTTGGCAGTACCACGAACGCCCATGGCGTGGCGCGGTCCGCCTGCGCCGGGCGCAGCAGCTTGGCCTCGAATTGAGCAGGGGGATCCTTGGGGGTCATGCGCGATCAGCCTCCATAATCTACCAAAATAGACATGGTCATAGGCGTGATCTCTGGTACTGCCTTTGCCCTTGAACCGATTGCCGGCTATCGGGTATCACTGTGAAGCTGCGAACAGGGCGCATTTCTGGGCAGATCAACGATTTCGGCATGCAGCTATCAGTCGGCGCCACGACAATCCGGTCGATTCACGGGCGCCCGCGGTCCTCGACCGCCGGTTCGAAGAAAACGGGCTGGCCTACTGCGACGCGGCCACGTCGAATAACGGTGCCGTAGACCCCGGCCTTGTTGTCCCTCACCCGAACGATTGCTTTCAACACCTCGGGGTTGGGGCGTGCCGAGTCGGGGTCGAAGTTCACCATAGAGCAGCGCTCGTCGCGATTGGTGACACCGATGGCGGCACGTTCCTTGGTTTCTCCGAACGAAAAGACGCCTCCCACCCATTCGTCTTCCCCGAAAGGAACGGATCGCACTGATGCAATCAGGATGTTCGGCCGGAATCGTCGAACATCCGGGCGTTGTGCCGCAAGCCTGGCAACTTCATTCACCGTAGCGGAGGCAATGATGGAGATGCTCGCTTCGTCGAAGATGCCGCGGTTGAGGTACGTCATTTCGACCGGCGAGCCATGGCGGTGACCAACCTCCCGCGCCAGTTCCTGGCCAAACACGGCCAGTTCCTGCCCTGCCGGCGTGCGAACGTGCGTCGGGAGGTCTCCATCGGCGGCAGGTCCCCGCCGCTGGGGGGCAAAGAGAATCAGCTCCGGAAGTTTGCTGGCGGTCAACCACGGAAAGCCACTGCGATCATCAACGCGACGGAAGGCCAAACGCCGGTCGCCGTCAAGACCGTGCCAGCCCAGGTTGGCGACGTCGAGAGTCTCGCCCATCATGGACTTCACCGGGTACCGGTAGATTGCCTCCACTTCACCAATCTTGATGGGCATGTCCGATCTCGTCCACCTAACGCCCGCACGCAGCACCCGAACCCGCTCTTCTTTTGGAGCCACATCCATATCACTTTGATGGCTCATTTCGTAGGACTTCTCTCGAGGGAAATTCGGTATCTGATCGCGAACGCTCCGGTGCAAGGGTCTGTTCGGCGTTGGCCTACTCGCCCCTCAGAGCTTCGCCGCTCCCATAGAGCGATCGGCGGGTCGCAGGAGCAGGCTCGCCACCATGGCAACAACCAGCACGACCGCCACCGTGCCAAGCATCCAGAGAATGGGAACCTTGTAGAGCTCAATGATGAGCATCTTGATACCTACCAGTGTGACGATCACAGCAAGGCCGTATCCAAGGAGGTGGAAGCGATCCGCCATGTCGGCTAGCAAGAAGTACATTGCGCGCAACCCAAGGATCGCGAACGTGTTCGCAGTGAAGACGATGAACGGATCGCCCGTCACTGCGAAGATAGCCGGAATGCTATCTACGGCAAAGATGAGGTCGGTCACCTCGACCAGCACGAGAACCAGGAACAGGGGCGTGAGAGCCCGCTTGCCGTTCTCGATTACGGAGAATCGTTCGCCATGCAGGTCATTGGTAATCCGCAAGTGACTTCGGAGCCACCGCAACAGCGGATTGGAGGCAAGGTCGCTTTTCTGGCCCGTGAACAGGAACATCTTGATGCCAGTGACGACCAGAAACGCACCGAAGACATAGAAAATCCATGAGAACTGCTGAATCAGGAGGGCGCCAAGGTAGATGAGCACCGCACGCATGAGGATTGCGCCGACAACCCCCCAAAGGAGCACGCGCTTCTGAAACTCGGGTGGTATCGTAAAGTACGTGAAGATCGTAATCCAGACGAACACATTCTCGATCGCGAGGGCCTTTTCAATGAGATAGCCGGTCGCATACTCAAGTGTCTTACGACCAGCGATCTCCGAAACTGACCGTTGAGGTGCCACCAGAACCAGGCACCGAAGGCACCAGCTGCCATAAACCACACGACGGACCACCATGCCGCCTCTTTCACCGAGACTTTGTGACTTCCCTGTGCCCGCAGAAGCAAGAAGTCCACGGCGATTAAGGCGACGACGAGGAGGCTGAAGCCTGCATAGAGGAGTGGCGTTCCGGTGTGCCCGATGTCAGTCATGGAATAAGCTCCCCGGGAAGTGATTCGTTGCCGGCGAACGTCGGCGTTGATGGCGGTGTTATGCGTCGCTGCTTTCCAACAGACACTCCATCCGCCACATGCCTATACGTGTTGATCTACCAGAATAGTGTTTCCATCTGGATCAACAATCATAAAGCTAGCCGGGCCAGTAGAGCCTTGCTCTGTTTCCGAAAGCATGGTTACACCACGATCCTTGAGTTGGCGCTGTAACTCTCGAACATCCGTGAATTCCTTGAGTATCTGGGCATCACTGTCCCAGCCTGGGTTGAAGGTGAGAATGTTCTTGTCGAACATGCCCTGAAACAACCCGATGGCGTGTTGGCTATTTTTCATAACCACCCAATTCTGCGATTGATCTCCTGCGAATACTGCAAATCCCAGCTTTTCGTAAAAGAGCCTCGACGCCTCGATATCCCTAACAGCCAAGCTAACAGAGAAAGCTCCCAGTTCCATAACTGCCTCCTTGTGGTGTTCGTGACGCATAACGCTCCGGATCACCCGCGCACGCAGCGCGTCGGGTGCATGCGGTTGTTATACCTTATCGATAGACATCACCACGGTGACGCACGATCACAATATCAACAACATGCTTCCCATCGTTGATGTCGTAGATGATCCGGTAATCGCCTGCACGGAGTCGCCATAGGTTGCTCGGACCACGGATCTTCTTGCAGCCATGAGGTCGCGGTTGCTGTGCAAGTGCCTCAATCTTCGCCAGTACTCGCCTGGCAACCTCCGCATCCAAGCTCTCCAGTTCACGCCTTGCTGACCGCGTAACTGTGATCGTGTATTCGGACATCTAGGACCTTCCGAGCACGCGACGCTTCACCTGGGCGAAATCTTCCCTCGGTTCTTTCTTCCGTGCGGCAGCCACCGCGGCATCATAGAAGTCTTCCCATAGTGCACGGTGTCGCTTTAGGTCGATGAGCACCGCTCGTTTCTCTCCCCGATCATCGATCACGAAGTCTACTCCCGTCAGCTTGCGTCGCGTTGTGTCAGTGGTCATCGTTTCTCCTCTTGTTTCGTCTTTGGGGTATAACGCCTTGCATAAGCGGCTTGGCGAGTTTTTCGCCAAGTCGGCTTAATGCAGATGTTATGAAATTATTTGTTTTGATTTTGATTTTCAACGAATTCGAACCAGCTTTTTAACTGGAGTGCTCTTTGTTTAATAATTGGTGTTATCAATCTATCTGCGTCGCCAGTTCTCATTAGTGCATACATTGTTCCCATTTCATTTTTATATTCGATATCAAGCAAACTTGAATTAAAATCAATTGATTTGTCCCGCTCATTTATCCAAGCGAGTTGAGATGCTTTTAGCATCTGTTTTTCTTTTTTTCCAAGAATGCTCATAAGTTTTTTATAATAAATATTTAATTCTCTGTCCCATATATCATAACTGTTAAAACATTGAATCCCACCGGTTCCCCCACCTGTATTGTCGAGACAATTTTGAATATATTCCTTATAATATGCTTCAAATTCATCAACTGATTTAAAAGATTCCAAAGTTTTAAAATCATCTATTTTCTTATAGTTATAATCAATAGCAAATGTAACTGATGATGTAATGAGGCAGATGACAACAAGGCAAAATAGATTAAATGTTTTTAACATAGATGATTTTCTCCTCCTTATTTGTGTTCATAACGCCTTCGGAATCAGCGGCGGCGCGAAGCGCCGTCCGCTGCATTCCGTTGTTATGTCGCGCGCTGCATCGCGCCGTCAAGTAGTCAGTTCCTGAATGTATCGCTTGGACGAACCATAGCTCACAATCGCTACATCCAGTCCATAGTCTCGATACAACTCGACCGAACGCTTGATTTTACGAACGATCCAATCTGTCTCGTTGCCAAATGCTCCCCCGCCGAGAAGCGTAAGGAACAGTCTGTTGTTCCCGGTCCTCTCGACGTTCGCGATCGCTGCGCAGAACGTCGCTTCGTAAGAAGCCTCCAGCACCAGCGAAGCGAAGTCCGTCCAGAGGCTTGTCGGGTGACGGGAATAGGCAACAGGTAGTGCAGAGCAATAAGTCTGCGAGACGACATGTCGACAGTCGTCGAGCGTCACTTGAGTACTCCACTGAATGCCGATTCGCAACAACGCGCGCAGTGTGTCTCGATCGCTCTCCGTCAATGCTCGCAGGCGACTTGCTATCTCGACCAAACCACTTTCTGATGGAAGAGCATAGCCATTGCGCATGTACCACAGGCTGCCGTCGGAATTCCCCAGTGCCATTCCGACATCTGAAAGGCAGTCGATCTGGTTGGTCGCGGACTGCCCGGTCTTGCCGCCCACGTTCGCAAAGTAGTTGCGATAGATCGTTCCTGCGCCCCCGGCGATTGCGCAGGCGGGGCCTTGGGTACGGTCGTTCTCGTAGATACCGACACCACGCTCTGGCGTTACGCTCGGCGACACCATCTCCAATAGGTTGAATTGCGAAGCCACCTGAAACAGCGAGTCCGCATTGCGTGCGTCCCTATGCAACTCCCGTACGTCGGCTACAACCTCGCGAACTGAAGTCTTACCAGCATGGCGCTCACTGGACCGCGCGCGTCTGCGCAACTCCGCCAGCGAAGGCGTTTCCAGTTCGCCGGGGATCAAGCGCCGGCCGTTTACGCGAGAGATCAGTTCACCGCCATCGACGATGAAGTTCTCCCGAACCTGCTCGGGTGATTCCTCCGCAAAGCCGGTCAGAACTTCAAACCACATGGTTCGCTCCCGTCCGCGACATAACTAGTGATTGAACCGCAAAAATGCGGTTGATCTAGCTTGAACCCGAAAAAGCGCGGTTGATCTGGGCTCAGGTTGGCACCAGATTTGCCCACTGGAACCTCAAGAGCGTCTATTCCTCCCCTGGAACTGGAATCTCCCGGGCAAGAAGACGTCTCGATTTTGACTCATTGGCGAGTACAATACTGCACACTCCCAATCGTCACAAGCTAAAAACTTAAAAGCGACAGGTTTGCCCTAGAACTGGGCGTTCTACGACTAACTCTCAGAGGGAACCGAGAATGTCAGGGCTGTAAAATCAGCGGTTTTGATTTGTAGAATTCTGCTCTTGTAACTTGTTGCTGGACAGGCTCATACACGAGTCAACCCCTTAGAGCCTGTCGTTTTTAAGTAAAAATGGAATCTCCCCAAAAACCGGCCAAGAAGCTCCTTGACCAAGTGCGCGAGACGCTCCGTCTGCGGCACTACTCCCGTGCGACGGAGAAGACCTACGTTTTCTGGATTCGGCGCTACATCCTGTTCCACCACAAACGACACCCATTGGAAATGGGGGAAGGAGAGATTGAAGAATTCCTCACTGATCTGGCGGTTGAACAGAAGGTTGCCGCATCAACCCAGAACCAGGCCTTCAACGCGTTGCTCTTCCTCTACCGGCAGGTGCTCAAAAAGGAGTTGAAGGAATCGATTCAGGCGGTGCGGGCCAGGCGTCCCCAGCGCTTGCCCACGGTGTTGAGTCGGGAAGAGGCACGGCGGATCATTGAGGCACTGGCGGGGCTAGAAAAGCTGATCGTCCAGGTTCTGTACGGATGTGGACTACGGCTGATGGAGTGTCTGCGCCTGCGGGTGAAGGACATCGACTTCGCGTTAAACCAGATCACGGTGCATGATGGCAAGGGGCAAAAGAGCAGAAGAACCATGCTGCCAGAGCGCATCAGCACCCCGCTGCAGGAGCACCTGTGCCGGGTTCGTCTGCTGCACCAGGCTGACGTGAAAAAGGGCTACGGCCGGGTGGTGTTGCCGGGCGCGCTGGCTCGCAAGTACCCGAACGCCGACACGGCGTGGGAGTGGCAGTACGTGTTCCCGGCGAAGACGATGTACCGGGAGCAGGAAACCGGCGTGATGCGGCGTCATCACGTCCACCCCAGCAGTGTGCAGAAGGCGCTCCAACGAGCAGTAGGGATATCCGGGGTCGCCAAACCCGTTCATTGCCACACCTTCCGCCACAGCTTCGCGACCCATCTGCTGGAGGCAGGGTACGACATCCGCACCGTGCAAGAGTTGCTCGGACACCGAGATGTGAGCACTACGATGATCTATACGCATGTGCTCAACCGGGGAGGCCTGGCCGTTCGCAGTCCCCTGGATGGGTGAGAAAAGCTCCAGCCTGTGTCAGGTGCCCCTTTGCGTACCCCGAATGCCCATATCCCCCAAAGAGTTCCTCACTCCAGACAACACAGCCGGCCGGAGACCGGCACTTCGGTATTTTCCACCCGCGCGGTCCCGCCGAAGGTGCCGTTGGTCGTGTTCAGGGTGATATCCAGAAAGACGGCGCCCCGCTGCGCCCCGCTCAGGGTCAGTTCCCCCCACACCCGCAGCCGGGCCGGGCGGGATTCGGTCTGGAGCGGGCCGTCGAGCAGCACCGCGCCGTCGGCCGAGTAGCCGGCGAAATTCCAGGTGGTGCCCGCCACGGTCAGCACGCCCTGCACCCCCTCGATCCGGCCGCCGCCGGCCTGGGTGGCCACCAGCCCGTCGCGCAGGGTGGGCAGTAAGCCCTTGGCGATGACGTTCACTTCCGGCTGAGTGAGGGGGGCCACGGTCGCGTCCTTGCCGCATCCCCCCTGCACCAAAAGAAAAAGGGCTAGGCGGACGAGTATCGCCGCGCCTGGCCCGCGTCTTTTCTCCAAGGACTCAGCCTTTCAGGAAACCTTTTACCCGTGGGTGCCCCAGCACCTCCTGGTTGAGCACGTGGGCCGGGGTTTTGCCCGCGATGGCATCGGCCACCTGGCCGATGGTGCGGCGATCGAGGCGGATGGTGGACTGCACGGTGATGCCGGCGTTGTGGTTGGTGCAGATGATGCGGGGGTGGTCCTTGTGGATGGCGCGCGGGCCATTGACGGGATCATCGACCACGTAGTAACAGAGCTTGTCCTCGCGGATGGCCCGGTTCACCGCCTGGTCGTCGACCAGGTTGCCGCGCGAGGGGTTGATCAGCGAGGCGTGGGGCTGCATGGCGCAGAGCAGGTCGTAGGTGACCACGGTCTCGTCGCCTGAAACGTGCAGGGTGACGGTGTCGCACTGCTCGAAGAGCACCCGCGGGTGATCAACCGCCTCGGCGCCGAGGCTGGCGGCCAGTTCCTTGATGTCGGGCCGCACATCGTAGACCAGCAGCCGGCCCCCCGCCCCCAGCAGGGGTTTGGCGCGCCGGGCCACGGCCTGGCCGATACGGCCCAGGCCATAGATCCCCAGGGTGGAATCCTGGGCTTCGTAGGTTTTGATGATGGAGAAGTCGCCGCCGTGGGAGAGGCGGTTGAGGGTGTAGACCCGCTTGAGGGTGGCCAGCCACTGGGTGATGGCGTACTCGGCCACGGTCTCCATGTGCTCGGGGGCCACGGTGATAAGCACCCCGTTTTTGGTCGCCCCCGCCACGTTCACCTTGTCGAAGCCCACGCCCCAGCGGGCGATGAGGCGCAGATCATGCCCTTCGGTATAGAAGCCGTCGTGGACCAACGCCGAGTCGGCGATCACCCCGATCACCCCTTTGGCCTTCTCCGAGGTCAGGTCGCCGGTGTAGTACTCGAGGTCGGCCAGGGCCGCGAACTCCCTGAGCATCACCTGGCGCTGGGGGGTGTCGAACTGGGGATTGGTGAAGATGGGGGAGAGCAGGACCTTGTAGCGCATGGAGAGCTTACTCCTCGATGGCTGCCCACATGACGCCCTGGAGCAGCATCTTGCGGAAGATGAGGTTGCCGCAGGCGCGGGGGTCGTGGCCCAGGGCCAGGTAGAAGACGCGGCCCTTGCCGTGGTTCTTGGTCCAGGCCACCGGCATGGTCTCGCCCTTCCACAGAGCCGAAGCCAACACGTGTACCCGGGGGTCGTAGGAGAGGATGTACTGCTCGTCGGTGACCCAGAACTCCTCCTCGATGCCCTGCACGATGAGGTGGTCCGGGTCCTTGATGCTCACCTGGTACTGGCGGTAGCGCGGGTGGGTGATGAAGTGGCCGCCCACCAGGTTGCGGTAGTCGGGGTCGTCGCGGAAGGAGTCGGCGGCGCTGTGGATACCCACAAAACCCTTGCCCGAGGCCAGCCATTTGGAAAGATGGTCCCGCTGGGCGTCGGTGATGGTGCCCACGGTGTAATGGAAGACCAGCACGTCGAACCCGTCGAGGTGTTCGAGGGCGGACAGGTCGTTCTGGACGATGTGGGTGTCCACGACCTCGGCGGCGCTGAGCGCTTCGGCCAGTTCGGGCTGGATGCCCTTCCAGTCGTGGATCTCGCCGCCGCCGAAGACCATGGTTTTGATCTTTTTCATCGCCTGCTCACTTTCGCCAAAGGATTATAGGACAAGGCCCCAGCAGCATCAAGCCGCTGCCCTATTCCAAATAATCTCAAGTGGCGGCGAACCCGCCACCTCATCATCCCAGTTCCAGGGGCAGCACCCAGGTGGGGGCCTTGCCCACTTCGCAGGTCTCGATAAGGGTCAGTGTGCCACTGGTGGGGTCGATGCGGTAGGTGGCCAGTCGGCCGCTGGCCTGGCCGGCGGCGTACAGGTAACGCCCCTGTGGGTCGAGGTTGAAGTCCCGGGGCGTTTTCTCGGTGGGCTGCTGGCCCAGCGAGGTGAGCTGTCCCGACTGAGGATCGACGGCGTAACAGGCAATGCTGTCGTGGCCGCGGTTGGAGGCGTAGAGAAACCTCCCTTCCGGGTGGATGCGGATCTGGGCGCAGGTGTTCTCGCCTGAGAAGCCCTCGGGCAGCATGGAGAGGGTCTGGAAGGGCGAGAGGGTGCCCTGCGCCGTGTCGAGGTGGTAGGCGGTGACGCTGGAGCCCTGCTCGTTGTCGAAGTAGACCACCGGCAGGGTGGGGTGGTAGACGTAGTGGCGCGGCCCGGTGTCGGGCGGTGACGCCACTTTGAAGGGGGCATTGGGTGTCAGGTACCCGCTCTCTTCGTCGAAACGGAAATGATAGATGGCATTGGTCTGGGCCACGTGCGGCAGAAAGGCGTAGCGGTTGGTGGGATCGGTGAAGATGGAGTGGGCGCAGGTGGCAGTGCTCAGCCAGATGGCCGGCTGCTCGACCGCCGCGCCCTGGTCGTCGAGGCGGTGGACGGAGGTGGCCCCGGCGCTGTAATAAGCCGACAGCAGGAAGCGGCCCCGGCGGTCCACGCTCAGACAGCAGGGGTCGGAGATCAAGGGCACGCTGCCCAGGTGAGCCAACTTGCCGCTGGCCGGGTCGATGGCGAAACTGGCCAGTTGGCGGGTGGAGCGCAGCCCGGCGTAAAGATGACGGCCGGCGGGGTCTGCGGCCAGGGGGCCGGGTGCGCCGCTGAGGGGCACGTCCTCCTGGTGGCTGAGTTTGCCGGTGTCGGGGTCTAAGGTATAGCGGGCGATTTTACTTTCGCCGTTCAGGGCTATATAGAGGTAGGTGGCCATGGCGGTCCTCAGGCTTTCCCGGGGCTGACGGGCAGCACCCAGTAGGGGTTGTTGCCCACAGTGTATCCCTCCAGGGGCGAGAGCCGGCCGCTCTGGAGATCGACCTTGTACGAGGCCAGCCGGTCGCCGCCCTGGCCGGCGGCGTAGAGGAAGCGGCCCTGGCCTTCGAAGGCGAAATGGGTGGGGGTCTTCTCGGTGGGCTGCTGGCCCAGGGAGGACATTTTCCCCTGGCTGTCGAGGGCGAAACCGGCGAGGCTGTCGTGGCCGCGGTTGGCTGCGTAGAGGAAGCGGCCGCTGGGGTGGATGGCGATATGGGCACAGGAGTTCTCGCGGGAGAACCCTTCCGGCAGGGTGGAGAGGGTCTGGAAGGGGCTGAGGTGGCCCTGGTCGTCGAGGTGATAGGCGGTGACGCTGGAGCCCTGCTCGTTGTCGAAGTAGACCACCGGCAGGGTGGGGTGGAAGACATAGTGGCGCGGCCCGGCCCCGGGCAGGGGTTTGACCTTGGACACCCGGTTGGGTTCGAGCCGGCCGGTCTTTTCGTCAAAGAGAAACTGAAAGATGACGTTCTGCTGGGAAACGTGCGGCACAAAGGCAAAGCGGTTGGATGGGTCGGTGAGGATGGCGTGGGCGCAGCGGGCAGTGCTCAGCCACACGGCCGGCACCTCGCCCACCGAGCCGTCTGGGTTGAGGGGGTGTACGGCTGCTGCCCCGCCGGTGTAGTAGGCGGAGAGCAGGAAGCGGCCGCTCTGGTCCAGGCTGAGGAAGCAGGGCACGGCGCTGAGGGAGAGCAGGCCCAGTGGCTTGAGTTCGCCGTTTGCGGGCGCGATGGCGAAGCTGGCGATCTGGGAACTGCCCAGGGCCGCGTACAGGCAGCGCTGGGCGCGGTCCACGGCCAGGGGGGCTGCCCCGCCGGGCAGGGCGGTGTCGCGCAGATGCGAGAGTCTGCCCGTGTCCGGGTCCTGGGTATAGCAGGTGATTTTGGCGGCGCTGGGAAGGCTGATGTACACGTAGCTCTTGCTCATGGCTCTTCTCTCACTTTCTGGACATGCCTTTGGTGTAGACCTTGCCCTGGATGATCTTGTGGGCCGGCCGGCCTTCGATGAGGGCGTGGCGGGCGAATTCCTGGTGGCACTGCGGGCATTTCAGGTCGCCGGCTGTGCAATCCTCGGCGATGCGCTCGGGCCGGCACTTGACCAGACCGCCCCGGCCGCCCTTGTAATAGCGGTAGAGCAGGGTCCGGCAGCGGGCGCAGTGGATGGCGATGGTGCGGATATCCTTGCGGGTCATGCGGATTTCTCGGGGGGCCGCGGCTGCGGCTTCTGCTGAAACATGGTCCGGGACGGGTCGGCTGTCAATACGGGCAGCGCCAGATTGACAATAAGGTCGAGCAAGGCATATTTATAACCGGTATGGTTACTAGGATAGCAACAAAGGGGGTGCGCAGCCTGCTGCGCACCCTGGGACGGGCGGCCGAAGCCGTGGGGCAACATACCGGAGGCATGGCGGTGCTCCTCTGGAGGATCGGCGAGGCCACCATGCGGGGCCGGGTGTCGATGCGGGAGGTGGTGTCGCAGACCTTTTCGATGGGGGTCAAGAGTATCCCCCTGGTCTGCGTGACCGGGCTCTTGTCCGGGTTGGTCACCTCGCAACAGGGCGGATACCAGTTCACCGGCTCAGTGCCCCTCTACGTGCTGGGCAGCGTGGTGACCTCGAGTGTTATCCTCGAACTAGGCCCGGTGATGACCGCCTTTGTGCTCATCGGCCGGGTGGGGGCGCGCATCACCGCCGAACTGGGCACCATGAAGGTCTCGGAGCAGATCGACGCCCTTTATTCCCTGGGCCGCGATCCGGTGCCGGTGTTGGCGGCCCCGCGGCTGATCGCCGGCACCTTCTCCACCCCGCTGCTGGTGGGCCTGGCCAACACCGTAGGGCTCTTCTCGGGCCTGCTCGCCTCGCGGGCCACCATGGGTCTGGGGCCGGAGTCCTTTCTCTACGGGGCCCGCCTCTTCTGGCACAACTGGGACCTGCTCTACTCGCTGAGCAAAGGGTTGGCCTTCGGCTTTATCATCCCGCTCATCTCCTGCCATATGGGTTTTCGCACCCGTGGCGGGGCCGAAGGGGTGGGCCGCGCCACCACCTCTTCGGTGGTGATCATGATCATCTCGGTGCTGGTCATGGACGCGCTTTTCCCGCCCCTCTTCCTCAACTGAAGCGCGCATGATCGAGTACCGGGACATCTACAAGTCCTACGACGCGCCGGTGCTTTCCGGGGTGAGCCTCCGGGTGGAGCCGGGGGAGTGTATCTCGATCGTCGGGCCTTCGGGCACGGGCAAAAGTGTGCTGCTCAAGACCACCAACGGCCTGCTCCGCCCCGACCAGGGCGACGTCTTCGTCGAAGGAGAATCGGTGTTCAATGCCGGGCGGCGCACCCTGGAGCGGATCCGCCGCAAGATCGGCTATGTTTTCCAGTACGCGGCGCTCTTCGACTCGATGACGGTCTTCGAAAACGTCTGCCAGGGCCTGCCCGAGGAGGAGGCCAAACACCGGCGCTCACCCGAGGTGATGCGCCGGGTATGCGCGGCCCTCGAGGACGTCAACCTCGAACCGGCCCATATCCTCAACGATTTTCCGGCCGAGC
>SXGU01111524.1_pt1 | contig 15116 bp, 18 predicted proteins | sample 3174531 | NCBI WGS metagenome assembly SXGU01 (sample SAMN11356863, study PRJNA531348) | freshwater metagenome | isolation source: freshwater sample F1-140 | place: China: Fuxian Lake, Yuxi | collected 2017-12-25
AACTTCAACCGCGAGACCCAGGGCCCGAGCCGGATCGCCGACGATTTCATGTCGGGTCTGCAGCGCACCACGGACGTCAACCGGCTGCGCTGGAAGGCGTATCTGAAAGCCGGATCCCGCGACGATGCCGAGCAGATTCGCGAGTTCGGCATCCGCGTCACCGACATCGACATGTTCGATCACGTGAACAACTCGGTGTACTGGGGTGCCGTCGAGGACTACCTCTCCGCGGCGGCTCCCGAATTGCTGACCGGTCCGACCCGGGTAACCATCGAGCACGACGCCGCGGTCGCCCTCGGGGACAAACTTGAGATCCTGGCGCACGTCTACCCGCCTGGTTCCACGGATAAGTTCGGACCCGAGCTGACCGACCGCACTGTCAGGACCCTCACCTACCTGGTCGACGACGAAACCAAAGCGGTCGCGGCGATCTTCGCCCTGCCGAACTACCAGGGGGCGGCATGACTGAATCCGCGATCCACCGCGTCGGCGTCATCGGTGCCGGCCAGATGGGCGGCGGGATCGCCGAAGTCTGCGCGCGAGCCGGAGTCGACGTCACCGTCTTCGAGACCTCCGAGGCACTCATCGACGTCGGCCGGGCCCGCCTGACCAAGAGCCTGGATCGTGGTGTCAGTGCGGGCAGGATCACCGGGGTCGAGCGGGACAGCGCGATCGGCAAGCTGCGGTTCACCACCAGCCTGACCGACCTGGCTGATCGTCAACTGGTCATCGAGGCGGTGATCGAGGACGAGGCGATCAAAGCGAGCATTTTTAGTCAGCTCGACAAGATCGTCACCGACCCCGGTGCGGTGCTGGCATCGAACACCTCCAGCATCCCGATCATGAAGCTGGCTGCGGCGACCGGAAATCCCGGCCGGGTGCTCGGCCTGCACTTTTTCAACCCGGTCCCGGTACTGCCGCTCGTCGAGTTGGTGACGACACTGCTCACCGACGAGGCCGCGGCCGCGCGCACCGAGCAATTCGCCGCCACGGTGCTCGGCAAGCAGGTGGTGCGGTGCGGTGATCGGTCCGGTTTCGTGGTCAACGCCCTGCTGGTGCCCTACCTGTTGGCGGCGGTCCGAATGGTCGAATCCGGGTTCGCCGCCGTCGAGGACGTCGACGCCGCAGTCGTCGCCGGGCTGTCCCATCCGATGGGCCCACTGCGACTCTCCGACCTGATCGGCCTGGACACTCTCAAGCTGATCGCCGACAAGATGTACGAGGAATTCAAGGAACCGCTCTACGCCCCGCCGCCGCTACTGCTGCGGATGGCCGAAGCCGGTTGGCTGGGCAAGAAATCGGGCAGAGGCTTCTATACCTATTAGAATCAACTGCGTGCTGTTAATAAGGCTCTTGAAGGGTAAGCGTTGATGGCGAACGTCGAATCGGACCTGACTCCCTACTACGACGAGTCGCAGTCCATCTACGACATCTCGAATGACTTCTTTGCCCTGTTCCTGGGCCCCACCATGGGGTATACCTGCTCCTATTTCGAGCGCGACGATATGACGCTCGACGAGGCCCAGGTGGCGAAATTCGACCTCGCGCTGGGCAAACTCGACCTGCAACCCGGAATGACCCTTCTCGACGTCGGCTGCGGTTGGGGCGGAGCCATGGAGGTGGCGGTCCAGAATTACGACGTCAACGTCATCGGCATCACTTTGAGCAAGGCTCAGTCGGAGTTCGCCCGGGAACGGCTCGCGAAGCTGGACACCGAACGTTCCATCGAGGTGCGTCTGCAGGGCTGGGAGGAGTTCGACGAGCCGGTCGATCGCATCGTCAGCATCGGCGCGTTCGAGGCGTTCAAGGCCGAGCGCTACCCACTGTTCTTCGAGCGCGCCTACAAGATCTTGCCGCGCGATGGCCGGATGCTGCTGCACACCATCCTGGCGCATACTCAGAAGTTCTTCCGCGACAACGGAATCAAGCTCACCATCAGCGACCTGAAGTTCATGCGGTTCATCGGCACCGAGATCTTCCCCGGCGGACAACTCCCGGCCGTGGAGGACATCGAGTTGTTGGCCCAGGGATCCGGTTTCACTCTGGAGCGAACCCACCTGCTTCAGCAGCACTACGCCCGGACGCTGGACATGTGGGCGGACAACCTGGTCGCCAACCAGGAGCAGGCGATCGCGCTGACCTCCCAGGAGGTCTATGACCGCTACCTGAAGTACCTCACCGGATGTGCTGATTTCTTCAAGCGGGGCATCACCAACGTCGGTCAGTTCACCCTGGTCAAGGCCTGATCGGTCAGCCTGCTCAGGCCCGTGCCAGCTTGGCTTTCTCGGCCTCGACGTCGAAGTCGGCGTCGGGCCAGGCGAGGTTCATGCCCTTGAGTGCCTCGATCAGGAGTTCGGTGACGGCCAGTTGGCTATACCACTTCTTGTCGCACGGCAGCACGAACCACGGCGCATGGTCGGTCGACGTCCGGTCCAGCACCGCCTGATACGCGTCCTGGTAGGCCGGCCATAGTTTTCGTTCCTCAAGATCGCCCGGGTTGTACTTCCAATACCGGTCTGGTCGTTCGAGACGCTCGGCGAGGCGACGCTTCTGCTCGTCGAGGGAGACGAACATCGCAACCTTGACCACGGTGGTGCCTGATTCGGTGAGTTCTTTCTCGAAGGTGTTGATCTCGTCGTAGCGCGCTTCCCAGACGTCGCGAGGCACCAACTCGCGGACGCGGACCACCAGTACGTCCTCGTAGTGCGAGCGATCGAACACGCCGATGTGACCGGCCGGCGGCAGTGCGTTGTTGATCCGCCACAAGAAGTGGTGCGCGCGCTCTTCCTCGGTCGGCGGACCGAATCCGGTGTATCGGATCCCCATCGGATTGCTTGCTCCCACAACATTTTTGACGATGCTGCCCTTGCCGGCAGTGTCCATCCCCTGCAGTACCAGCAGTAGTGAGCGGGTATCGCCCGCCTTGCCGTTGGCGTAGAGCATCTCTTGAAGACCGGCGAAGCGTTCGTTGCGCTCGGCCTGGATCTCTGCTGCCGCGGCGCGGTTACCGGTGAAGCCGGGACTGGCATCGGTGTCGATGTCGGCGATCCGATCGCCGGCGCGGAAGCGCAGAATCTGCTGGGGCTGGTGAGTCCACTGCGACGGCAGATCGTTCATGGCGCCAGACTAGGGGATCGTCGGCAGCACCGGGGCGGGGTGGGGCGCGGAGTTGAAAATCTGCAACGACCCACCCGCTTCGACGATGCCGCACAGCGAACCCCAGCACATCATGGTCAGGTAGTCGATCAGGTCGGAGCTCGTCATGCGGGGATCCGACATCCAGGAGTGGGTCGCCAGTTGCACACCGCCGACGATCATGAAGGCCCAGGGTTCCACCCCGCGGGTGTCCATGCCGACCGCCCGCATGCGCTGGCGCAGCACCAGGGCCAGCATCCGGGCGATGATCCGTTCGGAGTCGGCGATGACCTTGTTCTTACTCACCGAACTGTTCGCCATCACGAACCGGTAGGGCTCGGGCTCGGCCGCGACCGTCTCGACGTACACGCGGACGATTTCGTGGGTCAGGTCGAAGCCGTCGAGGTCGGTGGACAGCGCGCCGGCCAGGCTGGGGATCAGGGTGGTTTGCGCGAACCGCATCATCACGGCGGTGGTCAGGTCGTTTTTATCGACGAAGTACCGGTACAGCACCGTCTTGGACACGCCGATGTCCGCGGCGATCTCGTCCATGCTGACGTCGCGGCCCCGCCGCCGGATCGCGTCCAGGGCGCCGTCGACGAGTTCGGTGCGCCGTTCCACCTTGTGCCGGTGCCACCGGCGCTTTCGCCCGTCGGTCTTACCCGCGGCGGGGCTGATCTGGTGCGTCACGCTCATCTGATCCGTCCCATTTCCTGGTGCAGTCTACGGGTATGTGGATGATGGAGGAGTGGTAGCCGAACCCAGCCTTGTCGCCCGCCCAGCCCGCGGCGGGACGTCTCTGGCGGAATCATTTGCCGGCGCGGACCCCGAGACCGACGCCGAGCGGCTGCGCAACCTGCGCCGGATGAAGGCCGTGGCGTTGGGCTTTCTGGTCGGCGCGACGGTGATCTTCCTGGCCTGCCGGTGGGGCCAGGCCCAGGGGGGGCCAGCCTGGCTCGGGTACGTGGGCGCCGCGGCCGAAGCCGGCATGATCGGCGCGCTGGCCGACTGGTTCGCGGTCACGGCTCTGTTCCGCCACCCCCTTGGGCTCAAGATTCCGCACACCGCCATCATTCCGCGCAAGAAAGACCAGCTCGGTGAGGGGCTCGGCACCTTTGTTCGGGAGAATTTCATGTCGCCGGACATCGTCGAGGCCAAGTTGCGCGATGCGGAGATCGGCGGCCGGGTCGGCAAGTGGCTCTCCGAGCCCCGGCACGCGGCTCGGGTGGCCACTGAGGCCTCCACCGCGTTGCGCGCGGTGGTGGAGTTGCTCAACGACGACGACATCCAGCAGGTCATCGACCGCACGATCGTCAAGAGACTCGCTGAGCCGCAGTGGGGTCCGCCGGCCGGACGGGTTCTGGCCTCGCTGCTGGCCGAGAACCGTCAGGAGGCGCTCATCCAGCTGCTGTGCGACCGTGCCTTCGAGTGGTCGCTGAACGCCGGCGAGACGATTGAACGAGTGGTCACCCGGGATTCCCCGACCTGGTCGCCGCGGTTCGTCGACAACTTGGTGGGTGATCGCATCCATCGCGAGTTGATGGACTTCACCGACAAGGTGCGGCGCAACCCCAACCATGAGCTGAGGCAGTCGGCCAATCGGTTCCTGTTCGAGTTCGCCGACGATCTGCAAAATGACCAGGCAACGATCGCGCGCGCCGACGCCATCAAGGACCAACTGATGGCCCGCGACGAGGTCACCCGCGCTGCCGAGACCGCGTGGAAGACACTCAAACGGCTCGTGCTGGAGGGCGTCGACGATCCATCCAGCGCTCTGCGCAGCCGGATCACCGATTCGGTGGTGCGGATCGGGGAGTCGTTGCGCGACGATGCCGAACTGCGCGACAAAGTGGACAACTGGGTTGTGCGGGGGGCGCGCCATCTCGTCGAGCAGTACGGCGGGGAGGCAACGGCGATCATCACCGACACGATCGAACGCTGGGATGCCGAGGAGGCCAGCCGTCGCATTGAACTGCACGTAGGGCGAGACCTACAGTTCATCCGGATCAATGGCACGGTGGTGGGCGCGCTGGCCGGCCTGGTCATCTACTCGATCGCTAAATTACTGTTCTGAGCTGCGCTAGCAGGCGCTTGCAATAGTTAGCACTTGCGGGTATCGTGATGGTTGTCCGACACCGACAGCTAATTCGCAAGGGAGGCGAGCCGTGGCGCAGGACGGTGATATCTCCGCCGTGGTGAGCAATGCCGCGCAGGATATCGGCAGCTTCATCCGGACCCAGCGCGAGTCTGCTCAGGTGTCGGTGCGACAACTCGCCGAACGGGCGGGAGTGAGCAATCCCTATCTGAGCCAGATCGAACGAGGGCTGCGCAAGCCCTCGGCCGAGGTGCTCAACCAGATCGCCAAGGCGCTGCGACTGTCAGCCGAGGTGCTCTACGTTCGGGCCGGCTTTCTCGAACCCGGGCAGCACAGCCACGTGCCGGATGCCATCGTCGCGGACTCCGCGATCAACGAGCGGCAGAAGCGGGTCCTGCTCGATATCTATACGTCGTTCTGCTTGCAGAACGGGGCTGCGCGGGAGGAGTCGCCCACCGGATAGTGGGCTTCACCAAGCGGCAGCGCAACGCTGTTCAATCACCACCTGAGAAGAATCATCACAGAAAATGAATCGAAAGGAGCCAGTGAAATGGCTGAGTACAACACCGTTGAAGAACTGAAGGCACCGCTTTTGGCCGCGGTCGGCGCCGCCGACCTCGCCCTTGCGACCGTCAACGAGATCCTGACCAACCTTCGGGATCGGGCCGAGGGGGCCGGCGACCGGATGGATGACCGTCGCGCCGCTTTGACCCGGCTGCAGGAGAAGCTGCCCAAGCGGACCGGCGAACTGCGCGAGAAGCTGAGCACCGAGGAGTTGCGCAAGGCGGCGGAGGAGTTTCTCGACGACGCCACCGAGACCTACAACGCTCTGGTGGAGCGCGGCGAGGCTGCTCTCGATCGGCTGATGGGCCAGCAGGACTTCAAGGAGGCCGCCGGCCGTGTCGAGGGTTACGTCGACCAGGCCGTCGAGCTGACTCAGGAGGCGTTGGGCAACGTGTCGGCGCAGACTCGCGCCGTCGGCGAGCGTGCCGCCAAGCTGGTCGGCGTTGACCTCCCGGTCAAGAAGACCCCGGCCCGCAAGGCCATCAAGAAGGCCGTCAAGGCTGTCAAGAAGGCTCCGGCTCGCAAGCCTGCAGCCAAGAAGGCCGTCAAGAAGGCTGTCAAGAAGGCTCCCGCCCGCAAGCCTGCCGCCAAGAAGGCCGTCAAGAAGGCTGTCAAGAAGGCCCTCCCTCGCAAGGCTCCGGCTCGCAAGGCTCCGGCTCGGAAGGCTGCGGCCAAGGCGGTCAAGCGGACCGTCAAGCGGGCTCCGGCCAAGCGGGTCACCCAGAAGTAAACCCCCGGCACAACCACCGGGTTCGACGACGGGACGACACCCGCCTACCCTTGAAGCCGTGAGGCTTGAAGGCGTGGCGGGTGTCGTTCTCGTTTTTCTGTCGTGGGCGGTACTCGCAGTGACCGCTTTCGCGTTCGTCAACGCCGCTAGGCAACGGCCGGACGCCTATCCCGCCGCCGACAAGCTCACCAAGCCGAAGTGGCTGGGGATCCTCGGTGTCGCCGGACTGCTGTCCTGGGTGCTGGGAGTGACCGGCATGGTCATCGCCGCGGTCGCTGCCGGCGTCTACCTGGTGGATGTTCGTCCCAAACTGCTCGAAGTTCAGGGCAAGTCGCGCTGATCATGCGCGGACTTTCGCTTGCCTTGCTGCTGCTGGCTTTACCCCTGGCGCCGGTTGCGGCTGCCGAGGACCTCAGCGGGCCTTACATTGACCTCAGCGGGCCTTACATCGACCACGTCGGCTGGGCCCAGGCCGGCGGCGTCGCGAGCCTGCGGGTCTACCCCAGCACGGTGGGCCGGGCCGTGGCCGGCCAATTGGATAAGAGCCCTGTCCAGTCCGAACGGGCCTGGCGCGAAGTGCTGGCGTCGGCGCCAGAGGCCGATACCCCGGGCATGCGCGCCCAGTTTGTCTGCCACTGGCATTTCGCGGAATTGGCCCAGCCCGGCAAGACCAGTTGGAATCTGGAGGCCTGGCGGCCGTTCGTCGACGATGACGCGATGGTGGCGTCCCGGTGTAATCCGGGCGGCGTCGAAGAGGCTCTCTAGCCGACCCCGGCGAAGCAGGCGTCCTGCTGCCCATTGGGAATCGTCGCGTCTCTGGTCACGAACCGGGCATTAACGCCGCCGTCAGTTACCCCCACGCTCTCGGCGCGGATGCCCATCGGCAGATTCTTGGTCAACGCGGTGGTGAAAACGTCCAGCGCCGGTTGCACGCTTTCGCGGGGCAACGTGAAGCCCAGACCGCTCACCTTGAGCACCTCCAGATTCAGACCATCATCCACAACCTGCGGCCTGACCGTCACGTTGCCGAGTGCTGCCTGGATTTCGAGGGTCCCGTCGGCCGGGTCGGCGGTGACGTTGTTGACCAGCCCGCCCAGCAACGGGATGACGCCCTGCACGGTTTGTTTGATGCCCTCGGTGGTCCAGGTGATGTCGGCGTCCAGTGCACCCAGAGTGCCGGCCGATTCCGCGGTGGGGTTGATCCGGACGTCGTCGAGGGTCAGCGTGAGCTTCATGCCTTTGGCCTCGCGGATCTGATTGCCGGCGGTCTGCACCGTGATGTCGCGGTAGGAGTGGGTGAAGTGCTGCACCAGGAACGGCCGCAACCCGAACGACGCGGTCGCGCTGTCCTTGATCACACAGCTGACGGCTTTGGCCACGATTGAGTCGGCGGTGCGGCGGGCGTACAACTCCGCGCCCAGCAGACCGGCCAGTGCGACCGCCGTGACGATCACGAGGATGAGGATCGTTGATACCGGGTCGCGCCGCGACTGTTCCCCGGGTAGTTCGGGAAAAGACTGCGGGATCCGCTGCGTGGGTGGCTCGGGACGCGGGCCCTGCGGCGGTGGGCCCTGCGGCGGTGGGCCCTGAGGCGGCAGGCCGGGCGGTGGGCCCTGCGGCGGCAGGCCGGGCGGTGGGCCCTGCGGCGGCAGGCCGGGAGGCGGGCCCTGCGGCGGGAACGTCACCCGGGCGATTCTGCCCTATCCCGCTGTGCGAACTCTGAGCGGTTACGCAGGACGGGCAGGGTGTCCCGGATCGCCGGGATGGTGTCGGCGTCGATATCGCAGACCATGAGTTGCGGGTCCGCGCCGGCGGATTCGATTACCTCGCCCAGTGGCGATGCCACCAGCGAGCCCCCGACGCCGGTCGGCGCGGTCGAACTTTCTGCCAACTCCGGTCCGGGGTAGGCCTGTCCGGCGGCGGCGACGAAGCATGTCGTGTCCAGCGCCCGCGCCCGCGCCAGCAGGCTCCACTGATCCAGCTTGCCGGGACCCGCGCCCCAGGACGCGCTGACCGTGATGAGGCTCGCACCTCGGTCGGCCAGTTCGGTGTAGAGGCCGGGGAATCGGATGTCGTAACACAGCGTCACCCCGACGCCGACACCGTCGACGATCACGACGACGGGCGTGCGGCCTGGCGCAACGGTCGTCGACTCGGCGAATCCGAAGGCGTCGTAGAGGTGGATCTTGTCGTAGCGGGCCTCGACGCCGCCGGTGATCAGCATCGTGTTGGTGACCCGGCCGTCGGCAGCCGGTGTGAACATTCCGACCAACACCGTGATGCCGGCATCGCTTGCGATGGCGCGTACGGCGTCGGCCCACCGTCCGTCGATTGGTTCGGCGATCGCTGCCAGCGGAACCCCGAACCGACACATCGTTGCCTCCGGGAATACCACCAATCGGGCTCCTGCGTCAGCCGCCCGCCGGGTGTAGTCCTCGACGATCGCCAGATTGGCCGCCGGGTCGGTGCCGGAGAGAATCTGTGCACACGCGATCCGCATGCCACGCAGCCTAACGGCGGAGCCACGGGTCAGTTGCGCGGCGGAGCCACGGTGGCCCACGGCACCGTCAGCACCGCGTCGCGGAGGTTGCGTCGCTGCGGTTCGACCGGGACGCCGGCAGCGCGCAACGCGGTCAGCATGGCGCGCCACCGTGCCCGGGGTCCGAATACCGACTGTGCTGCTGAGGCGGCCCACGCGCGATCGGCAGCGGTGAACAGCGCGTGGATCGGCTGGCCCGGATAGTTATGGTGGATGAGCACTTTCGGCAACCGCTCGGCCAGATCCGAGGGAACGGCGATCGAATGCGGATCACAGGCCAGCGTCAGGCTCACCGGCCCGTCTCGATCCAACAGAACCCAGCTGCAATGCCTGCCCAACTCGTCGCAGGTACCGTCCATGATCAGCCCTTCCGGGGAGAGTCTGGACCGCATGGTGCGCCAGGCGTCGGCGACGGCGTCCGGCGGGTACTGGCGCAACACATTGAACGCGCGCACCAGGACCGGGTTCAGACCCGCCAACTCGAATCCGCCGAGGGCGAATTCGACGCGATCGGCTCCGGCATCGCGGGCCGCCGCCACCCGTTCCGGATCGATCTCCAGACCGACTACCCGAACGTCGGGTCGGACGGTGCGCAACCGTGCCGCGAACTCGACTGTGGTCACCGGCAGACGTCCGTAGCCGAGGTCTACGGCCACCGGTTCGGCGTCGGCCCGCCCGCCCGAATTCAACGCCGCGCGCACTCGGGGAGAACCCGTCAGCCATCTGTCGGCGCGACGTAACCGGTTGATCGCGGTGGTGCCGCGCGTCACCATCCCCACGGGGCGAAGCGGCTTAGCGATGGCCGCCGATCCAATCAGCGGTGAACTCGCCCTCCTTGGCGAACAGCGTCTGCAGGCCGTTGGCGAGCAACTGCTCGATCTGCCCACCGATAAGTGGAACCCGCGCCGTGCAGACGGTTTCCAGACGCATCTGACTGCGCGGCGAGAGGTCGAACAGCGTGTAGTTGCCGGTCACCTGAACCGGCACGGCGGGGACGATGGCGCGGTAGTGACCGCGGGCAGAGTTGGTGGCCTCGTCGAACGGGTCGAAATGCTGCTCGCGCGTGATGACGAAGGTTCCCGGCAGTACCGGCCGGGCGATCGGAGGGAGGTCGCGCGCCGACAGGATGTGCGAGAACGCCACATCGGTGCCGCTGTCACCGGTGGCGAAGTGCGCGATTTCGGTCTCGGCGGCGTTGTCCCGATAGAACGCGACGAGGTCCTCCCAGTAATCGATGCCGGTGAAGTTCCGATACATCTCGGCGGCCGGCACATCGACGTCGACGGTGTAGACCATGCTGCGGGGCATCCCATCACGGTACCGCCGGTCTCAGCTGTCCTCGGCGAGCCATCGGGTGGTGAAGCGTTGTTCGGCATTGAGGAGATCGACGAGTTGGTTGCCGATAAAGGTCTCCAGTTTGCCGCCCACCAACGGCACTCGGACCGTCACCGTGGCGTTGAATGACAGGCGGGCGCCAGCGTCGGACGGTGCGAGTTCGGCCGTACCGTCGACCCGCACCGGAGCCCCGGCGATCCCGCCGGTGATCGCCGCGGTGGCCCGCTGGTCGATCAGTGGCGTCCACGTCTCCTCCCGCCGGATCTGAAGATCGCCGCGGTGGAACTGCGAGACGAACCCGGGCAGCCGTGACGAACCGATCACCTGCGTGGTCACCACTTCGACACCGCCATCGGTGCCCAGCGTGATCGAGTCGAGCCTGGCTTCGTCGACGCCGGAATCGGCCAGTCGAGCCAGCCAGTACTTCTTGCTGCGAAGGGCGCGGTGCACATTCGCGACCGTGCTTTCGTACTCGGTCGCCATGTCGAATGAACGCGGCATAGCCGATGAGGTTACGTTAACGGGCGTGACCACGCCGGAGGAGTTTGGTGGCGCGCAGGTCGATCACGACGTCTCACTGGCCGCGCTGACCACGCTGCGGGTCGGCCCGGTCGCGCGGCGGGTGATCAACTGCGTGACCGAAGCCCACATCGTCGCCGCCCTGCGGGAACTGGACGGCCATGACAGCCCGATGCTGGTGCTCGGCGGTGGATCCAACGTGGTGATCGCCGACGATCTTGCCGACCTGACCGTCGTGCGGGTGGCCAATGCCGCGGTCAGCGCGGAGTCCGGGTTGCTGCGCGCCGGCGCCGGTGCCGACTGGGACCATCTCGTCAGCATGGCCGTGGCTGCCCGCCTCGGTGGCCTTGAATGCCTTTCCGGCATACCGGGTTCGACGGGTGCCACGCCGGTGCAGAACGTTGGCGCCTACGGGGTCGAGGTGGCCGACACGATGACGCGGGTGAAACTTTTGGACCGGCCCACCGGTGACGTGCGCTGGGTGCCGGCCGAGGAATTGGATTTCGGCTACCGGCACAGCACGCTCAAAAACACCTCTCAGGCGATCGTGCTCGAGGTGGAGTTCGCGCTGGACGAGCGGGGACTTTCGGCGCCGTGGCGTTACGCCGAACTCGCCGCCGCCCTCGGGGTGCCCCTCGGCTCCCGCGCTGACCCGGCTCAGGTTCGTGCGACGGTGCTGTCGCTGCGCGCCCGAAAGGGCATGGTGCTCGACCCGGCCGACCCCGACACCGTCAGCGTTGGATCGTTCTTCACCAACCCGGTGGTGCCGGTTGACCAGTTCGAGCGGATGCAAGCCGACGCCGAGGCCCCGATCCCGAACTACCCGGCACCCGACGGGGTGAAACTCGCCGCGGGCTGGCTGGTCGAACAGGCCGGCTTCGGCAGGGGATTCCCCGGCGCAGGGCCGTGTCGGCTATCCACTAAGCACGCGCTGGCGCTGACCAACCGCGGCGGCGCCACCACCGCCGACGTGTTGGCGTTGGCGCGGACCGTGCGCGACGGTGTGCACGCGACCTTCGGGGTGTGGCTTGTTCCGGAACCGGTAGTGGTGGGCTGCGAGCTTTAACAGTCAGGTCCGGGTAGTCAGGTCCGGGTAGTCAGGTCCGGGTGGTCAGGACCCAGCGGTCAGGTCCGGCGGTGGAACCGGCCGGCGCTGGCTTGGTCGCGCGGGCGGACGACGATCTGGTCGATGTTGACGTGCGCGGGCCGGGAGGCGACGAAGCCGATCACCTCGGCCACGTCGCCGGCGGACAGCGGGGTGATGCCCGCGTAAACGGCCTGCGCTCGTTCTTCGTCGCCGCCGAAACGCACCAGCGAGAACTCGGTCTGCACCGCGCCGGGGGCGATCTCGGTCAGTCGGACCGGCTGTCCCAGCAGTTCGCCGCGCAGCGTGCGGTGCAGGGCGCCCTGGGCGTGTTTGGCGGCGGTGTATCCGCTGCCGCCGTCGTAGACCTCCAGCGCCGCGATCGAGGTGACCGTGACGATGAGTCCGTCGCCGGAGGCGATCAACTTCGGCAGCAGCGCCCGGGTCACCCGCAGCGTGCCCAGCACGTTGGTCTCCCACATCCAGCGCCAGTTGTCCAGATCCGCCTCGGCGACCCGCTCGAGGCCCTTGGCTCCGCCGGCGTTGTTGACCAGGACGTCCACCCGGCTCAGGCCCGCGGCAAGCGCGTTCACCGCGGCGTCATCGGTGACGTCCGCCACCACGGCCGTGCCGCCGATCTGCTCGGCGAGTCGACGGATGTGATCGCCGCGGCGGGCCACCGCGATCACGTGAAAACCCTGGGCGGCCAGGGTTCTTGCGGTCGCCTCGCCGATGCCGGCACTGGCGCCGGTCACCACCGCGACGCGGGAATGGGCATCCGGGTGTGCGGTCATCGGGTCCAACCCTAGTCAGCCGGGCGCGGGGCCGGAGGCGGCGTTCTCACCGGCGGGGTAAACCGTTGTTACCGGCGGTAGAAACCGTTATTACCGGCGGGGCAAACACCGCGGTGTAAACATGTAAGGGTGCGGCACCCTGAGGATCTGACCGACGGTGACATGCTGCCCCGGCGGGTGGCGGTGCTGTCGGTTCACACCTCGCCGCTGGCCCAGCCCGGCACCGGCGACGCCGGCGGGATGAATGTCTACGTCCTACAGACCGCGCTGGGGATGGCCCGCCGCGGCGTGGAGGTCGAGATCTTCACCAGGGCAACCTCCTCGGCCGAACCATCGGTGGTCTCGGTGGCTCCCGGAGTGACGGTGCGCAACGTGGTCGCGGGTCCGTTCGAAGGTCTCGACAAACACGACCTCCCCACTCAGTTGTGTGCGTTCACCGCCGGCGTCCTGCGCGCCGAGGCCAACCATGAGCCGGGGCACTACGACGTGGTGCACTCGCACTACTGGTTGTCCGGTCAGGTGGGCTGGCTGGCCCGAGATCGCTGGGCGGTGCCACTGGTGCACACCGCCCACACCCTGGCCGCGGTAAAGAACGCGGCTCTCGCTGACGGTGACGCTGCCGAGCCGCCGCTGCGCGCCGTCGGCGAACAGCAGGTGGTGGACGAGGCCGACCGGTTGATCGTCAACACCGAAGAGGAAGCGCACCAACTGGTTTCGTTGCACAACGCCGATCCGAACCGTATCGACGTCGTGCATCCGGGCGTCGATCTGAACGTTTTCACTCCGGGTGAGCGGGCGTCTGCCCGCGCCGCCCTGAATTCGTCGACGCCGGACTTGGGATTGTCGGCGACGCAGCGCGTTGTCGCGTTCGTCGGACGCATCCAACCCCTCAAAGCGCCCGACGTGCTGCTGCGTGCCGCCGCCCTCCTGCCCGGAGTACGCGTGCTCGTCGTCGGAGGTCCGTCGGGAAGCGGCCTGGCCGCCCCCGACGCTCTGGTGCGCCTGGCGGCCGACCTCGGCATCACCGACCGGGTGAGTTTTCTGCCCCCGCAGACCCGCGAACAACTTGCCAACGTGTACCGGGCAGCGGACCTACTGGCCGTACCCAGCTACTCGGAATCCTTCGGTCTGGTCGCGGTCGAGGCGCAGGCCTGCGGCACCCCGGTGGTGGCGGCGGCGGTCGGCGGGCTTCCGGTCGCGGTGGCGGACGGGCGCAGCGGAACCCTTGTCCACGGCCATGATCCCGGCCAGTGGGCGGGGGCCATCGCCGGGCTGCTCGATGCGGATGCCGAGGCACTGCGGCGGGCGGCGATCGCCCACGCCGCGGGTTTCTCCTGGGATCACACCGTTACCGGGTTGCTCGACAGCTACAGCCGGGCGATCTCGGACTATGCCGCCGCTCACCGTCGCGGCGAGCGCGACGCGCCGGCTCGTCACCACCCCCGGCGCTGGACCATGCGCCGCGGAGTGCGGGCGTGAGCGCTCCCCGCCAGTCGGCCGATAGGGTCCAGCGCCTGATCGAGGACTCGCTGATCGAACACGGTCTGAACTACACCCGGCATGACGGCGCCCACGGCGGCCTGCCCGGTCTGATCGTGGAACTGCCCGGCGAGCGGAAGCTGACGACCAACACCCTGCTCAGCGTCGGGGAGCACTCGGTGCGGGTCGAGGCCTTCGTGTGCCGGCGGCCCGACGAGAACCATGAGGGCGTTTACCGTTTCCTACTCAAGCGCAACCGTCGGCTCTACGGAGTCGCCTACACCCTGGACAACATCGGCGACATCTACCTGATCGGACGCATTGCGCTCGACGTGGTCAACGCCGATGAGATAGACCGCGTGCTCGGCCAGGTGCTCGAGGCGGCCAACAATGACTTCAACACCCTTCTGGAACTCGGTTTCGCCACCTCCATCCGGAAAGAGTGGGCCTGGCGCGTGGCCCGCGGCGAGTCGCTGAAAAACCTGAAGGCCTTCGAGCATCTGATCGACGACGACCCCCCCACGTAACCCCTCCTGCGTGAGAGACTCATCTACATGGCTGAGTCCACACTTATTCTGCTTCGCCACGGCCAGAGCCAGTGGAACGCAAGCAATCAGTTCACCGGCGGGGTCGACGTCGACCTGACCGACAAGGGCCGCGCCGAGGCGGGGCGGGCCGGCGAACTCATCGCCGCCGGCGATCGTCAACCCGACGTCGTCTACACCTCGCTGCTGCGCCGTGCGATCACCACCGCGCACCTGGCTCTCGACGCCGCCGACCGGCTGTGGATCCCGGTGCACCGCAACTGGCGACTCAATGAGCGGCACTACGGTGCGCTGCAG
>SXGU01239009.1_pt1 | contig 15112 bp, 16 predicted proteins | sample 3174531 | NCBI WGS metagenome assembly SXGU01 (sample SAMN11356863, study PRJNA531348) | freshwater metagenome | isolation source: freshwater sample F1-140 | place: China: Fuxian Lake, Yuxi | collected 2017-12-25
AGATGCGGCAGCCCAGGTCCTGCAGGTCCACCAGCAGCACGTCGAAGCTGCCCATCATGGCCGCCGTGGGGCGGCGCACCTGGCCGTAGAGGCTGAACACCGGGATGCCCAGGCGCGGATCCTGGAAGTCCGGCGATTCCATCATGTTGTCCTGCTTGTCGCCACGCAGGCCGTGCTGGGGGCCGAAGGCGGCGGACAGCCTGATTTCCGGCTGGGCCGCCAGGGCGTCCAGGGCATGGGTCAGGTCGGCGGTCACCGAGGCGGGATGGGCCAGCAGGGCCACGTATTTGCCGCGCAGGGGCAGGCGCAGGGCGGGTTCGCTAAGGAGTCGGTCGAGGCCGGTTTTCATGGTTGCGGATTCCGAAGATCGATTTCCAGGGTGAATGTATCAGGGTGATGGAAGTCCGGCTTGCCCGGCGCGTGACGCAGGGCCCAGTAGGACAAGTAACCATCCCGTGCTTCCAGCACGGCGGAGAGGCCGATGCGCAGGCGGTCGCCAGGGGGAAGGCTGGCGCGGGGAAGGCGCGCCTGCACGATCAATCGGCCGGCGTGGATTTCGCTCGTGACCTCCGGTGCGGAAGCCGGTTCCAGCAAGCCGCCTTCCCGGTAGGTTCGGAAGGCATAGGCCTGCCATTGGCCTGAGGGAGAGAAATTGAATTCCCGGTAGCCGGGCGTCCGGTCGCCGGCGACGAAGAGTTCGAAACAGGTGTGGCACCAGAGGCCGTCGCTTCGCGTTGCGTCCCGGTCCCGCGGAATCAGCAGACCGGCGACATCGCCCGTCACTTCATAGCGCAAGCTCAGCGCGCCCCCCGGCAAGGGGTTGAGCTCGACCTGGAGCGTGTCGACCCAGGGTGTGGACGATGTGAGGTGGGGAACCAGGCAAGCGTGGCGTGACGAGGACAATCGAGTGCTCCGGGGCGAAAGGTCCGTTTCCGGGTTCAAGCTGAAAGCGCCAGCGCGGGAAAGTCCTGCGAAACAAGGCATGGCGGACGTATTATCGCCGGCCATGAATCTCAAGCCCCGCTTTCTCCTGTTTACCGCCGTGCTGGTGCTCGCATCCGCGGCGGCGGCCTGGTTCGCCTCGCGCCAATTGGCGGAAGGCATCGTTGAGCAGTGGGCGGGGCGCTATGCGGAAAAGCAGGTGCTGTATGACAAAGCCCGCATCCTGCAACCCATCCTGCGCGAAATCGCCCTCTCGCGCCAGCTCGCCAATGCCCATGAGATACGCGATTGGGCCCGCCATCCCGATGACCCGGAGCTGACCCGGCTCGCCATCGTGGAAATGGAGAATTACCGCGCCAATTTTGCCGACCGCAGTTATTTCGTGACCTTGCTCAAATCGGGCCGCTATTACCACAACAATGCCGCCGACGAATTCGCCGGCAAGCAGTACCGCTACACCCTCTCACCGCGCAAGCCGGCGGACCGCTGGTTCTACGACATCGTCCGGCAGAACCGGGACATGCACATCAACGTCAATCCGGACGTGAATCTGGGCGTCACCAAGCTCTGGATTGACGTGCTGATCCGCGACGGCAAGGACATCCTGGGCGTGGCGGGGACCGGGCTGGATCTGAGCACGTTCATCCAGAGCGTGGTCGACCAGTCCCAGCCGGGCATCACCAGCATGTTCGTGGATCACAACGGCGCCATCCAGGCCTACCGCGACCAAAGCTTCATCGATTTCGCCAGCATCACGAAAGGCGCCAAGGAACATAAGACCCTGGCATTGCTGTTCGACCAGGCCGAGGACCGTGCCGCCATCCATGCCGCCATGAAGGAACTGGAACGCATGGATACCCGGGTGATCAGCCGATTCGTCGAGATCGACGGCAAGCGCTATCTGGCCGGCCTGGCTTACTTGCCGGAAATCGACTGGTACGAGATCACTCTGCTCGATCTCGACGTGTTGCTGCCCATCAGCAGTTTCAGCGGCATGCTGCTGGCGTTCGGAATCACCCTGCTGTTGACCTTGGTCCTGTTCAACATCGTGCTGGGGCGCCTTGTGCTGCGCCCCCTGGCAGGCATTGAGGAGACCATGCACAAGGTCGAGTCGGGCCAGGATCTGCCCGACTTGCCCACCCGTCCGGAGAGCGACGAGATCGACCGGCTCATGCGCCACTTCCTGCGCATGGCCCATGGCATGCGGGAGGCCAGGCAGAACCTGGAGGGCAAGGTGCGAGAACGGACCGAAGCCCTCGATCGCCTGACCAAGGTGGACTCCCTCAGCGAATTGCTTAACCGGCGCGGCATGACGGAGCGCATCGAGGCCGAAATCAGCCGGGTCGGGCGGGAAAAAACCTGCTTTGGCCTGCTCTGGCTGGATATCGATGACTTCAAGGCAATCAACGACCGCTTCGGCCATGCCAAGGGCGATGAAACGCTAAAGTCGGTGGCGGCGCTGATCCATTCCATGATTCGGATCTACGACAGCGCCTCCCGCTGGGGCGGCGACGAATTTCTGATCCTGGTGCACGGCTGCGACGAAGCCGTGGTCACCGGCCTGGGCGAGCGGATTCGCATCGCCGTGGCGCAGCAGCTTAGATTGGAGAACGACGGCGTCGCCATGCCGGTGACGGCCAGCGTCGGCGGTTATCTGGCCGGCCCAGGGGAGGATATGGAAAGCTTGCTGCACAAGGCCGACCAGGCCCTGTACGCGGCCAAGGCCGACGGGCGCAACTGTTTCCGGCTTTGGGCCAACTCCCGGTCGCTACCAGTGCCGGAAAGCGGTCCTTGAGGTGATGATGTCGCGGCGGCCGTTACCGGGGGGATGGTGTCGGGGCGCCGGGTTGGGTGACTGATTTCACGCTCTGGCCGGGTTTCGCCGGCGCGGTGGCGTTCTCCGGAGTGGGCGTTGGCGACGGAGCCGATGCCACGAATAGCCAGTCTTTGTAGGTTTCCGCGTCGGCAAACCCCTCTTGTCCCGGGCCGAAACCCGCTTTCTTCATGGGCTTGCGTTCCGACCGGCTGTAGATGCCGGTGATGCCCCCCGCCTCGTCGCGCGTCAGGCCCCATTCTCGGGCGCCGCTGATCGGGTCCCGATAGAGCCGGCGCAGATGCCGGACCGTGTTCGGGAACCTGGCATCCGCCAGCAGGGCTTCCAGATTCGGGGGGTATTTCTTTTCCGCGCCCGGCGTCATGCGCTGGTAGCTGGCGATGGCCCGGGCGAACTGGCCGCCGATGAACAGGAGTTCGGCTTCCTTCTCCCGCTGCGCCTGGGTATGCCATACCGTGCCCAGGGCGGCCATGGCCACGCCCAGGCCGGCCACCAGGAACAACAGGCCGATCAGGGTGAATCCGTCTTGTTGGTCACAGGTCCGCATAGGGCGTGCCGTCCCGGGTGCTCCCCTCGGCGCCGCTGTGCAGGTCGTAGACGCCGGTGGCGGGCATATCCTGGTCTGGCGGGGGCACGATGAGCCAGGTGTCGGCGCGCTCCGTGACGGGATCGTGAGGTGCGGCGCGCAGATAGCGCGCATCCACCAGGCTTTCCAGGGAGTCGGGCCAGGCGCCCTTGTCGGCGTGGTACTGGTCGATGGCCTGGCGCGTGGTGGCCAGGTTTTCCCGCAGCACGGCTTCCTTGGAGCGGTCCACGTGCTGGAAATAGCGGGGCGCCGCCAGGGTGAGCAGGGTGGCGATGATGGCGAGGACCACCAGCAATTCGATCAGGGTGAAACCGTGGCCGCGCTTCATCACCATTCCCGGTAGAGGGTGCCGTTGATGGCTGTCTTTTCCGAGCGGGAAAAGACATCGAATACGTCTTCGCCTTCCTGGGGCGGGTCCGCCGGGCTGGCGTAACCGCGCTTGCCCCAGGTCTCGGCGGCGGCGAGCGCCGTATCCGGATTGAACGGATCCCGCGGCAGCCGGCGCAGGAAATACAGGGGACGGCGGTCCGGGCGGGTGATGTCCGGCGCGCCCCGCGTCAGGGCCTCCAGGTCGGGGGGGTAGCCGGAGGCGTCGGCGGCGGCTTCGATCTTCTTGTCCACGACGGCTTGGTGATAGGCATCGAGGGCGCCCCGGATGTCGCGCAGGGCCGCGCGCAGTTCGGTTTCCTTCTGGCGTTGGGCGGTGACCTGCAACATGGGCAGCGCCATGGTCGCCAGCACGCCGAGGATGGCCACGGTGATGACCAGTTCGATCAGCGTGAAGCCCTTGGCGCTACGCATTGCCGGCTTCCCCCGTCACGGCTTTGCGGCGGGCGCCTGCGCGGCTTCGGGCGGCATCGTGACTTCCATCTGCACGGCAGGCTCCGCTTCCGGTGCGGCTTCCGGCTGCTCGGGACGGCGGGGAAGCTCCAGGGCGGGGCGCACGCGGATGGGCTGGCCGGAAACCACGGCTTCGGTACCGGTGAAGAACTCGGCATCGGCCAGTTCCGGCCGCTCCACGTTGCGCAGAATGCGCGGGGTGATCAGCAGGACGATTTCCGATTTGCTGTTCTCGTCCCGGTTGCTGGAGAACAGGCGCCCGAGCAGGGGAATGTCACCCAGGCCCGGCACCTTGTTGGCGCTGGCGCGTTCCTCGTCGGAGATCAGCCCGGCCAGCACCTGGGTTTCGCCGTCCTTCAGGCGCAGGGTGGTGGTGGCGTTGCGGCTGCCGAGCTGGTAAGTGAGGGTGCCGGTGGAGGTCTTCACCTGCTGCACGATGTTGGAGACTTCCAGGCCCACCTTGATGCCCACTTCGCTCTCCAGATAGACCTGGGGCTCCACATCCAGCTTGAGGCCGACATCCAGGTAGCTGACCGATTCGGAAGTGACGCCGGTGGAGGTGACGTTGGAGGTGATGACCGGCACCTTGTCGCCCACGTGGACCTTGGCTTTTTCCCGGTTTTTCACGCGGATGCGGGGGTTGGCGAGGATGCTGACGTCGCCGTCGGTCTTGTTGAGGTTGAGCTGGGGGGCGAGGTTGACCGAGATGTTTCTCGAGTCCTGCAGGTTATTCAACAGAATTTGGTTAAGCGTAAGTGGAAGTTGCGATGCAACTTTTGTTGTTGTCGATACCGGAGCGCCTACTGCCCCCGCAACTACGGTGGTGTTGTCTACCGTGTTAAGCACGGATAACTGCGTCGGCCACTGCACCCCCAGCTCCTGCAGCTTGCTGCGCTTCACTTCCAGGATTTCCACTTCCAGCATCACTTCCGGCTCGGGCCGGTCGGCCAGACGCACCAGCTTCTCGGCGATGCGCACGGCTTCCGGGGTGTCCCGGACGATCACCATGTTGAGCTTCTCGTCCACATGGACATCCTTGATCCGGGCCATGGTCTTGATCATCACCAGGGTCTGCTTGGGGTCCGCGTTGGTCAGGAAAAAGGCGCGCACCACCATGTCCTGGTAATCCCGCTGCTTGGCCGGCAGGTTCGGGTAGATCAGCAACGTGTTGCCGTTGAGCACCTTGCGCGCCAGCTGGTTGGTGGTGAGCAGCATGTCCAGGGCGTCGACGATGGCGGTGCCGCGCGCGAACACGGTGGTCTTCTGGTCCGTGCGCACATCCTTGTCGAGCACGATGTTCAGGCCGGACTGGCGCGACAGGGCATCGAACACCGTTTTCAGGGGTGCGTCGCGGAACTCGAGCGTCACCGGGCGCCGGTAGTTGGGGGAGAGCTGGGGCAGTTCCAGCCCGCGCGGCCGGCCCGCCTTTTCCTCCGCCTTGACCAACAGGGCCTGGGCCTGGAGGTAGACCGGGGTTTGCGGCAACTCCTGGGCCAGGATGCCGCGCAGCTTGGCGCGGGCGGCCTCCAGATCCTCTTTTTGCAGGGCGGTCTGGGCCTCGCCCAGCAGGACCAGATTGCGGCGGGCGGTTTCCACGCCCGCCAGACCCGTCGCGGCCCGGTTGTTTTCCGGATGCAGGGTCAGGACCTCCTGGTACAGGGCCTGGGCCTGGTCGAACTGACTCGCGCGCAGGGCTGCGTCGGCGCTGGCCAGGCGACCGGCGAAGAAGTTGTCCCGCTGGCGCAGATAGGTAGCGCGGTATTCCAGATCGCCCGGATGTGCCCGCATGGCCTGTTCGAGCTGGGTCAGTCCCTCGCGGGTCTTGCCCTCGGCGATCAGGCGCTGACCCTCCTTCAGAGCCGTGTCGCTGGCGCAGCCGGCGAGCAGGAGCAGGGCGCAGAGGAAAGCGCCGAGTGGAGCAAGTAGGGGGCGACCCCGGGGTATGTTCATCATCATGGCGTCAATCTCAATTGGCGTTGTTGGTCTAGGGGCAGGTAGGTGAAAGCGAGAACTTCGGCTTCCACCTTGTCGAGGCGCCACTGATCCAGTTTTTGCCCGGTTCGGGCGGTCAGCACTCTTTCACCGAGGCCCAGGAACACGGTTTCGCCCCGCTCGTCCGTCCAGCGGCCCACGTACTTGAAGGGCAGGGGTGGCGCCATGGGTGGCGGCGGCGCGATGACCGAAGCCTGGGGCGGCGGCGGACGCCAGGATTGGGCCGGGAACAGGTCCGGACCGCCCACCGGGAAACGGGGTTCGGGCTCCGCTGCGGCGGAGCTCGTGCCGGGAACGGATGTGGTTGGCATGGCCGAAACTCGGGCCGGCTGGTGCCGGGCGGCCTGGGCGGCGTCGGTTTCCGTGGCGGCTTCCTCGCCGCTAATCCACCAGACGGCGGCCAGGGTGGCGGCCAGGAGGGCGAACAGCACGCCTTGGCGCGGATTCATGGCGCCTCCCGGGAATAGAGGGTCAGGCTGAGCCGGGCTTCGAGCGCCGGGCTGTCCATGGACTCCCGCGTCAGGACCAGGCTGTCCAGGGCCAGGCCCGGTTGCCGCTCCAGGGCTTCCGCCAGGAAAGCCCGCAAGGCGGGGTAATCGCCGTTCACCGGCAGGGTGATCTGGTAGCGCTTGGGTCCGCTTTCCTTGGCGCCGGCGGGCCGGTAGCTGCCCTGCTCCAGGCTCAGGCCGGCGTGGCTGGCGGCGGCGAACAGTTGCGCCACGCCTTCCGGGGCGTTGGCGCCGGCGGGCAGGCTATCCATCAGGGCGATCGGGGGCGTGACGGCGATGGAGCGGGGCTGGTGGGCCAGCCGTTCCGCCTTGGCTTCCAGGTCCGCCGTTTCGTTCTCCAGGGGCAACACATGGAAACGGTCCAGGCCCAGGGCCGCCAGCAGCAGGCCCAGGCCGACCAGGCCGGGCCAGCCCAGGCGGGCGGCGGCGTAGGCGAGCCAGTCGAGAGGGCGGGCAAGTGTGTGAGGGATAAGCTTCATGGCTGGCTCCACCCGCCGCGCAGGCTGAAGTTCACCCCTTGGACGCCGTCGATCTGGCGCAACTCGTGGCGCACCAGGCTGACGGACTTGAAGGCGGATTCAGCCTGCATGGCCCGGTAGTAATCGAGCATGGCCCGGTAGCTCTTTGCATTGGCGCTGAGTTGGAAATCGCCGCGCCGGCCATCCGCATCCAGTGCCAGGAACGCGATGTCGTCGGGCCGGGTGTCTTGCAGGCCGGTGAGCAAGCGGGTCCAGGGCAAGGCCAGGGCGCGGCGGACGTTGTTGTCCTCTCGTTGCCGGGCCTGGGCGGCCTGATCGACGCTGTTGCGTGCCTTGTTTTTTGTTCCGGCTGGTTTGTCTTCGGGCGCGGCTTGCAGGCCGGCCAGCCGGGTCCGGACTTCCTGGGCGGCGTTGTCCGCAGTCTGCCAGGCCAGGCCCGCGGTGGTGATGGCGATCAGCCCCAGGGCCAGCAGCAGCCAGGAGATCGGGCCGGGACGGGCGCCGGGGGCGGTGAAATCCAGGTTCATGCGCTTCATGACAGCATCGCCAGGGCCGGGTCGGCGGGGCCGGCCAGTTCATGGAGCCGGTAGCCGATGCCCAGGCGGGACCAGTCGCCGTTGACGCCGGCCCGTTCCAGCCAGAGATCGCCCCCGTCTTCCAGGCCGGCCAGCAGGCTTTCCCGGGCCAGCAGGGCGCCCAGGTCGGCGGCGATATCGACGCTGATATCCGCGCCGGCGGCGCGTTGGCGCAGGATGACGGGCTGGCCGTGGAGCAGGCGCAACACGGTCATGCGGCCTGGCTCCAGCAGGGCGTACCAGCCGCTGGCGCGACCAAGCTGGCGGCGGCGGTTCCAGACATCGGCCAGCCAGGGACGCACGCCGGCGAGGCCGAGGCCATGACGGCCCAGGGTGGCGGCGAGGCCGTCGAGCAGGGCGTTTTCCACCGCCGCCACCAGGATCGGATGGCCGGGCGGGGCGAGATCCCAGGTCAGGTGCCAGTCCGCCGCATTGCTGCCCAGGGCGTCGGCGAGCTGGGCATCCAGCCAGGGCCGCATTTCCCGCTGGCGCAGGCGCACCGGCGGCGGGGGTGCCAGGAACAGGCGGGCATGATGGTGTGACAGGGTGGCCCGGGCGCGGCCGCGCGTAACGCTCTGCACCGCGAGTAGTTCGTCCAGGGCCTGCAAGCCGCCGTCCTGGCTTTCCCGCGCGACGGGGGTTTTCCGGCCCGCCGCGAGGCCAGCCCGGTGGGGCAGCAGGGCGACGCGAAGATCAGGCGACAAAAGTGACACGGTTGATTTCTTCCAAGGTGGTTTCACCGCGCTTCACCATGTCGATGGCGGCGTCGCGCAGATTCTGGACGCCGGCGCGGATGGCCGCTTCCTTGACCTGGCGGATGGCGGCACGGGCGACGATGAGTTCGCGGATTTCGTCGTTCAGGGGCAGCAGTTCGGCGATGGCGTGGCGGCCCTTGTAGCCGCTGCCCCGGCACTGGCCGCAGCCCTTGCCGGCGCGGAAATCGAAGCCGGCGGCGGACGCGGCGGTGAGTCCCGAATCCGCCAGTTGTTCCGGCGTCGGCGTCACGGGCGCCGAGCAATGGGGGCAGTTCACCCGCACCAGGCGCTGGGCCAGGATGCCGTTCAGGGCCGAGACGAAGCTGTAGGGATCGACGCCCATGTGCATGAAGCGGCCGATCACGTCGTAGACGTTGTTGGCGTGCACGGTGGTGAACACCAGGTGGCCGGTGAGGGCCGACTGGACCGCGATCTGGGCGGTTTCGGCGTCGCGGATTTCGCCCACCATGATCTTGTCCGGGTCGTGGCGCAGGATGGAACGCAGGCCCCGGGCGAAGGTGAGCCCCTTCTTCTCGTTGACCGGAATCTGCAGGATGCCCTGCAACTGGTATTCCACCGGGTCTTCGATGGTGATGATCTTGTCCTGGCCGGTGTTGATCTCGGAGATGGCGGCGTACAGGGTGGTGGTCTTGCCCGAGCCAGTGGGGCCGGTGACCAGGAACATGCCGTAGGGCTCCCGCGAGAGGCGGCGGATGCCCGCCAGCATGTCGCCCCGGAAGCCCAGGCGCTCCAGGGAGATGCCCTTGAGTTCGTCGGCCAGCTGCTGCCGGTCCAGGATGCGCAGCACCGCGTCCTCGCCGAACACGCCGGGCATGATGGACACGCGCAGGTCGATCTCGCGGCCGCGCATGAAGACCTTGAAGCGGCCGTCCTGGGGCACGCGCCGCTCGGCGATGTCCAGCTCGGCCATGACCTTGATGCGGGAGATCACCTGATCCGCCGTCTCCCGGCCCTGGACCTGGGCGATGGCGCTGAGGACGCCGTCGATGCGGTACTTGATGTGCAGGCCCGACGCGTCGTTTTCCAGGTGGATGTCGGAAGCCTGGCTGGCCACCGCGTCGTAGAGCGTGGAGTGGACCAGCTTCACCACCGGGGAGGCGTCGGCGCCGATGGCGGCCAGGGAGATTTCCTCCACGCGCTCGGAGGAACGGCCCGATTCGGCGTCGGCCATGACGCCGTCCATGGCCTTCAGATTGCCTTCCAGCCGGTGCAACCAGGCCAGCAGGTCGTCGCGCAGCACCAGCACCGGGGCGAAAGGCGTGGCGATCTGCCGCTCGGCCCAGTCTAGCAGGGTGGGGGCCAGGGGATCGGTGAAGGCCAGCCAGACCTGGCCGCCCGCATCGCGGCAGGCGGCGCACTCCCGTTCCAGGGCCAGGCTGAAGGGCAGCAATTCGAAGGCCGGGTTCATGTCGCGCAGGGCGGCCATGTCCATGACCGGGTAGGCGAAGGCCTTGCCCAGGGCGGCCAGGAAGGCGCCGGGTTCCAGGCCCAGCCGGTCTCGCAGGTAAGCCAGGGCGGTCTGGCCCGATCCTTGGGCGCGGGCCTCCCGCACCAGTGCGGCGTCGATGGGCGCGTTCATTCCAGGCTCCCGGCCAGTTCGAAGATGGGCATGTAGAGCAACACCACGATGACGCCGATGGTGAGGCCGATGAGGGCCATCAGCAGGGGTTCCACCAGGCGCGTGAACCAGTCCACGGCGCGCTCCAGTTCCTCGTCGTGGAAGGCGGCGATGGCTTCCATCATCTCGCCCATGCGGCCGCTACGCTCGCCCACCCGCAGCATGCGCAGGGCCACCGGCGTGGTGAGGCCGGCGCTTTCCATGGCCTGGGAAGTGGGTTTGCCCTCGCGGATGTCCTTCGCGGCGGCGGCCAGACGCACCCGCAGTTCCGGATGCAGCAGGCCTTCCGCCATGGCCAGGGCGCTCACCACCGGGATGCCGCCGGACAAGAGCATGCCCACGGTGCGATAGAAGCGGGTCAGCTGGAACACCCGCAGCTTTTCGCCGACGCCGGGCAGGCGCCAGACCCGGCGCGAGATGGCGGCGCGCACCTGGGGCCGACGCAGCGCCTGGACCTCGGCGACGATGGCCGCCAGGATGACGACGCCCACCATCCCCGCATGGGCCTGGATCAATCCGCCCCACTCCATGAGCAGGCGGGAAGCCAGGGGCAGGCGCTCCAGGTTGCCTTCGTAAATGGAGGCGAAGCGGGGCACCACCCAGCCCAGCAGGAACAGGGCCACCAGACTGCCGATCACCAGCAGCAGGGCGGGGTAGATGGCGGCGGCCACCACCCGCTTGCGCAGGGTTTCCAACTGGGCCTGATAGGCCACGTAGCGGGTCAGGGCTTCCGGCAGATTGCTGGTCTTTTCCGAGGCCCGCACCGAAGCCACGTAAAGCGGCGGAAAGGCGTCGGGATAGCGGGCGATGGCGGCGGACAGGGATTCGCCCTCGTAGAGATGGCCCAGCACCTGTTCCAGCAGCTTGCGGGTTTCCCCGCGCGCTTCCTTCTCGGCCAGGGTTTGCAGGGCTTCCACCAGGGACAGGCCGCTACCCAGCAGGGCCAGCAGTTCCCGGGAAAACAGCGAGAGCGGAAAGCGATAGCGCCGGCCGGGCCAGACGAGGGTCAGGCCGCCCGCCGGTTTCACCGTCAATACCGTGTAACCCTGCCGCCGCGCCTGATCGGCGGCGTCTTCGGCGTGGGCCGCCTCCAGGGTCAGGTTGAGGCGGTCGCTGGCGGCCAGCGCGGTGACGTGAAACTGCATGGTTTTACCAGTTGGTGATGTCGGTCGCTTCGGCCGTGCCACCGGGTTGGCCGTCCTTGCCCAGGGAAATCAGGTCGTATTCGCCGTGTTCGCCGGGCTCCTTGTACTGGAACGCGTTGCCCCAGGGGTCATTGGGCGCGGCTTTTTGCAGATACGGACCCTGCCAGCGCGCCTCGCCCGCCGGTTGCGTGAACAAGGCGGCGAGGCCCTGCTCGGTATTGGGATAGCGGCCCAGGTCCAGCCGGTACTGGTCGAGAGCGTCTTCCAGCGCCTTCATCTGGGCACGCGCCACCTTGACCTCGGATTTTCCGACCTGGGAGAAGTAGCGTGGCGCTACATAACCTACCAGCAGGCCGATGATGACCAGGACGACGAGGAGTTCGAGCAGGGTGAACCCGGCGCTTTGTCGAACCGGATGAATACGATGCTTCATGGTTACCGCCCTAATAGAGTATTTCCTCCATATTAACTGGGGGATGTTTGAAATTGGATTATCAGATCACTGAAATCGTTGGCTTTGATGTCGTGACCGAACGCAAACGTCATTGGGCGGGTCATGAACGATTTTGTCCATTTTTCATGAAAAAAGCCCCACGGGCGCTGGCCCGCGGGGCTTGAATGCGCTTTGCGGTCAAGCCTGACCACGAAGCGCGGGCCTTCTCGTTATTTTTGAATCATTCGGTCCTGCTCCGCGCCGTGGTGATTGCCCTTGTCGGCTTTCGTACAGGGCGAGGTGATCATGATGGTGCGATCGGCCCCGCTGGCCGGGTGCTGCACGTTGATGTAGGCGGTGTTGGGCTTGAAGGGGTTGAAGTACAGGCCGGTGGCTTCAGCACCCCTGGTGGTCAGGCTGGCCCACTTGCCGATGGATTCGGCCACGCCGTCATCATCCGCGTCCATGGCGAACCAGGTATCTTCCACGCCGCCATCCTGGTCTTCGACGATGTAGATGTTGCCGTCAGCGTCGATGGCCAGGTTGTCCGGGTTGGTGAACTGGGCGCCGGCGGGCTTGCCAGTGGCCATGTCGAGGGTGTCCCGGCTGGCGAACAGCTTGACCGTGTTCTTGGCCAGATCGATGGAGAACACCTTGTGGTTGGTGGTGGTCGCCACGAACAGCATCTGCTTGCCGTTGCGCAGGGTCTTGATTTCCAGGTCCTCGGGGCGGTCGAAGTTGGTGCCCAGGAAAGCGGGCAGGTTCGGCGTGGCGCGGCCGTCGATTTCATTCCCGTGGACCAGCACTGCACCGGGCAGGGGCGTGCCGTTGCTGTCGGTCAACGGAATCCAGGTGGCGTTGCCGGTGGCATCTTCCACCGTGCCATCACCCACGCGCAGCACGAAGGTCTGTCCGGCGGAGAAGAAGTCGTCGCCGTTGCCGGCGTTGGGGAATTTCGAGGTGAATTTGAAAATGTGGCTGTCGTTGCGCTCGTCGATGAAGTACAGGTTGTTCTTCTTGTCGAAGGCCAGCCCCTCGTGAGACACGCGCGGCAGGACATTGCGCTGCTTGATTTCGATGTCGGCGGGATCGGCCAGGGGATTGGTCACCTCGAACAGGCGGCCGTAGGGGCTGGTCGGGCCGGCCGGATCGCTCCAGGATTCCTCGGCGGTCAGGAATGTGCCCCAGGGGGTCCAGCGGGAAGCGTCGAAGGCCACATGGCTGCCTGGCGTGGGGGCGGCCCAGAGGGTGGTGGTCTGCATGGTGCGCAGGTCGGTGCGTTGGATGCCGGCCTGGCCGGTTTCATACACGGTGAACAGGAAACGGCCGGCGTCGGGACCGTTCTCGTTCACGGTGTGCATGTCGTAGTTGCCGCTGTCGAAGCGGTTGGCCTGAGCCGTATCGCGGGTGACGATGCTAACTTGGCTGAAGTGGGGGGAAGACAGCTTGAACGGCGCGGATTCGGGCAGTGAGCCGGCCACCGTGTCGCCGGTCATGGGGGTGAAATTGTCGAAGTGGGTGCTGTCGCCGGCGGCGGCGGAAGCGGCCAGAGCCAAGCCCATGGCGAGCGAGAGTTTCTTCGTGTTCAAGGGAATACTCCTGTCCTGATAAGTTGAGTTATGTCGATGTCGGAATCGAAGGCCTGGGCGCGATGGCTGCCTGGCGATCGAAATGTCCACTCCCGTCCACTCCCGATCCGGCGCGAAGCTCGGCGGGAATGTGTGCCGGTCAGGTTTCGATCCGGCACGGCGGCCACGGTATCGAGCCCGCATTTCATGCCTATTACGGTTGGGAAAACGCTTTGTTTCCTTCGACGCCCGTACCGTGCGTGGCAGATTTAATTCGGGATGCGAGCCTTGGGGATTCAGAACGGGAAGAGGTCGCGGTAGCCCCATCGGCCTATACTGGGGGCACCCGGCACCTTCGCCGGCGCCTCAAAGGAGTGTCGCCATGTCCAAGGAAAGATCCAGCAAGAAAGAAGCGAAAAAACAACCCGTTCTGTCCCCCAAGGAAAAGAAGGCCGCCAAGCAGGTCAAAAAACATGCGTCGGATAACCTTCCCCTGATGACGCCCCGCTGAACAACCCAAACCCGAATCTGATTGATTTGGTCGATATTGCCGCGGCGTACTCAGAACTCTGTCGCTTTGGCTGGGTTTGATGCGCGTGCAGTCGCAATGTTTAGCACATCAATCGCCCCTGATGGCAGGTACTTTAGTGCGGTCTGTGAAGCAAATTCTGGTATTTCAAACATGGCTTCCGCCAATCCCCCCGCAATCGCCGCTAACGTATCCGCATCCCCGCCCAATGACACCGCATTCCGAATCGCATCCTCGAAATCCGTCGCTTCCAGGGCGCAGGTGAGTGCTTCGGGCACGCAACCGGCGGCTGTCTCGTTATAGACGTGGACGGCGCGAATCTCGTCCACATTGCGGCACATGTCGTAACCATAGGTCTCGGTGACGGCGAGCCGGATGGCGGTGGCGGACTCCCCCTGGCGCGCCAGCCAGATGGCGTGGGCGGTGGCCAGGGCGCCCTTCATGCCTTCCGGGTGATTGTGGGTGACCTCCGTGACCCGCCGGGCCTTGTCCAGGCAGTCCTCCAGGCTGGTGGCCAGGAAGGCGGCCGGGCTGACCCGCATGGCGCCGCCGTTGCCGAAACTGCCGTAGGGCGGCTGCACCGTCGGGGCGGCCACCCAGTTGATGAACTTCTTGCCGTAGCCGGCCACATGCCGGCCCGGCTTCACCCGCCGCGCCCAGTCCCGCAGGGACTCCGCTGGATTCCGGTTGTTGAGCAGCGCGTCTGCCACCGCCACGGTGAGGATGCTGTCGTCGGTGATGCCGTTCTTCTCTCCGAACAAGGGGAAGTTCTTGGTCTTGATGCGGTGGAATTCCCACACCGAGCCGACGATGTCTCCGATGATGGCGCCGAGCATGGCAGTCTCCTATCGATTTGGGATCGTGATGGCGGGGCCGCCCGAGTTCGACACTTTTGGCCCGGTTTTTACTCCTGCGCATTTAAGGTATCCCCCGCCCCTCAGATGCTCATCTGAGGTACAGGGATGAGCTTACAACCCGTAGGGGATGTAGCGTCGTTGCCCAACATGAAGAACTGCACTACACGCCCTCCGGGCGTACGCGCGTTTAGGGCGGCCGGCGAAAGGCTTTGTTGCGACAAGATGGCAAAGGAAATCGGCATCAAATAAAAGATCGCCGGATCGCGGACGATAATCCATGCCGTTGACTTCACATCACCCAAGATAAAAAAAGGGCGCCTTTCGGCGCCCCGAAAACTCACTGGGTGGTGAGATGGATTCGTGAACCGGGTCAGATGTTGTAGGCCCGTTCCCCGTGGGAGGTGGTATCCAGACCTTCGCGTTCCTGAT
>SXGU01076313.1_pt1 | contig 15110 bp, 12 predicted proteins | sample 3174531 | NCBI WGS metagenome assembly SXGU01 (sample SAMN11356863, study PRJNA531348) | freshwater metagenome | isolation source: freshwater sample F1-140 | place: China: Fuxian Lake, Yuxi | collected 2017-12-25
AGGCCGGCTTCGAGGCCTCCATGCAGCTCGCCGTCGTCGGCGGGATGGCGCTGGACGCGAACATCGCCCTCCGCGACGGCAAAGTGGCCATCGACTACGCGGCCACCAGCTTCAAGTCCAGGCCGCTGCCGGTTCAGCCGGGGCAGCTCCCGGGCTTCAAGCTCTCGCCGGGGACCATCGGCAAGTCGGGGGAGGCCAGGGTCGCCGCCGCCACCGGGCTGCCCAAGAACACCACGGCGCACCCGGTGAACGGGCGCGACCGGATACCCGACTTCGATGACTCCCCCGACCTCCACGAGGTCAAGAACGTGCAGTACCAGGCGTTCACCCAGCAGTTGCGCGACATGAAGGACCTCGCCACCGCCCGGGGGGGCAACCTCTACGTCTGGCTGCCCAGGGGGGCGAGGGCGGCACGACCGCTAGAGGCTGCCTTCAACAACCCGTCGCAGAATATCTATCGACGGGACATCCCACCCTAGCCGCGAGGACTCATGTCAAACAGCGACGACCTGTGGATCTCCCTTCACTTCGAGCACCCCGTCACCGCCGCGGCCCCCTGGACGGCGGCGCTAGCGGCGATGGAGGCGCGCCTCGGCGCGACCGTCACCCGCCTGGGCGAGCGCGACCGGCCCCCTCGCCGCGGCGCGCGGTCGCTGGCCGAGCTCGGCGCCGAGGTCGCGGCGTTCGGCCCCCAGGACAGCTACCGTGTATGCTTCGGCGAGTTGGAGCCCGGACGGCTGGCGGTGACCTTCGACCACCACCGCGACCCGCACCCGCTCATCCTCGACTCCATCATGGTGGTGATCCCCGCCGCCGCCCCGCAGCGACAGCACGCGCTCGACCGCCTCGCCCCCCTGCTCGTCGACCTGGCGGGCTGCCTGAGGGGAAGTTCCGGGTACGTGGAGACGCTCGGCCGCGTGATGGCCAAGGGACCGGCCGTCCACCCCACGGTCCGCGCCGACGAGGAACTCCTCGGCATCTTCTGGCTCACCTGGCTCGGCGGGGCCTACGTCGACCGCTTCGGCCGCGACCGCGTGCTCGCCCTCCCCTGGGCCGAGCCCCAGCCCGGCGGCGCCGTGCTCCTGCGGCTGGGCGACTCGCCCGACACCGTGCCCGAGGGCCGCCGGGAGGAGGTCGAGGAATACCTCGGTCGCGACAGCTTCGTCGACGTCAACCGCACGACCCGCAAGCCACGCGGCCTCCACGTCCCCACCTACGACCAGCTGCGGGCCTGGAAGCCTCGCGCCTGAGCGCCGCCGCTCGTCGCCGCGCCGGCTAGCCCCGCCCCGCGGCAGCCAGGGCCCTTGATGCTGGAAGAGCTCGCCGAGGCGCTGCTCAAGGAAGAGACGCTGAGCGGTGATCGCCTCCAGGACTTCCTTGGCAAGGTGCGCCGGCTGGAGCTCGCGGTCGGCTGAACGGCCGACTCAAGCGCGACCGGCCGCAGCCGAAAGGAGGCGGCATGAACCTCCCCCTGGTTGTCTTGTTGACGGGTTGCGACCCGATGCCTGCGGAGTGCCTGCCCGACGCCACCACCGGGGCGTCCTCGTCGGGGCCGGGCGACACCGGCGACGCCCTCGACTGCAGCGAAGCCGAGGCCGTCCGCGCCCGCGCCCAGGAGGGAATCGACGAGATCGAGGCCCTTCGCGACAACGCCCATTTCGCGACTCTCGACCTCGTGGAGATGCAGGCGGAGGCCCTCCGAGCGGCAACCGAGCCGATCTCCGAGCTCGGGCGCACCGAGGCCACGCTGGGCTTCGAGGCCCACCTTGCCGACGTCACCGCAGCCTCGACGATCGACCCGGCCGTCGACCCCGCCACCCTCGGCCTGACTCGCCTTTCCCTGGCGAACTCCGCAGCGGCGGTCACCGCGTACGTGGCCGTGGGCAGGGCCATCGACGACACGGAGCTCCACCTCGTCGAGCTCGAGGTCGCGCTCGACGACCGCGTGGACGACGGCAACGAGGCCCTCGCGGCCTACCCTGAGTGCGGACTCGAGGTGTCCGCTCGCGAGGTCGACGCCATCGACCGGGAGACGCCCCTCGACGACGTCCGCTACCTGAACATCGAGGAGGGACGGGCGCTGATCGCCGAGGCCCTCTACGCCAATGCAGCGGCACAGAGCGAACTACGCGCGATCCGCGACGACGCGGTGGCCTGCGCGAGCGAGACGATGGGCGACGACGAGCGCTACGCCTACCAGGTGGACTTCGTCGCCCGTTCCGCGGAAGTCGATCGGGTCGCGTACTCCACGAGCTTCAACGGCCATCCCCTCGCCGATGGCACCCGCGTCACCTTCGCTGTCGTGCTCGGGTCGACGGCCCAGGAGGTGATCGACATCACCGTGGGCGACTTGCGCGCCATGATGCTCGGGGTCGACACGGGCACGCTCGACATGACCACCTCCTCGACCTGTAGCGCCGCGATCTCGGGCATCGACGCCGGCCTGGAGCTGATCGACGGCTACAACATGCTCCTACGGGCCAACGACGCCACCCTCGATGCCGAGGCCGACCGGCTGTAAACGCATCGTCAACTCCTGGTAGCATCGCCCTCGGAGGTCGTGATGCTGCTCGTTCTCGCCCTGGCCCTCGCCGACGAGGGAATGTGGTTGCCCGAGCAGGTGCCGGGCATGGCCGACGACTTGCGACGCCAGGGCCTGGGTCTCGACGCCGCCACGCTCGCCGACCCCGCCGGCGCCACGCTCGGCGCCGTGGTGTCCCTCGGCCACTGCACCGCGTCTTTCGTGTCGTCCGACGGCCTGATTCTCACCAACGGCCATTGTGTGAGCGACTACTTGGAGAGCGCCTCCACCGCGAACCACGACTACCGGCTCGAGGGCTACCTCGCGACCGACCGTCGCAAGGAGTTGTCGGCAGGTCCCGCGGCGCGCGCGTGGGTCACCGAGCGTATCGACGACGTCACCACCAAGGTACTCGGGAAGTTGCCCACCAGCCTCGACGACAGAAACCGGGTGGAGGCGATCCAGAAGAACGTGAGCGCCATCGTCACCGCGTGCGAGAAGCAGGTGTCGCGACCGCGATGCCAGGTGGTGCCGGTGTATGAGGGGCGCGAGTGGCGACTGGTGACGCGACGTGAACTGCGCGACTTGCGCGTGGTCTACGCGCCCCCGGAAACGGTCTACGCCTTCGGGGGTGACGTGGACAACTGGCAATGGCCCCGGCAGTGTGGCGACTTCGCGATGCTGCGCGCGTGGTCCGCGCCCGACGGGACGAGCGCCGCCTACGCCGAGGAAAACGTCCCTTACTCGCCCCCGCAGCACCTGCGACTCGCGCCCGGCGGGGCGCGCCCCGGCGAGTTCGTCATGATCGCGGGCTACCCCTCGGCCACCTACCGCTGGCGCACCGCCGACGAGGCCCGGCACGCCGCCGAGGTGCGCTATCCCTACGGCCGCGACCTCCTCTCGGCCTTGGGCGCCGTGGCCGAGCGCGCCGCTGCTGCGAGCAAGGAGAGCGCCATCCGCCTCGGCCCCAGCCTTTTTCGCTACGCCAACGCGAGGAAAAACTACGCGGGGATGATCGACAACTTCGGGCGCTCCGACATCGTGCACGCCAAGGAGGCGCAGCAGGCGGCGCTGGAAGCGTGGATCGCCGCCGATCCGAGAAGGGCGCCCTACGGGGCTTCGCTCGCCGAGCTGCGCAAGGTGGTGGCCGAGGACATGGCCTACTGGCGTCGCGACCGCGTGTACAGCGCGCTGGTGCAGACCCCGCTCCTCCTCAACACGGCGGTCACGGCCTACCGCCTCGCGTTCGAGCAACAATTCCCGGACGCCTCGCGCGACCCCGGATTCCAGGCCCGCGACCGGGCCGACATCGGCGACCGCTTCCGCGGCTACGACCGGATCCTCGACCTCCCCTCGGACCGAGCCCTGATGAAAGAGATCCTGCAACAGTCGCAGGCGCTCCCCGAGACGCAGCGGATCCCGCCGCTCGACGCGTGGCTGGCCAAGGCGGGGAGCGTGCAGAACGCGCTCGATGAGCTGTACGCCTCCCCGGCGCTCGCCACCGCCGAGGCACGCCTGCGGCTCCTCGATCAGAAACAACCCGACTTCGAGCGGGCCGCCGACCCGTGGATCCGGCTGGCCGTGGCGCTCGACACCTGGCACCGCAGCGTGCGTGCCGAGAAGCGAGTGCGTGACGGGGCCCTCGCCCGGCTGCGTCCCGCCTACATGGAGGCGATGCTCAAGATGCACCCCGGCGCGGTGTACCCCGAGGCCAACGCCACCCTGCGCCTCTCCTTCGGCAAGGTAGACGGCTACACGCCAGAAGACGGCGCCGTCCACCTCCCGCAGACGACGCTCGGCGGCATGGCCCGGAAGGTGCGCGAGAGCCCCTTCGACGCCCCCCTTCGCGTGCTCGAGGAGGTCCCCGCCGCGCCGCGGACGCGCTGGTCCGACCCCACGCTCGGCGACGTGCCCGTCAACTTCCTCAGCACCGTCGACAACACCAACGGCAACTCCGGCTCGCCCACGCTCAACGCCCACGGCGAGATCGTAGGGCTCGTGTTCGACCGCAACTGGGAGGCGGTGGCCGCCGACTGGCGCTACGACCCGGCGCTCACGCGCTCGATCCACGTGGACGTACGTTACCTCTTGTGGATGCTCGACGAGGTGGAGCACGCGCAGGTGCTGCTCGCGGAATTGGGTGTCAGGGGCTGAGCACCCGCCCCACCCCCGCCTCAAAGACCACCACCACCTCCCCTTCGCGCGGCTTGCCCGGGTCGGGGCGGTTGGGGTTGTTCGCCAGCTTCCTGCCGTGGAAGCGCTGGTCGAAGAACGGCTTCTGCGGGTTCTTCTCCCCCACCACGCGCACCGTCGCGTCGCCCGGCGGCAACGAGGCGTACACCGCCGGCGCCTCCACCGGGGTCACGCCCACGCGCGCGGGCGACAAGAACACCGTCTCCGCCACCACCAGGAACCCCGCCCAGCGCCAGCGGGCAGCGCCCCGGCTGGCGAGCCCCACCAGCACGAGTTGACCGAGAAGCATCAATCGCGCGTGATTGCGGAACTTGTCGCCGCCCGGGAAGGTGTGGAACAAGGCGGCGACTGGGTTCTTGACGCCGAGGGGTTCGCCCGCGAGTGACAGATCGTCACCGGGCGCCACCGCCACCAGCGCCGCCACCCCGAGCACGGCTGGGTGCCAGCCACCCGCCACCGCCAGACCGAGTGTCGCATAACCAAGATAGCTAGGATGTTCGCGGACGATGGCGCCCTCAGTGTCCGGGCGCCCGGGGACCACGAAGGACGCGATGTCGGAGCCGCGCCAGGGGTTGAGCTGCCAGAGTGGCTCCACCACCGCCGGGGGACGCCCCACGTCCCTCGCCAATGCAGTACGAAATGGTGCTGCAAAAGCCAGCATGCCCGCACCGGCGAGGCCGATGGCCAACACACCTCGTAGCGCCACCCGCCAGCTGGGCGCAGAGAACTCGAGCCCCGGCCTCCGCCATGACCACACGGCCGCCACCCCCACCGCCGCCATCCACCCGAGGTACAACCCAAACCCGGCCGTCAGCGCTGCGAGGAGGCCTGCACGAATCCAGCGCCCTTCCGCCGCCAGCGCGATGGAAAACGCCACCAACCCAAGGAAGTAGTCCTCCGTCAAGCCCGACTGGATCGATCCAACGTAGATGGCCATCAGCGGCGTGGCGAGCGCCCCGAAGCTCTCGCTCCCGCCCATGGCACGGCAGAGCCGCGCCCCCCCCAGCGAGGTGGCGACCACCCCGGAGAAGGCGAGGAGGTTCCACGCCGCCGTGTGCCCCACGGCGCGTGCCAGTCCGGCCGCGATCCACGTGGGCACAGGGTCGATCACCGGCCAGCTCGCGGTACCCGCCGCGAGGTCTGTCCCCGTGGGCCACGAGGGCCACCCGGCCGAGGCCCACCACTGCACCCAGGCGTGACCGTAGGTCTCCGCGCCCGGCGAGCCCACCAGCCCGCCGGCAAGCACCGCGGGGCCCACCACCACGAGGCCCGCGAGAACGCTGATCATCCAGGGTCGCATCGTCGCGCACGATAGCATCGCGCCTCGTGCGCTCCCCCTGGCCGCTCGCGCTCTGTCTCGCCCTGGGTGGCGCCGCGCTGGTGGCCTGGCCCGCCGTCGCGAGTTGGAACGACACCATCATCTGCGGCTGGGTGCATCCCGATTGCCTCGGCAATCACTGGCTCCTCGCGTGGGTGGCCGAGCGCGCCGCCGGGCTGCAATCCCTCGTTCAAAACCACCGCTACTACTGGCCGGTGGGCGACGCGCCCTGGCTCGCGGGCAACGGCAGCGACGGCTTCCTCTACCTGCCCTGGCACTTCCTGCTCGGGTGGCCGCGGGCCTCCACCGCGCACGTCGTCACCATCCTCGCGCTCGACGGTCTCGGCGCCTATGCGCTCGCTCGTGCGCTGGGTGCGAGTTCATGGGCCTCGCTCGCCGCCGTGCCCACCGCGGCGATGATGGTGTACGGGGCGCACGAGCTCGGCGCCGGGCGTTTCTCCCAGGCCGACTTCGGCTTCCTCGCGTTCTTCCTCGCTGCATGGCTGAAGTTCTGCATCGAGGGCGCCCGCCGCTGGGCGCTGCTCGCCGCGCTCGCCCTCGCCGCCACCTCGGTGCTCTACTGGTACTACGGCTTCTTCGGAGTGTTGGCGGGCGCGCTCATCCTGCCGTTTCGCCGTCCGCCGCTCGGAAAACTGCTGGAGTTCGCGGCGGCCTACCTGCTCCTGGTGGGCCCCCTGCTCTACGTCTTCCTCAGCCACTACGCCGACATTCCCGGCACCACCGAGGACCTCTTCCCCCATCCCGAGGTCGCCGGCGACTCCTGTTGGCCCGCCGTCCCCTTCCTCGTGGGCGGCGGGCGTCACGCCGGGCGCGCGCTGCCGCTCACCACCACGCTCCTCGCTGCTGTCGCGTTGTTTGTACGTCGCGACAGGATCACCCTGTCCATCGCGGCGGTCTCGGTTTGCTTCGTGTCGCTCATGGCCGGACCCCTCTGGCCAGGCGGCCCCTACGAGCTGGTCTACGGCCTCGCCGGTCCGCTCCGCCGTTTCTGGTGGCCCTACCGGCACGTGGTTGTCGTCAACTTGGCATGGATCGCGCTCGCCGCCGTCGCGACCGATGCCCTGATGAAGCGCGTTCGCTACCCTCGCCTGCTGGCCACCCTCATCGCGTTCTCCATCCCCCTCCAACTTGAACTTTTCCGCGCGCCCTACCACGCCACCTGGTCGAAGGCGGTGGTCCCCACCCAGTTCTACACCAAGCTCCGCGGCCTGCCCGGCGACAAGCTCCTCGAGGTCCCCCTCACCGGCGACATCGCGGCGTCGCAAGCCACGCTCATCTACCAGTTCGAGCACGGCAAGACCTTGCTCAACGGCCATGCGCTCTGGGTGGCGCGCGTGCGCCCGGCCGCCTGGGACGAGTTCGTCGCCAAGAACTCCTTCCTGCTGGCCTGCCAGCGCCTCGAGCGCGGCGAGCTCGGGAGCACATTCGCCTTCGACCCCGCCGACCTCCAGGCGCTCATCGACGCCGGGCTCGGCGTGGTGACGCTCAACAAGGAGTACTTCCCTGTGAAGCTCGACGGGGTGGTGCAGGCCTACGACCTCGTGTTCAACACGCTCTTTGGCGAGCCAGCCGCGCTGGGCCTGCGCGCCCGCGCCTGGGACACGACGCGCTACACCGGCCAGGCCGAGGTGACGGTCACCCCCTTCACCTGGCCGAGCGACCTGCAGCCCGGCGGCCCCACCCTCCCGGTGATGTCGGCGCGGCCCCCCTCGATGGCCTTCGAGATGCCGGGGCCACCGCAGTCGGCCCTGCCGAAAAAGCCAGCTAGATAGCTGCGCTCAGCAATAGTTCCGCCATGCCCCGCAGAAGCAGTTAGCACCGCGCCCCCAGGACGGAGCCCCCCATGCGCAGCTGGTCGACTCAAGACAGCACCGAGCTCTACAACGTGCGCAACTGGGGTCGCGACTACTTTCGCGTGAACGACGCGGGCAACGTCGAGGTTACCCCGGCCGGCCCGCGCCAGGGCGGCATCGACCTGAAGCTCCTCGTCGACGACCTCGTGCGCCGCGGCATCCAGCTCCCGCTCCTGGTGCGCTTCACCGACATCCTCGAGCACCGCATCCGCACGCTCGCCACCGCGTTCAAGAACGCCATCCGAGAGTACGAGTACAGCGGCAGCTACCGCGGCGTCTACCCGGTGAAGGTCAACCAGCAGCGCCACCTCGTGGAAGACATCGTGCGCTTCTCCGAGAGCCACCACATGGGCCTGGAGGCAGGCAGCAAGCCGGAGCTGCTCATCGTCCTGGCGCTCATGGACGACCCTGCGGCCTTGATCATCTGCAACGGCTACAAGGACACCGAGTTCATCGAGACGGCGCTCATGGCGAAGAAGCTCGGGCGCAACCCGATCATCGTCGTCGAGAAGTTCTCCGAGTTCAAGCTCGTGTGCGACGTGTCGGAGCGGGTGGGCGTGCGGCCGGTCATCGGCATGCGCGCGAAGCTCGCCACCAAGGGCGCGGGACGATGGGAAGGCAGCGCGGGCGATCGCGCCAAGTTCGGCCTCACCGTGGGCGAGATGGTGGAGGGCGTGAAGTACTTGAAGGAGCGCGGCATGCTCGACGCGCTCCAGTTGCTTCACTTCCACATTGGCTCCCAGGTGAGCGCCATCCGTTCCATCAAGAACGCGCTCCGCGAGGCCACCCAACTCTACACGGGCCTGGTGAAGCTGGGCGCGCCGATGCGCTACTTCGATTGCGGCGGTGGGCTCGGCATCGACTACGACGGCAGCCGTTCCAACTTCGAGTCGAGTGTCAACTACACGGTCGACGAGTACGCCGCCGACGTGGTGGCCGCGATCGGCGCCGCCTGCGACGAGGCGGAGGTCAAGCACCCCGACATCATCACCGAGTCCGGTCGCGCGCTCGCGGCGCACCACAGCGTGCTGGTGTTCAACGTGCTCGGCGTGAGCGAGTTCCCCACCGCGCAGAGCATCGAGCCGGTGAGCGACGACGACCCCGACTGCATCATCGAGCTCCACGAGCTGGCCGAGGCGATCACCCGCAAGAACTTCCAGGAGGCCTGGCACGACGCCATCGCCGCCAAGGAAGAGGGGCTCACCCTCTTCAACGTGGGACAGATCGACCTGGTGCAGCGTGCGCGCGTGGAGAAGCTCTACTGGCAGGCCTGCCAGAAGATCCTCCACGTGGTTCGCCAGCAGTCCTACGTGCCCGACGACCTGGAACCGCTCGAGAAGGCCCTCGCCGACACCTACTTCGGCAACTTCAGCGTGTTTCAGTCGGCGCCCGACAGCTGGGCGGTGCAACAGCTCTTCCCGCTGATGCCCATCCACCGGCTCAACGAGGAGCCCACGCGCAAGGCGATCATCGCCGACATCACGTGTGACAGCGACGGCAAGATCGACAAGTTCATCGACCTGCGCGACGTGAAAGACACCCTGGAGCTCCACCCCCTGCGCCACGACGAGCCCTACTACCTCGCGATGTTCCTCGTCGGCGCCTACCAGGAGATCCTGGGCGACCTGCACAACCTGTTTGGCGACACAAACGCGGTGCACGTCTCGCTCGACGACGACGGCGGCTACAGCATCGACCACGTGATCGAGGGCGACACCGTCACCGAGGTGCTGTCCTACGTGCAGTTCGGCAAGTCGGATCTCGTGCGCCGCGTCCGGCGCGCCACCGAGCAGGCGGTGAAAGAGGGGCGCATGACCCTCGACGAGGCGGCCAAGATGGTCAACACCTACGTGGGTGGGCTTGAAGGCTACACCTACCTGGAGGAATAGCGAATGTACGCCCCCACCCTCACCTGGGACCTCGACGCCATCCTCCCCGGGGGCCCCGTGGGCCCGGCCTTCGAGGCCGAGTACCAGGGCGTGAAGGGCGCCCTCGAGGCGATCCTCCTGCGCGCCGATGCCCTCGAGGCCGACCCCCACCCCGCCGTGCTCGCCGGCGTCCTGCTCGATCTCGAACGTGTGGGCCCGCGGCTCGACCAGCTCTACACCTTCGCCGGCTGCCACGCCGCCGCCGACGCGGTGTCGGAGCTTCCGGTGCGCGCCGAGGCGCGTCTGGCTTCGCTTGGCGCCCTCTCCGGACGTTGCTGGGTCCCCCCGCGCGACCGCGTGGTGCGGATGCCGGACGCGAGCTTCGAGGCGCTCCTTGCGGAGCCCTCGATCGCCCACATGCGCAACATGCTCCTGTCTGATCGCAAGCAGGGTCGCCTGCGGCTGTCCGACAAGGAAGAGAGCCTCGTCGCGCAGCTCGCGCAGGACGGGGTCGTGGGCTGGGGGTCTTTATACGACGTGGAGTCCGGTGCGCTCAAGGTCGAGCTCGACCGCGGCAACGGAACGGAAACGCTCTCCGCCGGGCAGGCCGAGCAAGCGATGTGGGCGCCCGACCGTGCGGTGCGCGAGCGCGCTTTCCACGCTGTCCGCGCCGCGTGGACCACCATCGACCGCCGCTGTGCCACCGCGCTGACCCACATCACCGGGACGCGCCTCACGCTCAACGACCGGCGGAACATCGACGAGCTTGAAGAGCCGCTCGTCCAGAGCCGCATCGCGCGTTCCACGCTCGAGGCGATCATCGCGGCCTGTCGCGAGGCGCAGCCGCTCGCCAGCCGCTACTTCCAGGCCAAGGCCCGCGCGCTCGGCGTGGAGCGTTTGCAGTGGTACGACCTCGGCGCCCCGCTCGGCGAGGAGCTCGGCGGGGTGAGCTACGAGGCGGCGCAGCGCACCATCGTCGACCAGTTCTCCGCCTTCGCGCCGGGCATGGCCAGCTTCGCCGAGCGCGCGCTGCACGAGCGCTGGATCGAGGTGGAAGACCGCGCCGGCAAGCGCGCCGGCGGCTTCTGCGCCGAGGTGCCGCTCCTCATGCAGAGCCGCATCTTCATGACCTGGGCCGACAACGACAAGTCAGCGAGCACTCTCGCCCACGAGCTCGGTCACGCCTTCCACAACGAGGTGCTCTTCGAGGTGCCGGCCGCGCAGCGCCGCCTCCCGATGACCCTGGCGGAAACGGCGTCCACCTTCGCCGAGGCGCTGGTCCGCGAGGCCAGCCGCGCCGAGGCCCAGACGCCGGCGCAGCGCCTGCGCCTCCTCGATGGCGCCCTTCAAGACGCCAGCGCCTTCCTCTGCAACATCCCGGCCCGTTTCGAGCTGGAGCGCGAGCTCTACCGGATGCGCCGCGAGGGTCCGCTCGAGGCGGCGGCCCTGCGCGAGGCCACCACCCGAATCTACGGCGAGTGGTACGCCGGGCAGCTCGCCAGCGTCGACGACCTCTTCTGGGCGCGAAAGCTCCACTTCTACATCCCCGGCATCGCCTTCTACAACTACCCGTACACCTTTGGCTACCTCTTCGCCAACCTGGTGTACGCGCACTACCGCCCGCAAGGCGCCGCCGCCGAGGCGGGCTACCGTCGCCTCTTGCGGCGCACCGGCGACGAGGAAGCCGAGGTGATCGCGAAGGAAGAGCTCGGTCTCGATCTCGGCGACGTGGCCACCTGGCGCAAGGCAATGGGCGGACTGGCACAAGACGTCGCGGACTTCGAGGCGCTGGTCTAGACAACTTGTCACGTATTGTCTCGAGACGGTGCGGCACATGGACGCACATTGGGGGGAAGGGACTCACCCGTGGCCCGCTGACCTTCGCAGTGGCCCACCCACGCGTCCCTGGGAGTCAGGTTCTCAACTGTTGCATCGCGTTGAGCGACGCCGCGTGTACCAACCATCCGGGTGCGCGGGCGTGCTGGTCATCGAACCCCCCGGACGACGCTGAGGGTTGCTGCGTCGAGTCCACCGCGCTTGGCGGCGGTTCGCCGGGAACGCAGGGCTGTCCTGGTGTGATCACGGGACCAGGTGGCGATCGACCGAGAGGCGACCTGGGCATTCCGCCCATCGATTTTGGTGACACCGAGACATTGCAGTGGTGAGCCTCCTGGCGACGTTCCTGGCCTGCGACTGCGGCGTCCCGGCCGAGCCTCTCGTGCCAGGCGTCCCCCCGGAGGCGGGCTTCGGGCGTGCGGGGCTGAATGGCGGGGTGCGCGTGACTTGCGTCGATGGCGAGATCAGGCTCGATGAACCCCGCGAGAAGTATGTCGCATTCTGGTGCGCCGAGGGCGTGTGTCGCGAGGATTACGTCGGCCGCTACTACTGCGTCCTAGCGACGGAGTTCAAGGCGTGGCGAAGCGCTTGCCCGAGTTGCGACTTCGTGTGCGAGGGCGCACTCGGCGACCAATCTGGAGGTTGCCTTGGGGATAGCAATGTGCTGGGCATGGAACAGCCGTCAGTCTGCTACCGGAGCTGCGACACCGAACGGCCCGCCCCGGGCGACTCCGCCGACAGCGCCGATACCTCGCCCGGATGAGGACGAGCCGTCGAACTTCGGCTCAGTAGCAGAGCCCAAACCAGCGCGACCCGTCACTCCGCTCCACCGGGTGACAACTCCCGACCTCGCAGCTGCCGTCACACAGCGCGTAGCAGTGCGCGTCCACCGGCGAACAATACAAGCCGGGCGCGCAGCTCGTCTCCGCGGCCGACGTGTCACACGTCTCCCCCGCCCGCCGGGGCCCCCCATACCAGCACGCGTTGGTGTCCTCGTCGAAGGGAAGGCAGGCCATCTCATAGTACGTGGGCGCGCAGTCCTGGGCGTAGAGATCGCAGCTGTCCTCCTCGCGACAGGCGCCCTGCGGGTCGCTCGCCCCGTCCGCCGACATACACCAGGCCTCGGCCCCGCACTCGCTGACCGTGGACCAGGGCACGGGGCAGCTCTCCGCGCAGGCATGGGACAGGCCCTCGCAGGCGCCCGAGTCACAATCGTCGTGGGAAAGGCAAGCCCCCTCGCCACCCGATGACAAGATCGTGCCCGCGGCCACCTCCGGGTGCAGCTCCGCCCGCGCGAACGCCTCCCCCCGGACGATCACCGTCTCGATCCCCGCCCAGGCCGCCGCACCGTCGCGGGGGTCCGATCCGAGCACCAAGAGGTCGGCCGGCTCCCCGGCCTCGATGCGTCCGCCCGGCAGGTCGAGCGCCTGTCGTGCGTGGAGCGTCGCCGACGCCAGGATCTCCGCCCCGCTCCAGCCGAGCGCTTCCAGCTCCGCCAGCTCCTCGTGGAGCCCCTGGCCGTGGGGCACGAAGTAGTAGCCGGCGTCGCTACCGGGCACGACGGTCACGCCGGCCTCGGTCATCGCCGCGAGGTTGGAACGCGCGTTGTCCGCCCAGCCGGCGCTCGCCTCGGCCCAGCCGTCCACGAGCACCTCGGGGTGCGCCTGCACATAGGCCCAGTTCTCGCGCACCGCCTCGGGCAGGATCAGCGCATCGAGGTCCATCGAGTCGAGCTCCGCCACCCCGGCGAAGGCCGACACGGTGCTGTGCACCGCGCGCGCGTCGAGCGTTGCCTCCAGTGCCTCCGCCCCGATGTCCGCAGCGAAAGGCGGGTGGGCGAGCACGGTGGCCCCGTGCGCGAGCGCGTCGAGGGCGTCCTGGTCGGTGTCCACGTGGGCGAGCACTGGCAGTCCCTGCGCCGCGATGGTGTCGAGAGCGCCAAGGTCGAGCCGTGGCGTGGCCCCCCAGGGGGAGAAGGCGGCGTCGGCCACCGCCACCTTCAGCACGTCGGCGCCGGCGTCGACCAGCGCCTCGGCCTCCTCCCCCGCCTCGGTGAAGACGCAGAGGTCCGGGTTGGGCATGCTCTCGCAGGGGTGGCTCCCCACGGCGGTGAGGAAGGGCCCCGAGGCCACCACCCGGGGCGAGGGGCCCACGAGACGGTCGCGCAAGTCAAACAGCGCCACCGGGCCGCCGACATCGACCACCGTCGTCACGCCGAAGTAGAGCTGCGCCCGGAGGTTGAACTCCAGCGCGTCGTCGACAAGCACGGTAGCGCCGCTGTGGGCGAGGTGCGCGTGGCTCTCCACCAGCCCGGGGACGAGGTAGCCACCCGTGAGGTCCACCGCGCCCTCGGGCACCGCCTCGACGGCCTCCACCCAGGCGATGGCCTCGCCCTCCACGCAGACTTGCGCCGGCCCCTGTCGCGACACTGCATCGACCACCGTGGCCCCGGCGTAGAGCGTGCCCTCGCACGCCCGAGTCGGCTCCGGCTCCTCGGCGCAGGCGAAGATCCACCACACGCGGGCATGATAGCTCGCGCGCCCATGCCCACCCTCCTGCACGCCCCCGCTTCCATCGGCGACGTGCTCGACCGCATCAGCATCCTCGACATCAAGCTCGCCCGTGTCGACGCTGGGCGGGAGCACGTGGCCCGCGAGCGGGAGGCCCTCGTCAGCGCCTGGAACGGGGCCGGCCTGCCGCCCCACGTCGCCGTGCCCGAGTTCGCCGAGCTCGGCACCGTCAACCAGGCCCTCTGGGACGTGGAAGACCGCCTGCGCGCCTGCGAGGCTCGCGGCGATTTCGGCCCCGGCTTCGTGGCCGATGCGCGCCTCGTCTACCAGACCAACGACCGCCGTGCCGCCCTCAAGCGGGCGGTCAACCAACACTTTGACTCGGCGCTCGTCGAGGTCAAAGTACACCCGCGTTATTGAGCCCCGATGTCCAAGCTCACCCATGTCGACGACGCCGGGAACGCCCGCATGGTGGAGGTCGGTGAGAAGGCGATCACCCGTCGCGAAGCGGTGGCCGAGGGGTACGTGCGCCTCGGCACCGCAGCGCTCGACGCCGTGCAGAGCCGCACCGCGAGGAAGGGCGATGTGCTCGCCGTGGCCCAGCTGGCCGGCATCATGGCGGCCAAACGTACCGGCGATCTCATCCCCCTCTGCCACCCGCTCGGGCTCGACGGCGTCGATGTCACGCTCAACCTCGTGGCCGACGGCGTCCGCATCGAGGCGTCCGCTCGCAACACCGGCAAGACCGGCGTGGAAATGGAAGCCCTCACCGCGGTGTCGATCGCGGCGCTGACGGTGTACGACATGCTCAAGGCCATCGACAAGTCCATGCGGATCGAGGGCGTCCGGCTCCTCCGGAAGTCGGGTGGACGATCCGGCACCTGGGAGGCGCCATGATCCTCTGGATGCTCGCCTGCGCCGGCTGCGACGAGAAGGCCACCGACAGCTGGAGCGCCGTCCCCGCCGGGGAGTGGCCCTGCGAGGCCTGCG
>SXGU01561306.1_pt1 | contig 15099 bp, 13 predicted proteins | sample 3174531 | NCBI WGS metagenome assembly SXGU01 (sample SAMN11356863, study PRJNA531348) | freshwater metagenome | isolation source: freshwater sample F1-140 | place: China: Fuxian Lake, Yuxi | collected 2017-12-25
ATTCCGGTCTGCGTTCTGGTGTTGAAGATGTGCAAAAAGCCCGATGACGTGCTGTTCATCAATGCTGCCGAGTGCTTCGAGAAAGGCAAGCGGCAAAACCGGCTGCTGCCGGAACACATCGACAAAATTCTCGACACATACCGGCACCGGCGTGAAGAACCGCGTTATTCCATGCGCGTGTCGATGGAGCGAATCGAGAAGGAAAGCTACAACCTGAACATCTCTCGCTACATCAGCACTGCGGAAGCGGAAGCGGCTGTGGATTTGTCAGCCATCCATGCCGAATTGCTTACACTGACGCAGGCCATCGAAACGGCCCGGGAAAAACACAACGCCTTCCTCAAACAACTGGACTTACCGCTGTTGCCGTGACGGAGCATCCAGAATCATGATTCACAACGAGATATTCCATGCAAACTGACTCCCTCAACGTCCCCTATCGTCACCGACCGCCGTTACCGCATGGCCCGCGCCCTGGAAGATGCGGCGACTGTTCCAGCCGGTTCGCAGCGGGCCTGAGACCAGAGACCCGGTGCGGCAAATCACGCACCGGGCAGGTCAAATCACACAGCCGACCTGGCTCACGGCGCAATAACCGACTGTTTTGCTTGGTTTTGCCACTGGCGCAGGGTTTGCTCAATTCCGTGAGTAGCGCGGCCATCCTGTAAGTGGCGCGGCCATCCTGTAAGTGGCGCGGCCATCCTGTAAGTGGCGCGGCCATCCTGTAAGTGGCGCGGCCATCCTGGCCGCGTGGTGAGTGGTGAGTGGTGAGTGAACACTGCATGCCAACCCCTAACCCCTAACCCCTAACCCCTGAATCACATGAACAATCCATCCCGATTCCTTGCCGCCCTGCGTGCCCATCCCCGTGTCCAGCAAGTAGCCCCCTGGCTGGCCGGGGCCGGTATGGCCGTGGGTCATGCGGCGGTTTCTTCCAGTTGTACCATTCCGCAACAGGGGCGTTGCAGCAGTTGCGGCAGTTGTGTCATCGTGGTCGGCAGCCTGGCCTTCTGGGCTCTGGCCAAAAAGCGGCAGGACAAGCAGGCACTGGCACCAGTCACCCGACGCGGGCCGGATCCGCGTGAAGTCTGAGCCGATCCGGTTGTTCGCTCCCGCATGCGCTGGTCATTGCTCGTGGTATTGTTGAGTCAGGCCATGACGGCTCATGCCTGGACCTGGCACGGACAAATCCGCAGCAAACTGCAAACCGACAACCGCTATACCGGCCAGTCGGATGTATTTGGCGAGGTGTGGGGGCAACTGGGGTTCGAGAATCGTGCCTGCGACCTGCGCGGTGCCGTCGATGTGATGGGCCATGCCGGTCGCTTCGCTTTCGAGAGTGGTTCCCGGGTGTATCAGGCTTTTTTTGACAAGGGCTATTCCGCCCTGGACAGTCGGCTCAAGGTGGGCCGGTTTGAGCGTACCGATAACCTGGGGTTTTATCTGGTGGATGGCGCGACCTTTGGCTACAGCCCCGGCGGCAAACCGTGGCGGCTGGAACTGTATGCCGGTCGGCCTCGCCGGATTGACCACGTGCGCTCGGTGACGGGAGATTTTGTCGGCGGGGCCGAGTTGCAGGGCCACTGGAACCTCGACTGGGGCCGCACCGAGCAGCCCTGGCTGCAAAGCCTGACCCTGCGCGGCGGGTATCAGCGGTTCGCCCATGCCGAGCCGGTTCGGCCCGTCGACAGCAGTGCAGCCACCGTAGCCGCCGTCGATGGCGTGGACGCCAGCCGGTTGCTGGCCGATGCCGGAATTGCCTTTGCCGTGCCGGCAGCGGTTGCCGCCCCACCCCCACCCGCCGGTGGCGTTGACCGTTGGCAACTGGCTACCACGGCTCAGGGATACTGGCGGGCCGAACGCTACAGCCAGTATGAAATCAGCGGTCTGGCCACCTATCGCAGCGATCAGGCCCGGGTGGAAAATGCCCTGACTGCGGCCTGGGTTGATCTGGGACAAAGGGTACGCTGGCGTGGCAGCTACGAATACTACCGTCCGCGTGAGCCCTTCCTTACGTTCCGCGAGCGTTTTTACAGTGCCTATGTGCTGGGCGAACAGACCCTGCTTAAATCCAGGTTTCATTACAGTCCGTCAGCACGCTGGAGCGGTTATGCGGGCGGCATGCGGGCCACCCGTCAGGGCGATGACGGCTATGGGGGGGATGTGGGACTCACCTGGCGGATGACGCCCAACCTGTCGCTCTCGGGTGAATTCGATTATCTGGGGCTGGGACCGGATCAGGCCAGAAGCGTGTACGCTGCCTTGAACCATACGCCCAGTGCCCGGTTACAGCTCCGGCTGAATACCGCCCTGCGGTTTGAGCAAAAGCAGTTTTATGGCGACAACCGGGCGGCGGGAGCCGAGGTGGAAGCGCGTTACATGGTGCGTAGCGACTGGATCGTACAACTGGCCGCCAGCCAGATCTGGAACAGCCGCCTGCCGGATGAATACCTGGCTGCTGTGCAGTTGATTTATTACCTTGATCCGTTCAAACCCAAGGCACCCTGATGTTACGGCTAATCATGGGGCTAATGCTGTGGGTAGCAGGACTGACGGGCCTGGGCGGGATGGCCGCTGAACCGCTGGTGTTGGCCGCTCAGGCCAGTCCGGCGGCGGAACACGCCCTCCGGGAAGCCGGTCGGGAGCCGACCTGGTTTGAAAAGCGCGATAAACGCAGGGACATTTACTACCCGCACCGGGCGCATTTCAAAATCATGGAACAGGAGGGCGATAGCTGCCTGTTGTGTCACGGGTTTGGGCCGAACACCCTGACCGACAAAAAACAGTTGCAGTCCCTGACCACCATTGCCAACGAACCACTCCGGGCGGTGTGTCACGACTGTCATGTCGACGAGCGACGCGGTCCCTGGCGGTGTGATTTGTGCCACGACGACCGAACCAGAATTTGGCCGGTTGACCACAATTACAGCTATATCGACCATCACGGTGAAGCCGGTCGCCGTGACGAAGCCGCCTGTCGTGAATGCCATCTGGATTTGTCTTTTTGCACCAACTGCCATTTGCGCCGGGACACGGCCGGGCAGGGCTATCACCCGCTGGGTTATCGCAGCCTGCACGGGCTGGAAGCCCGTATCGACACCCTGAGTTGCGGGCGGTGTCACAATACCCCGTATTGCGATGAATGCCACAGGGCTCAACGATGAAACCCACCGCTTACCCGCTGCTTGTGCTGTTGCTGCTGCTGTTGTGCGGGCTGGCCGGGAACGCCCCGGCCCAGGCCAGGCAGTACACGGTATCGACCCTGACCGGCAACCTGCTGCTGACCCCGGCCCATGGCGAACGCGGTTCGGCCTGGGGCAAAGCCAATTGTCAGGGCTGCCACGTGTTGCGGCTGATTCATGCCAATGCTCCGCTGATCCGGCCCGTGGTGCAACAGCGGGGTTATCAAACCTGCGGCGGGTGTCACGGCGACAACGGCACCGGCCAGACCCGTCGCTGCCTGGTGTGTCACAACAATCAGGATTTACCGCTGCATCCGCTCCAGACCGGCACACACCGGCATGATTTCGCAACCGGCAAAGACCGTCCACTCGGTGACGGTGACTGTTTGCTCTGTCATGTTAAATCCGATATGGACGGCCGCTTTGAACTGACGGTCGATCTGACCCCGTTCCGCGATGCCGACGGCAAGCCATCGCCCTATGTCAGCCAGCGCGATTTCTGCCTGCGTTGCCACAACCAGACCCACCAGCCCCGGGGCGTGCGTATCCAGCTTCGTCCGCAGTACGGGCTCAATGATCCCCTGGTGACCATTGAGGACAACTACCGCTACATTGACCGGCACGGTGATCCCGCCGGCGGTGGCGGTACCTATTCCGGTCTGCGCCGGTCAAGCGGCTACCGTTACGGCCAGTCGGTCGAGTGTACCGATTGCCACGTCATGCACGGCACCCGGAACAGTAATCTGCTGCTGGATGACTCCCGCAAGGGCGTCAGTCAACTCAATCCGCTGCTGCGTTCAAAGCCTTACCGGGCGATTGAATCAACCCCCGGCAACTACGCCCAGGTGTGTGTGCTGTGTCACCGGATGGATGATCTTTCGGTGGAGGATGCGGCTCTGAATACCGGCAATGGCCTGTCCGGTGTGCATGATGCGCGCTCTGATTGTGGCGAGTGCCACGTACACGGGCAGGGTTTTGGAGGCGGGCTGTGAGGCATCTGGCCCTGATTGCATGGCTGGCATGGACTCTGGTGGCCCGGGCCGGTGAGGAGGATCCGGATGCCAGTTACGACACCAGCAAACGGCTGCCTGCACTGCACCATGCGGTGGGGATGTCGTTGCCGGTTGACTGGTCAACGCCTGAACACCTGCCGCTGGGCCCCGAGCGGCGGGTCGAGTGCAGTACCTGTCACGGCCTGAAAAACCTGGAACGAACGCCCTATCGCACGGTGGACAAAAAATCGGCCCGGTTCCTGCGCGGCGGTCCCTATGCCACCCTGACGGCATTTTGTTCCAACTGCCATGACCCCGCCGCCCTCAAGCGGCCCAATATCCACAGCATGCTGGATGATTCGGGAAAAATCCGCGAAGACCATTGCACCTATTGCCACGAGGCGGTGCCGCAAGAACGGGAGCGGCCTCACCGGGCAGTGGATTACCGGCTGCGGCTGCCGCCGGAGCAACTGTGTTACGGCTGCCACGGCAAAACCCCGCATTTCAATGCGCTGGAACATCAGGCTGCCAAACCGGATGAGGCGATGCGTCGCCACATCCGCGAATCCGAACGGCAACAGGGTATCCGGTTGCCGCTGAGTGGTGAGGGTCAGGTGATGTGTCCGACCTGCCACGCACCGCATCAGTACGGCGTGATTGATGAACGCAAAAACCCGGCCGGACGCAGCGTGCAGGCGGCCGATCCGGAACGCGGCATCGAATACCAGGCCCATCCCTGGAATGCGGTCATACAGGCCGACAAACAGGATCGGCTTGACAGCCTGAACCACGAACTGCACACCACGCTGCAACTGGAGTATCGCCGCATCGGCCAGGAAGTACTGCTGCGTCAGGCTGCCCGCGATGGCACGTTGTGCCTTGCCTGTCACCAGTTCAGGGACTGACATTTCCCCACCCACACCCCCGGATCACTGCCATGAAAGCCATTACTGCCAAAGCCGTTGACGCCTTCCGCTCGGTACCTGCCTATCAACGCTACCGTTATGCCATCATCGCCTTATCCTGCCTGTTGTTCCTCGGGCCTACCGCCATCCTGCCCGGACTGGCCGGTAATACGGACCTGTGCGGCAAACTGTGCATGCGCCGGTTTTACCTTTATTTTCCCGGCATGAACTGGGATGACCTCTGGATGCACGTCTCGGTGGCCCTGATCGGGGTGATCGCCTTTTTTGCCATCATCACCTTTACCTTTTTCTTCGGGCGCATCTGGTGTTCGTTCATCTGTCCTGTGGGGGGATTTGCCGAACTGGTCAGCCGCAGCCTCAATGACCGCTGGAAGATCGAATACCGTTCGTTGCCGCAGGTGCAGATTCGCTACGGTTATCTGGGGGTTTATCTGGTGCTGATGCCCAGCCTCGGCATCAGTGCCTGTACCCTCTGCAATTTCATCACCGTGCCGCGCTTTGTCGAAGCCCTGAGCGGCGGCATCACCGGCCTGGCCTTTCTGTTTTCCACCGTAGGGCTGGCCAATCTTTCCCTGTTGTTTTTGCTGGGTTTTTTTGCCAGCAAGGGGCGGGCGTATTGTCAGTTTCTGTGTCCCATCGGAGCCATTGATGCCCTGGTTAACCGCCTGGGAGCCCGCTTTCCCTTTACCTATCACATCCGGGTGGACAAACAACGCTGTACCGGCTGCAACGCCTGCGCCCACGGCTGCATGTGTGGAGCCATCAAGATGGTGGATCGGGTGGCAGTAGTCGATCAATTGTCGTGCATGTCCTGTCACGAGTGTGTCGATTTGTGTGACTGGAATGCCATTGAATGGACACCGGCCGCCCGCAACAAAACCCCCAAACGGGTCAAACGCGGGGTGCAGATACATCCCGAACCCCAGTGGCAGGCCATTGAGATCAGGCCGCGCACCCCAACCAAAACCCCAACCCAAACCCCGACCGTCAACTGGGCGCGGGTGGCCAACGGCGTCATTTTCACCAGCGTGGCCACTGTCATTGCCGTAACCGCCTGGATGAATTGATGCTGATAGTCCTGCTCTGGTTGATCGGGCTGTTGACCGGCCCGGTTGACGCCGCCGAACGTCACAGTGATCCGGATGGCTGTTTTTCCTGCCATGGCCTGCCGGGGCTGGAGTTTATTGACGCGCAAGGCGTGAGGCGGGTCGCCAGCATCCTGCAGAGCGATTATTACGGTTCGCTGCACGGCAGCGTACCCTGCAAGGACTGTCACCGCCAGATTGAGCGTTATCCGCACAAGCCGGAAGAAGGCCTGGTGAATTGTGCCGAGTCCTGCCACGTCGAGGAACCCTCCGCTGGCAAGCCCTTCAGCCACAAGGCGGTGGTGGACGAATTCAAAACCTCGGCGCACGGTTCCGGTCACGCCCCCGGGGCCACCCGCGACTTCCACGGCGGCAATCGCCTGAAAGAAGCCAGCGATGAGCAGAATCCGTCCTGCCGTCGTTGTCACGCCAACACGCCCTATATCAAGGATACCCAAATGGCCGCCTTCAAGGAGGCCTTCAATCACACTGAAACCGAGTGCGGGGTTTGTCATCAGGGCGAGACCTGGCGTAACCAGTACAGTGGCCATATCCTGCGCCGCCTGGTCGGTCACAATTATTCCAAGGCCGATGCCAACCAGATGTGCATTGATTGCCATGCCAATCAGACCCTCATGGAGAAGGTCAAACTGGAAGACCCGCTGACCCATGAGAAAAAACCGGCCAGTTTTCGCTTTACCCATGCGGTCGACAGTTATGCCAAAAGCCTGCACGGTCGTTTGATCCAGGTGGGGGTTGAGGCCGGTGCCAACTGCATTGATTGCCACGCGCCCACCGGATTCCGCCACGGCATCCAGCGTGACGAGCAGTTTACCGCCTCAACCCATCCGGCCCATCTGGCGCAGACCTGTGCCACGACCGGCTGCCACGGCTATGCCCTCAAGGCGGCCAATGGTCACTTTGTACAAACCGACATGCACAACGTGGCCTGGTTGCGGCTGGATGTATTGCCGTCCTGGCTGGATGCCAAACGGCTGGATTCGCTGTACTACCGCATGGACTGGGTGCTGGCTCCGCTGGCGGTTCTGTTCGCCCTGGCCAGTCTGGTGTGGTACCTGCGCCCGACCGCCCACACGGCCATTCTGGGCCATACCCGGTTTCTGCGGGTCATGACCGAGGCCGACACCCCGCCGGGCTGGCTGGCCCGCTGGCTGCGCCACTGGCGCAAGACGGCGGCAGCACCGGAGCTGGCCGGGGTTGAAACCGGATGGACCACGCTGCTGTATGCCTCCCAAACCGGCAATGGCGAGAGTCTGGCCGAGGCCATGGCAGCCCTGATCGAACAGGCCGGTTTTACCCGCTTTCGGGTGGTCAACATGGCCGATTATGACCCGGCCCGACTGATTTACGAGCAGCAGGTATTCATCATCACCAGCACCCACGGCGACGGCGAACCGCCGTTACCGGCTCACAAACTGTACGCCTACCTGCACGGGCCGGACGCACCGGTACTGGCTCCGCTGCAATACGGGGTACTGGCACTGGGTGACAGCGGCTACCGCCAATTCTGCAAGGCCGGCAAGGATTTTGACGCTATTCTGGAAAAACTGGGGGCCGAACGGGTGTTGCCCCGGGTGGATGCCGATGCCGATTTCGAATCCGCTGCCACGGCCTGGCTGGACGCCGTCATCGACCGCTACCGCACCGTGTCCGGGGATGTTGGCAACCTGCCAGGCGTATCGTTCAGCAGCAGTCGCTCGACCGGTTCCGGTGATAAACCGGAGGGCTACGGCAAGCACAACCCCTATCCGGCCCGCATTGTGGTCAACCGTCAATTGAACGGGCCGGGTTCCAGCAAGGACACCCGCCACATCGAAATTGATCTCGAAGGCTCGGGCCTGCTGTATGAGGCCGGTGATGCCCTGGGCGTCGTGCCCCGAAACAACCCGCGTTACGTGGAGTACCTGCTGGAGGTTCTCAATGTGGATGGCTACAGCGAAGTCAGTCCCGGTCAGGACACCCTGACCGTGCGCGAAGCCTTTTACAGTCATCTGGACATCACCGGACTCAGCCGGGTACTGATGGAAAAATATGCCGACATCGCCGACAGCCAGCCGCTGCGGGAACTGCTGGCTCAACCGGAACAGACCTTTCAGAATTACGTCTACGGCCGTCACCTGGTGGATATGCTGCTGGATTTTCCCTCCACCGCCTGGAGCCTCAACGATCTGGTCAACATCCTGCGCCGCCTGCCGCCCCGGTTATACTCGATTGCCTCCAGCATGAAAGCGGTCGGCAATCAGGTACACCTGACCGTAGGCACGGTGCGCTACCACGCCCACGGACGCGACCGCGAAGGCGTATGCTCGACCTTCCTGGGGGATCGCATTGGCCAGAATGAACGGGTCGGTGTTTTTGTCCAGCCTAACCCGCACTTCCGCTTGCCGTCAGCCGGTGACACCGACGTCATCATGGTGGGACCCGGCACCGGCATTGCCCCGTTCCGCAGCTTTATCCAGGAACGTGAAGCCACCGGAGCCAGTGGTAAAAACTGGCTGTTTTTCGGGGATCAGCGGCGCGATTGCGATTTTCTCTATGCCGAGGAATGGGAGCAGCGTCAGCATCAGGGGGTGCTGAACCGGCTTGACCTGGCCTTTTCCCGCGATCAGGCCGACAAGGTCTACGTCCAGACCCGCATGCAGCAACAGGGGCGGCTGATTTATGACTGGCTGGAAAACGGTGCCTGCTTCTACGTGTGCGGCGACGCCTCGCGCATGGCCCAGGACGTACACCAAACCCTGCTGCACATTGTGCAAACGGAGGCCGGCATCAGCCGGGAACGGGCCGAAGAATACCTTGCCGCCCTGATGCAGGGCGGACGTTATCTGCGGGACGTGTATTGACGGCATCGTCCGTGTTGCCGGTTTGATGAGGCAGTGTATTCAGCCTCTGCGGTTTTTGAGGTAAAGCGAACGGCCCAGACTACGCAACCGGGTGTTGGAGGCTTCCCAGGTTCCTTGATCAATGAAAACCCACAGCAGGGGAATTCGGCGGGCCTTGGGGGGACGCGGGCAGGGGGCACAGCCGTCGGTTACGATCAGGACGCCGTCGTAATCGGGGTGTTGGTCGAGGTAGTCGATCACGGCATTGAAGTTGGTGCCTCCCCGCCCGCTGACGGTCATTTCGCGGCGAGCCCGCTTGAGGCTCTGTACCGTGCCCTGGATTTCCGTGTCGAAAGCGACGACATCAATGGACTCAATGCCGTAACGAAAAAACCGGTTGACCATCGAGAATGCCAGAGCCAGGTCGTCGGTGCCCATGGAGCCGCTGACATCCACGGCGACCAGCAGACGGGTGGTGAAGTCGTAGCGGCTGCCCTGGTAGAGAAAACCGTAACGGCGGCTGCATTTCATGCGGGTCAGGCGACGCTGGCGCGATAACACCGATTGGTGGAACAGACGCAGTACGCTGCGGTAATCCAGTTGAGGCTGGCGGTTGGCCAGTATCCGTTCGCGCAAACTGCCGGGCAGGTTGCCCCAGTGCTGGTTGAGTTCGGCATCGCTGACCCGGCTGTCGATTTTTTCGCTGAATAGTTCATCGTTTTGCCAGTCACGGGTGTTTTCCTGGCCGGTCTCGGGTGAATGCAGGTGATCGTCCAGCCGGTGGGGGCTGCCTGTGGCATCCGCCGGGGCGGTTGAGCGGGGTTGTGGCGTAAGCCCGGCGGACTCCGGCGATTCCGGCGTTGTGTCGGCGGAAGCCGACGCCGTAGGGGATGAGGGCGATTGCTGCGGTGGCGGCATGGTTTCCGTTGTGTCGTCGCCACCCGCCGTAGCGGAGGACTGCCGGGCCTGTTCCAGCAACCGGTAATGATAGAACTCGTAAAACTGCCGGTCATGGTCGTGATGTCCGAATACATCGACTGCCCGGGGCAAGGCGATCGGCAGGGTGCCCAGATGTTCGGCCAGGGTGATGTTGCTGGCCTGCCAGGCGATATGGGCCGGTGCCAGGCAGCGCGAGTAGGGATGCTTCAGCAGGATGCGGACGGCCTCACAGCGCATGACCGCTTCAAGCTGGATGGGCGTCAGGCTGTCAATGAAATCCGGGTTGTAACGAATGATTCCGGCACCGACGCGGAGCGTACTCACTGCGGCACTGATGACCTGGTGATCGCTCCAGATGCTGAACAGCAAAGGCTCATTCAGAAACCAGCGTTCCAGCACTTTTTGCATCCGTTCCCGCGCCAGTGTACTCATGGGCCTGTCAGGTGATGGTACTGATGTAGTCGGTTAAGAGCGTCAGAATTTCCACCGAACCGGCGCAGAGGGTCATGGCCCGGGTGTAACGGGGGTTTTCCAGTTGGGTGGCAAAATGTGCCAGTGCCTCGTTGTGACGGGCGGTCTTGAGGAATTTGAGATAGGCCAGCAGATTGGCCGGTATCATTTTGGCGTCATCGGTTGCCAGGGGTTGCGGCAAGCCATGCAGCCACAGCAGCATCCGTTCATTCAGTTGAACCAGTTCGTGCAGGGCCAGACGTTTGACTTTGGCCTGGTGTTCTTTCCAGTGGCGCAGTACCTGTTCCGGGCCGAGTTGTCCGGTTGCCCCCAGATATTGTTGCAGAGCCACGGCGGCTGCCGTTCCCACCATGCCGGCAATGGCTTTGGTATGCAGGTTTTGCAGGTCATTCACCGTTGCCATGAAACGGGCAACCCGCACCCAGGCACGGCGATCCGGGGTTTTGTTCAGGTCGGAGTAGCCCACCAGATCGTCGCGGGTTTTGGCTCCATCCAGATGCAACGGATTGGCCTGGATGAAATCCAGTACCCGGCCATCCAGTGCCTGGTTTTTGCCCCACACCAGCCAGTCTTCCACTGTAGGGGTGAATTCATACAGGTTGAAACGCGATAGCAGGGCGGGGTCGAGTTCAGTCAACTGGTATTCGTCACCGTGGTTGATGGCGGCAACCACCCGGCTGCCCGGCGGCAGGCTTTTACCGGCCAGTCGCCGGTTGAGGGCCAGATCAAACACCGCCTGCAGGATCTCCGGGCGGGCCCGGTTGAGTTCGTCCAGAAACAGTACGATGGGCTGGTTGGCCGCAGGCCACCAGTACGGCGGCAGGAAGACCGAGCGTCCGCTGGTTTCATCCTTGTGCATCAGCCCGATCAGATCACCCGGATCGCTCATCTGTCCCAGAAAAAACCCTTCAACCGCGAGTCCCATGGCGGTGTAGCAGGTTCGGATCAGTTCTGACTTACCGATGCCGTGCCGACCCGATACCATGATGTTCTGGTCAGCCGGGGTCAGTTTCAATACTTCCTGCAGTTCCAGTGCGTCCAGACGTATGGCCATCGGTTATACCCCGGTTATGGTTGGGTCAGCGGTCGGTTGCGGCTCATTCCAGCCAGCGTCATGGCCATAATGGCGGCACTGTTCGGTTCTGAAGCTGATGCGACGCCGGTTGAGTGACAGGAGCCGGGTCACCGCGTCGTGCAATTCCGGCAGGGCACTTTCAAACTGGGTGAAGGGAATGGATATCCGCAGTTGATTGCCGCTCTCCAGTCTGATCAAAATGATGATGAAGCGACTGGAGGTTTCCACCTTGAATGCAAAACCTTCGGTGTTGGCGATTTGCTGAACCTGTGCCTTGATGGCACTGGTCTGGAGTGAGCGTACCCTGGTTTTTTTCTGGATGGCGAGTAAGTCACCGTTCAGACCCTCGCCGATACCGGCAAGCAGGGCCAGTAAATCGTGCTGGCTGTGCAAGTAGCGGACGGCATTTTCCTCGTGCAGGTATTGGCTGAGTTGCTCCGGATCAAAATAATCGCCCCAGCGTCTGGCGCGGGGAGACAGCGTTATCAGGGCAGTTACCCCATCGACCGGCAACCCGAGCCAGAATAACGGAACATCATGACTAGGCTTGTCACGGCTATCGTAGCTGTCATACCTTCTGCCACCCGGACGGGTATGGGTCTCCATTTCCAGACGGATTTTTCCGATGTATTCCCAGACGTCACTGGCGGTAGCAGGTGATCGTGTTTTCTGCCCCCGGTAAGGGGCTTCCAGCGAGGCCCTGCAGCCAGAAAAAGCCGCCAGCAGGGGTTTGAGTACGGTATCAATCCACTCGCCCTGCGACAAACCGGCCAGGGGCCAGGGCACCGGCCGGGTGTGGGTGTTTTGGGTGTAAAGTTTGATCAGGGTGCTTTTCTGCATGCAGGTATCCCGTTTGGCATCCTGATTACAAGGTTTGGGGCATAAAAAAAGCCCGTGGATACAGGCTTTTTTGTGGATCTCCAAACCTGTCAGGTATGCGGAAGATCAATGTTTGGTGCCGATGGTCGGACTCGAACCGACACGACTTGCGTCACCACCCCCTCAAGATGGCGTGTCTACCAGTTTCACCACATCGGCAATCAGAAAACTATTTGTCCGTCTTTTGCTGCGGCAGATCGGCGGCGGGAGCCGCTGTCGATTTTTCATCCGCTGCCACCGGCAGATCTGACGGCCTGGCGGCAGGCGAGGCCGACTCACTGACGGCATCCATCAAGTCCGGTGCCCTGGTATCTTTACGGCTGGCAAGAAAGGACAGGCCGATGCTGTTGATGAAAAAAACCGTGGCCAGTATGGCTGTCGTTCGGGATAAAAATGAAGATGCTCCGCGTGCACCGAAAAGTGAGGTTGAAGCACCTCCGAAGCCGGCCCCTGCATCCGCACCACGCCCCTGCTGCACCATGATAAGGCCAATGATGGCCAGTGCCGTGAGGACGTGAATGAAAGTTAATGCCTGATACATTGTTTGTTTTATGGTTATGGCTGTGTCTCGGGAGGCTTGAGCGCGCTGCGAACCCTCAGGCCCTACGGTTAAGGGGGCGGATTTTATAGAGTCATGGCTGTTTTTTCAAGACCTGACAGCGTTAGTTCAGTGCGACTCCTCCTGGGTCAGGAAGGAGAGTCGGCTGATGCCTGCCTGGCGGGCCAGAGCCATTACTTCTGCCACCCGACCGTAATTGACCCGATTGTCGGCGTTGAATTGTACGATCAGTTCCGGATCGCGGGCCAACCGGTCGGTCAGTTGTCGTCCCAGTTCCGCCGGTTCAATGGCCTGGCTGTCCAGAAACAGTTTGCCGTCGGCATCAACGCTGATGTTGGCAAGATGATCTTGCGGAGAGGGTTCTGCGGTGACGGTTTTGGGCAGGTTGACCCGCACCGATTGGGTCAGCAGGGGAGCGGTGACAATGAAAACAACCAGCAGAACCAGCATGACGTCTACCAGTGGCGTCACGTTGATTTCACTCATGACCTCCTGATCGGGTTTGTTGCCAAATGCCATGATCAGTCCTCCCGTTTCAGCATGAAGCCAGCCTTCATGGCCAGATTGAGCAGGTCATTGGCAAATTCTTCCAGTTGGGATTCATACAGTTTGACCCGGCGTAACAGGAAGTTGTAGGCCAGTACCGCCGGAATGGCGGTGGCGATGCCAATGGCCGTGGCAATCAGGGCTTCCCCAATGGGGCCTGCTACTACGTCCAGGCCGGCTGATCCGCTTTTGCTGATGTCCTGCAGGGCGTGCATGATGCCCCAAACCGTACCGAACAGGCCAATGAACGGGGACGTGCTGCCGATGCTGGCCAGGAGGGTCAGACCCTGTTCAATCCGGTGCCGCTCCTGTTGTATGGCCTGGCGCAGATTCCGTTCCATGATGTCCCTTTTGTCGCCGCTGGTCTGGAGTCGGGACTGGTGTTGGGCGGAGTCATCGTCCATGCTTCTGAAGCCGCTGCGGGCAATCCGTGCCAGTGGCCCTTCGTGCTGATCCAGGCGGGAGGCCGCCGTCAGATCAGCCGCGTTCCAGAAGGCCTCGCCGAAATTACGGTTGGCTCTCTGGAACAGCCACTGCTCGAAGACCTTCAGAAAAATGATGCCCCAGGTGACCACCGAAAAAAATATCAGCACTCCAAGGGTGATTTCTACGACATAACTGGGTGTGATGGAAGACATCTGCTGTTTGTGTTAATGGCTGAGTTTGAAAACAATGGGAACCCTGACCCAACTGTCGACTGCCTTGTCGCCGCGTTTGGCCGGCACGAATCGCCAGTGTCGAACCGTTTCCAGCGCGGCCTCATCCAGCATCTCGTGGCCACTGCCGGTTTCAACCTGCATTTGCCCCGGCTGACCGCTGGCAAGTACCTGAACCTTCAGGACAACTTTCCCTTCCAGAGACCTGCGCCGGGCCATGGCCGGGTATTCGGGTCGCGGGTTGTTGAGGTAGGCCGCGTCATGGCGGGCCTCGGTAAATGCTTCCGGCACCGGTCTGGCCGGAGCCGGGGGGGCGACGGGAGCCGGTGCTGCCATCACCGGAGCCTGCGCCGGGATGGATTCTGCCGGAATAACCGGGGCGGGCTGCTGCACCGGGGTGGATTGATGTACCACCACCGGCTTTTTGGGTTCCGGAGTCCGCTTCGGCAAGGGAGCCGGTTTGGGTTTGGGCGGTGAAACCGGCGGGGGCTGCGTTGGCTTGACCTCCACTCGGGTAACCGGTTTTTCGGCAGCAGGCGGCGTGGGAGATTTGGGTAGTTCGATTGGACGGGGTGGGGTCACCATCACCACTTCAATGGATACGGGGGGTTTGGGCAGTGGTGTGCTGACCGGCGTGATGGTGTGTCCGAAATGCCAGACAGCGGAGTGCAACATCACTGAAATCATCAGGGCGAACACGTACCGCAGCACGGAATCCGACTCTCTGGCCTGAATGGGGTGATAACGGGACGATACATCAGGGGATGTCGACATCGGGAACCGGAACTGTTGCGGAGAGCTGAAATGATCGGGAGACAAAAATCCTAACATGGAATCGCCAGTTGTGGCGAGTGGCGCGGCCATCCTGTGGCGCGGCCATCCTGTGGCGCGGCCATCCTGGCCGCGGTGAATGGTGAATGGTGAATGGTGAATGGTGAATGGTGAA
>SXGU01379664.1_pt1 | contig 15098 bp, 22 predicted proteins | sample 3174531 | NCBI WGS metagenome assembly SXGU01 (sample SAMN11356863, study PRJNA531348) | freshwater metagenome | isolation source: freshwater sample F1-140 | place: China: Fuxian Lake, Yuxi | collected 2017-12-25
GTATAATCAGGAAACATCCCCCAAGACCCTGCAAGTAGAATGCGGGGTCTTTTTTATGCTAAAATCAGCCCATACTAATAACAAAAATAAAATGGCATTATCTGATAAAAAGATTCTTGACGAAATGAAAAACGGCGATATTATCATAGAGCCATTTAGAAAAGACAATCTCGCAACTTCAAGCTATGATGTGACCCTTGGCGAATATTATTTCCGCGAACAGAAACCAAATTATTTTTTGAATCATTACAATATTTACAATAAAAAGCATACGGATTATGTCTGGGGAACAAAACCAATAAAAGCCGAGAAAGCCGAGAAAGTATTCAAAGATTTTTCAACATTTGACTGGGTAGGTATTTCACCTGACGATAAAATAATATTGATTGAGCCCGGAGAGACAATACTCGCGCATACAGACGAGTTTATCGGTGGGAAAAATCATATCACCACAATGATGAAAGCGCGTTCATCTCTCGGTAGAAACTTCATAGAAGTATGCAAATGCGCAGGCTGGGGCGATGTGGGATATGTGAATAGATGGACAATGGAAATAACAAATAACTCAAGGCATTATGCAATACCACTCGTAGTAGGAAGAAGAATTGCCCAGCTTATTTTCTTTGAAACAGGGCATATATTAAAAAACGATTACACAAGTACTGGAAAGTATCAGACCCATCAGGATATAAAGAAAATGAAGAAAGAATGGAATCCAAGCAGTATGTTGCCGAAACTTTATCTTGATCGCGATATTAAAGATAATAATAAAACATCATGATAAAAGTCTTCCTCATTGCCGCGATAACCGCAGACGGCTTCATAGCAAAGGACACTCGTCATCCTGCTCTATGGACGAGTAAAGCCGACAAGAAGCGCTTCATAGAGCTGACTAAGCGTGCGGGAGTGGTAGTGATGGGATCTACTACATATAGAACGCTGGATAGACCGCTTCGTGAACGAGTAAATATAGTGTATTCCAGAAAAGAGAAATTTGAGGGGGTGGAAATGACACAAGATAGACCAAGAGAGCTCATAAAAAAACTTGAAGAAAGAGGTTTCAAAGAAGTGGCAATTTGTGGCGGGTCAAATATCTATACTATGTTTATGAAAGACGGAGTTGTGGATACGCTATATCTGACCATAGAGCCTATAATATTTGGAAAAGGAATAGAACTATTCAATGAAGATTTGCATTATTTTTTGAAATTAAAAAACGCGCAAAACTCCGACAGTGCAGGATCAGTACTTCTTGAATATGAAGTGGACTATACCGGAACGCCGAAATTTACTTAACATCTACACCGAGTGATCTGCATGATCCTTCAATAATCTTGATCGCAGCTTCTATAGTGCCAGCATTGAGATCTGGCATTTTGCGCTCCGCTATTGCCCGTACCTGCGCCTTGCTGATAGTGCCAGCGCGCTTTACCGCATGCTTCCCTGCGCCCTTCTCTACTCCTATCGCCTTCAAGATAAGCGAGCTTGCTGGAGGAGTTTTCAGAACAAAATCATATGATCTATCATCGTAGACCGTTATCACTACAGGAACTATATCCCCCATCATACCCTTTGTAGCATCGTTAAACTTTTTTGTAAAATCGCCGATATTAACCCCAGCCTGACCAAGAGTTGGACCTAGCGGTGGCGCAGGTGTTGCTTTACCCGCCGGAGCTCTAACCTTTACTTTCTTGATTATCTTTTTAGCCATTGTATTTATATTTTATAAGGTATAGAGATACTATATTAAATCTTACTAACTTGCAAGAAATCGAGCTCAACAGGAGTCTCACGACCAAACATGGATACGAGCACCTTTATCTTACCCCTGCTATCATCCACCTCACTTACCTTACCCTCAAGATCTTTGAATGGACCGTCGACAATCTTCACATTCTCGTCTTTTACAAGGTCGATAGTATGCTTTACTTCGCTTTTATCCATTCTAGCAAATAGTGCCTCGGCTTCTTTTTTCTCAAGTGGAACCGGGAACACCCCAGAGCCAACAAAGCCCGTTACGCGAGGAGTATTACGAACCATAAACCATGAATCATCAGTTACTATCATATCCACGAGCACATAACCGGGATATATTTTCTCCTCTTCCTCTACTCTCTTGCCTCCCTTTATTTTTATCTTTTTTTCCGTAGGAACAAGAACATTGAAAATGCGGTCTTCCATCCCTAGAGACTCTATGCGCTGTTTGAGATTCCTAGCTACGGCGTTTTCGTACCCTGCATAGGTGTGTATTGCATACCAATTCCTTTCTCCTCCTACTTGCTGTTTTGACATGTTTTTTTGATTAAAAATTAAATGAGATAAATTATACAAACAAAGTCAGAAGTCTTGCAAAGATATAATCAAAAAATCCGAGGAAAAGCGCCACTCCTATCGAAACTATTACCACAGCAACAGAATAGACCATGGCCTGCTTTCGTGTAGGCCATGCTACATGTTTCATTTCCGCATTTGTGTCCTTTATATATTCTGTGATTTTCATAATTTTTGATTATTTTTGACCTATCTTGTATTAATTTGTATTAAAAAACCCCCAAGGGGTAATGGGTATATACTACCACCCCTTGTAGATTTTGTCTACTGGAAAAAATGATCTTGTGCGATTTTTCAATTTTCTATCGTATATCGTAAGTTATTGTCACATTAACCGTAACTTTCTGCTCTCCCTTTGGTATTTCCGGAGCGATTGAAGCCTTGAGTGTCATGATGTCCGCACTCATTCCTTCTCTTGCATAGTATGGACTCTGCTCATCAGTTGAATCGTGGTAGCTTGTCACTTTTACAAGTCTTACTCCGAGCTCCTTTGCTATCTTTTGTGCTTTTGCTTTTGCATTTTTTATAGCTTCTTCACGAGCAATAGCCTTCACAGAGTCAATATCGTCAATTGCAAAAGATAAACCATTTACTGTTTTTATACCTGCGGTTCCGATAGTGTCAAATAGTGCTCCCGCCTTTCCAAGATCACGCACCTTAACTTCTATTGTTTGACTTACACCATAACCAGTGAGCACCGACTTTCCTCCAGGAGGACATACATACTGGGCACAGGCAGCTTGAATATATTCATAATGAGGATTGATAGAATAAGAAAGAGTCTTTATGTCTTTCTCTTCTACTCCTCCAGCTTTCACCGCTGTCAAAGTGTTGTTTATCTTTGTAGTTGCCTTGTCTTGCGCTTCCTTCACCGTTTTTGCTGTTTCATTTACAGAAAATGAAAATGTTGCTATATCAGGAATTGACACCGCTTCACCCTTACCTGTTACTAAAATACTATTATATATTGGAACATCTTTACCTACATAAGCAATGGAAAAAAGTTGTTTGATAGAAGTGATTCCAAGAAATATAACAAGAAATAACCCCACCCATTTACCAATTTTGAAAAGATTCTCTTGATTGTTCATGTATACATATTAACACGCGTCTATGAGATTTTCAAATAGAGCAAGTACCGTCATCTGCCCTACTCCTCCTGGCACTGGTGTAATAATCGAGATAATATCCTTTACTTTTTCAAAATCCACATCTCCCACAAGCCCACCTTCAATCTTATTTATCCCGACATCTATGACTATTTGCCCTTTTGAGAGGTAATTTTCATTTATATGATTTGCTTTTCCTATAGCAACAATAACTATATCCGCGTTTTTTGTTTTTTCTTCTATTTTTTCTGTTTTACTATGACATACAGTAACTACTGCACCACGACTCTTGTACATCTTCGCTATAGGAGTTCCAACGAGCTTTGATCTACCAATTACTGTGATTTTTTTGCCACTTGGATTTATTTTATAAAAATCAAAGAGTTCAGAAATTCCACGAGCTGTTGCTGGGGTGAATTTTGTATTTGGGGTGAGTCCGTCTACATCCTTGGACGGATCAATAGCATCTATTATTTCATCAACATTCAAATGCGGAGGCAATGGTAGTTGAACTATTATTCCCTGTACCGTCTCGTCGTCATTATATTTCTTAATTATCTCCACAAGACTTTTTTGGTCTATATTTTCATCAACATTTATATGTATTTCTTTTATGCCGATTTCCATTGCAAATTTCTTCTTTGCTTTTATAAAAAAAGTAGAGTCCGGTCTATTGCCGACCTGAATAATCAGAAGGCATGGGGTAATAGAGCGACTCTTGAGAGAGCTTATTTTATCTTTTAACAAACCAGTATAGTAGGCGCGGGCGATTTTGCCGTCTAGAAGTTGCATGGAAATCAGAGTAGCATAATTAGCAAACCATTACCACGATTTTTCCGGGATTTCTAGAGTAACAGTTTTTCTTTCGGAAGTAGTTGCGGTATCAAATGTTAATGAAGTAGCCGTAAGAGCAATTTTCTGATCCGGAAGTCTTATAGCAGAGCCGTATTTTGAATCCCCTACTATCGGATGTCCGATATGTGAGAGCTGTGCCCGTATCTGATGATGTCTGCCAGTTTTGAGAATTATTTTTAAAAGTGAAAATGAATCAGCGGTGCTCGCCGAAGAATTACCTTTTGCACCAGTTTCGGTTTTTATCAATTCATATCGCAATTCTGCCCTGTCTGCTCCGCGAGTTTCATCGTCAAAAACTTCAGAAAAATTCTGATTTTCATCATGCTTAAGAAAATTCACGAGAGTTTTGCTTTTTTCTTTTACTATTCCATGAACCCATGCATGATATACCTTTTCTACCATATGATTTCGGAATTGTTCGGAAAGTCTCGACGCACCCTTTGAAGTTTTTGCAAAAAGCACTATTCCATCCACATTTCTATCAAGTCTATGCACGAGACCCAGGAAAACATTTCCCGGCTTTTCGTATTTATTTTTAATATACATTTTCACCTCTTCAATCATAGAAATATCACCGCTTTTGTCTCCCTGTACCAGAGTTCCTGCAGGTTTATAAACTGCAATAAGGTGATTGTCTTCGTAGAGGACTTTTATATCCATATTATTTACTCCATCTCGCAAATATTCCGCAAGGAAGAAGTCGCGAAGAACCACTTTCCTCAATTGCAAGCTCCCCTATCTCTATTGATCCACCAAATTTTTCTACAAGATTTTTCAAAACATTTTCATAGGCAATGGCTGAATATCCAGCAGAGTAACCGTTTATTATAAAAAATAGCGGTTTATCTTTGAGAAGTTTTATACAACCCTCTACAAGTCCTAGGAAATGCTCTTCTATTTTCCATATTTCTTTATTAGCGCCATGACCAAATGCTGGAGGATCCATGATGACCGCATCATATTTATTTCCTCTTTTTACTTCTCTACCAACGAATACTCGTGCATCTTCCAGTATCCAGCGAATTGGTTTATCCTTCAATCCAGATAACTCTGCATTCTCTCTTGCCCAAGCAATAGCTGACTTTGATCCATCTACATGTACAACTTTTGCCCCAGCTTGAGCACAGACAAGCGAGACACCGCCTGTATAACCAAAAAGATTGAGAACTTCTATATCGTTGGCAGTTTTTTCATCACTATTTTCTTTACCTTTTATTTCTTTACTTATCAAACCCCTCATCCATTCCCAATTCACCGACTGTTCAGGAAAGAGTCCTGTATGCTTGAAAGCAGTAGGTTTTATAATAAATTTTAATCCTGAAAAATTAATATCCCAGCTTCCCGCTATTCCTTCCTTTATTTTCCATTTTCCTTCCGCTTCGGTACGGGTAAAAACCGCATCTGACTTTTTCCATTCACCTTCAGGTAAGTTTTTCTTCCAGAGCGATTGTGGATCTGGGCGAGAAAGTACAATATCGCCAAATCTTTCCAGCTTTTCTCCATCCCCCGAATCTAGTAATTCATAACCAACAGACTTTTTTGTTGTTAAAATATTACTTGTTTTCATTTATTTAAAAATAAGCACATCGGATTCAATATTTGAAGAACTTGACAGACTTTCTTTAAACTTTTTCATCACATACACCGATATTCCAAATATAATAAATGAGGTAAGAGCTGATATAGCACAATAAAGACAGAAGGCTTTTATTACAAATATTTGCAGAAATGAAAAGTAAATAGTCGCGATAAGACCTAGAACAGAAAGCAGAATAGGAATTCTCAAAAATATTTCTTTTTTAGTATCAAAGAAAATAAAAAGAGAAATGGCAAGAGTAAGATAATAAACAGCTCCGAAAAGTGCAACGGGAATACCGAAAATCTTCGCGTATATGCTAGTGAGAACCGATTCACAACCACCGATAGAACAGGGCGGTATAGCATTTTCAAAATGTTTGACAGTAAGATATGTGGCATCGGCAAAACCGATAAATGCTACGATAAGAAGCACTGTAGGAATCCATTTAGGAATTCTTTGTAGCGATAGCGGCGTCTTCAATAAGTTTTTTAAATTGTTCATTGTTTTTCGGATTATCTATTTTCTTGCCATTTATATAGAATGTTGGCGTACTTACAACTCCCGCCTTTATACCGCTTTTTTGATCATTATTTATTTTATCCATTGTTTCTTCGGACTCAATATCTATAGCGTATTTCTCCATATCAAGTTTCAACTCTTTTGCATAACTTTCAAATATTGTCTTTGCAGTCTTTGATTCTTCCCAATTTTTCTGATTAGTGAATATCAGCTCATGCATTTCCCAGAACTTCCCCTGCTTACCAGCAGCTTCAGAGGCTTGTGATGCGGGCACGGCGTTTGCATGTTGAGTCAGGGGGAAATGGCGATAGACAAAAAGTACAGGAATTGCGCTTTCCTTCAAGGTCTGTTCGACAAGCGGGAAATACGCACCACATGCAGGACATTGGAAATCGCTGTATTCAATAATAGTTACTGGCGATGTCGTAGCACCTTTTACATGATCAGTAGATACTACCTTATCAACCGTTGCGAGATTTGCATTTTCTCTTTCTTCTTTTTTCCCAGCTTCTACCATACCCCATGTTATAAGCCCTACAATAAGTATAAAAGTGCCCCAAATAAAAAATCTTTTTGTATTCATTTGCCCATTATAGCAGATATGAGAATTGAATCAAAAGATAAATACCAAGCATATTCATGAGCAGAGTTATCGGTATAAGAACACCAAGTTTCACTTTGGAAAGTCCTAGAAGTGCTATACCAAATTCATCAGGCAATGGCGATGCTATGATAAGGGCACCGAGTATAGGCGATAGCCATTTGAGAAAGCCGAAATGAAATGAACGAAGTATATGACGCATCTTGGAAGGCTTGATAGCAGACATAATATCTTTTGCAAATCTATCCTTTATAAAGAAAAGTAGTATCATATCCCCACACATCGCTCCGAGCCCTCCCCAAAATATGACGCTATGAGCAGGAGCGCTTTGCGCAATATGAATAAGCGATATAGACGCAGGAGCGAGGGTAAAAGCAGAGGTGAAGAATATTCCAGCAAAAAAGCTTGCAAAAATATAATAATCCCTGAGCGCATTTACAAGTATATCTATAGCACCAATCTTAGAAAGAAAAATGGCAATGGCTATGCCTATGGCAATCATTACAATATCATGAATCAAAGCATAGGCGTTTTTCTTATCTTTATATCTGCTAGATATTATTTTTTTCATTTTATACTGAAATTATATCATTAAAAAAGGATAGCCTAGCAGCGCTATCCTCATTCATAACCTTCTATATTCCCCACTTATGAAGGTTAGGAATCTTGAAAGCGTGTCTTCTTCCGATTCGCTTATGTGAACCACGAAAGGAAGTATGTGATGGTGATTGTGACGACATGCGAATCGCCTTGCGTAAAATCGCGAGGACTTCACATTTATCTTTATCACTCCCTTATCTGTAGTGATGCCAAAGTCTACTCCTCGGCGATCATCTTTAGACCATTTGTCGCTACGATACCACTGTATAATCCACTTCGGAAGTCTTCCGGAATCCCTAGCATGGCACAACATTTCATCGAAATATCTCTCCGATGCGTCGCCTAACTGAACTTCAATAATTTTGAAAGCTCGCATTAATCCATTTTTCATAGGCGTCCTTTCTGGAAACAAGATAACACAGTAAAGGATGCTTGTACATCTCTGCTCAACTTATTCCTATTTGGGGTGACTACTGGGAGTTGAACCCAGACTAAAAGCTCCACAAGCTTCTGTGCTACCGCTACACCATAGCCACCATATTTACGCTTAATACTTAATAAGCGTGTGCCCAGGAGAGGACTCGAACCTCCACACCTTACGGCGTACCCACCTCAAGGGTATGCGGCTACCAATTACGCCACCTGGGCAAATAAAAAGACCAATATCACTATATATGACAATTAGACTTTTTTCAATTGATTTATTGGATTTTATTTATCTAACTAGACTGTAACTTTATCAGCTTTCCCCTCTTCAACTTCACCAACCATTGTATCCTTTGCATTATGTCTTGTATCAGTATTTTGATCTTTTTCTATAGAGAGCATTCTTCTCATTTGTTTCCTTATTTCCTTTGCTGCTTTTTCGCGAATAAAGTAGAGTTTCGCTCTGCGAACCTTGGAACGGCGTAGTAATTCTATTTTATCAATCATCGGAGTATAGAGCGGGAAAATCTTCTCAACTCCCACTCCATCTATCACCTTGCGTACAGTAAATGTGGCCCCGGCTTCAGTACCATGTTTATGTGCAAGAATAATACCCTCAAAAGCCTGAAGTCTTGTCTTTCCCTTTTCTTGTATTTTCTGCCATACCCTTATGGTATCTCCAGGTCTTATATCAAGATTCTTCCTTTCATCTGTCTTTATTGGTGAAATAATATTAGTATTTGTTGCCATATTCATTGTGTAATGTAAGAACAAATCTAACACAGACCCTTGATTTTCGCAATGCCGAGCTCTATAAAGGCGTTTTTGAAATCTTTTGGAATCGGCGCAGACATCTTTATCTTTTTACCCATAACATTGGTAAATTCTATAGAATGGGCATGTAGAGCATTACGGACAAAGCCTAGACTTTCTGGTTTCTCCCTGATCTTTTCCGGAGCATATAGAGTGTCGCAGACTATAGGATGATTGATCGCCTTAAAATGCACTCGTATCTGATGAGTTCTGCCCGTTTTCGGCTCTACTTCCACCAGAGAGTATCCCATACGAGTGGCAAGCAAGGTATACCATGTTTCCGCATCTCTCATTTCCCCTCTCGCTCCGCGAGTAGCAGACCAACGACGGAAATCCTTTGGACTTCTACCTATCGGCCTATTTATAATACCAAATTTATCTTTCACTTCACCATAAACAAATGCCAGATATTTTTTCGTAAGAGTTCTGTCTTGAAATTGCACCTTGAGACATTCATGCCCTGCTTTTGTCTTTGCTATTAGCAGTACACCTGAAGTATCACGATCAAGACGGTGTACAATTCCTGGACGCTCTATGATTCCATATTCTTTTGTCTCTACTGGCTCTCCAACATTCTTTGTCTTTGGATAATTTTCCAATATCCAGTCCGTAAGAAATGGTCCTTTGCTTTTACCATCAGGATGCACGACAATGCCAGCAGGTTTGTTAACCACTAATACATCCTTATCTTCATAGAGAATTTCTATTTTTTGTGGATTGGAAAGTTTGGACATAAAAAGATTGAATTGGGGAGTAAAAACTTCTAGTGGTGCGCCCTAAGAGACTTGAACTCCTGACCTTCCCCGTGTAAAGGGGCTGCTCTACCAACTGAGCTAAGGGCGCAATTACTTATTTTGTTTTCAGATCTTAAACTATTCGCCATAGCTTGGCTCGAGCCTACCAAAACAGCTAAGGGCGCAATTACTTATTTTGTTTTCAGATCTTAAACTATTCGCCATAGCTTGGCTCGAGCCTACCAAAACAGCTAAGGGCGCAATTACTTATTTATACACCAATAGAAAAGAAAAAGCGAGTATTAAAAAACCGCTTTATTTTGGCGGTTTTTTAATACTGTACGGAATTATTTAAATAAAATTACATTCCACTTGTAGACCCTTCATTACCACAATCTCTACATGACTTCTTGTGAGTAGCGATAAGAGTTACAGCTGATAAACCTACAAGTATATAGACTACCTTTGCAATACCTTCACCTAGATACATCACTACATCTCCCACACCGAGACCGATAAGCAACCAATTCAAACCCCCAATAACAACCAAAATAAACGCAATTGTATGTAAAGCTTTCATATTGTTAAATTAACTTAATAATAATCACTTCTATGAGCTATATTATACAATGCACAATACTTTCTAACCAGAAAGTTATACACAGTCAATTCACAGTTATTCCACTTATATATTTGTGCCCTTGGTTGGAATCGAACCAACATCGACGGCTTAGAAGTCCGCAGTTCTATCCATTGAACTACAAGGGCTTATTTCATATAAACAGTAAGAATATACCAGAAAAAACCTTAAACACAAAGTTTATTTTGATGGATCGGCTGGACCATTATATCCCTTTTTCGCCTGTAAATACATTTCATCTCTTGAATTGAATCTTTCTATTACAGAGTTCAGCTTATCTATATCAAATATTTTCTTTTGAATAGAGTCTGTTTTACCATCAAAACTGTAATTTCCAGTAGAAATCTGCCAATAGAGATATACCCCACCCATAATAAGAATTACAGAAGAAAATATACTGATTATAAGTATACATATCCAATCAACATAAGCATTTCTCCCTATTTCCCTAAAAGCGGAGAAAATAGATAGATGCGGTACTTTCATAAATTTTTTCTTAAATAACGACATTTCATTTAAATATTAAGGATTCTATATCCATAGATAAATTCCAGATATTCGAATTATTTGCTGGAATCTTTTCATTGGTTTTCAAGACGCTTTTATCCAATCCGAGAGATGTTACAAGAGAAATATTGCTTATGGAAGCGCTTAGAGGAATATTCTCTATAAGAATGAGTGCTCTCATAACATTTGACCATGATCCCTTTACATTGATTTTTGCTTTTATATGATCTTTTTCATTATTTATAGATGAAAGTTCTAAATCAGTATTCGTACTTTCTCCTATTTTCTCAATCATTTCAATAAAATTCACTATGCCATCATTATTAATGATAAATGATGCTATTTTGTCGCGACTACTCTTTGATGTTTCGTACATTGTGAATAATTCTTGTTCATATTTCTTTTTACCATCTTCAGAATTCACTTCTTGAGTTATGCGAGTATAGCTTCTCGCCTGTTCTAGCGACTTATTGTATATGAATAAATATCCGTATGCAGATATACACAGACATATTACGGCAGATATCATGAGTATATAATGACGATGATTGGTTTTCATTTTATTTTATTAACTAGAACACTAGATATAGAAACTCTCACAGAGAATGATATATCTTTGCTTTTTGCCAAGTCAGAAACAGGAAGCTCGACCTTGGATATTGAAGTATCGCTTTCCAATCTACCCTTGAACGATATGAGCGATTCTCTGGATGACGCCCTACCCTGTATTATAGCTGTCTGTGTAGATGTAGACTCATTGTCAGGAATAGGAAACTGGAAGGAGCTTATATAAATTCCGGAATTCTTATGGGAAATTATTTTGTAAATTATTTGTGAAAAGATATTTTCTTTATTATTTTCATTCAGTTTTTTTATAATATCATCACTTTCTTTCAATTCTTTTATTATTACTTCCATACCGTTTTCCTTTCTGTTTTTCTGTAGATATTCAAGACTTTTCAATATATCCTTTTCTTGTGAAAAAGAAAGTATGTAAGCAGGAATTAGAGAAAATACACCGATCAGAATAGCGCATGATATGAAAAACAGGAAAAATATAAATAATCGTATTCTATATTCCCTCTTCAATAATCTTCTTTCTATTTCTGGTAATAATGTATAGTGAATCATGGATTGTAACAAATATTATGGCAAGGCAAGACCAGCAGCTATTGCATAATCAAGAGAATCTTCAAATGTCATCTTTGGGACATAATGATCGGAAGAAAAAGCGTTCTGCCAGACATTTGCAACTTGGATATGAATATCCTTATTCGGCGATAAGTGCGATATCTGACTTATCGCTACCGCATCGTGTCCAGAGACAATTATAGATTTTATCATCCTACCCTCTCCATATTGATTCCAGTATGTATAGACTTTTTCTATTTCTTTTTTTAGGGAAAACACATTATCAGATATTTCTTCCACTGTTTTTCCACGAATCATCTCTCCACCCCAAGCAATAGTCGAAGTGAAACATACTACCGTGCTTGACACCACATATAATCCTGTTTTTCTATTCATTACATGAACTATCATTTGAGTTCCTCCAGATTCATAGGGAACTACAGCTCGAGCTATGGCTTTTGCTTGTATTTCAAATGAAATAACAGCAAGATCAGACTCTTGGAGAACTTTCAGATAACTGTTTACAAGCTCTCTTGGGGCAACCGATACACTTGCATATGTCTTAGAAACAGAAGACTGATCTTGATTATTTAATTGATTAGGCTCAGCTTTCAATCTATCAAAAAAGAATACGGCATCAGATGCCTTGAGTGGAACATTTTCCTCAAGTTTAAATTCTATACCCTGCCTTATTTGATGTTCATTAGCATCTGGAACTTCAGTTTTGAATAGATACATTCTTTCTTCAGGTAATGACGCCTTCACAACACTTATTTTCAACTCTTTCACCAAAGAAGATATTTCTTCTTTTAGAGATTTTTCGTCCTTTATATAACCAGCGTCTACAATACCAGATTTCAACATTCTACTTCCATATCTATGCAGTGTATATCCATGTCTATTAGACGAATATTCTATACAACGCACTGCTTCATCGGAAATATCAAATCCTGCATAAGGAATGTTTATATATTTTGGCGGAGGAAATATTTTAAAAAATGTTTTGGTGAGCATGTTTAATAACTCTTCTTATTGGATTAAATTATAACATAAAGAAAAAAGTAATTTTTAAAGATTGAGCCTTCTGTTTTTAAGAAACTCCACAATAGCTGGCAGCAAAGATGCAATAATTATGCCGATTATTATAATAGTCAAATAATTTTCCGCATTTGGAATAGTATTTCCAAGTATATATCCAGCACCAATCATACTAAAACTCCAAAAAAGTCCTCCGATAATATTGTATTTTATGAATATTTTATAATCCATACCCCCAACCCCAGCTACTATAGGAGCGAAGGTTCTTATAATAGGCATAAATCTTGCGATAATTATAGTTTTTTTGCCGTATTTATTATAGAAATTTCTAGCCTTTTCTATATACGCTTTCTTAAAAAAGAATGAATCTTCTCTGGTAAATATCATAGGTCCTGTCTTTCTGCCAAATGAATACCCCACACTATCACCTATTATGGCGGCCACAGAACATCCGATAAGTAATGCCCATATAGGCAATATACCCTGCGAAGCAAGGAATCCGGCTGTAAAAAGAAGAGAGTCCCCCGGAAGAAAGAATCCAAAAAAAAGACCTGATTCAGCAAAAACTATGAGTATAACGCCGATAAGTCCCAAGGTTTGTATTATAGTTAATGGATCTAGTAAAGAATATAAGGACATTTCATTTGAATAAAATTTGGAGCTATTTTGCTTTTGTTCCTGGCGGTATGCTTGGACTCGGTTCTAGTAAAGAAAAATTTCCTAGAGGAGAGTCGACCGTTGCTGGCGTTGATAATGCAAAAAGCATGCCATTGCTTTCAAAGCCTTTTATCATTCTTGGTTCAAGATTTGTTACAAACATGCATGTCTTACCGACAAGTACGGCAGGCTCGGGAAAATACGCAGAAATTCCCGAGACTATTTGTCGTGGCGAAACTTCGGCAAAATCAACCATGAGTTTCAGTAATTTATCAGTGTCTGGTATTTTCTCTGCAGATATTATCTTTCCAGCTTTTATTTCCACTTTTGCAAAGTCATCATATGAAATATTTTTGCTTTTTATTTCTGGATTTATTTCATTCATAATTTTATATTACCCTTTTATACCCCTCTTATCAAGAAAACTCTGCAATATGAGTGCAGCAGATGAAGCGTCCAACATATCATGCTTCCCTTGTACCCTCTCGGCGTTTTCACTGGTCATGAATTCTGGTTCAAGATGCACTTTATATCCTTCCGTTTCCAATTGATTCTTGAATTCCATACTCTTTCCCAAAATAGCGTTTGCTTCACCTTTATAATTCCTAGACTCCCCTATCACTATTTCCTTCACTTTATTCTCGCGCGCGATTTCCAGCACTTCCTTTACTAGGTTTTTTGAATAATTTAATACAGTAAAAGGTATAGCAAATTGCCCTTCAATATCTGAAAGTGCTATACCTACGCGCTTGGTTCCATAGTCTATGCCGAGTAGTTTCATACCCACAGTTTACTCTAAGTTGAAAATATGAGCAAAATATTTCCTTTTACAAAGATATAGTTTTGGTATAATGGATGAGTGACTGAGGTATATAAAAGAAAACCGAATACTCATTGCAAGATATGTGAAAAATTAATTTATAAAAGACCCTCACAAATCAAGCTTAATAATGGCAATGTATTTTGCAGTAATATTTGTTACGGTAAATCATGCAGAAATGAAAAACCATGTATTATGTGCGGGAAAATGATACTATCGAGCATGCACAAGAAGACTTGCAGCAGATCATGTTCAAACAAGAACAGAGCCGGAATAAAGTACGGAATAAGAAGACCAAATGATAAAGTAAGAGCACAGGAAACTATAAAGTCTCGACTGATAGAACTGCGGGGCATGAAATGTGAATTATGTGGTTGTCATAAATACGAGATACTGCATATTCATCACAAAGATAGAAATAGATCTTAATAATAATTTCGATAACCTAGAGCTCATTTGTCCAAACTGTCATTATGAGAAACATTATCTTGAACGGAATAGAATGAAATAATATATGAATTAAAAAATTAGTTATTTATAACACTTGAAAACAAGACAATAATATGAGAGTATCTAGTATATTCAACACTGTAAATAGTGACTGAACAAATGGAAGCGTGGCTCGAGAGGTTGAAGGCACCGCTCTTGAAAAGCGGAACCCGGGCAACTGGGTCGTGAGTTCGAATCTCACCGCTTCCGCATTGACAACCTGTTAGTAACGTGTTCTCACAAGCCCGA
>SXGU01154606.1_pt1 | contig 15092 bp, 11 predicted proteins | sample 3174531 | NCBI WGS metagenome assembly SXGU01 (sample SAMN11356863, study PRJNA531348) | freshwater metagenome | isolation source: freshwater sample F1-140 | place: China: Fuxian Lake, Yuxi | collected 2017-12-25
AGGTGATGGAAGTGGATATTCCACGCAAGCGCGTCGCCCTCAGTATGCGCATGAAGGACACCCCGCCCGTGCCTGGCGCCACAACTTCATCGGCCAACCCGCGCGACCGCATGTCCATGAAAAAGCCGCCGGAACCGGCCGGCGGCGCCTTGGCGGATGCGCTGAAGCGGGCGATCTCGCGAAATTAGGGGCGACTCCCCCTCCCTGCCTCCCCCGCATGCGGGGGAGGGGTTAGCTCCCTCCCCGTTGACGGGGAGGGCCGGGGTGGGGAGGACACCCCCGCGTCGAATCAGCAACTTCTCGCGCAAGAGGGCTTCATCAACGCCAAATTCAGATTAGCTTGATCAACGCAACGACGCCAAGAATCAAAGTCACCCCACCGACGACGCCGCGCAGGGAAGCTTCCGAAGTCCGACTCACCGTCAGGGTCGCCATCGGTACGGAAAGCAGGGCGCCCAGGGCCAGGGGAACGGCCAGTTCCCAGGCAATGGATTTGCCCATGGCAAGGTAGGCCAGCACGCCGACCAGACAGGTGAGGGATTCCGCCACGGACGTCACGGCGACGGCATGCTTCGCGGGCAGGCCGGAAACCACCTGGCCGGCGGTCACCAACGGGCCGTAACCGCCGCCGGACAAACCCTTGTTGAAGGCCGCCACGGCGCCGACCACGACAATGCCGCCAGCCCGGTAGGGAACCTGGCGATTACGGGTCAGCAGGATGATCACGCCCATGGCCAGGATGATGGCGGTGATGAAGATGCCCAGCCAGAACTTGGAAATGCTGACCGCCATCCACACCGCCAGCACGGCGCCGATGCCGGACAGACTGGCCAGCAGGAGGGTGGTGCGGCGAGCGCGGGCGTCGTTCAGGAAGTCGACGTTGCCATCGCGCTGGTGCAGGATGCCGGCGCTCAGACCGGTCATCAATTCACTCAGCAAGACCGCTGGAACGATTTGCAGAGGCTCGAAGCCCGCCAGCAGCAGCAAGGGCGTCAGCGTCGTGCCGTAACCCATGCCCAGACTGGAATCCATGTATTCGCAGGCCAGCGCCGACAGGAAGATGGCCATCATGGCCAGCGCGGAAATATTCAGGGTTTCCCGCGAGGAGACCGCCCAACCCGGCATGACATGGAGAATGGCAAGACCCGCCACGACGGCGGCGACCAGGAACAACCACAAACGCGTCCGACGGCTGGATAAGGGAGGAAGAACGGCGGGATAAGTCAGGGCGGGCATGTGGGTCTCCTGGTCAAAGGTAGCCAGGTAGTGCACGAGTCGTGCCAGCTCATTCCATTCGCACTTATCTGAAGCACTGCATTGTTTCGGGCTCCGTGATTCCAACGAAGGCAGGAATCCATAAGAATCAAAGGCCTGGACCTCGGCCTGCACCGGGGAGACGAGCGACTTCGGGTCTACTGAAACTTGATGATCATGCGATACCGTCGTGAAACGGTAGCGGGATCCCCCCGCTTGGGCTAATTATTACTGTGTAATGGAACGGATACCCCATCTCTGAGCATGGCTAATTGATGATATGAAGCAGTTTATCAATGACATGGAAAGGCTGGAAACCCTGGCCGAGTTATGCGCCGGTAACGAATCCGGCCTGGAAGACTTTCTCACCGAACTGGGGCACACCCTGGGCCCCGCTTCACGCCTGGTGATCCAGCGACTGGCGGAAGAACGCCGGAGCCTGCGCGTGAAGCGTCCCGGCCTCAATGAAGCCATCGTCGGCACCGAGAATGGACTGCGCGAGGTCATGGCGGCGGTGCGCCAGGTGGCCCGTTCCGACGCCCCGGTCCTGATCCTGGGCGAAACCGGCACCGGCAAGGAAGTGGTGGCGCGGGCGGTGCATAGCCATTCCAAGCGCGCCAACGGACCGTTCCTGCGCGTCAACTGCGGCGCCATTCCGCCGGAACTGATCGACTCGGAGCTGTTCGGCCACGAACGCGGCAGCTTCACCGGCGCCTCGGGCACCCGCAAGGGTTGGTTCGAGCGGGCCGACGGCGGCACCCTGTTCCTGGACGAACTCGGCGAACTACCCCTGGCGGCACAGGTGCGCCTGCTGCGGGTGCTCCAGGACGGCAGCTTCCAGCGCGTCGGGGGCGAACGCAGCTTGAACGTGGACGTGCGCCTGGTCGCCGCCACCAATCGGGATTTGCATCAATCGGTGCGCGACGGCGGATTCCGGGAAGATCTGTGGTTCCGCATCGCCGTGTTTCCCATCCCCCTGCCGCCCCTGCGCGAACGTTTGCAGGACATCCCGGCCATGGCGGCGCACTTTTCCCTGCGCGCCGCCGAACGCCTGGGCCTGCCGCCGCGCATGCCGGACGCCGCCGACCTGGCCCTGCTCACAAGCTATCAGTGGCCGGGCAACGTGCGGGAATTCGCCTCCGTCATCGAGCGGGCCGCGATCCTGGGCGACGGCCGCCAGCTGGAAGTGGCCCGTGCCCTGGGGGTGAGTCCGCCACCGAGCCTGCCCTCGGCCGACCGGAACCGGGTAGCGCCGGTGTCCGAAGATGCGTTGATGCCCTTCGCATCCGCTAGTCGCAAACACATCGAGGCGGCCCTGGTCCGCTGCCACGGCCGCGTCGAAGGGCCGTTCGGCGCCGCCCGCGTGCTGGAGATGAACCCCCACACCCTGCGCTCGAAGATGCGCAAACTGGGCATCGCGCCCTCAGACTATCGGCAGCGCTGAACCGCGCCGCCTGTGGCGCCCTGACACTCGGCATCCGAATTATTCAGACGCCGCCAGTAACGCCAATAACAATTGATACTCGTCAATCGTAATATTTCTTTAAGTATGCTATCATTTATAACAGATTTGTTGTTACTGGTGATTATATGAATCCACAGATGCAGGATCTCTTCAATACGCTGAGAGACGGGATGATTATCGTGTCGCCGGAAGGCATGGTCAGATATGCCAATCGGGCGGCTCGACGCGACATCCCCTTTGCGGAAGGCGCGCTTGTTTCCGACGACATTCGCAATCAGCTTCGTGCCGCCTCGCAGGGTTACGTGCAGCTTCCCGTCACGATGGAAGTCGATACGCCCGACGGCGGGAATGAGGCGGATCGACTGCGCGTCACGATCGTGGCCAGTCCGGTGGGCGATGATTATGTCCTGGTGGTGCATAACGTTACCGAGGTCAGGTTCTACGAAACCGCCGTGAGCAATCTGGCGGAAATGATGAATCACGAGTTGAAAGAGCCTTTTCAGGGCTTCCTGCAACTGCTGGAACGGCTGCAGAAGGGGATCGGCGACGGCTCGGTTTATGCGGATCCCGCCATGCTCAGGTCCATTGGCGAGTTGACGGCGGAGCGAGGCTCGGACCTCATGCATCGCATCAACCAACTCATGCTGTTGGCCGAGGTCTACTCGCACGCGCCCGTGGTGGCCAGAGAACGCATTGCTTCCGGCGACCTGCTTTCCGATGCCTTGCACATGGCGAGGCCGATTCTTGCCGCGCGCAGGATTCGCGTCAGCATCGTCCGGCCCAGTGACGAGCCGACCACCATCTACGGTAGCCGCAGCTGGCTGACGCAGGCGCTGGCGGAGTACATCCAGCATGTGGCGGCCAACGCCCTGGCCGATTCCGAGTTCATTTTGACGGTCAAGGGCAACGGCGGCTTCGTCATGTTCCGGCTGAGCAACACCGGGCAGACGATTCCCCCGCGTCAAAGGGAACGTACCTTCATGCCCTTTCATCGTGGCAACAATCCTCGCAAGGGCGATGGCCTGGGGCTGGGATTGGCGCTGTGCAAGCGCGTGGTTGAGTTGCACCAGGGGCATGTTCGCCTCATGGAAAGCGCGGATGACGTCCAGGAATTGGTCATCGAGTTGCCGATTGGGGGTCCGCAGCCGGTGGCCGTCGAAGGGGGTAGCGTCGAACAGACCCTGCGCTACGCCCAGGATCTGGCCCGCCTCATGCAGCGGCTATCTCCGGCAACGGCATAACCAACAGGAAAAGAGACATGGCCAAGAAAGTAATTCTTGTGGTGGAAGATCAACCTGAAATTCGAAAGCTGGTGAGCATGACGCTCGGCTTCGGCGAGTTTGAGGTGCACGAAGCGGACAACGGCGAGATGGGGCTGCACATGATCAAGAGCCTCCGCCCGGACCTGGTGCTTCTGGATGTGATGATGCCCGGCATGCTTGACGGATATCAGGTCTGCCAGCGCGTCAAGGAGGACCAGAATATCGCCTCCATCCCCGTGGTGATGCTCACCGCCAGAGGACAGCAGTCCGATTTCAGTAATGGCTGGGCGGCCGGGGCGGACGCCTATTTGACCAAGCCCTTCAGCCCGCTGGAACTCGTCAGCGTCGTCGAAACCCGGCTGCTTGCCGCGCGGAAGGCGAGAGGGGGAACCTGAATGCGATGGGTCGCCACGCTCCCGGCCGCCTTGGCCATGTGTGCGACCCTGTTCGCGACGCCAGCCGCCGCTGCCGGCGCGGCGCTGGCGGCCGCCCCGGTCTATGTCGGCCTGGACCTGGAGCAGCGCGACACGTCCAGCACTTCCGATGAATCCATCGAATTCGGCGCGCGGCGCGCCGTCGAGGAGATCAACGCGCGCGGCGGCGTGCTGCGGGGCCGGCCGCTGGAGCTGGTGGTGCGCGACAACCGTACCGTGCCCGCCCGGGGCATCGCCAACATCCGGGAATTCGCCAACATGCCCGACCTGGTCGCGTTCCTGACCGGCAAGTTCAGTCCCGTGGCCCTGGAACAAGCCAAGGTGCTGCCCGGGCTGCAGCTCATCATGCTGGATCCCTGGGCGGCGGCAAATGAAATCGTGGACAACGGGCAACAGCCGAATTGGGCGTTCCGGCTCTCGCTGAATGACACCATGGCGGTCAACGCCATGCTGCGCCGCGCCCGGGACAAGGGCTATGCCAGGATTGGCGCAATCCTGCCGAACATGGGCTGGGGGCGCAGCAACTTGAAGGCGCTGGAGTCGGCGCTGCGGCAAAGGACGGATCAGCGCCAGGTTGGCATAGAGTGGTACTCCCTGGGCGGGGAGCCGGTCCTGCTCGACCGCTATCACGCACTGCGCAACGCCGGCGCCCAAGCCATCTACCTGGTCGCGAACGAGCGCGAGGGCGCCCAGCTGCTTCGGGAAATGCAAACGCTGCCGCCCGCCGAGCGCCGGCCCATCCTCAGCCACTGGGGGGTCACCGGGGGCAACTTCCCCAGAATGGCCGGGCAGGCGCTGTTCGAGCAGGATTTCGCCGTGATCCAGACCTTTGGTTTCGAACGCGCTGCAACCGGGCGCGCCCGCGTCCTGGCCGAAGCGGCCATGCAAAAATTCGGCGTCGACGATCCCGCCGCCATTCCTTCACCCCAGGGCATCGCCCATGCCTACGACCTCGTGCACCTTCTGGCGATGGCCGTCGAGGCCGCCGGTTCCACCGACCGGGCGGCGGTGCGCGCCGCCTTGGAGCGGCTGCCGGCGTACAAAGGTGTGGTCAAGCACCTGACCGTGCCCTACACCCGACAGAGGCACGAGGCGCTCGCGGAATCCGATCTGTATTTCGCGCGTTACCGGGCAAACGGCCGCCTTGAAAGGGCGCCCTAGCCGGCCATGTTCGCCAGGACAATGAAAGCGTGGCTCGATGGCGCTCAGGGTTGGTATCGCGCCAGCATCGCCAATCGCATCGTCGTCGCGACCTTCCTCCTGGCCATGTTCGCGGTTCTGGCCATCGGACTGGCCGCCTACCTGTCGCTGTCGAGGCTCATGGATCAGGCCATTGAGGCGAGGTTGAACGCCGCCGCCACGCTTACCGCCCAGCGCATCGATGACCGGCTGGAACGCATGCTGGGCGATGTCATGGACCTGGCCAGCGGCTCCCTGATGTCCAACGCCATCATCGATTCCGAGGGGCGCGGCGGTTATCTTTCGCCGATGCTGCGCGAATACCGGCAGGCGCATGCCGAAGTCCTGGAAATTGGCCTCTACGATGTATACGGCCAGCCATTGGCGGCCAGTGGCGACAGGCACCACGCGCACGCACAGTGGGCGGCCAAGGCCGTGGAGGAGGCCAGGACCGTGCTGTATCTGCGCTCGGAGCAGGGCATCTGGTCGCTGCACCTCATCGCGCCAGTGCGCCTGCCTGGCACCTATACCATCGAGGGCACGCTGGTATGCGAAATCGATCTGGCCAAATTTCTTCGGTCTGCCTCGCCAGTGAACGCATCGGAGATCGTGACGAAGATACTGGACGCCAGCGGGCAAGCGATTATCCCGCCGCCGGCATCTCCGGTGCGGGAGTCGATGCGTGAGCAGGCCGTGCGGACGGCCAACGGGCGATTGCAGGAGATCGGGCCGATATGGGTGGTGGCCTCGCTCAGCGAGGCGACGGCCACCCTGCAGGCAACACGGCTGCGCTGGGCCTTTCTCGTGGCGGTTGTCCTGACGGCGCTGCTTTCCTATTGGCTCGGGCGCGCCCTGGCCAGGCGCGTTACCACCCCCATGACCGACCTGGCCGATCAGGCCACGGCGATCGCGGACGGCGGCTTGTATGGCGCGCATCCCCTGGATTCTCCCGGACACGACGAGGTTGGCCAGCTTGGCCATGCCTTCAACAAAATGCTGGGCTCCCTGCGGCAAACCTACGATGGGCTGGAGAATCGGGTTGTGGAGCGCACCGCGCAACTGACCCGGAGGGAGCTTTACCTGCGTGCCACGCTCGATAACTTTCCCTTCCTGATCTGGCTCAAGGATGCGGACTCACGCTTCCTGGCGGTCAACGGGAAGATGGCCGAGGCCTGCGGACAGGCCTCCCCGGACGCGATGGCCGGCCTGACCGATTTAGACGTGTGGCCCGCCGATCTGGCGGAACGCTACCGCCAGGACGATGCACGAGTGATGACTTCGAAGCGGGAAAAGATCGTGGAGGAGCCCATCGAGGAGGACGGTCAACGCTGGTGGTATGAAACCTACAAGAAACCGGTGATCAACGAGTGGGGCGAGGTCATCGGCACGGTCGGGTTCGCCCGGGACATCACCGAGCGCAAGGAATCGGAGCAGGCCCTGATGCTCCGCGACCGGGCCATCATGTCCACCACCGACGGCATCACCATCATCGACATGGCCCAACCCGGCCAGGCGGTGCTGTTCTGCAATCCGGCCATGGAACGGATCACCGGCTACAGCGGGCAGGAAATAAGGATGCTGGGCATCGGCGTCCTGCACCGGGGCGATGTCGAGCAGCCCAACCTGAAGACGCTTCGCCAGGCCATCGCCGAGCGAAGGGAATGCCGCGTGGTGCTGCGCAACTACCGCAAGGACGGCAGCCTGTTCTGGAACGAACTGACGGTTGCCCCGGTGCGCGACGAAGCCGGGAGCGTCATCAGCTACGTCGGTGTGCTCCACGACATCACCGAGTCGATGCGGGCCAATGCCGCCCTGGTGGCCAGCGAGCGCCGCCTGTCCCTCAGCCTGGATGCGCTCCGGGACGGGCTATGGGACTGGAACATCATCGACAACAGCCTGTACCAGAGTCCCAACTGGGCAACCATGATGGGCTTCTCGCCGGAGGATCTGACCGGGCGCCTGGATTCCTACCTGCGCTGTCTGCCGGAGGACCAGCGCGACGAGGTGTTTGGCCACATCCAGCGCCACATGCAGGGAGACACCGATTCATACAATCTAGAGCATCGCATGCGCCGCAAGGACGGCAGCGAAATCTGGGTCAGCGACCGGGGCCGCATCGTCGAATGGACGGAGGACGGCAAACCGGCGCGCATGGTCGGCACCATTACCGATGTCACCGAGCGTTACCGGGCCGAGGAGGCGATCGGCAAACTGGTCCAGCGTCTCGATCTCGTCCTCAACCTGAGCGCGGAAGCCTATCTCTACATCGACAGCGATGAGCGCGTGGCCCTGGTCAATCCCGCCTGCGAACGCTTCACCGGCCAGTCCTCGACGCAACTGCTGGGGTTGTCGATGCCCGATTTTCTGGGGCACCTGCGGCAACTCGCTGATCCCACCCAGCCTTTCCCCGTGTTTTTGCCGGAATCCGTACACAGTGAAACCGACGAGCCCGGGACACCCAAGGCTTTCCTGTTCCTGCGCCTGCCGGAGCCGCGGGTGTTGTCCTGGGAATGGCGCCGCAACGAGGGCGCCGACCACGGCGTGCTGTATTTCCGGGACGTGACGCGGGAAACCGAGGTGGATCGCATGAAAAGCGAATTCCTGTCCTCCGCCGCGCATGAGTTGCGTACCCCCATGGCCAGCATCATGGGGTTTTCCGAGCTCTTGCTGAACCGTGAATACGACGCGGATACCGCCAGAGATTTCCTGAAGACGATCCAGGATCAATCCAGGCGGCTTGCCGATCTGCTCAACGAACTGCTCGACCTGGCGCGCATCGAGGCGCGCGCCGGCAAAGATTTCAACTTCAAGTCGCAGCCTCTGGCACGGGTGCTGAACGACTGTGCCGCCGCTCTTTCCGGGCAAACCAGAGGTGGCGAGTTGCGCCTGGAAACCGCCGAGGACCTGCCCCTGGTGATGATGGACGCGGCCAAGATCCAGCAGGCGGTGCTGAACGTCCTCTCCAACGCCTTCAAGTATTCGCCCGCCGCGACCGAGGTGAGCTTGCGCGCCTACCGCGACAACGGCGATGTCTGCATCGTCGTCGAGGATCATGGCATCGGCATGAATCCGGAACAGGTGGCCCGGGTATTTGAACGGTTTTACCGCGCCGATCCTTCCGGCAACATTCCCGGCACCGGGCTGGGCATGTCCCTGAGCAAGGAGATCATCGACATCCACGGCGGCGGGATCACCGTGACGAGCGCCCTGAACAAGGGAACCACGGTGACGATCCGCCTCCCGGCAGCGCCGGAACTCGCCACCATTGCCGACTGAGGAACCCGTCATGAAATCGGAGAACACCATGCGACTCGAGGAAATCGTCATCAGCCCCGCCTCGGAGCCTGAAAACAACCCCTACTACCCGGTGGGCGCGGACGCCGCGGACCGAGAGGCCATGCTCCCCATCGGCGTGGTACTACGGCAGTTGTTCCGCTACGCGGAGGACATGGGCAGCCTCGTGCGGGAACAGGAACGGATGGCCGCCCAGTTGCGGGACGCCCAGCGGGAAACGCTGTCCAGGCTCGCCCTGGTGGCGGTACACGCCACCGCCGGAGGCGCCGCTGCGATGATGCGCGTCGGCTTGATGTCGGCGCTGGTGGCCCATGATCTCGGGCTCGCGGATGAGTATTGCGACGATATCTGCATGGCTGCGCCCCTGCGTGATATCGGCCTGCTGACCAGACAGGCGCCGTTCGCGTCCGCACCGGGCCAGGAGGATGCCGGCGCGCGCCAGGATGACAAGAAGCGGCACCCCTATATCGGCGCCGCCATACTTGGGGATGCCAATTCCCCCTGCCTGCGGATGGCCGAGGAGATCGCCTTGGCGCATCACGAGCTGTTCTCGGGGGAAGGCTACCCGCGCGGTCTGCACGGTTACGGCATTCCCATGAGCGCCAGGATCGTCGCCGTGACCGCGAGGTTCGACAAACTGATGCGGGCGGAAGGCGCGTCCGCCGCCGAGGTGGTCGCTCAACTGCGCATCGCAGCCGGAACAGAATTCGATCCGGACATGGTCGAGGCCATGGCGAAGCGTGCAGCCGCATACCCAGCCGTGACGAAAGCGGTAGCGTCCAGCCTTGATGGCGCCGCCAGATCACCGGATTTTCTTGCTTGCGCGCCCAAGCTTTGGCGCCAATTATTAGACCTGTAGATCCGGCCCGGTATTTTCTTGACCGTCACCGCGGCGGACGCCGGGTCCAGGCCAGCGGCGGTGCGGGTGCGAAGCGTGGCGGCTGAATTCTGGCCTGCGCCGGAATGACGGAGCCGGATTATTGATCCGGCCCGATAAAGTATTGACGGCGGCCCTCTCCCGCGCTGCCGCGCCCCCTCCCCCGCATGCGGGCCGGCAAGCCGCTATCCGGTCGTGTGTGCGCGCACGCGTTGGTGTTTCTGTTTTTCCGCAAGCTTGGCCTGGAAATAGCCGCGTAGCTCATGAAACGGGATCGGCTTGGGGTAACAAGTGACATCTCGCGGCAATCCGCCCCTGGCTTCGATTTCAGCGGCATCAAGCCCGGTAATGACGATGATGTCCATATGGGCGAGGGCGGCATTCGCCCGCAGCGTGCGGATCATGTCAAAACCGTTCACGGCCGGCATGAGAAGGTCGACGATAAGCACATCAGGCATGTTCAGACCGATCGAGACGAGGCCGTCGAAGCCGTTGTCCACGATTTCGATTTTGAGTGGCAGGCCCCAGGAGGTCATCATTTGCTGATAGAGCACCTGCAGGGTGTGTTCATCCTCCGCGATCAGGACGCGCACCTGGTCAGGCTTGGTGGCGGATGCTGCCCCTCGGCACTTGGCCAGATAATTCTGCACGGATTCGCGCGGGATACGCCGGTGCCCCCCTACGGTTTTCCACGCCTGCAATACCCCGTTCTCGACCATCTGCTGAACGGTGCCAAGGGACACGCCCAATAAGTTCGCCGCCTGGGCAGTGCTCAGGTTCTCGGATTTGACAGGATGTGGATGCGAATGCGGGTCCAAGCCATTTCTCTCTTAAGATCAAAGCATAATTAATATTTATGCAATTTTAATTGAATAATCAACAAAAATAACAATTTACGTATATATGACGAAAATTGTGCGGATGTGACGGGTCGCGAGGCCCGATGGCCGCCTCTGGCCGGCACCCATGGGCCTTGTGTTTTGCGGCAAACATGCGCGGAGAGGGTAAAGCCTCATGGATTGGCGAGTCCGCGCCGATGCGCCCGCAAAGGGAAGCGGCCCGGATCGACGGCGTCGAGCAGATCACTCTCCAGCGGCATGGGATCGCCGTTCAACTGACTGGCCAGGGCTTCCGCCGCGAGCGCGGACCAGACCAGGCCCCGGGAGCCCAGGCCGAGCAGACCAAACAGGCCGGGCTGCCGCGGCAGATCGGCGAGACGGCAATCCCGGGGCAAAATCGAATGGGGAACCGGCAAGGCACCCACTATCGGCAGTCGGTCCGGGGTGGCGGCGCGGAATCCAACCCGGCCATCGAGTTGCGTGGCATCGAGACCCTGCTCCGCGCCGGGCAGCATGGAGGCCAGGCGGACGAGATTGCTTGCATGCTCGGCGGAGCGGAGTTCCTCGCCATCGTCATAGGCATAGGACGCGCCCAGGCAATGCACGCCCTCCAGCGCCGGCGTGAGATAGCCCTCCCAACACAAGGCATGCGCCAACCCCGGCAGGCGGCCGGCTGGTATGTGGCTGACCTGACCCCGGACCCTCGAGATGGGCAGACCGGCGGTTTGATCGAGCAGGCGCGCTTGCGCGCCGCTGGCGAGGATGACCATGCCCGACTCGGCCAGCACCGCGGCGGACGCATCGAACAAGCGCCAGATTCCGTCCCGCCGTTCCATGCGCGCCACCTCGGTCTGCCCCTGGAAATGGAGATTCATGCCGCCCGCCTCCAGCAGGCTGCGGCAGATGCCGGGCGGATTGGCCCAGCCAGCGCCGGGGAACCACCAGCCGCCCAAGGCGGCGGGGCAGCCCAAAACCTTGCCGGCGGCATCCCGTTCCAGGAATTGCACGTAGTCCGCCGGATAGGCGGCGGCCAGTTCCCGCTGCCGGGTTTCGTGGTCGACATCCCGGGCGATCTGGAGCAGGCCGTCGAGGCGCCGCCGGGGTGGATGACCGCTCTGGTCGAGTCGGGACCAGGCATGGCCGGCGTGGAGAAAACAGGCCCGGTTGAGGCGCGAGGCCAGGTTGTCGTCCCGTGACAGCAGGGGCCGGACGATGCCCGCCAGGTTGCCGGAGGCTGCTGCCGCCGGCGCGCCATGGCGTTCCAGAATATCCACCCGCCAGCCCCGGGCGGCCAGGCGCTGGGCGATGGCGCAGCCGGCGATGCCCGCGCCCAGGACCACCGCATGGCGTGCAGGAGAAATCGAAGGCACCGGCGCGCGGGGCATGGCCAGATGGCCGGTCAGCATCTCCCGCTTGCGGGCGAAGCCGGGCCGCTTTTGCGTGGCAAAGCCGGCCTCGTTCAGCGCCCTGCGCACGCCGCCGGCCACGCACCAGGTGGCCAGCGTGGCCTCCGGCGCCGCCAGTTGGGCGCAACGTCGGAACAACTCGGGCGACCACATTTCGGGATTTTTCCTGGGGTCGAAGCCATCCAGGAAAAACGCGTCCACGCCGGCCTGCAACTTGCGCAGGCATTCGGCCGCATCCCCCAGCATCAGGGTCAGCACGACCCGGCCGGCGGCAAACTCCAGACGATGGAAGCCCGGCGTGAGCACCGGCCAGACATTGCGCAGCGCCTCGGCGAGGAACTGGAGCTCGGGCCAGGCCGCCTGCGCGCGGGCCAGATCCGGGGCCGTGCAGGGATGCTTCTCGGCGGCCAGGTAATGGAGCCGCGCCGGACGCAGCGGGTCGGCGCGCCAGGCGGCCCAGGTGGAGAGAAAATTCAGGCCGGTGCCGAAACCATTTTCCAGGATCGTGAAGCGCTCTCGCCCGCACCAGCGTTCCGGCAGGCCGTTGCCGCCCAGAAAGACGTGCTGGGCCTGACCGGGGCCGCCGTCGGCAGCGTGGTAGATGTCGTCGTAGATCTCGGAATAGGCGCTGCCGTCCCGGGCGAAGCTGGGGTGGGCCGCTTGCAGGGCGGGGCGGGGCATCGCTTTATCGGCTACGCAAGACTCAGTGCATGCGCTGGCTGGGCGCCGCGAACAGGAACTCCACCGCCTCGGCGTCGAAGCGGTAATCCCGATTGCAGATGTCGTCACGCACGTGGATCTCGCCCTTGTCCAGCAGGATCGCGTCGCACTCGGCCCGGCCCAGGCCGCGCAGCATGGCGTGGATCTTTTCCGGATCATCCGGGCAGTGGTGGGTCACCGGACGCGCCGCGAACACCCGCACGTCCTCCTCCGGAAACAGACGGCGCAACAGGTCGAGGGGACCATGGGCCAGATGCTCGGCGGGCGTCAGGGTGTCGAGCAGGTGCATCACCCGGTTCCAGCCGTCCGGGTCCTTATGGTCCGCGTCCGGCAGTTTCTGCACGAACAGCCCAACCGCGCACTTGGCGTCGGCGGCCAGCAACAAGCGGGTGGGCTGCTGTTCCGACAGATTCAGGTAATGCTCGAAGATGGCGGTGATGCTGTCGCCCTCCAGGGGAACCAGGCTCTGGTAGGGCTGACGCATGTCCGGGGCATCCAAGGTGAGCAGCAATTGGCCGTCGCCGAGGAGTTGCCGCACAGGCGGGTTCTCCGTCATCGCATCCACCTGGCCGCGCGCCATGCCGCGCAGGCGCAGCTGTTCATCGCAATCCAGCACCAGCAGGTTGACCGCGCCGTCGCCGCGCAACTGGAAAGTCATGCGGCCGGGCTGCTTGAGATTGGCGCTGATCAGACAGGTGACCGCGCTCATCTCGCCGAGCAGTTCGCGTACCGCCGGCACGTAGTCCCGCCCGGCGGTCAGGTCGAGCCAGGCGCGATCCAGGCTGACCAGGGCGCCGCGGATATCGAGGTGCTCGAACAAAAAGGGTTGGACGCAATCGGTTTGCATGGCTGCCGGGCTGAATGGGGAAGGCGGGATTTTATCCGCCCATGCTCCGGTCGGCATTGCCGGGACACGTCATGTTCCGGGTTTCAGCCTGTCCGCGTACCTGGCCCGGAACTTCGCCAGCTTGGGTCCCACCACGAACAGGCAGTAGGGCTGGTTGGGGTTCTGGTCGTAGTAGCGCTGGTGGTAGCTCTCGGCGGACCAGAAGGTGGACGCGGCAGTGATTTCCGTGACGATGGGGTGTTCAAAGACTCGCTCCGCCGTGAGCCGCGCGACCACGGCTTCGGCTTGTGCCTGCTGTTGCGCGTCGTGGAAGAAGATGGCGGAGCGGTATTGGCTGCCCACGTCGTTGCCCTGGCGGTTGAGGGTGGTGGGGTCGTGCAGGGTGAAAAAGATCTCCAGGAGTTCCCGGTAGCTGACACGGGCGGGATCGAAACGGATTTGCACGACTTCGGCATGGCCGGTGTCGCCGCTGCAGACCTGATCGTAAGTGGGATTGTCGATCGCACCTCCCGTGTAACCGGAGCGGGCTTCCTCGACACCGGAGAGCCGGTTGAAGGCGCCTTCCAGGCACCAGAAGCAGCCGCCGGCAAGGGTGGCGATGGCGTGGGTCATGTCGTTTCTCCTCGAGCTTTTCCTCGATCGGGCCGGAGTATGAGCGCTTGCCGCCATTCAAATTCCGAGTGTTCGAGTACCTGAATCCGCGCAGCCGCATCAGCGACTACGCGGATGCCGACAACCCCAGCGCTAGGCGACCTGCAGCAGTTTCTCCACCAGCTTCACCCAGTAAGTCGACCCCAGAGCGAGGATGTCGTCGTTGAAGTCATAGCGGGGGTTGTGCAGCATGCAGCCGCCTTCCGCCAGGCCGTTGCCGATCCAGACGTAGCAGCCGGGCTTCTCGCGCAGCATGTAGGAAAAATCCTCGGCCCCCATGGAGGGCCGGGCATCGGCGTGCACATGCGCCGCACCCACCAGATCGGTGAGCACTTGCCGGCAGGTTTCGGCTTCAGCGGCGGAATTCACCGTCGGGGGATAGCCACGCCGGTAATCCAGGGTGGCCTGCACGCCGTGGGCGGCGGCGATGCCGGCGCAGATGCGCTCCATGGCGGTCTCGATGGCATCCTCCACCTCCGGCCGGAAGGCGCGCACGGTGCCGCCGATGCGGGCTTCGCCGGGAATCACGTTGTAGGCTTCGCCGCCGGCAAAGAACTGGGTGATGGACAGGACGGCCGAATCCAGCGGGTCCAGGTTGCGGCTCAGCACGGTTTGCAGAGCCTGGACCAGCGCCGCGCCGGCAATGAGGGGGTCGCGTCCCTGGTTCGGCATGGCGGCATGGGCGCCGTGGCCCCTGAGCAGGATGTCGAACTGGTCGGCGCAGGCCATGACCGGGCCGCTGTGCACGGCGAACTGGCCGGCGGGCAGGCCGGGCCAGTTGTGCATGCCGAACACCGCATCCACCGGAAAGCGCTCGAACAGGCCTTCCTCGATCATCACCCGGGCGCCGCCGTCGGTCTCTTC
>SXGU01217535.1_pt1 | contig 15091 bp, 17 predicted proteins | sample 3174531 | NCBI WGS metagenome assembly SXGU01 (sample SAMN11356863, study PRJNA531348) | freshwater metagenome | isolation source: freshwater sample F1-140 | place: China: Fuxian Lake, Yuxi | collected 2017-12-25
CGGTCTTTACGTTCTTGAAAATGTATCTCGGGCGAATGGGCTTTCTGGACGGAAGGCCTGGCCTGATCCTCTCCGGGCTCTACGCCTATTACACCTTTATCAAGTATGCGAAGTTGTGGGAGCTGCAGCGGGGGCCGGCGGCTGGTGGGGAGGGACTCCGATGAAAGTCAGCGCCTTCACGATCTGCCGGAATGCGGTCTCGTTCGACTATCCGATCGTCGAGGTGATTCAGTCCGCCCTCCCGATCGTGGACGAGTTCATCGTGAACGTCGGGCAGTCGGAGGACGGCACGCGCGAGTTGATCCGCTCGATCGGCTCCGACAAGGTGCGGATCCTGGACTCCGTCTGGGACGATTCGATGAAAAAAGACGGCTTGCTGTTTTCCTATGAGACCAACAAGGCCCTGGCCCGCTGCGCCGGCGATTGGGCCCTGTACCTCCAGGCCGACGAAGTGCTGCACGAGGCCGATCACGACGTCATCAGCCGGTCGTTGCGGGAGCATCTTGGGAATCCGAAGGTCCTGGGCTTCACCTTCCGCTATCACCATTTCTACGGCGACTATCGGTCCCTGAATCCCTGGTTCTATCACCGCGCGGTGCGGATCATCCGGAACGACGGCCAGGTGGAGTCCTGCGGGGATGCGGTCGGGTTCTGGCTCAAGGCGGACCAGGGGTGGATGCAAAGCGTGCACAAGGACCGCATCCGGCCTTCCGGCGCGACGATTTACCATTACGGCTGGGTCAAGCAGCCGCGCGTCTTGCTGGACAAGTTCCGCTATCAGGTGGCCCGCCACCATGGCGACAATCCCGGCGCCGAGCAGGCCAAGATGCTGGCGCAGGAGGCCTACGAGTTCGAGGAATACGACATCATGAAGAACTTCACCGGGTCGCACCCGGCCGTGATGCGGGAGCGGGTGAGCCGGTACCCGGTGCTCAAGCCGGGCCGCAATCGCTGGCTGGAACCGGCGTTTTACCGCGCGATCGTCAAACGGGGATTTCGGGGATGAGCGTGGCGGCGGTGGTGATCACGAAGAACGAGGAGCGGAACATCGAAGCCTGCTTGGCGTCGCTTCGATGGACCGACGAGATCGTTGTCGTCGATGCGGAATCGACGGATCGCACGGTCGAGATTGCCAGGCGCTTCACGCCTCATGTTTTTGTGCGGCCCTGGCCCGGCTACGGACCGCAGAAGAATTTCGGGTTCGAGCAGACGAAGGCCGATTGGCTGCTGGTGGTGGATGCGGACGAGCGGGTGCCGGACCCGCTGCGCGAGGAGATCCGACGGCTGCTGGCGGCGGGGCTTCCGGCCGACATCGCCGGATTCGAAGTTCCGCGGCGCAATTTTTTTTATGGACGCTGGATCAGGGGCGGCGGGATCTATCCGGACTACCAGTTGCGGCTGTTTCGCCGGGCGGCAGGCCGGTACGATGACGTGCTGCTCCATGAGCGGCTGCACCTGGCCGGGCGCATCGAGCGGCTGACCCAGCCGCTCGATCATTACAGCATGCCTGGAATCCGCGAGCACGTCCGCAAGATGGCGCGCTATACGACCCTCGGGGCCCGGGAAAAGCTCAAGAGCCGGAGGCGGATCGGCTGGCTGGACCTGGCCGGCAACCACCTGGGCACCATCCTGAAGACATACTTCCTGCGAGGCGGGTACCGGGACGGGGTGCACGGGATCATCGTGGCGCTCTTTGCGGGGATGCACACGTTCGTCAAGTATGCCAAGGCGGTTGAAATGGGCCAGGACAAAGGGAAGCGAGCGGAGGGGGAGACCGGGTGAAGATCGGGATTGATGCCAACCCGATACTCGGAGACCGAGGCGGCGTGGGCTGGCATACCTATCATTTGCTCAAGGCGCTTCTGGACCTGAAGGAAAAAGACGGCCAGGTTGAATTCGTTGCCTACGTTCGTCCGGGGGCGTTGAGCGCCTATGCGGCCGACCTGGAGCCATTCAGGGAAGCCGAGGCTGCAGGGCGCTTGCGTTGGGTGGAGGCGGGCAAATTCGGCATGCGCTGGCGCGGGTGGATGGACGGCTTGGACCTCTACCATGGCACGAATTTCAAAATGCGCACCAGCGGACGTTTCGGAGGGATTGTGACGGTGCATGACTTGTGGCTGGACCGATACCCCCAATACAGCACGAAGTTGCTGGGACAGCGGGCTTCCTTCTACCGGACGAAGCGGACGGCGTGGCGGGCCAGGCGTGTGATCACCGTCTCCGACTACTCCGCGCGTGATATTGAGTCGCTCTACGGACTGCCGCGCAACCGGATCGCGGTCATCCCCAATGCCGTGTCCGATGATTTTCGCCCGGTTCAGGACCCGGATGCGCCGGCGCAGATCCGCCGCCGGTTTGGGCTTTCCGCCGATCGGTTCATCCTGTTCGTCGGCGGCGCCGATCCTCGGAAAAATCATCGGACGCTGCTCCGGGCCTATGCGCAGCGCGCCGATCGGCTGCGCGACTGTTGCCTGCTGTTGGTCGGAGATGTCCTGCATCGGTTTGGTGACATGCTGGACACGGCGCGAGGATTGGGCCTCGAAGCGCATGTGACCTGTCCGGGGCGGCTGCCCCTGGCCGATCTGCGGCTGCTCTATTCGCAGGCCGCGGTCTTCGTGTTTCCGTCGATCTACGAAGGCTTCGGGATGCCGGTGTTGGAAGCGATGGCCTGCGGCGCGCCGGTCATCACCTCCGGCACCACGTCGTTGCCGGAAGTCGCGGGGGATGCGGCGTTGCTGGTTGAGCCGGAGAATGTGGAAGCATTGGGTGACGCGCTCCAGCGCGTGCTTGAAGATGCCGCGTTACGGGAGACGCTCCGGACCAAGGGCTTTGAGCGAGTCAAGGACTTCACCTGGGACCGGTCGGCGAGACTGACGATGAACCTCTATCGTGAACTGTGCCGATAACAGCGTCACAAAGTCCGAAAGTCCTCAAGTCTAAAGTTCAAGAAGAGCATGCGAAGTCATGGGTGCAGCCGGGGAGGACTTCGACTTTCTAACTTTCTAGGCTTTTCGACTTGCTAACGCCTATGAACAATATTCTGATCATCAAACTCCGGTACATCGGGGACGTGCTGCTGGCCACGCCGGTGCTCCGGGCGCTCCGTGAGCGATTTCCGGAGGCGCGGCTCACGATGGCCGTGAACCGTGGGACGGAAGAGGTGCTTGCAGGGAACCCCGACGTGCAGGAGGTGTTGGTGGTCGAGAAGGGTGGACTGGCGGAGCAGCTGCACTTCCTGCGGGAAGTGCGCCGCCGTCGCTTCGACGCGGTGATCGACCTGACCGACGGGGACCGTGCGGCTATTCTCGCTGGTCTGAGCGGGGCTCCGCTGAGGATCGGGTTCAACGAGGAACATCGTTGGCGGGGCTTGCTGTACACCACGGTGGCTCACGTGGGTCCCTCGGCGGTCCACCGTATCGAACACGATTTGGCGGCACTGTTGCCGCTGGGGATCGAGCCGAAGGCCGGTCAGCCGAAACTCTATCTCTCCCGCGAGGATGACGAACGGGCCGCCCGTCTGCTTGAGGAGGTGGGGCTGGTCGGCGCGGGGGGGGCGCTGGTCATGTTCCAGCCCGGGGCGCGGTACTGGTTCAAGGCCTGGCCGGCGGAGCGGTTTGCGGCCTTGGCGGACCGGTTGACCGAATCGTTCGGCTGTCGGGTGGTGATCGGGGGGAGCGGGCAGGAACAGAAGCTGGCTGAGGAGATCCGGCGTCAGGCCCGCTCGACGCCGACGGTGCTCGCCGGGCGGACCCCTCTGCGCACCTATGCGGCGGTCCTGAAACGTTGTGCGTTGTTTGTCGGGAGCGATAACGGCCCCATGCACATGGCCGCGGCGTTGGGTGTCCCGGTCGTCGCACTGTTTGGCCCGTCGAATCCGGACGAGTGGGGGCCGCGCGGCCCACAGAGCCGGGTTCTGTATAAAGGGCTCGACTGCCGGCGCTGTTTTCACCCCACCTGCGAGCGGGGGGAGGAGAGTTGTATGAAGCGGATCGCCGTGGATGAGGTCTGTGCCGCCGTCGGGGCGTTGCTGGAATCGCGGGAGCGGATCGGTGAACGTGTCTGAGCCCCTGGTCAGCGTGGTGATCCCCGTCTTCAACGGAGCGCCGTTTGTGGCGAAGGCCGTTGCCAGCGTGCGGGCTCAGACGGTCTGTGACGTCGAAGTGCTCGTCGTGGACGACGGTTCGACGGACGGCACGCAGGCCATACTGGCCGACTTGCAACGAACGGCGGGGATCACCTGGTTTCAGCAGGATCACGGGGGGCCGGCGCGTTCTCGCAATCGGGGTCTTGCCGAGGCGCGGGGGGAGTTTGTGGCGTTGCTGGATTGCGACGACATCTGGCTTCCGGACAAGCTTGCCTCACAGCTTGCATTGATGCGCAACCACCCGGAGATCGGAGTGGTGCATACCGACTTTGAGTCGGTGGACGAGGAAGGTAGGGTGCTGGAGACGGTGCGGGCCAGGCACAGCGGAGAGCCGCTCGTGCAAGCCTTTTGCGGGGGGCACGTGGCGTTGCCGTCCACGCTGTTGGTCCGGCGGACGATGCTGGACAAGGTGGGGGTGCTGAACCCGGAACTCTACGGATCGGAGGACTCGGATCTGGCGATCCGGCTCTATGCCGCCACACAGTTTGCTTGCGTAGACCGGGTGCTGGTCCGCAAGCTGCAGCGCGGGCACGGCTATCGGGACATGGCGTTCGACGAGGCGCTGCACAAGGAGAAAATCCTCGCCAGCCGCGAGCGGTTTTTGCAAGGTCTGGAGCGGATGGGCCCGCAGACGAACGGGCAGCGGGCGGCGCTGGACCGCGAATGGGCGAACTATTATCTGGCGCGCGGCGGCGAAGCCGAGCGGATCGGCCGGCGATCCGAGGCGCGCCGGGCATATCGACAGGCCATCCGCAAGGCACCATGGCGGCTGCGCGGCTACACACGGTGGTTGCGCGCCATCTTCTGAGGTTCACACGCTTAACGCCGCCCGTGTAGGAAACGATCGCTCGCCCTCGTCGGCCGTGCACGCCTGGGATCCGGTGTAAGACGCATGGATTCGAATCGGTTGAGCCACGACCAAGACATTCGGTTTGCCTGCATGCAGCGACTCGTGAAATTATTCGGCGAGTGGAACGGGAGTTGGGAATCCACCAAGGGGCCGGCACTTCTCATCGCCTTCGGCTATTGCTTGCTGGTGGGTGTCGCTCTTTCCCGGCACGAGATGTGGCGGGACGAAATGGAAGCGTGGCTGATTGCGCGCGACAGCGAATCCATTCGACAGCTGCTCGGTACGTTGCAAAATGAGGGGCACCCGGCGCTCTGGTACCTGCTGCTGACGCCGCTCACCCGGCTGTCGTATGCGCCGGAAGCCATGCAGGTGCTGCACCTTGGGATCGCCACGCTGACCGTCTATCTTGTTTCCAGATACGCGCCGCTGTCGCGTCTGCAATTGATGCTGTTTCCTTTGGGGTTTTATATTCTGTGGCAGTATGCCGTTGTCAGTCGGGATTATGCGCTGGGCATTCTTCTGCTCGTGATGTTTTGTGCGCTCTACCCGATTCGGTATCGACTGTTCCCATTGGTGGGGCTGGTCTTGATGCTCGCGGCGCACACGCATGCGCTGGTCCTCATGCTTGTGACAGCCATTGGGATCGGTCTGGCCGTGGATGTCGGCGGGGCGATTGCGCGCGATCGAAGCGCATTCGACTCGATGCATATCCGCGGGTTTGTTCTCGGGTTTGCCTTGATCGCGATTGGAGTGGCGACCTCCCTGCTGCACTTGATTCCTGACAGTCATTACGTCGGGCCGACCGATTCGACCGCGCGGGATCTTCGAAGTCACGCCCTGGCGATAGGGACGATATCTTTCGTCGGATTGGCGGGGATCCTTTTTCTCCTATGTTGGCTGCAGGATCGATTGTCGTTCGTTCTGGTGTGCGGTTTGGGAATCATCGGGGTGGTGCTGTATCTCGATGCGAGTGTGTTGGGGGCGATCGTCGGCGCTCCGGGCGTCAAAGCATTCGCGTTGGTCGGGCTTGCGGCGCATCTGTTTTTCCTCTATCAGGTACGTGATCGTTTCTCGCTCTTGATCCTGTATGGGTTTGGTCTCACCGGCTTGCTGGTGTTTTTCTCGGGAATCTTTTCGGGTGGTCCGCACCATCACGGAATGTTGTTTGTTATTTTCTTTGTCGGGTATTGGCTTGAGCGTCTGACACGGCCGGCCGCTTTGAATCCTGTGCGGGGTCGGCAGGGTCAAATCCTGGACATCGTCGTGACGCTCATCCTCGTGAGTCAGAGTCTGTTCGGGATCAGGGTGGCGTATCAAGACCTCACCATGCCGTATTCGAATGGAAAGTCTGTCGCCCAATATATCCAATCACACGGTTGGCAAAGCAAACCCATTGTCGGATGCCTCGACTTCTCGGCTCAAGCGGTCGTCGGTTATCTCGGCATCAAGAATATCTATTATCCGCAGGGGGAACGATGGGGATCCTATATTGTGTGGGATCAGAAACGGCGTGAGAATGTAGGGCTCGATAACTGTCTGCAATCGGCGCAATCTCTCGGAAAAGACGTGTTGGTGGTCAGCTCGTATGCCGAAGAAGCACCCCTCCGGAGCTTTCCATTTGACAAAGTCGCTGAATTCAAAGGAGCTATTCGGGAAGATGAGAATTTTGTTCTTTATCGATCAAGACAGTGGACGCAGTAGTATGTCCGCAGGAGCAAGGTGGTTCCCGTGAAGGTCAGTGCTGTGATTCCGCTCTGCAACGCGCGGGATGTGATCCGGGAAACGGTCCGGAGCGTGCTGGGCCAGACCTGGCAGGATTTCGAGCTCCTGGTGGTGGACGACGGGTCCAGCGACGGGTCCGGAGATCTGATCAAGACCCTGGACCCACGCCTCCGTTATTTCCGGCAGGAGAACGCGGGGGTGGCGGCGGCGAGAAATCGCGGCATCGCCGAAGCGAAGGGAAGGCGATCGCGCTTCTGGACCATGACGATCTGTGGCATCCGACCAAGTTGGAACGGCAGGTCGCGGTGCTGGACGAGCGGCCAGAGGTGGGGAGGGTGATCACGGACGTGACGCACATTGACCGGGCCGGGAAGCCGATGGGAATCGTCGGCGCCGGTGTTCGGCAGGCTCTGAGCGGGGAGGGAGAAGGAACCTCAGTGCAGCCTCGTCCGGTGAATTTGCGCCGCTGGTTTCCCGCGAGTAATATGTTCGTGGCATTTACGAACGCAGCGACATTTATCTGGCTGACGATAGCCGGCTCTTCGCCCATCATTGGGCCAGGACTTAACAGACGTTGCTGGGCTTCCGTGATTTTCTTGCAGAACGGAATATCTCCCTGCTGCTCGTGGTCATTCCCGACCATGTCCAGCTTGATAGGGGCTTGCAAAGAGAGTATCGTGCCGGCATCGGGCAGGCTGCGGAACCCTACAACTTTTGCAAACCGCAGCGGTTGCTTCTGGCTTGGTGTTGTGCACAGGACATTCCCACGGTGGAGCTGCTGCCGGCGTTTGAAGTGGCCGGGAGCCCAGAAACCCTCTATTTCAGGAATTATTTCACCTGACAGATTTAGGTCAGCGGTTGGCCGCCCAGGTTATTGATCCGGCGCTGCAGGTGCAACTGGGAGCCCTCGGCAAAATGAAGGGAAGCAAGGGGCCATGAAACAACCAAGTCCGGACAAGCTTAATCGGTCGTTCGGGTTGATCATGGCAGGCGGGATGGCGGCACTGGCTCTGCTACGTTTTCTGGTGGCCGGAACGATCGTCTGGTGGGTAGTTGGACTGGGTGGCGCTTTTTGTGCAGCTGCGCTCGTGGTGCCGCGAATGTTGGCTCCGCTTCGGGTTGCCTGGATGAAACTGGCATCAGCGCTGGGTTTCGTCAATCAGCGGATTCTGCTGACGGTGGTGTTTGGCTTCATGATTACGCCGATCGCGCTGGTGCTGCGCCTCATAGGCAAGCAGCCGATCCGGTCGTGCGGGGAGGGCGTCGATTCCTATTGGCGCGCACGCCGTGAAGACGAATTTACGACCAGCCGCATGGAGCGGCAGTTCTGAATCGGGCTAGCAGCGACGCCGGGTGCATTGGGGAGGGCGCAGGGGAGGCATGGGTTCATTTCTAAAGGAATTGTGGGCCTTCATGCGAGAGCGGAAGAAGTTCTGGCTCCTGCCGATCATCCTGGTCCTGGTGGTATTCGGGACCTTGCTGGTTTTGACCGAGGGATCTGCAGTGGCGCCGTTCATTTATACCCTCTTCTAGAATGGGCGGAATCGACGCATGAACGTCCTGGGGCTCTCAGCCTATTACCACGATTCGGCGGCGGCGTTGGTCGTCGACGGGCGCATTGTTGCGGCGGTCCAAGAGGAGCGGTTTACCCGCAAGAAGCATGATGCCGGGTTTCCGCATCAGGCCGTGGCCTATTGCCTCAAGCAGGGGGGGGTGGGTTTAGCGGACCTGGATCGGGTGGCCTTCTACGACAAGCCGCTTCTGAAGTTCGAACGGTTGCTGGAAACGTATCTCTCCTTTGCGCCGCGCGGCTGGCAGTCTTTTGTCGCGGCCATGCCGGTCTGGTTGAAGGAAAAGCTCTTTCTGGAGCGCTTGTTGCGCCGGGAACTCGATCAATGCGGGGATGCGGCCGGCGGTGCGACATGGGCCGGGCCGATTCTGTTTCCTGAACACCACTTTTCCCATGCGGCATCCGCCTTCTTTCCCTCGCCGTTCGAAGAAGCGGCAGTCTTAACCATGGATGGAGTGGGCGAATGGTCCACCACGAGTTTCGGGTTGGGGCGCGGCTCGTCGCTTAGCTTGCAGGCCGACATTACCTTTCCTCATTCGCTCGGGCTCCTCTACTCGGCGTTCACCTACTACACCGGCTTCAAAGTGAACTCGGGCGAGTACAAAGTTATGGGGCTGGCCCCCTATGGTGAACCCAAGTATGTGGATTTAATCCTGACCCATCTCATCGACCTGAAAGCGGACGGATCGTTTCGCCTGAACATGGAGTACTTCGACTATTGCACGGGCCTGCGCATGACCGGGGAGAAGTTCCACCGTCTGTTCGGGGGCGAGCCTCGAAAGCCCGAGTCGGAGCTAACCCAGCGTGATATGGATCTGGCCCGTTCGATCCAGGACGTGACCGAAGAGGCGGTCCTGAGGATTGCCCGGCATGTGCGGCGTCAGATCGGGATGAAGGCGCTCTGCCTGGCGGGCGGGGTGTCCCTCAACTGTGTCGCGAACGGCCGGCTGCTCCGGGAACGGATCTTCGACCGGTTATGGATTCAGCCGGCTGCGGGGGATGCGGGCGGGGCCTTGGGCGCAGCGCTGGCCGCCGCCTATGTCCATGCGGGGGAGCAGCGGGTTCTTCCGGGCAAAGGGGCCGACGGGATGGCCGGCTCGTATCTTGGGCCCGCCTATGCTCAGGAGGAGATTGAAAATTGGCTGCAAGCTCAGGGGGCGCCGTTTGAGCGGCTGACGGATGAGGCCCTGTTCTGCACGGTGGCGGAGTTGCTGGCGCAGGAATCGGTCGTGGGATGGGTGCAGGGACGGATGGAGTTCGGGCCTCGCGCCCTGGGCAACCGCTCGATTATCGGCGATGCCCGCTCGCCCAAGATGCAGTCCGTGATGAACTTGAAGATCAAATACCGCGAATCCTTCCGCCCCTTCGCGCCGGCGGTCCTGGAAGAGCGGGTGACGGACTATTTTGAGCTGGATGAACCGTCACCCTACATGCTGCTGGTGGCAGGGGTACGAGAGTCGAGGCGGAAGCCAGTGAGCGAGGAGGATCGTCGCCTCTTCGGGATCGAACGGCTGAACCGACCTCGATCGGATATCCCAGCCGTAACCCACCTGGACTATTCCGCGCGCATCCAGACGGTGTCCAAGGACACGAATCCGAGATTCCATGCCCTGCTTAAGGCCTTCGAGGCAAGGACCGGCTACGGCCTGCTCGTGAACACCTCGTTCAACGTGAGGGGGGAGCCGATCGTCTGCACGCCGGCGGATGCCTACCGCTGCTTCATGCGCACCGAAATGGACGCGCTGGTCCTGGGGAATTGCCTGGTGCGGAAGGAGGGGCAGCGTCCGCTTACAGCTGACTCCGATTGGCGAAAAGAGTTCCAACTGGATTAAAAGATGCGGTTGAGAGAGCGTTCTTATGGCGAAAGTTAGCGTTGTCATTCCGGTATACAACGGAGAGCGGTATCTGAGAGAGGCGCTGGATAGCGTGCTTGCTCAGACCTTCCGTGACTATGAAGTCATCTGTGTTGACGACGGCTCAACGGATGGGTCGGTGGCGATTATCAAGGGCTATGGCGAGCGGGTAAGGCTGATTCAGCAACCGAACGCAGGACAAGGTGCGGCGCGTAATGCAGGTGTGCAGCGAGGAGTGAGTACCTATGTGGCGTTTCTTGATCAGGATGATTGCTGGTATCCGCATAAACTGCAGCAACAAGTCGCGGCGTTAGAGGCCGACCCTGGTGCGGTGCTCGCACACTGCAATTCGGATCGAATGGACTATGAGGGGCGATTGCAACAGGCCGGCGCGACGCTTACCGAAAACGAGACAGCATTGGAGTCACCACTTGGACGCCTCACCGGAGAAGGGTTGATTCTCCCCTCGGCAATGATGGTACGCCGGGACACGTTTGAACGCGTCGGCGGGTTCGATCCCATGCTCCGGGGCTTCGAGGATTTTGATCTCAGCGCGAGGCTCAAGCGACAGGGTCGATTTATCTTCCTCGAAAGTCCTGGCATGTGCTACCGGGTCCATGCAGAAGGGTTTCGACGGACCGGAGGGCTCTACGTCATTCAAAGCCGGGCGCGCTTCCTTGATCGGATGCGGGTGCTCTATGCCGGTGATCGGGCCAAAGAAGCGCTTGTCGACACGATGCAGGCAGAGTGTTATTCGGATTGGGGCCTGCAGGAACTGAGAGTTGGGAACCGTGCCAATGGACGGCGTATGTTGGTGCGATCATTGCGATGCAATCTTCTCAAGTTTCGAACGTACTCTCGGTTGATCCGTTCGTTATTACTGCCAGGGCGGTAAGGCTGGAAAAACATGAATCATTCGGTCACGGTTAGCATCGTCATTCCCTTATACAACGCGGCCGAAGTTATCGCCGAGACGATTCGCAGTGTGTTGGTTCAAACCTGGGCGGATCGCGAAATTCTGGTTATCGACGACGGATCGACGGATGGCTCGGCCGAAATTGTCCAAACGTTCGGCGACCAGGTTCGCTACTTTCACTTCGACAATGCCGGTGTGGCTAAATCACGAAACCGGGGAATCGCCTTGTCGCGGGGGCAATACATCGCGCTCCTGGACCATGACGATCTGTGGGATCCGACCAAGCTGGAAAAACAGGTTAGGGTGCTGGAAACAAGGCCAGAGGTCGGGCTCGTCTATACCGGCATCGTACATCTTGAAAAAGACGGTCGGCCCAGGCAGAAGTTTCCTACGGGACCGCCCAGCCGCTTTTATCAATTGTTCGTGAAGGGCTTTGGCCCGACGCCGTCCGCGGCCATGCTTCGCCGATCGGTCATTGAAAAGGTAGGAGGGTTTGACGAGCGTTTTGGCTCGGCCGGATTAGACGATCATGAATTCTGGCCGAGGGTTGCCCAGCAGTGCGAGATCGCACTGATCGATGAGCCGTTGACCTATCATCGTCATCGGGAGGTCAAGCCGCCGCAAATCGAACTGAGCCATCGTCTCCTGTTGAACGAGGCATTGATGGAACGATTCGGTCATGATCCAGCCAAGCGACAGTTTCTGCTTGGAGAACGGGCTGCTTCCCTGGCTGATTTAGGGAAGTGGCGTTTATCGCAGGGGGATTGGGCTGGGGGACGAGCGTGTCTGAGAGAGTCGTTGGGGTTGTGTCTTCGGGAAGCCTGCAATATGAAGATTGCGTGGCGCTCGCTCAATCGGCTGGTTCACTCGTATTGGTAAGTGCCGATGGGTGATTCGACGTGTGGGGAGAGAACAGTTCTGGAAGATGTTTGGTGTGAGTTTTGCGGGAATGCTCAGGCGCCCGTTGTGTTTTCGCAACGCGATTTGCTGCATCGGATGTCCGACGAGGAATTATGATGGTTCGGCGCGAGTCTCGAAAGCCCGAATCGGAGTTGACGCAGCACGAGATGGATCTGGCCCGCGAGGAGGAGATCGAAGGCTGGTTGTATGCCCAGGGGCGCCGTTCGAGTGGCTGACGGATAAGGCTCTGTTTGATACGGTGGCCGTGTTGCTGGCATAGGAGTCGGTCGTGGGTTGGGTGCAGAGACGAATGGAATTCGGGCCGCGCACCCTGGACAACCGCTCGATCATCGGGGATGCCCGATGATCCACGATGCAGTCCATGATGAACGTGAAGATCGATACCGAAAATCCTTCCGTCCCTTCGCGTCGGAGGATGCCTCCCGCCGTTTCATGCGCACCGACATGGACCCGCTAGTCCTGGGGGATTGCCTGGTGCGGAAGGCCGATCAACCACCGCCGGTTTCGAACACGGATTGGCGGTCCGAGTTTCAACTCGATTGATGCCGCTCGGATCAGGCGGAGACACAAGCCACGGTCTGACCCGTCTTGGAGAACGGGGACCGCTGGCCCTGGCCGCCGCGCTCGCCACCGCCACGCTCTATGCCGAGGGAGTTCTCAAGTCCGGCTGGATCGAAGGGGCCCTCTTGGCGCCGGTTGGATGGTTTGTCTTGGCTTCGCGGGTTCCTGCGCTCCTGCCGAACGTGCTCGTCTCGCTCATTTCTCTGTGCCTGGCCGTCTCGGTGTTGGACCTCTGCCTCCGGCCGATCATCGGCACTAGACTGCATTACACGCCGAGCAACATGTTCACCCGTAAACTGCCCGAGCTCCCGATCGTCGGGCGGTGGGACCCCCATGTCTTCTATCGCGGGGAGGCCTACGGTGATTTGGCCGCCATTGCGGGGGAGCGGGCTTTGCGAGAATCCAGAACGATCGTTTTCGAAACCGACGCGGCGGGGTTTCGCAATCGCGATATCGCAGGCCCAATCGATGTCGTGGTCTTGGGAGATTCTTTCAGCGCCGGTGTGGGCACGACGCAGGATCAGATCTTTGCCAGTCTGTTGGAACGGGGCGGCCATCGTGTCTATAACTTGTCCTATCCTGGCGGGCCCTACGACCAGTTTGTGAATGTGGCCATCGAGGGGCCCCGCCTGTCTCTGGCGCCCGGAGCTTGGCTGGTCTGGACGCTGTATGAAGGCAACGACCTCGACGACGGCTATGGAACCGTCTGGGACCCAGGAGCCTTGCCGCGCAACAATTGGCTGGCTGCCCGGCTGGTACAGTTCCGCACCTTCCGGAACCGCTCGCCGTTCAATCAGGTGATGGCAGGGTTCCGGGCGCGGATGAACGGGCCCGGCGATGGAGTGATCGAGCGTCGGCTTCCGGACGGCAAGCCCCTGCTCTTCGTGCGCGCTCATGAAGCCTGGGGACAGAGGTCCCGTGCGGAGATCGAGCGACATCAGAACTTTCCCGGCCTGGAACGATCGTTGGAAGCCGTGCGGAACCTGGCGTCTGTGCGCCAGATGCGACTGGGGATCGTGATTTTCCCCACCAAGGGGGAGGTGTATCGCTGGGTGCTCGATGGCCGGCCACCGAGGGCCGAGGATGAGGTTCCTTCGGGCTTTGCCCAGGCGGTGCAGGCTGCGTGCCGCCGCATGAAGGTCGCCTGCGTGGATGCCAAGCCGTTTTTTGTGAGTGAATCGCGCCGTCTGCTCGATTCCTCTGGGGAGCTACTCTGGTGGAGGGATGATACGCATTTGAATGGGAGAGGGCACGAGGCGGTTGCCGCGTTGGTTGAGCGGGAGCTGTTTCATGAGGAGACTTCTCGCCGGCCCTGACGACGGTTTTAACTTGGGGACGTGGACGGGGTTGGAGTGGGGCAGGTGAAGTAGGACCGCAACAGTCTGAGGAGCAGCTTGTGATTCAACGGGTGGTGCCGGAGTGCCTGTCGGAGTGCCTGGCGTCCCTCGATGCTGCGGCCTGATTGTAAGTGATATTTCCCCAGGTCTCCGTAATAATGGGCCCAGTCGCGGGCAAGGGCTTCGGCCAGCGGGGTGCCCGGTGGACAGGCAAGGGCGTGTTTTTCGAGAAATCGCCGCCGTCCCGTCAGCGCCCGTTCCGACGGAATGTCCCGCGAAACGTTGCGGGCATAGAGCCGATGGCGGTACAGTGGCTTGGGCAGGTGCAGGAGGGGAAAGCGCTGATACAGTCGGATCGCCAGGTCGATGTCCTCCCAGACGGCCAAGGAGTCGTCGTAGCCTCCCACGGCGTCGAAGCAGCTCTTGCGGAACAGCGAGCCGGACGTGGCGACATCGTGGTCGCCGCGCAGGAGTTGCGTGATGGTCTGTCCTTGCTTCATGGCGGCGTCGTACTGCAAGGGCTCGTCGCGTTCGTTCACCTGGTACCCGTCGCAGTGGACCAGCGCCGCATCGGGCTGGGCTTGCAACAGTGCCAGGGTCTCCTCGATGAAGGAGGGGGTCCACAAATCGTCCTGGTCGAGGAAGGCCAGATAGGCGCCGCCGGCGAGGCGGGCGCCGTCGTTGCGTGCCGCCGCTTGCCCGCCGTTCTCGGGCCGCTTGAAGTAACGGGCCTGGGGAAATTGCAAGACGAGCCGGGCGGTTTCGTCGGTCGAGGCATCGTCGACCACGATGAGTTCCAAGTCCTGGCATGTTTGGGCCAGCACGCTGCCGATGGCCTGGTCCAGGTAACGGGAGGCTCCGTTGTACGCAGGAATGATGACGCTGACGAGGGGCATGCCTCACCGAAAGAAGATGGCCGCGATAAATAGACCTCATCATAGCAGATAGGACGTTGAGGTGGCAGGTGCGGGCACCATTTTTTTGAACGGCGCTGTCTATCGCGAGCGACACGAGATCGTACGGGAGATTGAACGATGACCTTTGACCATGTGCATCCGGATCACCACGGGCCCAATACCGTTCATATGACCCGTCTCTACGTGGCCAAGCTTATCCTGGATGCGGGACACAAGCGGGTATTGGACATCCCATGCGGGACCGGCGCCTTGACCCAATTGCTGCTGGATGGCGGGCGGGACGTCGTCTCAGCCGATCTC
>SXGU01299502.1_pt1 | contig 15082 bp, 12 predicted proteins | sample 3174531 | NCBI WGS metagenome assembly SXGU01 (sample SAMN11356863, study PRJNA531348) | freshwater metagenome | isolation source: freshwater sample F1-140 | place: China: Fuxian Lake, Yuxi | collected 2017-12-25
CAAGTATGTGACCAAATCTACTCGAATTTCCTAAGCAAAGCTATGGGAGTAAATGGGTCAATTAAGCTACAAGAAGCATATGACTATAAAGCTTGTACCTACAAAATTGGACAAGAAACCATCTATGACACAAATCAACTAGACATTCTAAGCAAGGTTGGTATTTCCCCAGCTAGACAAACTATCACTGATAAGGGTAAGAATAGAAATACACTAGCAAATCAAGTTTTAGTTACCACTGGTGCTTTTAGTAGCAAGCTTATATCCACAAAGCAAGAGAATGGAAGCCTCTTCTCACTAAGTGCAGACAATGTTCTCAAGGCTCTAAATATTTTCTTAGATGTTGATTTCAAGGGTGAAGACCTTGCTTTGTATCATGCAGATATGCGAACAATTGGTAGTACAGAGATTGTATCTACTTGGCTCAAGATGAAAATTAAGGATGAAATCGAGTTTTTGAAATCAAAGAAAGGCATAGGACAAGCTCCAAATGTTGTGACTTTATCAAAAAATGGGTTGCACTTTCACTGGCACATTGATCTAAAATGTGGTTGGTCAGAGCAAGGTATTCAACACCTGCTAGAGCTTGATCAAAAGAGATTACAAGAATTCAAGGATGCTGTTGGCATTGAAGACATTAGCGAGCTACAAATTCAATTTTTTAGTGATGAAAGAAGAGAACGAGGCATTCAAACTGTACTAGATAACTTCTTTAAGGGTGAGGGTATAAAGAGAGGGTATGATGATAGAGCAAAAGATATAGGCTCAAGAAAAACAAGAGAAATAGGCATGTGGCACACTAAAAAGGCTGATGACCATTGGCTTATGCGACCATATGAAGCAACTGATTTACTCTCAAAGGAAGCTCTTACAATCACACTCCCAGAGCCTACTAAAAAAGAAATCAAGGCTATGAAGGAAGAGTTTGATAACAAGATTGCTGAGGGAAAAATCCTATACAAGTATTTAAATGGTGATGAGCTTATTACAGTAGGAAAGTCAGGGTTAAAGGCTGAGGTAAAGCATGAAACGATGACAGTGGCAGAGCTTAAAGAAAGATTTAGTGAGCTAGTAGAGCTGTATGGGAAAGATGGCAAGATGAATGCATTACTCGATTTTGCTAGTCCCTTTGTGAAAAAGCCATATTCTTCTATTGGTGGTGCTTTTGTCAATTTAAGTGATGATGATGCATTGATGATCAATCTCACACATGAAAACAAGCCACTTGATGAGAAGGGTCAAAAAATCAAGTTATTCATCTTGCCATCTGCTGATTTGAAAAAGAAGGTTACAAGAAAGGCAGCAATCAAGGCTATGAATTTGAGCTATAATGAAAATGGGAAGATTGAGAAAACAACTTTGAATTTACTCAATATCTTGCAAAATGATCCAGTCATCACACAGGCTTATAAGCTAGATATTTTGAGGGGGGTTATGTGTGTGCATCACTTACTACATACAAATGACACAAAGCCAAGTAATAGTCTGCGTTTCAATGAACCACTTGGGGAACAAATCCTAGCCTTTATTAAAAAAGAACCTTACTCCCTCCTACATTGTCAAATGATGTCAAAGCAAGACATGGTTGTTCTTCAAGCCTATATCCAACAAACCTATGAAATTCACTTTGATATTCAAACAATGTGGGATTCACTCAATGCGGCATTCAGTGCCTCTGATAAGCTAGAGGTCAAGTTTAATCTACTCCATAAGAGCTTTATGAAGCATCACCAAGATTGGGTAGATGGTGGTAAGAAGCCTGTGCTTGATACATGGTTGCCAGAGAGCTTGCATGTAGATAGCTTTGTAAATCCTGAGTATTATCAGCACTTATCACTTGTTGGTCGCAAGCTCTTAATTGGTATTTGCCAAAGAGCTTATGGCTTTGATAATCCAATCAAACTAGAGCTTATGCTTGCAATTTTAGGTAAGGCACAAAACACAGGTAAATCAACGATGGCAGAAACCTTGGTTAGATCCTTGCTAGGTGTTTGGGGGACAGAGAGTAGTGTAGTAGGTGCATTAGACTCACGCTTTATTTTACAGACTAGACAAGATGACAGCAAGACTGGTGACCAAATTTTATCCTATGCTGGCAAGCTCATTTATCTCCTAGAGGAGTTTGGTATGGATCAAGTAGGCAAGAAAAGTGCCAATCTGTTGAAAACCATGATTAGTGAAAAGAGTATCACAGGACGCACACCCTACTCAAAGGAAGCGACAACACTAAACTTCACTCACTTCATCCTATCCACAACCAATGATGAAAAGGTCTTGCACCAAGCTGATGGTGACCAAAGAAGATTTTTGATTATTGACCTTGATAAAAAAGGACAAGATGGCAATTTTGCAATCAAGCTAGATGGTAAAGTACAGCCATATAATACAGGTGAAGGCAACAAAGGCTTTATCGATAATAAGCTGATGAGCAACTTATTAAAGCAAGCATGGGGGGAAGCATATGCTAGAGCGATACATGGAGATATTGATATTCAACGCACAAGTAGAGAGCTACTAGAACAAAGATCTGCAAGACATACTTACACAGGCCAAGTCATTAGTAATGTCAATATCATGTGTGAAATGCCTCGTTTAACGAGTGCTGAAAGAAAGCATATCTCAGCCTTCAACAAGGAGTATGAGATGAGAAATGATAGAATTGATGATCTATTGTATAAATTCTTCAAGGACAAGGCTGATATTTGTAGCTTTAGCTTTGATGACATTGTATCAGGGATAGAGGAAAAGACCCAAGTTAAAAACCCAGCGATTGTTTCAAGTGCACTTCGTACACTTAAGCACCCACTACAAAAATTCACAATGAAAAATAGAAGTGTTTGGTGCTTTGTAGATGGACAAGGTAAAGCTCTCACAGAAAACCCATACAAGAATTTTGATAGAGACTCAGAGGAAGATAACCCTGTCACACAAGAAATCAAGGCACAAGCTCAAGAGAAGGCAAGTCTCCAAGCACAGATTGAAGAGCTTAAAGCCTTACTTAATCAAAAGCAAGCTGAGGTAAGTGCATGGCAAGAAAAGGCAGCGAGTGTAGAGCTGAAGAGCAAGGAAGTTGAAACCAAGACAGAGCTGGTCATTTTACAATCCACCCCCATCGATTATGGTTTTACACCTGAGCTAGAAGAAGATGAGGATGATGATATGGTCTTTGAGATAGTCACAAACACACAAGTCAATAAGGTAAACCAAATGCAACAAGCAATTGTAGAGAAGCAAGTGCAAGAGCAAATAGCCAATGCACCTAAACCTATTATTTTTTCAACACCAGAAGTCTTTGATGTGCATTCTCCCTTTGTATCTCCTATAGACACGCTTGATTTAGATAACCTTGATCCTCGTATTTCCGAGAGATTAAAGAAAAAAGTTAAGAAAAAGGGTTGATCATATATAAAGATTTTGTTATACTTACCATACAACCCCCACCCAAGAAGAGGTTTTATGGCAAAGCAAAACCCCAATGATTTACCATGGGAAAATGATCCATTCGTGGATGAAATCCTATCTGCTCAAGCAACAAGACAATCAGCCTATTTTGTGCCTGGTCATTACCTTGTGCGAATTCTAAACTTCAAGAGAGCAGAAACTCGCAAAAAAAGACCTTTCATCGTTCTTGAAACCACTGTGCTTGATAGTGATGTTAGCCTTTTCCCCCAAGGCAGTGAAGCTACTTGGATGCAAATGCTAGACATGGACACAGCTGCAGGAAATATCAAAAATTTCATCACAAGAGCCTTGAATGTCGAAGCAAATTCTGTTACAAAAGATGTAGTGATTAGAGCATTGGCTCAAAATCCACAAACTGGTCGTTCCAATCTAGCAGGCTTAAAGATTGAAATCACTGCCAAAGAGATTACAACAAAATCAGGTAATCCCTACACAGTCTTGTCTTTCATCCCTGTGCCAGCTGAAAAGCAAGAAACTGCTTTCAAATTGGTTGACCTTCTTTAAAATAATCCTTTTTGTCTTCTCCTTATGGTGAAGTTATTAGGGTTTGCTTTGTAAAGCACAGGTGGGTTGCATAACTCACCTTGTTTTAAATCTACACTGTTCTCTCTTTTTCCCCATGTATGTGGGGATTTACCTAAGCTTAAAGCTATATTGTAAATAGAAACAGTGTATCCCCCATGTATATGGGGATTTTAAATCTTGGCTCTTGCCTCGATGGAATAGACAACATAAAAATACCCTGTCGCAAGATGGGGTATTTTTATTTAAGGCCTCAATCCTTTTCATGTATCATGCTAAAAAAAGGAGATGAATATGCCAGCACCTATGAAAGCAAGAAAGATAGAAGGCACACCAATTACAAGCCTTACCTTCTTTACCCCCCAACAGTATAGTTTTGATAACTTTGACTCTTCGAATATTTTGCGATACTTCTATGTGCCTATGACAAATATGTTGACTGTGCTTTTTGTTTCAGGTCATGTATATGAATATTTTGGTGTCCCTATGTATGTAGTAGACGCATGGAATAAAGCTGGGAGCAAGGGACAATATCATTATTATTTCATTCGCCTAAAGTACTATTATAGGAAAGTTGTGTAGCAATACTCTCCCACGCTTTAAGTTTTTCACTTGCCACCTTTTGGTCTACCTCTTGGGAGATAAGAAAGAGCTGTGTTGTGATGGGGAAGGATAGCTTAACGAGTCTTAAAATAGCTTGTGCAAATTCACGAATTTCAGCCTGTGCATGCTCATCAAGTCTTAAAGCAAGGAAGTGAAGAACAGCTTGCAAGTCAGCTTTCCAAATACATTCGCTATACATACCAACAGGGAGCTGTACTCTTGCTTGCTCCCTACAAATACCTTGCTCTAGCATCCAATGATAATTTTTAAAGGCAATCTCATAGCTCTCAAGCAATTTAGCATGTGCTTGCTCAGCAATATCTAAGTCTACCTCACCAAAGCTTGATTGCTTGCTTGTCTTGTGCTGAAGCCTCCATGTGGTTGGTTTGAATGCTGACTCTTCGACTTCAACATAGCGAGCAGATACCTCGTTCCATGTACAGCCAACACTATGTTTCATCCACTGTCTAAGTACAAAAATGGGAGCTTTCACTCTAAATTTACAAGTCACCATTCTAAAGGGGGAAGTGTGTTGGTGCATCCAAAGATACTTCATGAGCTTAATATCCTTCTCACCCAAGCTTTGGGAAAACCCTTTAAAGCTGACTCTTGCAGCATTTGCAATATCCAGGTCTGTCCCTAGTGTATCAATCAGCTCTACAAATCCCTCATATACCTCAATCGATTTTGTTTTTTCACCAAGCATTTTTTTGCTCCTTTCAATAGTGAATATCGATATACCATAAACAAAATCAAAGATGATATTTTTTGACCTTCTTAAAAATGCTAAGCAAAAGATTAAAAATTTAACTTTTTTGATTGATCATATATAAAAAATGATTTATATATAAAATGTTGTTTATTTTAGGAGAGAAACACCATGCAAATTCAAGATATTGCCAAACGCTTACCCACTAAGATTGAAGTGCCTATCATAGGCTTTGATACAGAAACCTTTTTGATTGGGGAGAGTGGAGAAGTGCCTCGCTTAGTATGTGGCACTTTCTCTATGCCAGATGTAGAGCCTAGCTCTCTTTTTTCCCAAAAGCTTATCTCTATTAGTAGTCACCATTTAGAGAAGACCTTGCTTTTAGATCCTATGGATACTGTAAAGCAATTTAAAATGATCCTTTCACTTAGTAAGGCAATCATAGCCATTCACAATGCCAAGTTTGATTTACTTGTGCTTATTGAAGAAGACCCATCCTTGTTGCCAATCATTATGAAAGCATTGAAAGAGGGTAGAATTGTTTGCACCTCTGTCGCACAAGCAATGATGAATGCAGCTCTCCCTTCACAATATGGTCAAAGGACAACCTCACTACTAGATAGTATCAAGCCTTATCTATCCCCAGAGAAAAGCAGTCAACTTGAAGCTTTAAAAAAGGGGGAAGAGATAGATGACACTATGGCACAGCTTGTGTTGGAAGGGATTGAAGCACCAGCGATTAAGAAAAAGACACAATCTATTCGCACAAGCTATGGGGATTTAATCGATATACCTATTAGCCAATGGTCTGCTAAAGCTGTTGAATATGCAAAGGAAGATGCACTCTTTGTAAAGGCTCTTTTCTTTTCCCAATCATCTAAAAATGCATCCTATTTCAAGGAAAATGGACAGGCCTTTTTGGAAGACTTACCAAGGCAAACATATGCTGATTTTGTTCTCGCTTATGCAAGCACATATACAGGCTTTTTTGTGGATAAAACCTTCCACGAGGTAGTCAATCAAAATCTTACGATACAACAGAGGGATTTGGGGGAAAGGCTTGTAAGTAAGAATATGCTTATCAAGGCTAAGAGTGGGGAGTATACAATCCCTCAGCAAAATCTAAAGGATCTATATGTTGATATTTACAAGCAATTGAATGTGCCTGAAAAGGATTGGAAAAAGACTAAGGGTGGAGCTATCGCAACAGATGAAGAAGCAACAGAGTATATCACTTATTTGATGGCATCTCAGAATGCAGAAAAATTTAAGGATGTTTTAGAAACGCTTGAGCTGTTGGATGAGTACAAGGATGTGACCAAGCAAAAAAATACTTATCTCAAAAATTTTACAAAGGCTTTTGCATGTGATGATCAAAGACTTAGATATCGTTTTCAAGGCTATGGTGCTGCTACTGGTCGTACTACCTCAAGTGAACCAAACCTACAAAATCTTCCTCGTAATGGCTTTGTTCGTAATTGCCTTCGTGCAGAGCAAGGCAGTATTCTAGGCTTGTGCGATTACTCCAATGCAGAAATGCGTACACTATCCCAAATCCATATTGATGAAGGTAGAGATAGCATTCTAGCTAAGAAATATATGGAGCATGCTGAATTTGATCCTCACTTGTTCGTGTCTGCACAATTCTGTGGTGTTACATATGAGCAAGCGATGGATTACTATGCTGATAAGAAGCACCCACTCTATAAGGAGCTGAAGGAGAAAAGAAATTTAGCTAAGGTGCTAAACTTTGGTCTAGCAGGGGGTTTAGGCTCAGTTAGCTTTATCTCTTATGCTAAAGGCTATGGTTTTAAAGGTGATGCCATTCTAAAGCCACAACAAGTGAATAAGTTGATTGCTGATTGGATGGGTGTTTATCCAGAGATGAAAGAATATTTTCAAATCAAAACGAAGAATGCACCCAACAACTACTTCTTAAATGACATTTTTAGGAAAAAGATATCTTGGCTTGCCACGCACAAAGCTATGTATGCATTCCCTAGATCAAATCGTTATCGTTTTTGTGATAGCTATACAAATGCTTGTAATACCCCTTTTCAAGGGATGGCTAGTGATGGAGCAAAAAATGCTTTAATCATGGTCTTTGAGGAATGTATCCTTAAGCCTAATTCCCCTCTCTTTGGTTGCCAAATCGTTTGCTTTATCCACGATGAAATTATCATTGAAATCCCTGTTGATGATATTGATGACCAACACTATACCAAGCAAGGCAAGGACGCAGTTGATAGGCTTGCACAATTGATGAAGCTGGGGATGGAAATTATGACACCAAATATCCCTGCTGTATGTGAGACAACACTATCATATCGTTGGGATAAAGAAGCTCATTCCCCCACAAACCAAGATAGACAACAGGTATATGTTTCTAAGGTGGATCAAAAGAAAATTTAAAATTTTTAACTTTTTACTTGACTTATTTTATCTAAATTTATATATCCATAAATACAAAGCAAATCCAAAAAGTTTTTTCAGTTTTATGGAGTAAACAAAAATGAAAAACAACAATCAAAATTGTGGCTTATGGCCAATCGTAAAATTAGACCCAAAGCACACACAAGATCCACAAGATACACAAGACTTCCCCAGAGTAAAGCCTCTTCAACCTTGGTCACCATACTTGGATTACAGTGAAGAAAAAGAAGCAGCAAGACGACAAAGAGATATTGACACTATCAAGAATTTCTTTGAAGAAGTTTGTGTTTGTCTATGCTTTGGCTTTATCGTCTTCTCTCTCATCGTTCTTCTTTAAACAACAACAACACACTTGACACTTGACACTTGACACTTGACACTTGACACTTGACACTTGAGGCACATATCATGGCAATGACCGAAAAAACAAAATTACTAAAGACAAAGACAGGTCTTACTTTAAAAGAAATCGCAGAGCAATTGGGGTATAACAAAACCACGATTTGCCTAGTCTGTCGTGATGCAATTGCACCATCTAAAAGACTTGCTCGCACACTGGCAGATTTATGTGGGGTTGATGTGAGCTACTTCTTACCCCAGCAATAAAAGCATTCAGATCATCCTACTGCTATGGTATAAAATAAAGGTAGCAGGAGATGATCATGATCGATTTAGGCATACAAGACAACACCATTGAAATTATTAACGATTTAGAATTTTACTCACAAAATAAAAGTGAGCTTAGACTTAAAGAGCGACAAATAGAAGACAATAAAATCACTCTTTATTTTGATTGCTTGGCTCAGAGCTTTGATGTTCGTATATGTGTGGATGATTTGACAGTACTCGCACAGCTCCCCAAAGCCTTTGAGAGAAATGCCAAAATTCATTTTAGAGCATGGACAGAGGTGCACTTGCCAGCATGGTATTACATAGATGATTTAGTCATAGAAAAAAATCCAGATGAAGATGAAAGTTTGTGGCAAGCTAGATGTAGGTTAATCGTATCACTACAAGAGAGAAAAAATGTCTGATCCAATTCAACAACCCCCACAAGACTTTTGGGTGCTTGCTGCCAAAAACAGCGAGTCACTTGGTTTGCTTGCTCTGGCTTATTTTACCAAGCAAATTGTCCCAATTTTTGATCGTTATGTATCTCTAAAAGAGAAGCAAGAACCTATCCTTGATCGACTGTCAGAGAAAATCCAAGACTTAGAGATGAAGATTGAGCTTTTAGTTGAAAAAAGTAGGGGTTGGGATAAAGATAAATAAAATTGTTTATATCTTTTTGATATACTCTCATTATTAGAAAGAGAGTAATCGATGAGCAAGTTTTCACATATTTCAGCATCTCAAATCACCATGTTCAGTGATAATTGTGCAAGGAAGTGGTATGAGATTTATGTAAATGGGGAACAAATTCCCTCTAGTAAAGCTCAAGAGCGTGGCCACCAAGTGCATGCACACCTTGAAGATTATATTTTAAAGGGTATTTCCCCACCACTAGATACAGATGAGGGTAAGATTGCCTTTTCAGGCTTGTCTTTCCTACCTAAGTATGTGCCTGGTCGAGTATTTGTAGAGCAATCACTAGAAGCCTATGCACCTATTTACCCCAATATCAAATTTAAAGGGTTTATCGATTGCCTCATTGTACATGATGACCATATTGAGATATTGGATCATAAAACCACAAGTGCTAAAAAATATATGCTCACTGAGCTAGATTTGATGACTAATACACAGCTCATCATCTATGCAAGACATGTGATGCAAACCTACCCACATGCAAAATTTAAGCTATCACACATTTACTACCTCACTTCAGCACCATATAAGGCAGAAAAGCGAAGTGTGGAGGTAGATAAAGAGCATATTTTAAAGGTTTTCAACGAATTAGAACCTAAAATTTTAGCAATGATTGCAGCATATACTCAACCCATTGACAAAATGCTTAAAAATGAAAGCAACTGCTTTGCTTATGGTCAGCGTTGTCCCTTCTACTTGAGATGTAAGAGAGCTGATTTAGAGAGTTTTGAAGATTTACTAACTGTACCAAAAAAGGAAATTGAAATGCAACCTACACAACCCCAACAATCAACAAACCCTGACCTACTAAAATATTTGCTTGGTGAAGCACCCCAACCAAGCCATGCACCAAAATTGGAAGAGAGTACTACTATGACACAACAACATGAAGTAAAACAACCCTGCATTCTTTTTGTCAGCTGTACGATTGTAAAGGGTCAATCTGCTATGCTTGCTTTGGATGCACTCAAGCCTTTGATACAAGAAATTTGCACTAAAGAAAGAGTGCCTCATATATCCACCATTCAATATGGACGAGGCTACGATATGCTCAATCAACTGCTTTCACAACAAGGCAAGCTCCCATGTAGTATTCAAATCGATGCAAGGTCTTTTGAATACCAAAAGATTGGAGCAACCCTTGAAACCTTGGCTGATATTGTTGTAAGAGGTGTTTAATGACGAGCCTTCTTGATATGTTTATGGCTGGTGGTGGCACACCTAGCTATCAAGTAAATGTCCCCATACTTGATGATGTTCGTATCAATAGGATACCACCTAGCACAACTAAAGAGGCTGTGCCTGATTATACTGATAGATACAAAACAGATTTGGGGACAATGAAGCTAAGGCACATTCAAAATTCTATGCTCTTTGAATTTGAAAAGACGAAGGGTTTAGTTGCTCTTGCAGGCTGTGGCACTGGTAAGACCTTGACTAGCTTTCTTTTACCTCTTGTTGCAAATGCGAGCAAGCCTCTCTTAATTGTGCCTGCATCTCTTAGGGATAAGACCAAGAACGAATGGTCAATGTATGCAAAGCACTTCAAGCTCATCCCTATCGAAGTGATTAGTTATGAGCAGATACAAACCCCAAAAGGCAAAGACCTTCTGTTTAAAATTGCACCTGATTTAATCATCTGTGATGAAGCTCACTACATTAAAAATTTAAGATCTGCTAGAGCGTCTAGGTTGGGGGTATATTTAAACAAAAGGCCTGACACTCATTTTGTTGTGCTATCTGGCACACTCATGAACAAATCTGTTGCAGATATTGCTCATCTATCTGATTGGTCGCTCCTTGATCGTTCCCCATTCCCTAGAGATAAAAGGCAAGTGCAGGTTTGGGATAGACTCATAGATGGCAGTGCAAGTGGCTTTGAATACATAGAGTTTAAAAGACATTGGCAAGTTGAGGGGTTGGCAGTCAAAGAGAGCATTTACAAGAGGCTAGCCACTTGCGATGGTGTTGTTCTCACAGGTAAAGATGTTGTCCCATCCTCTCTAAATATGTATGCAAATAAGCTACAAGTGCCAAAGACACTTATCAATGCTATCAATCAAGCCTTCAATGAGAAACGAATGGCAGACGCATTGGGTGATTTTGAGCTTGATATCAAGATGATTGAGGATAGCCAACACTTGTGGAAAACCACTGATGCCTTTGCACTTAGAGCCTATGCTCAAATGATGATGGGTTTTTTGTATGTGTGGGATTGGCAAGGCTCACCAGATGAAGAGTGGCTCTCTACTCGTGCAGTCTATGGGAAAGCGATTAGACAAGTGCTTGATCTTGAAATCGAAGGGATTGACTCCCCTGCTATGGTTGAGCAAAATGTGGATATTCTACCTATAGCCTTTCAAAGATTTTTCTTGATGGCAAAGCAGGCATGGGATAGCCAAAAATATAAAGAGAAGCCACCTACTAAATGCATTTGGCTAGACGACTATTTTGTAAAAGCAATTAAGAAATGGGTATCTACAAGAGAGGTAGGAGAAAGCTTTATCATATGGGTTGGTATGTCTGAGCTAGGCAATAGGCTTGAACAAGAGCTAGGGATACCCTATTACAAGGGGGGGACAGAGATACCCAATGAAAACCCCCACCCTTGCATAGCCTCTATCAAAAGTCATGGCACAGGTAAGAACCTTCAAACTTGGAATATCAACCTAATCGCTCATCCCCTATCTGATCCAGCGACTTGGGAGCAACTCCTAGCTCGTACACATAGACATGGTCAAGAAGCTGATGAGGTTGAGGTGTACTATTTCTCTCATGGTCTTTTTGGTAGTGCTATGTGGAAGGCAAGGCAAGGAGCAGATACTATCTCAAGGATAACTGGACAAGAGCAAAGACTCAAGTATGCCACATATAGCTAGGAGTAAATAATCATGGGAAGGAAAAAGAATTACGATATTAGCACGCTAGAGAGACAGCTCAATGGCCAAGCAGATATCAATCAAGTTGACGAGCCTATTGCTCAAGAAGTGCACCCTTATTTAATAGGTCAAGATGTTCCACCCCTACCTTATGATGATATTTATAGGGAAAGGTGGCTTGCAGTGGTTGAGTACTTAGTAGGTGTAAGACGAATTTTTGGCTCATCTGTGATTGCTGAGATTTGTGGTATTGCAAATGCAACTGCTGGCAATCTACTTGACGAGTTAAAAATCAGATGGAGTAAAACACTCACACCAGCACAAGCAAATTCACGAAGAGAAGCTCTCTACCAAGAGTGTGAAAGGGTCAAGGCTCTTGCATGGGAAGAGGTGATGATCAACCCAAAGGAAAAGGTGGCTTATCTTAAGCTTGTTCTTGAAGCACAAAAAAGACAAGCCACACTTTGTGGGTTAGACAAGCTAGAGATATCAGTAGAGCAAATCACGACTGAAAAGAAAGAAATTGCGATAGACGCCTCCCCTGAAACACTCTCTCAAATTGGCCACATACTCGCACAATCGATTTCATCACAAAAAAGGCTACATGATGGATAATACAGAAAAATTAAATCAGCTTATGCAAACCAAAGAAGGAAGAAGGCTTTTATCAAGGCATTCCCCTAGCTTTTTTGCATCCTACTATTTGGGGTATAGCTATACTACTCACCAAGACAGATGGCTCAAGCTTATTGATGGGATGGTGAGTGAAGGCAAGAAAACAAATGAAAAGAAGAAGCTCCTCTTACTTGCTCCTCGTGACCATGGCAAGAGTATGCTTTGTATTGCAGTCACATTACGAGCGTTGTGCCTTGATAGAAATTGTCGTATCTTGTGGCTCTCTAAATCGATTGGTCAAGCTGAGAAGCGTGTGAGAGTTTGTAAAAATCACTTCCAAGACCAAAGATTGATTGACGATTGGGGGAGTGATGAGCCTTTTGCTCGCAAGGATATTGATAAATGGACAAGCACCCAAATTTATCTTAATCGATCATTGAATAGTATTGACCCAAGCATTGAAGCAGTGGGTGCAGGTGGGTCTATTACAGGTGGCCACTTTGATATGATTATCATAGATGATTTGGAGGATGAGAAAACAGTATTTAGTGCATCCCAAAGACAAAAGACGAGGGATTGGCTAAAAGGCACTTGTATGCCTATGCTCACAAAGGGTGGCACAATGGTCGTTGTAGGCACAAGAAAGCACTATGATGACTGCTACAACATGATGATCAAAGACCCTACATTCCAAGTAGTTTGTACACCAGCTATTATCAAGTGGCCTAAATCCTATAAGCATGTTCTAAAGGAGGTTGATGGTCGTGACTTGTGGCAGGATGTCATCATTGAGGGTGACTATGAGGTTTTATGGCCTGAAGAACGAGGGATAAAATTATTGCTCAAAGAATTATACTCAGCTGGGAGCTTGTCCTTCACAAGAGAATTTCAAAACCAGGTGCAAAGCGACAATGATGCAATCTTCAAGGTTAGTTGGCTTGATGCTGCAAAGGATAGAGGTTTCTTCTATTCATATGGAGAGATACCACCTGTTGAAAGAATGGTTGTCGTGCAGGCTTGGGATTTAGCCTTGAAAACTGACAAGAAATCAGCTGAAGAACAAGACAGCGATTACACAGTAGGCATTACACTTGGCAAGGATGAGAAGGGTAATCATTATCTATTATCTATGTTTAGGGATAGAGGTTTAACACCTTCACAGATCTACCAAGCAATCATTGATGAATACAATAAATTTAAAAAGCTTTGTCATGTTATCTCTATTGAAAAGAACAATTTTGGTCAGCTCCATACCTTTACTCTTCAAAAAAATACAGACCTACCTATTAAGGAACATGTGACAACAGCAGGCAATAAGAATAGTGCATGGATTGGTGTGCCTAGCTTAACTACTCTCTTTGAGAATGGGAAAATGATCCTACCATCCAAAACACCTGAAGACATGGACAAGTCAGATCTACTTTGTAGTGAGCTGTATGGTCTTGGGAAAGAAAAGCATGATGATACAGTCATGAGCCTTTGGATTGCAGTATCTGCGATGAGGGATAGTGACTTCCAATATTCTATTGCAATTGGCGATACCACTTTTGATGCACATGGTGAAAAAATGACTCAAGGAAATTTTTCAGCATATAGTAAGATAGCTCAGAGTGAAGCTATTCAATCGATTTGGGATAGCTTTGAGATTGACTACGATGTGGATGACGAAGGATAAAAATCATGATCATGAGAACGATTGAGCTGGTCGCACAAGATAACCAGCCTGTAATTTTTGACAAAGCAAGCATGGGTTTTTCCCCTGCAGATATTTTGTCAGCGTGCCAAATCCATTGCACAGGTCTTGATGGTGGTAAATACAAGGTTGAGCTACTCCCACCAGATGGGTTTGGTTATATCCTTTTTCAAGATAATGCGACTCAAAGCGATGGTGTGCTTGTGACTGAGCAAAGCTTTGTATTTGAAGCTCTCAAGGTAACCTTTATGGATTTAGGTGCAAGTGCTGAGCCAAAGGTTAAAGCCAATTTCTTTAGAAGGAGAATGTAATAATGTCCATTTTACTAGGAAATCAGTCAGTCAGTGGTAAGCCAGCTAGTGAAACCCAAGCAGGTGTTGTTCAACTTGCCACAGCTGAACAAACTGCTGAGGGTCAATCAAGCACACTAGCCACAACCCCTGCAGGTGTATCTCTTGCTATTGAAGGTGTTATTGCTAATGCTCCCCAAACGCTTGACACCTTGGGAGAGCTTGCACAAGCAATCAACAATGACCCAAGCTTTGGGATAACTGTCAATGCAAGACTTGACGCACTTGAAGCTGGTGGGGGACAAGCTGATGTTGGTGCGATTATCATTGAGCTAGATGCCACACAAGTGGGTGCAGGTCTAAATGCAAATGGCTCATATTCACCTGATCAAACAACAGATTTCATTGATCAAGCCACCTCTCTAAAGCATGCAGATACTTTGCTTGATATGGGTCTATCTAGTCTGTCGGATTTAGTACAAATTCATGATGTGAGTATCCAAACTCACACTAACAATCTTGCAACTCTCACACCTGCTGTAGAGAGCAATATCCTTGCGATTGCAGA
>SXGU01497678.1_pt1 | contig 15069 bp, 13 predicted proteins | sample 3174531 | NCBI WGS metagenome assembly SXGU01 (sample SAMN11356863, study PRJNA531348) | freshwater metagenome | isolation source: freshwater sample F1-140 | place: China: Fuxian Lake, Yuxi | collected 2017-12-25
CGGGTATCGGACTACACCGCTTTTTTTTATCTCGGCCGCCTGATCGAGTACGACAAGACGGTGAAGATCTTCACCAATCCCGGATTGAAGCAGACCGAGGATTATGTCACCGGCCGCTTCGGCTAGGAGGGAAGTATGGAAAGGCATTTCGACCAGTTGCTGGGCGAACTGAAGGCCGATTTTCTGCGTATGGGCGCTGCGGTGGAGGAATCCATCGACCAGTCGGTGCGCTCGTTGGTGGAGCGCGACAACGGGCTGGCCACGGAGGTGATCAAGGGCGGCGAGGTGATCGACCAGTGGGAGGTGGAGATCGAAGACCAGTGCCTGACCCTAATGGCCACCCAACACCCGGTGGCCAGCGACCTGCGCCTGCTGGCCACCCTGATCAAGATCAACTACGACCTGGAGCGCTGCAACGACAACGCGGTCAACATCGCCCAGCGCGCCCTGGTGCTGAACAGCCTGCCGCTGCTAAAACCGCTGATCGACATCCCGCGCATGTCCGAGCTGACGCGCAAGATGGTCAAGGACGCGCTGGACGCCTTTGTACACAAGGACGTGGACCTTGCCCGGCAGGTATGCCTGCTCGACGAGCAGGTGGATCAGCTGCGGGACCAGATCTTCAGGGAATTACTCACCTATATGCACGCCACGAGCCAGCCGGACACGGTGGACCGCGGCGTGTACCTGATCCTCGTCTCCCGGCACCTAGAGCGCATCGGGGACCACGCCTCCAACATCGCCGAAAACGCCATCTATCTGGCAGAGGGCCGTATTGTGCGCCACCAGAAGGAGAAACGCTGAGGCCATGGCGAAAATCCTGATCGTCGAGGACGAACCCGACATCCTCGAGGTGCTCAGCTACAATCTGCGCCAGGCCGGTTTTGAGGTCAGCACCGCCGAGGAAGGGGAGGAAGGGCTGCGACTAGCCGAGGAGCAAACTCCTGATCTGGTCGTCCTCGATCTGATGCTGCCGGGCATGGATGGCCTGGAGCTGTGCCGGCTCTTGAAGCAGCGCGAGTCGCTGCGGCGGGTGCCGGTGCTGATGCTCACCGCCAAGGCCGAGGAGGTGGACCGCATCGTCGGCCTTGATCTGGGGGCAGACGACTATGTAACCAAGCCCTTTTCCCCCCGCGAGCTGGTGCTGCGCATCCGGGCCATCCTGCGGCGCGGGGTTGGCAAGGCCGGCGAGGGCGAGGAGGAAGGCCGGCTGGAAATTGGGCCGCTGGTCATCGACCCCAAGGCCCACCAGGTGCAGGTGGCCTCCCACCCCATTGAACTGACGGCCACTGAATTCCGTCTGCTGCACACCCTGGCGCAACGACGGGGCCGGGTGCAGACCAGGGACGAGCTTCTCGAGGTGGTCTGGGGGTATCAATACAGCGGCTACGGCCGCACCGTGGACACCCACATCCGCCGGCTCCGCGAGAAGCTCGGCGAGGCGTGTGAATGGGTAGAGACGGTGCGCGGGGTGGGTTATCGGTTTCGCCGGGAGCCCGGATAGATGGACCGAACTTGGGCCTGGCTGCTGCCGGTGGTCTTCGCCGGCGGTGGTTTGGCGCTGGGTGCGGTTGTGGAGGGTGCCTGGTTGGGCCTCGGCCTCCTGGCCCTCTCGGCTGGGTATGCGGGGTTACATACCTGGCTTGTCTCCCGCTCGCTGCAGCAGGTTAGCGATGAGATCCAGGCCCTGGCCGCCGGGGCAGCCACCCGGGTGAGCCTGCCCGCGCAGTTCCGCGGGCTGGGGGTGGCTCTCGACGAACTCGGCGAATGGCGGCGTCAGCAGCAGGCCCAGCTCCAGGCCGAACAGACCCGTCTGGCCGCCCTGCTCGACTGTGTGGCTGCAGGGCTCCTGGTGGTGGACCAGCAGGGCCGGGTGGTGCTCGCCAATCGAGCGCTGGCCGAGTTTTTTGGCCTGCAGACCCCGGTACTGGGCCGGCGGCATCCGGAGGTGGCCCGGCATGCCCAGGCCCAGGAGGCCATCGACCTGGCCCTGGGGGAGGGCCAGCCCGCGACCCGCGAGCTAAGTCTGCCCGGCGGCCGGCAACTCGAGGTCCAGGCCGTGCCGATACGCCGCGAAGGCCAGGGGCAGGGGGTGGTGGCGGTGTTCTACGACCTTACCCGCATTCGCCAGCTAGAGCGTATGCGCAAGGATTTTGTCGCCAACGTCTCCCACGAGCTGCGCACCCCTTTGACCGCCATCAAGGGCTGCGCCGAGACCCTGGCCGACGGCCCCCTGCAGGATCCCCAGGCCACTGCGCGTTTCGTCAAGATCATCGACGATCACGCCGGTAGGCTCAACCGGCTGCTCGACGATCTGCTCAACCTGGCCCGGCTCGAGGCAGACCAGCTCGAAGTGGAGAAAGAGGGCTGTCGTTTGTGCAGCCTGGTCGAGGCCTGCCTGAGCGCCGTGGCCCAGGCCGCATCCGCCAAGGGCTTGAAAATCGAGGTCGAAATCCCCCCCGAGACCAGCGTCGTCTGCGATCGCCGCCTCATTGAGCAGGCGCTGATCAACCTGCTCGACAATGCGGTCAAATACACCCCGGAGGGCGGTTGTGTGCAGGTGTGGGCGGGAGAGCGGGAGCAGGCCCAACCGGTGGCGGAGCGGGGTGAGCGGGTCGAGATCCTGGCGGCCCGCGGCGGGGGGCGCCGGCTGACCCTCGTCGTCGCCGACAGCGGCATCGGCATTCCAGCAGCAGACCTGCGCCGTGTCTTCGAGCGTTTCTACCGGGTGGACAAGGGCCGGTCCCGAGCCCAAGGCGGGACCGGACTGGGTCTGTCCATCGTGCGCCACGTAGTTGAGGTGCACGCCGAGGAATTGTGGGTGTCCAGCGCCCTGGGGCAGGGCACCACCTTTGGTTTCACACTGCAGGCTTCGCCCTAGTTTTCCCCTTTCCACCCTTGGCCCTCGGCCCCCCCCTTTCCTATCTTTGATACCCATACCCCGCAGCCTAGGAGCGGATATGGGTCATGTGTGTTTGTGGCTAAGCCTGACGGCATTTGCATTGGCCTTCGGGTGCGGCAAGGGATCGGAGCAGCCGGCAGCAGGGGGGGATGATCCGGTCTCCCGGGGCAGGAAGCTGTACGCGGCGAATGGCTGCAATGTATGCCACGGCAGCGAGGGGCGCGGCGATGGCCCCGTGAGCCGCAGCCTCAACCCCAAGCCCCGCGATTTCTCCGACCGCTCGGGGTACCGGCGTGGACCAGGACTGGCGGAGATCGAAGAGACCATCGAGAAGGGCCTGCACACCAACCAGGGGGTCATGCCGGCCTTCCCCAGCATCCAGCCCGAGGACCGGCGCCACCTAGCCCTCTTTATCCAATCCCTACAGTCAAAATGAGAAATTCGGCGCTTTTGGCGGTGCTGTTCCTGATCGGGACGGCCTCGGCCCATCAGATCAACACCAGCTATACCACCGTGCTCACCCACACCGACACGGTAAAGGTGATGCTCGCCATCGACGAAGCGGATTTGATCCGCACCTTCGGTCTGGACGGCAATGCCGATGGCTACATCTGGCGCGACGAAGCGCTCGGAGGTGCGGCGAAGGTCGGGGAGCACCTACAGGCGGGCACCGCACTTGTAGTGGATGGCCAGCCGGTCGAGTTACGGGTGAGTGGCACGGAGGTGGGCCAGGATCGCGACGGCAATCTGTTCCTCTACACCTATCTGGTTACGCCCGTCCGGCGCCTGCCGCACACCCTGGGCCTGAGCCTGAGCTTTGTGGCCGACCTCGGGGAGCAACACAAAAACCTGGTCAAGGTGCTCGTCCCGGACCAACCCCTGCTGCAGGCGGTGATTTCGCGGGAGGAGCCGAGCCACGAGTTTGTAGTCAGCGAACCCGTCGACCTTCTTGAGCAAGTCCGCGACTTCACCGTGCTCGGGGTGGAGCACATTTTCCTGGGGTACGACCATATCTGTTTCCTGCTGGCCCTGGTCATCGTCGGCGGGCGGTTGATGAATCTGGTGAAGATTGTCACCGCATTTACGGTCGCCCACAGCATCACCCTCATCCTGGCGGCACTGGAAGTGGTGGTCTTGCCGGGCCGCCTGGTGGAGGCGGGTATTGCCCTGAGCATCGTCTATGTGGCGGTCGAGAACTTCTGGCTGCACCGCACGGACTACCGGTGGGTGCTGAGTTTTGCCTTTGGGCTGGTCCACGGTTTTGGCTTTGCCAACGTCTTGCAGGAATTGGGCTTGCCGACCGAAGGCCTGGTCGCCTCGCTCCTGGCATTTAATGTCGGGGTCGAGGTGGGTCAGCTGTGTATCGTCGCCGTGTTGTTTCCCCTGACCCTGCTGGCGGCCCGCAGCGCGTACCAGCGACAGGTGGTTCGGGGCGTTTCGACCGTCATCCTGCTCCTCGGTCTGGGCTGGCTCGCCGAGCGCGTCCTCGACCTGCAGTTTATGCCTATATGATCAAGTCCCTCTTTCTGCTGCTACTCTGGTGCTCCACAGCTGGGGCCGGCACCATTCCCGGGTCTGCCCTGGGGGTGGAGTTCGACGTGCCGCTGAATGATCAGTACAGCACGGGCGAACCACTGCCGTTAAAAGGGGCCATTCTCGACGAGCAGAAAAGCGACGGCCAGATTCTCTTCAACTTTGTGCCCCGGACCGGCGGGGAGCCACTGCAGCTCTTCCTTTCGCTGTCCGGCAGCCGTTTTGCGGGCTACCAGGTCTTTGACCACGAGCAGGCCGGCACCTACGACCTAGAGGTATATGTGGGCGGCCCAGGGGATACACGCCTCGGTTTCGCCGGTGTCTTCGAAGGCTTGGAGATCGACCCCGGCGCGGGGGTGATCCAACTGCCGGCAGATTACTTCCCCGGGGTGGCGCTCGATGCCACCTTTCCGACCTCCTTCACCACCGGCGAGGAATTGGTGCTGGCGGGCAGCATCGACGACCCACTCAAGGCGGATGGACAGTTGCTGTGGGTCTTCGCACCCCTGGACGGGGGAGCGGAGAAACGCATCTACCTGCCGCTGCGCGGCGACCGCTTCAGCACGGTGCAGGTGTTCCGCCATGAGGAAAGCGGCAGGTACCAGCTCACCGTGTATCTGGGCGGAGTGGGCGAAACGAGCCTGGCCTATGTGGGCGGATATGCAGTGGAGGTCGTGCGAGGTTCGGGGCCGGTGCAGATCCCGAGCGCCTATTTCGCTGAAATCCTCCTCGACACCCCGCTTCCCACGCAGTTGCCCGTGGGCCGGTCCCTGGTGCTCTCGGGCGAGGTAGGGGACGAGGTGCGCGGGTTGCGGATCGAGTTGGAGGCGGAGGAGGCGCGGGTGCTGCGGGTTGGCCTCGAGGGAAAGCGCTTCACGCTGCCTCTGCGGCTGGGCGCGGGGGAGCGGGGGCCTTTCCTCTTCCGGATCGTGGTTGAGCATTTCGACGGGCAATTTGTGCTGGCGGGCGAGTTTCAGGTTGAGGGGGTACACCTGCCGGCCCCGAAGTTGACACTCAGCGCCCTGGCTCTCGGTTTGCGGCCCGGCGAGGACGGTCACCTCACCCTCGGCAACGCCGGTACCGCTGCCTTGGAGCAGCTCCGCTTCGAGGTCGAGGGGCCGTTCTCCCTGGGCGAGCAGCCCGCGCGCCTCGCGCCCGGGGATATTGCCCAAATGGTGGTGCGCACCGCGGGCACAACAGGAGGCGAGGGCCTGCTGCGGGTGCACAGCGACGACCCCGAACAGCCGGTGGCGGTGGTGGCCCTGAAGGGGCTGGCGGCTGCGGCACCTGCGTTTGCGCTGCCGACCTTGGCCGTCGACGAGCAGGGCGGTTTCTCGGTCCCAGGCTCCGGGGATGAGCGGCTGCTGGTGTTGTATGCCACTGATTCCGGGACTGCCGACAGCGGCGCGGTGTACCCCTTTGTGCTGGGTGGAAACCTGGCAAAGGCCGCAGTCCAACCCAACAGCGCACACCGCGAGGCGCGCGACGCTGCCGAGGAGTTCCTTCGGCAGCGGGACCGCGCGTTGGCCAAGGCATTGCAGGGCCGGCCCCTAGCAGCGGCCAAACCGGCACTCGCCGAGCCGCAGGTGGGCGAGTTGCGGCGCTTTGTGTTTCCGGATTTCGGCGCGGTGCGGCAGCAGGTGGTGCGGGCCAGACTGGTGGCGGTGGCCGACCGGGCACTGGCCTGGGTACACGAGGGAACGCCAGGTCCAGACGCCGCCCTGGTCGGGCAGCTCATCGGCCAGTTCAGCGCCGAAGACCACGAGCTCATCAGCACTCGCTTTGGCTTGCCCTCCGACGTCGACGGCGATGGCCGGGTCAGTTTCCTCTTCTCTCCTCTGGTGGATCAGGTGGGCGGGTTGGCCGGGTTCTTCTCGGCAGTATCTACCCTGCCCGAGGGGTTGGGGGGCACAGGGGATCAGGCAGACCTGATGTTCATCTCCCCTACCCAGGAAGCGCAAGGGTACAGGTCGCTGCTAGTCCACGAGTTCCAGCATCTGGTGAACTTTAACCAGCACGTGCTGGTGCGCGGCGGGGAGGGGGAGAGCAACTGGCTGAACGAAGGCCTCTCGCATCTGGCCGAGGACCTCGTCGCCGGCTATGCAGCCTCCGGGCAGGACCAGATCGTCAGCGCCTTCCTCGCCGAGCCATCGGCGGTGGGGCTGTCTGGGGAGGCGCTGCTGGACAGGCGCAAACGCGGCGCCGCGTATCTTTTTGTGCGCAGCCTGGCAGACCGCTTGGGGGAAGGGGTGGTCTTGCGCCTGGTCAACACCGGGCTGGCCGACCGCGACAACGTGGAAGGGGCGACGGGTGAGGGTTTCGGCGCGCTGCTGGGCGGGTGGGCGGCGCAGCTTTATCTCAGCGGTCTGGGCCTGTTTTCGCACAGCCGCTACGACTACCAGAGCCCCCTGCTGCGCGCCGGCGAGGTCAGGGGTTTTCCGCTGCCAGCGGTACAGCAGTACCAACTGGGCGGCCCCTCTCTCCAGGGTGCCTTGCGCCCTCGGGGTATAGCGCTCATCCACTTGAGCGGCGGGGCTGGCGTTGCCGGCCGGGTCGACCCAGACGCCCAGGCAGGGGGGCTACAGATTCCCCTGCCCTCGCGCTTCGAACCCCAACTGAGTGTTCCCGCCGACCATGTGCCAGGGCTTCATTTTACCAGGCTGCTGCCCGGTCGGTACCTCACCGGCCAGGATTACGTTATCGAAGGGCAGATAATGGCACCCGAGCATACCCAGGTCCTGGTGCGCTTCTCGGGTGAGGACACCCTGCGCTTTTTCCCGGAGGTCGAGGGCGGAGGGTTTTCCCAGGTGTTGGCCTTTGGCAGCACACAGACAGGGACCTATACACTTGAACTCTTCCTCGGCGCCGAAGGGGAATTGCTGGACTTCGCCGGCAGCTTCGGCCCGGTGGAGGTGGTGGCCCCGCCGGCCCAGACCGCGGTGGCCGAGGCGGAGGTGCTGCCCCAGGGCCTGGTGCTCGGGGCGGCCTTCCCCAATCCCTTCAACAGCGCCGTGTCCCTGCCCCTTACTGTGCCCGGCCCAGGGGCGGAGCTCTTGGTAGAGGTGTACAATCTGCTGGGACAGCGGGTGCGCCAGCTCTATGGTGGGCGCCTAGAGCCCGGCCAGCAGGTGCTGCGCTGGGATGGCCTCGACGCCCAGGGCGCACCAGCGGCGACAGGGGTCTATCTCTTCAGGGCAGAGGGAGGCGGGCAGGTGCAGGTGCGGCGGGGGTTGTTGTTGCGCTAATCACGATTGGTTTGGGCCAACTTCTGCTGCCGTCGGTATCGAATCCATCGCCCCATGCCGCGAAACGCAGACCGCCGCCGCCTTCACTGCGCGTTCGACGGCGGTGCGGGTGGGGCCTCCACTGGCGAGGCCAGCCAGAAAATACCCGATAAAGGTGTCCCCCGCAGCAGTGGTATCCACGGCCTTCACCTGAGGGGCAGGGGTGTGGAAACACTCCTTGGGAGCGGTGTAGAGGACCCCTTGTTCACCCAGGGTCAGCGCGACGCGCACACTAGGGTACTTCTTTACAAGGGCTTCGAGGATGGCCCTGGGTTCCTGCGCCCCGCTCAGGCCGCTGGCTTCCAGCTCATTGACCACCAAGATATCGACCAACCCCAGCGGGTAGGACGCCACCTCTGGTGTAAACGGGGCCGGGTTGAAGCACACCTGAAGGCCGCGCTCCTTGGCCTCGAGAATGAGGTGGGGGACGAGGTTGGTCTCGTTCTGCAGGAGGAGGAGGTCGCCCACACCAAAGGCCCCCAGCGCCGAGTTTACCTGGGCTTCGCTGATCTGTTGGTTGGCCCCCGGGAAGAGCACAATGGCGTTGCGCCCCTCGCGGTCCACCTGGATCAGGGCGTGGCCGGTGGGGTCTGGACCCACCCAGGTGTGTTGCATGTCCACACCCAGGCCGCTCAGTTTGTCGACCAGCCACCGGCCTTCGGGGCCTACACGGCCCGCGTGGCAGACGTCGGCGCCGGCAAGGGCCAGGGCGGCGGACTGGTTGGCACCTTTGCCGCCGGCAAATACCTGGTACCCGGTGCTGGGCAAGGTCTCGCCCGGGCGGGCGATGTGATCGACCTGGTAGACGTGGTCGATGTTCAGGGAGCCAAAGTTGAGGACCCTCATGCGTGGATGTCGGCCAGCAGTTTGCGGGCCGCCAGCTCCATCAAGCGCATATCCGAACCAGAATCGATGAAACGGAAGCCCTGGGCGATGCGCTCGCGGACCACGGTGGCGCCGCCCCGCAAAGGGATGCCGCAGGGTTTGCCCGCCCTCTGGAAGCCCTCGCGAAAACGCTGCAGCGCGGCCTCGTGGTCCGGGTGCCCTGGGTCCACCCCCATGGACAGGGCCAGGTCAGAAGGGCCCAGAAAGCCGATGTCCACCCCTTCGACGCGGGCGATGGCCTCGGCATTGGCAATACCCTCTAGGTCCTCGATCTGCGGGATACAGAGCACCACATCGTCGAATACCTTGCGGTAGTCCGGTGAGAGGGTGACACAGCGGCCGGTGCCGGCTGAACGGGTGCCACGGGGCGGATATCGCATGGCGCGGGCCAGCTTCGCGGCCTGCTCCGGGGTACTGACATGGGGGACAACGATCCCCCAGGCTCCGGCGTCCAGGAGGCGGGCCATGGTCACAGGATCGTGGTCCCAGGCGCGGACCAGGGGGATGGCGCCGCGGGCCTCGATGGCGCGGAAGGTGTGGGCGATGAGGTCCAGGTCAAAGGTCGAATGCTCGGCATCCACCACCAGCCAGGGGAATCCGGCGGCGGCCATGACCTCGGCGGCCAGGGGCGAGGGCAGATTGAGCCAGGCACCCACCGAGGGCTGCCCGGCGGCCAGGGTTTCGCGGATCGGGTTTCTCATCTGGTTGTCCTTCCTGTGATGGGTCAATTTATGAGTTGGCTGATCGGCTGGGCAGCTTTCAGGCCGTGGCCGGAGAGCACGGCTACCACCGGCCCTTCCGCCGTCAATCTTCCTTCCCGATCCAGGCGCTCCACCGCGGCCCATACCACCGCTGAAGTAGGCTCTACACAAAAGCCGGCCTTGCCGAAGTGCCGCACACCTGAGGCGATTTCCTCCTCACTCACCGCCACCACGCTTCCCCCCGATTCCCGCACTGCTTGCAGCAGAGCCTTGCCGCGCACCGGCGCTGGCAGGGCGATGCCTTCGGCCAGGGTTGGCAGCGGAGCGGTGGCGCGGGCCACCTCGGTGTCGCCCTGCGAGAAGGCCGCGCAGAGCGGGGCGACGTGTTGGGCCTGCACCGCGACGAGCTGGGGCAGACGGGTGATGACCCCGGCGGCCAGGAGTTCGGTGAAGCCCTTGTGCAGCCCCAGCAAGATACTGCCGGCCCCCACCGGGCAGAGCACTATCCCAGGGGCGGACCAGCCCAGTTGCTCGGCGATCTCGAAGGCCATGGTCTTGACACCTTCGACAAAGAGTGGATGCCAGAGGTGGGACGCGTAGGTGGCGCCGGTGCGGGTCTGGTACTCGGCCAGGGCTTCCGTCGCACGGGGTCGGGGGCCCTCGACCTGAACCAACCCGGCGCCGTAAAGTCGGATCTGCAGCAGTTTGCCGGGCGAGGCAGAGGCCGGACAGAACACCTTGAGGCGGATTCCAGCGCGCGCAGCGTAGGCTGCCAGAGAGGCCCCGGCATTGCCCGAGGAGTCCTCCACGGCCTCCTGCACGCCCAGGGAATGCAGGTAGCTGACCAGCATGGCCGAACCCCGGTCCTTGTACGACCCCGTCGGCAGGGCGGGTTCCCATTTCAACAGCACATCGGTGGCACCGATCCTGCAGGGCACCAGCGGGGTCAGGCACTCGCCGAGGGACACCGGCGCCGCGAATTGCGGCAGGGCTTCGGCGTACCGCCACATCCCGCCTGGCCTTGCCCCTATGGCTGCCAGGGGAAAGGCCGGCCGCTGGACCGAGAAGTCCAGGGGACCGGCGCAGTCCGGGCATCGATGCAAGCACAAGCCCCATTGCAGGGTGGTATTGCAGGTGGGGCAGCTGAACATCAGATGGTGACCGCCCCCTGCGAGGCAGAGGAGACCAGCTTGGCGTATTTGGCCATCACCCCGCGGGTGTAGCGCGGGGCGGGTGCGCTCCACACTTCCCGCCGGGCTGCCAGGTCCTTGTCGGACAGCGCCACGTCCACCCGGCGCTCGACCGTGTCGATAGTGATGGGATCACCATCGCGCAGCAGGGCCAGCGGCCCGCCGTGGGCTGCCTCTGGCGAGACATGGCCTATCATCAAGCCGCGCGTGGCGCCGGAGAAACGACCGTCGGTGAGTAGGGCCACGGTCTCGCCCAGGCCGGCGCCCACAATGGCCCCGGTCACAGCCAGCATCTCGCGCATGCCAGGCCCGCCCATGGGCCCCTCATAACGGACCACCACCACATCGCCTGGTTGTACTTTACCGGCGCGGATGGCGGGCAGCACCTCGTCCTCGCCGTCGAAGACCCTGGCCGGTCCCTGGTGGGTCGCCCGCTCGTGGCCGGCGAGTTTGACCACACACCCCTCCGGGGCCAGGTTGCCCCAGAGAACGACCAGACCGCCGCTCTTTTTGAGGGGGTTGTCCACCGGGCGCACCACCTCCTGGCCTGGGGTCTCGACCGCAGCCTCTGCCTCCTCGCCGATGGTGCGCCCGCTCACCGTCAGCGAGCCCTCGTGTAACAATCCGGCCTCCTTCAGGCGTTTGGCCACCAGGCCGATGCCGCCGGCCCGGTAGAGGTCCGGGGCGACGAAGCGGCCGCCCGGCTTGAGGTCCACCATCAGCGGCGTGCGCTCGCTGAGGCGCTGGAAATCCTCCATCTCCAAGGGGATGCCAAACTCGCGGGCAATGGCCAAGAAGTGCAGGACGCTATTTGTCGAGCCGCCGGTGGTGGCCACCGAGGCGATGGCGTTTTCGATGGCCTCCCGGGTGACGATCTGGCTGGGGCGGAGGCCGCGGCGGACCAGATCCACCGCCAGCTTGCCCACCTCCACCGCTACCTCGTCCTTGCGCGAGTCCACCGCCGGCACCGAACCGCTGCCCATGGCCGCGATGCCCAGCACCTCGATGGCGGTGGCCATGGTGTTGGCGGTGAACTGTCCACCGCAGGAACCGGCGCCGGGGCAGGCCTGGTCCTCGATGAGTTTGAGTTGGGCGTCGTCCATGCGGCCGGTGGCGTGGGCGCCGATGGCCTCGTACACGTCCTGGATGGTCACGTCGCGGCCCGCGTACTGGCCGGGCATGATCGAACCGCCGTAGAGCATCACCGCCGGCAGGTCGAGGCGGCCCAGGGCGAGGAGCGCACCCGGGGTGGTCTTGTCGCAGCCCGTCAGCGTCACGAGGCCATCGAGCATATGGCCCCGCGCCACTAGCTCGATGGAATCGGCGATGACCTCGCGGCTGATCAGCGAGGTCTTCATGCCTTCGGTGCCCATGGTGATTCCGTCGGAGACCGCGATGGTATTGAATTCCATCGGGGTACCCCCAGCGGCGCGCACGCCTTCTTTGATCTTTTCGGCCAGGTGTCTGAAGTGGAAGTTGCAGGGGCCGATCTCGGTCCAGGTATTGGCGATGCCGATCAGGGGTTTGGACAGGGCCACATCGTCGAAGCCCACGGCTTTGAACATGGCGCGGGCACCCGCACGCGCCGGCCCGGAGGTGATATGCCTGCTCTGATGGGTAAGGTCGCTCATGGCTGTTCCCGGGTTAGAAGTGGAGAGGCGCACAGATGATATCGCGGGGTCCAGGGGCTGTCAACCTCGCTTGCCAGTCCCGGACCGCGGCGCTATTTTGCCAGGAATGGACAACTGGCATCCCCTGATCGTGCATTTTCCGCTGGTCCTCCTGCCCCTGAGTGTGGGCCTGGACCTGGCCGCCCTGGCGCTGCGCCGGCCCCAGTGGCACGGCTTGGCATACGCCTTCTTGTGGCTGGGGGCCGGGCTGAGCGCGGCGGCGGTGCTGAGTGGCAATGCCGCCGCCGCTGCCCATCGCCAGGACCCGCAGGTAGGCGGTTTGGTGGCCGACCACGAGAGCTGGGCGACTTGGGTATTGTTCCTGAGTTTCGCCCTGGCTCTCGGCCGTTTGCCCCTACAGCTCCAACACCGGTTCGGCGGGCCGAGGTTTGCCCTGTGGCTAGCATTTGCCCTCGTTGCCTGCGGCATGCTCTGGATCACCGGCTACACCGGCGGTGAGTTGGTATTTCGGCACGGGGTAGGGGTAAACATCCAACGGTAACGATAGGAGGATAAGAGATGGCAATCGAGGTCGAATTGTTGGTCGATTTCCGCGCCAAGGTGGGGGAGGGCCCGCTGTGGGACGAGCGGTCCGGGTTGTTGTACTGGGTCGATATCCTGGGCAGCCAGCTCTGTATCTACGACCCGGTCCAGCGCGAAAACACCGCCATCGACGTGGGCCAGCCGGTGGGCACAGTGGTGGTGCGGGAATCCGGTGGCCTGATGTTGGCGTTGCAACACGGACTGGGCGCGTTCGATACTCTGACGCGGCAGTTGGAGGTCCTGGTCGACCCCGAGGCCCACCTACCCGGGAACCGCTTCAACGACGGCAAGTGCGATCCGGCCGGCAGGTTTTGGGCCGGCACCATGGCTTTTGCGGCCACCAGAGGCGCGGGCAGCCTCTACTGCCTGGACACGGATCTCAGCCTGCGCAAGGTGCTGGGGGAGATCAGCATCTCCAACGGCATTGCCTGGAGCCACGACCATCAAACGATGTACTATATCGACTCGTTGAAGATGGACATCCGCGCCTACGACTTCGACCGGGTATCCGGGGAGATTGGCAACGAGCGCGTGGTGTGCAGGTTTGAGGAGGACATGGGGCTGCCCGACGGCATGGCCATCGACGCCGAGGGGCTCTTGTGGGTGGCCCATTACAATGGCGCGCGGGTCTGCCGCTGGGACCCCCGCGAGGGCCGCGTAGTCGCCACCATACCGATGCCGGTTTCGCGGGTGACGGCCTGCGCCTTCGGGGGTCCGGAACTGGACCAGCTCTATATCACCAGTGCCTCCCATGGCATGTCGCCCGAGGACTGGGCAAAAGAGCCGCAGGCAGGAGGGCTTTTTGTCTGCAAACCAGGCGTTCGGGGCGTGCCCACCTTCGCCTTCAAGGGGTGAGCCAGGGCCGCTCCTGGCCCACCACCAGGATATGCTGGCCCTGCTCCACCTTGGCCCGCCAGGCTTGGGCCAGGACAATGCCCTCTACCCCGGCCTGGATGGGGTGGGGCTGCTCGTCGACATGGTAAAAGTCGTGGAGTTGCCCCACGGTCTGGCCGCGCTGCACCCTTGCCCCGCATTCCATCAGCGGCTCGTACAGGCCCGGAAAGGGGGCTGGCACAAAGCAGGCCCGATCGACGATCTCGACCTTGCGCTGGGTGCCGTCGGCGTGGTGGTCGATGGGGGAGACCTCCCCGCGCAACTGGCCAAAGCGGATGGCCGCGGCCATAACTCCCTGCCGGCCATAACGCACCCCGGCGGGGTTGACCGCCGAACCCCAGCCCAGCTCCGTGCCCAGGGTGATCTTGCCCAGGCGCTCGGCCTCGCTGGGAAGCAGGCCGGGGGTGCGGTTCTGGTAGACCATCACCAGCGGGGCGCCGAACCAACGGGCGGTTTCCTCTATCTGGCGGCCCTGGGCTGGGTCATCGATGGGGTGGAAGTTGACACACAGGGCAAAGCGGGCCACCTCTCCTCCGGAGTGCAGGTCGATGACTACGTTGACATGGGGCCAGATATAATCGCGCACAAAGGCGGCGATGCGGTGGGTGATGCCGGCGAGGGCAGGGGTCTTGCCGGCCTGGTCCACAAAGGCGCGGTTGAGGTTTACCCCGTCGTCCAGAGTGCTCTCTCGGGTGCCGGCCCTGAAGGCGGCGACGTTTAACACGGGCACCAGGATGATCCGGCCCAGCACCTCCCCAGGCTGGATCTCTCTGAGCAGATTTTTGACCACCACCGGGCCCTCGTATTCGTTGCCGTGGTTGGAGCCAAAGGCAACCAAGCCCTTGCCCGGCTTGGCATCGGGTCCGACCATCACCGTGAGCGGTATGAGGAACTCGCCCCAGATGCTGTCGTGCTCCAGGGAGACCAGATAATCGCGGCGGCCGGGACTCTCGAGGTCCAGTTGGTCAGGGGCGGCGATAGTGCGGGACATGGGATACTCCTGGTTTTCGGCGGTGGATTTGACGGGTCCGTGACGGGGGTTTATATTGTAAAACGTTTAGGTTCAGCGATCAATAGTCCAAGGAGATTCACCCGGTGAACACCAGCGCCGCGCATCGTTACTTCTATTATTTTTTTTATGCCTTTGACGGATGGGGCGAGAGGTAGCGGCGCGTGTATGCACCTGCAAACTTCTGGCCCCTGATGAGAATCAGGGGCCTTTTTTTTTGAGAGGAGGCTTTCGCTGTGCAACAAACCCAGGATCTGAACATCGCCGAGATGATCGCCCTCACCCCACCGCGCGCCTTCAAGGCCGAACTGCCGATGACCGAGGCGGCCAACCACACCGTGATCAAGGGGCGCGAGGCGGTTAAACGCATCTTGCGCAAGGAGGACCCCCGCCTGCTCTTGGTGGTCGGCCCTTGCTCTATCCACGACCCCGATGCCGCCCGCGAGTACGCGCGGCGC
>SXGU01407320.1_pt1 | contig 15068 bp, 8 predicted proteins | sample 3174531 | NCBI WGS metagenome assembly SXGU01 (sample SAMN11356863, study PRJNA531348) | freshwater metagenome | isolation source: freshwater sample F1-140 | place: China: Fuxian Lake, Yuxi | collected 2017-12-25
GGTCACAAGCCAAACGACACCGAGGATAACTGGGATACCGATCATCGAGGATAATCGGACTAAGTCCTCGATGGTGACGGTCATGATTGGATGTCCTCGATCGCGGTGATGCGGATGCGTCCGGGATTAGGCCAGTCGAACGCTGTGAAGGAGGCCATGCCTGTGCCGTCAATTGCGATATCAGTACCAACGGTGGGACGACTGATGACTAAGACTGTACCACTGGTTGTTCGATCCACATCGAAGTAGGTGTGCGAACCACCGCCCGTTGCACGCATGCGACGGTTTGTTACATCGGCTGTCTTTGTTCCACCGAATGAGCGCATGTTCACCCAACCTGAGGTGTGAACATCGTTAGCGTCTGCACTGTCGGCAGACAAGATCTCAAAGTAAACGAGACCCACGACGAAGCCAAACGCTGCAGATGTCTTATCCGCTGAGCCTCCCGCAAGGGAGATATGCTTGGTTTCTTGTTGAGCCCCGCCTCCTCCGACACCACCTGCGACCTGCGCTGCTGTGATTTGTTGTTGAGCCATTATGAAGATCCTCGCGAGAATTGACCGTAGACAGTACCAACAACGATGTCGATATCAGCAGAGGTCGCACTTTGAGCAGCGCGTGCGATTGTGAAAGCCAGGGTGTTGTTACTACCACCTGAGCGGGTCCTAGCCACCGTGAAGTATGCGCCCCCACCTGCATCAGTGTCGGGTACGAATACCCGCACATTGTTGTTGGTAGAGGATGAGTTGGCTGAGGTAACGACACCACTAGCGGTGAATGTCGATAGAGCACCACTTTGAGTGATGGGGACCGTCACAGTGAATGCACCGATCTGGAACCCCGCATCAAACGAGCAGTTCACCGATGTCACAGATCCGGTTGACGTCATGATCGACGTCTTACTGGTCAGTGCTGGTTGACCATCAACATACGTCTTAGTGGCTGCGTCAGTCCCCGAAGTTGGGGTACCGAGGTTGGTGATCTTCTGCGAGCCCGCCGAGACTGATGCGGTTGGAGCCGCCATCTGATCAAGACGGCTGGTCCTGACCTGAGTGTCGAAGTCCGACACGTAGGATGCCGCCAGGGTTGTCCACGCAGACTCTCCAGCCACCGCTGCCAAGACTTGCCCGTTTGAACCAGGCGCAATCTTAGCCGCAGTCACCGCATCGTTCTGGATGGATGCCGTGAGTACAGAGTCAGCGGAGACGATACCTGCGACGACGCCCTCTGGCCATGCCAACAGAACCTTGTCTCCCACCGCAGGCACGAAAGCCAGAAGGACATCATCACCCACAATACTGTAGTGAGTGACGGGGAGTTGTCGGATACCGTTGACGAAGACCTCAACATCACCGGGATCGGTAATGTCTTGGATAGCCGCAGGCAGTGCGAAGGTATCCTCCACAGCGTCTCCGGTGTAGACCACATAGCCAAGACCACTCAGGGTGGCCGGGAGGGCCCCGACGACAGCCGCCTGAAGTTGATTCAGGTTGACTGCGTCGGTGCCATCCGTGCCCGCTGCGATGTTCTTGATCTGGTATCCACGACCTGCCCATTGACCATCAGTGCCACGAATCATCGCGTCAGATTGCAGATCCAATCCCTCTTGGATGAGGAAGAAGTTCTGATTGCTGTCGAGATCCAACAGTTCGGCGGTGACATTGGTGCTGTCGACATAATCGACATACCGTGCGTCACGTTTAGTTTCACGGATGATGCGCAGAACATCAGTTGCAATCAATGCTGCAACCAAGGTGACCTGCTGCAGTCCTGTGTTGATCGTGTAGTTGGTTGCGAGGGTCAGCAACACGCCATTCTTATAGACCTTGAGTTGGGTCGACACTGCTTCGGTGTCCCCATCAAGGAGTACAATACCGGCATAGGAGAATGGCCCTACGGTGGTATTATTTGTGATTTCTGTGTATGTAAATGCCATGGTTCTTCAATCGAACGCTAGTCCGAATGCTTTCATTGTTGCCTTTGCTTGCCACGATCCGTAGATAGGTGCCAGTTTCGTCAGTTCCTCTGCATCCTTGTCCCAGCGACCGTGCATGGCATCCCGTGATGCTCCCTTTACGCGGTTGAACAAGTCGATAGCAGGACGAACACCACCACCTACATTCTTTACCTGATTGCTGTCAACATCCCAACTGAGACCCCATGTGCCAAGGCTGGTGTACATACCCGCGAACGGGATACGACCAGCGACCTTGTACATCTCCTTGTGTGGATTGGTCTTCCAGTTCTGATACGCCTGAGGAATGGATGTACGATTATTCAACGACTCGCGGCAGGTCTGGTACAGAACCTCTCCACCGTAAATCAATCCCATGGCTCCAATTGCTTGGATACCGCTCGACTGTGCGCCGAGTCGTACCATGTTCTGCATACCGAACGCACGGGTGTACGAAGTCAGCATGTAGAACAGTTTGTGAACCCAGTTGGTGTTGCGACCCGTCATTGCTGACGAGGTTCGCTGAGTCGGCACAGCGGCGTGAGTAATCTCATCAATGTAGTCCATGACTGAACCCATTGACTCGTCGCTCAACTGCCCACGCATTTGCATGATGTCAAATAACTCATCAGGATCATTCATGGCCCCAATGATGGCATGCATGTTGTCTGCGACACCTTCACGGAATAGACCATGCTGATTCATACGAACCAGATCGAATGGATCCATGTTGAATTGTCGAGCAATAACCCGGATTCTAGCCATGTTCTCTGGACTGTTCGCAACCGCCCGAGGCAGTGCACGCATTGCTGCGGCAATCTCAGGAAGGTGACGAGAGGTCCGATATAACTGGCGAGTCGCACCCCTTGCTGCAACCTGTCGTGCAATTCCCGAAGCCCAGTGTAGGCCGCCGATACGGGTATTGGTATCACCCAATGCCGATGCGGCTGAGACCACTGTGTCGATGAACCGATTGCCAACAGAGTCCTGCGACCGTATTGCTCCAGTTGCAATGTCCATTGTTCGTTGCCATGGGGCAAGAAGACGGGATGCCAGTGTCATATTCACGGCTCCCGATGCTCCGTCTCCACTGGCTAAGGCGGCCTGATAGTTCATGGTCATGCCCTCAAGGGACACGCCAAGATCATTCAAGGCATGGCGGTCTCCTGCCAATGCTTCTGCAAAGTCGGTCAGAGCATGAACGAATCCGTTCTGTCCAGTATTGAACCAAATTGCCTTAGGGATTTCGACCAAGGCGGTCTGCAGTCCCCAGAAGGTTCCCGCAGATGCTCGGACAAGACCGTTGACCACACTCGCTGCGGCGTCTCCACGGGAAGTATTCCGTGCACGCAAGATGCCGGAGAGACCATACCCGTGGGCGATCTTTTCCTCAAGAACCTGTAGTGTTCTGACCATCTCTTGCTCAAGGTCTGCATCTCCTAGTTCCATCATACTGGCTCGCATACGCTGCGCAGCATGAAACAGAACCTCGGACATGGTGACATTGACTCCATACAACTGAGACAGTTGATTGTCGATCGCAAGACGAGCACCGCTTCCCTCGCCATAATGCAAAGCCATGGTGTTCACATCGTGCACCCACAACTCATTCAATGTCGGATCGGTCAGGGTCTCGTTACTGAATCGTCGTTGATATCCACTGTCGACATGCATGTCGTGGAAACGGATACGACGTAGACCGAGGGGGTTGTCCCCTGCGACTACTCCCAATTCCGTGGCTTCGACGATACCACCAGTCATTCGACTGACAGATCGTTGAGCCTCAATGACGCAGATTTCTCGCTGTGCGATCTCATAGATAGCGCGATCAGTTGGAGCAAGATGTCCAACCTGTGCGGTTCCTCCGTAGATCGCTGGATTAATTCCTGCGCGTGTCATTACCTCCGCGTCCAGCACAGTGTCGTTCCGCATGGCTGCTCGGTAGTAAGACTCCCCGAGAAGTTGACGGGCTCTGTTGCTGTTTGCCATGATCCATCCAACATTATGCATGGATGGCATGTAACCAGGAGGAACAGCGATACCACGCTGTACCATCATTCCAGTGAACCGATCGTAATACTCTCGGTGCAACTGTGCAATCTGCCGTTCGATAGGATTCAGGTTGTCCGTGTTGTTGCGGATCAAAGCGGAACGCACACGAATGTGCCAACCGTCTTCAAGCCCTTGGGACAATTCATGAGTTCTGTGGATCAGAGTTGCGGTCCAGCCACGAACCTCTGCCTTGATTGCATGCATGCTGCGGATATGGGTTCCCTTGGATCCCATGTCGCGCACCATAGCCAACGGTTGATCGACCATTTGCGTCAGTGCAATGATTGCGTGATACGCACGATTGCTTTGAGCAATGCGTGAGAAGTATGTAGCCGTTGCTCCCGTGTGGGCTGTCAACAGTCTACGGAATTGATTGGTAAGGTTGCGCAAAGCAGGGACTCCACGCATAGCGTGCAGAGTATCGTTGCCGTTGGCAACAGACCAGTTGTCGTCTCCTATCAACTCATCATGAGCCTCGTCCAACTTACGGGTGACTTCGTCGTCACCCTCTACCGAAGGCGTGTCCCGCGGTGACTTGGCTTTCGCCTCACCAATCTTCAATGACTGAGCGGTGTGCGACGGTGCGTGGATTACTCCATCAGCCGTCTGAATCGTCCCGTCATCCAGTAACTTGATGCCGCGCATCACAGCGCCCGGATTAGCAACCAACTTACCGTCCGGTCCAATAAGACTGGCGATAAGTGTCGGGAAGTGAGCGACTTCTCGCTCATCTCCTACAACATCGAACAACACCTCGCGGGTGATACGCTCGACATCTACATGGTTTCCTGCCGCTGCTGCGATGGCTCGACGAGCCTGCCACACTGCTGCCTTGGCGTGTCTGAGAGCCGTCATCTGTGGACGACCTCTTACTGCTTGGGATGCTACCAATGATGCTGCTTCACGCTTGGCGATTGCCTTGGTCAAACGAGTGGCCTCCTTAGAGAGGTCATCGGCTTGCTTCAGTGTTTCATCCAGACGCTTGCGGATCGCAGTAGCGAACTTGTTGTCTCCGGCTGCAACAGCCTTCTCAAGATCGCCACGCAGGTCTGACGCTCGGCGTCGATGCGTGGCGAGTTCCGTATTGGTTTGAGCAAGTTGCTCAACATTACGGGTATGCGTTGTAGTACCGAGGTTGATGGCGTCAACACGGCGCAGTTGTGCTCTGACTGCTGCGATGTCCTCAGGACTTGCGGTCCCGCTGGCGACCATCGCGTCGATCTTTGACTTCAGTGCCACAGCACGGGTCCGTGCCTTTGCCTGCTCGGCTGCACGAAGACTGGAGACAGTGATAGGTGCTGGGATCTCAGGTCGAGGCTCTTGCTTTGCCATTGCATCGAACCGACCCATACGCTTACTGAGACCGTCTCTTGCCTTGGTCGCCTTGTCAAGACGCTTCAGCAGTTTCTTTTCGTGGTCAGCGAATCGCTTCCCCGCTTCGGACATGACATGCTTGCCAGTTCCTGAGGGACCTGCCTGCCACACCAATGCGGGTTTTGCAACACGCTTTGCTGCAGCAAGTTTGGCTTGGACCTCTGCGATCTCTGCCTCGGCTGACTTGATTGCATCCGCGAATGTCACATTGGTTGGGACATCAGGGGTACGATCTGCAGCCTTAGCCATTTCCTCCAACAGGATTCGCTCTTCGGTGTCGAGCAACTCTTGGCCAAACACAATAGACTTGCGTTGTGCTGCGGTTGCTCCAGTACCGAGACGAACTGACCTGACGGTTGGAGCCATCGGACCGAGAGGCATGGTGCCTGCGACCAGATGCTCATCAAATGCATTCTTACCAAGGAACATACGACCCTCCATCAAGGAGGATGCTCCGCTGGTAATTGCAGCCTCGGCGTGGCTCTTCCACAACACAAGGTGCGCTTCGTCGACAACCTGATAGACGCTGTACGGAAGATCGTCCGCAAAGTGGAGGGCACGATTGACGGCTTCTCCACCAAGTTTACGCATTCTCTCCAGTTCATCAGGTCGAATATCGAAGTACAGTATCTGTAGTTCTTCTTCGTACTTGTCGAAGCGACGAACCTCAGCCTGAATGTCTTTCAGACCGTCTTCGTACATCTCGCGATCAAGTGCCTTGAGTGAAGCGAGTTCCTTACGGTCTGCCATCGTCTGAACAACATCTTCGCTGGTTGCGAGACGCTGCTTCAGTTCGTTCATCTTCTCTTGGTTCCTCTTGATCATCTGCTGAACGCCGTACACCTTACGACGCAGAACATCAATTCGTTCTCCGAACCGAGGACCTGTCTTAGCGCCGATACGAGAGACAATCGCTTCCTCAGTTTCATTCAGGGAGTCGACAACAGCCGACAACTCATCCGCACTGCGTTGAGTCGAGGCAAGGATGTCTTCCTGAAGATCGTGAAGGGCGTTGATTCCCTCTGCCCAGCGGCCTTCATTGATGGCGTGTTGCGCCTCTTTGAATGCCATGTCGGCTTGGTGTTCCAATCGGGCTTGGTTCGACAACTGGGCATAGCGACCAGTCAACGCTTGGTTATTAGCGTGGATGGCTGCGATGCGTTGTTGAGCGGTGGCGAGACCTGCAGACTCTGCTGCCAACTTCTCGGCTTCGAACTTACGGAAGTCCATAAGACGAACGATGTCTGCATCATCTGCGACGGTGCTGAGCCACTTGGACATCTCTGCCCTACCGTTGATTGCTGCGATCCACTGACGATTGTCGACCCAATCCAACAGGGCCTTAGCCGCTGCTACTGGGTCTTCAACACGACCTGCGAGTCGGGCTGCGGCTACGCGGAGAATCGACTGTCCGTGGACATCGTCTTCTGACACTCCCGGGTTACGGGATCGCCATTCAAGTGTGTCGCTTTCCCACTGAGCGTATCGTGCTCGGTTTGCTTCTTGGGCTTCGAACCGAGACATGATCTTATTGCGCATCTCGGTAGGAGATGGCATTTCGCCAGCAAAGTCTGCCAACTCATCATAGTCCTCGGCAGTATGCCAACCAAGGTTGCGCATACGCTGACCACTGCGGATCAGTTCATTAGTGTCGTCGTCGATGTCAGGAATGGACCGCATAGCGGTGTGAAACCGATCCATGCGTGATGCCACTCGGAATTGACTTCCGACTGAGATTGCATTCGGGATCGGCACGCCTGCAGCGGCAAACGCCTCTGCGACACCGTCAGCAGTGTATGGATTCGTGACAGCACGACCAAACTGCCGAGAGTGCATTACTGCTCCGACCATACCGCCTGCAAACCCTGCCGCAGTACCGAACATCATTTCCCATCCGGGATTGTCGTCCAGTTCTGCGAGGTTACCGTACACCAACTCCTGATCCTTGTTGTGACCGTACCATCCTCCGTATCCAGAGACGATGCCGTCCATGGTGTTCGCGAAGACTGATCCATGACGGATAGTCGACCCAAACTTCTGATTGATGTCGAAGACTGCCTTAGCCAGTTGTACGGTTCGTGATGGAGCCGTACCAGCAAGGGTCGCCGCTTGGATACCCTTAGCCGCTGCTGACGCAAAGCCACTGGTACCAAGAGTGAGGGCGGTCGTTACGGTGGTAACAGGATCCACTGCCATGTAGTTACCTACGGCATTGAGGAGTTTGCTACCGACATACCCCGGCATCGACGACTGCTGATCGTAATAGTTCAGCGTATCAAGGCTGGTGTCAACATCCATTTTGTATTGGATGCGGAACATCATGTGTTTGGCACTGACGCTGGTTTTCTCTAGATCCTTGATGAAGTCCTCACCCCACCGCTCGCGTTGGATTGGTTGGATTTGGTCGACAATAGCCTTACGCTTTACGCTGTTGAAGAATGGATCAGGGGTCTCATCAAACCCCGTTGCTGTGTTGTACTGGGATCGGGCTGGCGTAAACCAACCGAATCCCCAGTAGCCTGCTTCCCCTTCAAGGGCAGCGTAGGTTCTACTGGCATCAAACCGACTTTGGGTTGGAACAAGAGAAGTACCCTCATCGAATGTCGCGTCGTATCCGTATTGGATTTGAGACCGCGGACGAAGGTCGGCTCCTGTCTTTGTTCCTGCCGGTAGTGGTGTGTAAGCGTCGTCTGCCATGTTTTCTTTCTTTGGTTATCAGTAGGCAACAGCGGATCGTACCATTCCTTGGAGAGCCGCTTGTTTTGCCTCTTTTGTGCCGCGAGCGTATTGGCTCTTTTTGGCCTCTACCCACTCACGGTTGATCAGAGGAACTGGCCCACCACCCCTGTCTGTGTAGTTGATAACCTTTCCACTGGGGGTAGTGATGTTGAATGGAACTCCACCTTGAATGCCTTTGTTAAATGTCGCTTGGACTCCCAGGTAACGATCATCAATGACGATGTCGACCTGCAGTCCTGCTGACGACTTGAGACCGGAGTACTCGGGATAGTTATTCCTCAGGTAAACCATTGCAAGATCCTGTGCTGCGCGGATGGTGTCGGGATCGGTGAGATCCTCGGGAACCAGTCGATAGATATCTTGTACAAAGTCTACTTTGTTTCCCGCTGTGCGGACTGCAGTGTATCCGGTAGAGACCATCGTCTTAGTTGCGAAGTCAATAGCCTTATCTGAGTCACCGCCAAAGGCCTGAAGACCCTTGCGGTAGAAGACATCAAACGCTGCCTTGTCATCGACACTAAGACTATAGTCATTCAGTTCAACACCGGTGAGACCGGCGTACTTCTCAAGACCTGCGGTCAACTGTGCATTGAACTCCAGAGGTCTGGTGGTCTGAGGTCCTTCGACCTCGGGATCTTTCTTCGACAGGTTGAATGCCGACGACTGATCGTTGACAATTCCCTCTGCCTGTTTCAGCATTGTGTCATAAGTCTCTCGGGTGTATCCCGGAGCGACCTCCATTCCTTTGAGGCGCGTGACATTGGTATCCGCCTCCAGTAGAAGGGCAGCAGTCAATGCGACCGGTGCCTTGGCTCTGAAGTCTGCGGTAGTTGCCTGTTGACCGTATAGCGCACCACTGGTGTGCATCAGGTCCATGACCAACTCTCCGTTGCCGGGGTCCTTTGCCAGTTTCTCAACCTCAGCGATTGCTGCGGGGTGAAACTGCCCAACCTGCTTGAACTGAGCGAAGATCTGACGGAAGAATCCCTTCTGCTGGTCTTGGGACATTTGGGGAGACAGTCGCTTCCACGATTCCCAGATATCCTCACTAGAGGCCATCTTGTGGCGGATCTTCCTACTGTCTTTACCGGCAACATTGCGTGATGCTTTACCGACAAGGACGAGACGCTCTTGGGCAATAGCCTGAGTCATGCTTGGGTCGCCCTTGTACTGTTCAGCCATCGCTGCCAATTTGTCATCCATAGCCTTGATAGGGGCGTTCACTCGGGCGGTTGAAGCCGCCAATTCTTCGTCGATCATCGGACCGGTTGGTTCGTCCATGCCAATCGTCAGTGACTCACGCATTGCGTTGTCGACTTCGGATCGCATCATCTTGACCTCGGCTGAGGTGTCTGCCAACTGCTCCAACAGGTCGAGACGACGCTTGGAGATGTTCTTCAGCAATACTGGATTGTCTTTGTGCAGAATCATGTCTTCGTCAAACTTGGCGACCAAGGCTTTCATTTGCGAGTTGTCGCCCGACAGGGCGGCAGTCTCGGCTAACGCCATGGCCGTGTCGTACCCGAGGACAGTCTGAACATCGTATGCCTTGAGATTGGCGATCTCTTCCCGCTCCTTGGCTTCGACTGCGCGACCCTGTTGGGCGTTCAGTTTAGCCATCTCATCACCGAACCCAGCCCTCAACAGTTCTTCTTCCGTCGTGCCTAAAGCGTTAGCCAGTGTCTTGGATGCCAATTCACTGGATGTTGCTAAGGCATTAGTTGGCGAGTCTCCGTTGGCTGCGGTCGCTGTTGCGATAATGCGGTCGATGCCTAACTTGACATCGGACTCTAAACGCTTTCTGACGCCCTGCATCGCTGCAGAGCCTTCAGGACCTGTCATGGAGCCACTCTGTACCGCGGCACTTACTTCAGACGCAGCCTGTAGAGATCCTACAAAGCCTTTGTGCGAAAGATACCGCTCGCCATATGCGACTGCGGCTTGACGCTTCAGTTCTCTTGCGCGGGATTCATGAAGACCTCTTGTAGCAACGGCTTCATCAACATTGGTCTTGAACTCGTCGTATCCGGCAACTCCAATTGTCTGAATGACGACCGGAAGTCCTGCCAACTGGTCGCTCAGTTCTCTGTTGTGAATCAAGTCACGCTGTCGTTGTCGGGATTGAGAGGCCAGCGTAGAGAGACGGTCAACCTGAGCATGGATCTTCGCTTCTACATGTGCTTGTTGCTCGGGACTGAGGAGACTGAATGTCTCACTATTCAGTTTGCCTCGGATTGTCTTCTGGATTGTGTTCGACAGTTGATCAGGATCCACACCGTCAAAGATGGTTGGTTCGTTCTTATTGATACTGTCGATGGCGACATTCACAAGGTCTTCACCTGCTTGGTCAACCTGATTGTATAGGGCCGGTATGAACTGCTTTCCCAGGTCATCTGCCTTGGTCTCTGCTTCGTGTTCAGCCACCTTACGACGTTGCTGTCCTTCAAGTTTGGCTTCCGACAAGGCATTCAGTACCTGTGGACGGGTCTCAGTCTTCAGTTGCTCTTCGATGTATCGGTCGACTTCATCGAACATGCCGCGACTCCACCACCCATTGAACATTGTGTTGTTCTGTGTGTTGGATCGGACGGCATCTTCGGTGGCGTCTCGTTCAATTCGATTCTGCTCGGCATAGGCGCGTTGCTTCGCCTGATACTCGGCTTCCTTGGTTGCGACTTGATTCTTGTAGACATTGGTCTTGTTTTCAAGATACTGTCCGGTGACTCCAACCGCAGACTTAAGGACTCCCTGCAACTGTTCAAATGGGTTCTCAGTCTGTTTGAATCCCACCTGTGCTTGGAACTGTGGGTTGTCCAATTGCATTGGCTGTGAGCCGAACGCAGAGGGTGTTGGAGCCGCAGGACCAGACTGTCCTGATTTGTATTCACTTGGCATGTATGCTCCTTATGGTGCAGACGGATTGGTGGGAAATGGGGTGGCGTTCATTGCTGCTTGTGCTGCGGCATCCAACTGAGCCTGTGCGCCTTCGATGCCCAGACCCATTTGCAGTCCCTGAAGACCGCCTTGGATACCGGCAAGGTACGGGGATGTCGACTGTCCGTACTGCCACTGTGGTTGGTTACTGATGGAGAAGTTCTGTTCTCCAAGACGACCTTCCATGCTGACCTTAGCGGACTCACGGGCTGCTTGGATTCCAAGACTGCTCATCAGTGCCTGTTCGGTACGACCGCCAGTTGCGCCGCGCTCTGCTGAGGAGACGGTCGTGGCTGCTTTGAATTGCTCGTACCGATCTTGGATCATCCGGCGCTTCTCCAGTGCGGAGACTTGCGCCTGTGCGCGTTGTACGGCCTTGCCCTTTTCATATGCGTCACGCCGTTGGGCGTTCGCAAACTTTGCTTGTTTAGATGATGCAGTGTTGCTGTAGACGGCTGATGCCGCGGACATGATCAACCCTGCGATTGCTAGTTCTGTGCCCATTAGGTACTCGCTGCGCTCCTCTTGGTGACAATGAAGTCAGCCGCGAACTCAAGACCGGTAAGGTTGCACGGTGATGGTGTGTTGGACCGGAGGTACAGGTCGACGCCATTACTGGAGTGCATGATCTTGAAGTTCTGACTGTCTCTGTCAGACAAGACATTGGTGTTTGTGATGAATCCGACTGAACCTAGTTGTTTGCCTGTGTACTTGTAGGTACGATCACTGGACGGTTTGGTGTGGGGGTCGATGACCAACTCAAAGTAGCCAGTGTTGCGGTGATGGACTGTCAACTGCTTGAGTTGTAAGGTTCCGTATGCTTGGACACCGTTTTGATCTCTGACATATTGTCGAGACAGTTGGACATCCATGTTGTAGAGAATCCCGGCAATAACAAGAGAGGCGGTCAGGTTACCGTTGACAATTACAGTTGTATTTCCTGTTCCTGCATCTGGTGTCGACGATACGGGTGTGTACCTCAGACCTTGCTGATCGTCCCATTCCTCCCCAAGTACAATTGAGTTTACTCCTTGGATGTACATAGGAAGGATGAAGGTGGTCTGCTTGGTTGTGGGGTTCCAACTACCGTTGACGTATCGAGACTTATCCAATCGAGGGGTGTACTTCAGGTTATCAGGATCGCTCAGGTCGTCAGAGTTCCGCAGTGGGATATAACTGATCAGTGTCCTAGTGACGATGCCGTCTCTGGAAACAAGATACAGTTTATCGTCGAACACATGGAAGCCAATGATCAGGTCTCCAGTTGGCAAAGTCCACTTGGCCCACGATGCTTGGATCTTCTTCTGACCCTGCCAGAACATGTAGTTGACGAAGATCTCATTGTTACCGGTGCGAAGGAACAACATGTCGTTGGACGACGATGCCTTCATCTCCACGATGCCCGAGGGGACATAGCCCTCGACATGGCTGAGGACATCGACCGCAACGCTTTGGGCTGTCTGCTCGTCTGTCAGGTATTCGTACACCTGAGACCACGGTCCCTTGTTCGCTGCCCAATACAACTGAGAACCAATCGTAATGGGACGGGACACAGGGGAGGTGTAAGCAGTTGAGGCTGTGATCTGCACAGTCGTGGGAGTCATCGCCTCTTGTGCGCGGATCTCATACTGTTGTCCAGACTCGGTGTACACGACCAGTGCTCGTTGGAACGCTGTCATCCAAGAGATCTTGGTGACCTCGGACGAACTGAGTTTGACATCAATTGGATCTGAGTCGACGACATTGTCGTAACTCTCAAGCCAGAAGTTGTAGAACTCACCAGATGCACTGGCGCAGACATTCTCTCCCGCGCTGAACCACAGACGGTTACGATGGATCGCAAGGTCGGTGATCTTCTTTCCAATGAATGATGGTCCGGGATTGGTCGACGAGTCTCCGCTCATGCGGGGGTTCCAATCAATTACTCGACCCTCAAAGGTGTCGGGACCGGTCTGGACAATGCGGATAGGCATGGTGTTAGGGCCGGCGACATCAAAGATGGATCCTGCCATTGGTGTTCTGACTCGGTTGTACCAAGGTTGGGTGGTAGTCGAGACTGATTGATACCATCCCGTTCCGTGTCCTAATGCGTCATTCTTGGCATACCAATACTCAGATGTCGCCGTGGGTGGGAGATCAAACTCTTCCCACGATTCCTTGTTGTGAGCATTACCGTTGTTCTGTACATCGGTCCCACCAAACTGGTAGGTCTCTGTATCTGCGTCCAGTGCGGTCGCAATGGTGGTGTTCACAATGATCGTCGTGTCGTCCACGGTGATCATGCGCAGATTTCCCGGAGCGGTGTTGACATACGCTTTGGCGTCTCCGAACCATGTCAGGGTGCAGAGACCGCCAGCGATATCGCGGATGGTGATCGGGGTTGTGGCGTCTTCACGGTAGGTCAGGATGTATCGCTCTGTAGGCGATCGGTTGATCCAGTGGACCTTCGCTTCTGCGATATCAAGAGTGTATTGGGCAATGGCTACGCTGCCTGCTCGTTTCTCTAGACCCGTGCTTAGGTGGAGATTGACATTAGTTGCTTCCTCAACTTGATTAGGGAATCGTTGACCGTCGGGTTGACGGCTGACTCCACCATTCAGGTCGGGTACGACAATTCGTTGAATCATTAGATCAATCCCTCTCGTCGTCGTGCGCCAAAGTAAGGCCACTGAGACTTGGTGTTCTTGGTGAACGATCCGTCCATAGATCGCATGTTAGCGGCTCGTCCCTTGAGACGACTCATGAAAGAGATCTCGCTGAGAAGTTTGTCTTGCGAAGCCTCTCCGACGGTTGCCATCTGATACATTCGTGCTGCCTGATCGGTGATCTCAAACTGCTCGGCTGTGGGCAGAGAGTCGAACTCCAACAGGCTGACGATCTTCAGATGCACGGCCGTATTGGCGGCAAACACATCGGTGTTGTTGTCGACATCAAACAGTAGAGTTGGACCGCGACCTCGTTGAACGAGATTACGGTTGTAGTCTGTTCCGGTGGAGTCGACCAACAGAGTGGTGTCTGGAATGGTGATCTTCCCTTCACTGTCAGGATAAGCGATGATGTCAACGGTGTTGCAATTCAGACCCTGCATCTGACAGTAGACCGTGATCTCGTCGAGAGTCTGGATTGCGATGACGACATCGTTAGAGCCGGTGACAGATAGTGTGCTGACGGGGTATTCGCCGGAGGCCCGAAGGATTCGGTTCACGGCATCGAGTTTCGTAAGTGCGCCCATTTTGGGGTCTCCGTGTGTGTTTTGGTGGATGCGAAATAAAGCCCCCAACGACCGTTAGATCGTTGAGGGCCAGGAGTAAGAGGCTGATTTGGTGGCTTACACAACCACAGTGGCGTTAACCGTCGTGGTGGTGAAGGTGGCGTTGGCTGTAAGCGTAACGACACCGCTTGAGATTGAAGGAACGAGTACGTTAGCACCCGCGGTGGTCGAGAGACCGCTGGCGGCTGCAACAGTAATAGCCGATGCTGAAAGGACGATGATGCGCCCATACACAACATTTGTGGCATTAGTTGCAGCCACGTCAATGATGCTACCAGCGGCGAATGTCCACGGAAGGACGAAGGTGCCAGAAGCAGCCACTGATTTCGTGGCATACAGGTTGTTGATTGGATTGTCCCGAACGAGGTCGCTCGGGAGCACGGTCGCCACCGTGGTTGTCGGATTGGCTGGAGCAGATGAGTAGGTGATTGGCATGTGTGGAGATTTCCTTTCTAGAAATCAGGATTAGGTGCCCTTGATAGCGAACGCGCAGTATGGACGAAGTGCGCCACCGCCCATCAGCATCTTGCTGACCATGAAATCCGACTGACGACGAACGTCTCGGAACTTCTCGGTCTGGATGCCCATGAGGCTGAGGCAAGCGATCGCCTGCTTCTGGAACACAACGCCACCAACCTTGGAGAAGTCGCCCTGATACTTGGCAGGACCGGTCGTGATGTTGGTGTTAGGAATGTGGTTCGACATGTACACAGGGATGCCGAGGACATCAATCGGCTTGCCGTA
>SXGU01310971.1_pt1 | contig 15066 bp, 13 predicted proteins | sample 3174531 | NCBI WGS metagenome assembly SXGU01 (sample SAMN11356863, study PRJNA531348) | freshwater metagenome | isolation source: freshwater sample F1-140 | place: China: Fuxian Lake, Yuxi | collected 2017-12-25
CCGAGGACATCAAAAACGGGGCCAGCCGCCACGCCATCACCTGCTACATCACTATGGTGGCCCTCGACGAGCAGGGACGGCCCACCCCGGTGCCCGCCCTGCCCATCGAGACCAGCGAGGACCGCCGCCGCTACGATCAGGCCCAGCTGCGCCGCGCCTTCCGCCAGGAGGTGCAGGAGCGCAACCGCCAGATCAAGGCCCAACACCCCGGAGGGTGATCACACCCTCATCCTCAAGATCGGGTTGCTGAAGGACACCGGGATGTACTCGTTGCGATGGGCCGACCAGGTGCCCGGCGGCATGAAGTGGATGACAAAGGCCCGGCGCTGCCTGTCGGTGTGGTTGGGCGGGGTGTAATGTACTGTCTGGCAGTGGTGCACCATCGCCCCGCCTGCCGGCAGGGGTATCACCACCGCCGCCCCTGTATCGACCTCTTGCTCGCTGTCCAGGAGCACGCTGCCGTCCGGGGCGGGCGGATGGGCCACCGGCCGCAGGTGGGAACCGGGGATAACGTGCATGGCCCCATTGCTGACATCGACCTCGTCGAGGGTGAGCCAGCAGCTGACCAGGTTGGCCGGGGCACATTTCCAGTAGGCGTTGTCCTGGTGCCAGAGCACGGCCCCGCCGTGGTGGGCCGGCTTGAACAGGGCCTGGTCGTGGAAGAGCTGGATATTGGGCCCGATCAGGTCCTCGGCCACGTCGAGCAGGCGTTCGTGGAAGAGCAGCCGGCGGAAGAGCAGGCTGCGCTCACACATCTGCATGATCTGCAGCATCTGCGCCGGCTCCGCCCCGTCCTTGACGTCGGGGCTGGCGAGGTTGCGGTAAGTGCCCTCGCCGCGGGCGTCGGCGAAGAGGCGGTCGTACTCCCCGCGCAGTTGGGCGACCAACTCGTCTTCGAACACCTTGCCCAGCGCGAGATACCCCTGGATGCGAAACTGGTCCACCTGCTCTTGGTTGAGCGCCTTGTTGGGCTGCTCGACGCTGCGTTGGGACTGGGACATCGCTCCCTCCTGTTATCAGTCTATTACCGCCCCGCCCAGACAGACTTCCCCCTGGTAGAACACCGCGTGTTGGCCAGGCGCCACCCCGGGGTCGGGCGCCGCTAACTCCACCTGCAATCCTCCACCCTCGCGGGCGACGAGGGTGCAGCGGGTAGTGCGGGGGCCGTGGCGCAGTTTCACCTCCACCTCGCCCTCCAGGGGAGGTGGGCCGATCCAATGCGGCTGGCCCACCTCGAAGCGATCGCGGAGCCGCACCTCTTCCTGGGCCTCGTGGGCCACCCACAGCACGTCGCCACCCAGATCCTTGCCCACCGCGAACCAGGGCCCGCCACCCAGGCCGAGGCCATGGCGCTGGCCGATGGTGTGGAACCAGAGCCCCCGGTGGGTACCCAACACCTTGCCGCTCTGCCGGTCGACGATGGGCCCGGGCCGCTCCCCGAGCCGCGCCTCGACGAACTGCCGGTAGTCGATCTTGCCCAGAAAACAGATGCCCTGGCTGTCCCTGCGGTCCTTGGTGGGCAGCCCGTACCGGGCAGCTAGCCGGCGCACCTCGGGCTTGGGCAGGTGGCCGATGGGAAAAAGCACCCGCTCCAGCTGGTTCTGCCCCAGCCACGAGAGGAAATAGGTCTGGTCCTTCACCTGGTCGGCGGCGCGCAACAGACGGTGCTGGCCGCCCTGCTGGTCCAGGCGGGCATAGTGCCCCGACGCCACCCTGGCGAACTGGTCGCCCATCCGCTCCAAAAACACCCCGAATTTGATCTGCCGGTTGCAGTGGATGTCTGGGCTGGGCGTGCGCCCGGCCCGCAGCTCCCCGAGGGCGTGTTCCACCACTTTTTCCAGATATTCGGCCTGCAGCGGCACCACCTCGAGGGGCACCCCGGCCTGGGCACATACCGCCCTGGCGTAGCCCAGGTCCTCCTCCCAGGGGCAGTCCCCGAGAAAGGCCAGCTCCTCCTCCAACCAGACCTTGAGGTAGAAGGCCCGCAACTGGTGGCCCTCCTCCCGCAGCAGGTGCAGGGCCAGGGAGCTGTCCACTCCCCCGGAGAGCAGGACGGCGACCTCCACCTCAGCCGATCCCCACCAGCACCAGGCCGGCAAAGATGAGCAAGGTGCCGAACACCTTGTTGCGGCTTCCCTCCTCCTTGAGCAGCAAGACGCCCATCAGCGCCCCCATCGGGATGCTCAGCTGGCGGAAGGCAGCCACGTACCCCACGTTGTCCACGTAGGCCATGGAGCCAAGCACCAGGCCGTAGCAGGCGTAGATGCCGACACCCACCAGCAAAATGATCCGCCCCTCGGCCTTCAGGGTGCCCAGCAGGGTCTGCCCTTCGGCCCGGCGCTCCACCAACCCGAAGGCCGCCAGCCACAGGCTGACACTGGTCGACTGGAAAACCATGTAGAGCAGGGGCGCCTCCAGGTTGCTGAACACCCCGCAGCCGCGCAGCTGCGCCACCGCTGCGCTGTCGATCAGGGTATAACCGGCAATAAACACCGCCCCCAGCCCGGCCCAGCGGCAGCAGGCGTCCAGGTAGCGGGACCAGCGGAACTCCAGGCCCGGCCTGAAGGGCAAAATAAAACAACCCACGATGAGCAGGGCAATGCCCGCATAATACCACTCACCGAAGCCCCCTCCCCGGCCCTGCACCACCTCGAAGAAGGTGATCAGCAGGGCGGGGATGGAGCGGATGAGCGGGTAGGCGATGGACAGGTCGCCAGCCCGGTACGCCCGGGCCAGGGCCACGTAATAGCCCCCGTTGAAAAACCCGGTGAAGAAGGCCAGTTGCCAAACCGCAGCCGGCACGGCCGACAGCTGGTCCCAGTGCCAGAAGAGCACCGGCGACATCAGCAGGGCCGCCGCCGCGTTGGCCAGCAGAAAAAGCGCCGTGGTGGGCCGCTGCCGTTTGCCCAGCATGTTCCAAAGAGCGTGCAGCAGGGCCGCGGGCACCAGCAACAGGACTGCAGTGAGGGACATAGGAGGTCAATAATAGGTATTGTCCTCCCGGGGCGGAACTGCTGGCCCCAAATCCGCCGATGCCTTAGATTCCCCCCCACGAAAGGAGCCTACCCCATGGCTGAGATGAAGCTGGAGCATTTTGCCCTCAACGTCGCCGAACCCGTGGCGATGGCCGAATGGTACTGCAAAAACCTGGACATGAGTGTCTGCCGCAAGGGCGAGGGCCCGGTACACATGACCTTTCTGGCCGATGCCTCTGGCCGGGTGGTCCTCGAGATTTACACCAACCCGCCCGAATTGGTCCCCGACTACCCGTCCATCAACCCCCTGGTGCTGCACCTGGCCTTTGCCACCGCCGATATCCGCACCACCCACCAGCGCCTGGTGGCCGCCGGCGCCGAACCCCTGGGCGCGATCGGCGCCAATCCGGCCGGCGATCAACTCGCCTTTCTGCGCGACCCCTGGGGCCTGACGCTGCAACTGGTCCAGCGGGTCAGCGCCATGCCCTGATCGAGGAGCGACGATGTCCAAACGCCTGCAGAACCAGGTCGCCCTGGTTGTGGGAGCCAGCAGCGGTATGGGGCTGGCCACGGCCCGCGCTTTTGCCGCCGAGGGCGCCCGGCTGGCCCTGGCCGCCCGCAGCACCGACAAACTCGTAGCCCTGGCCGCCGAACTGGGCCCGCCCGCCCTGGCCTGCCCGGTGGACGTGGGTGATGCCAGCGCCGTGGAACGCGCCGTGGCCGGGGTGGTCGAGCACTTCGGCCGCCTGGACATCCTGGTGTACACCGCCGGCACCAACATCCCCCAGCGCAGCCTGGAGACCCTCACGCCGCAGACCTGGGAGATGATGATCGCCGCCAACCTCAGCGGGGCCTTCTACTGCACCCGCGCTTGCCTGCCCGCCATGCGCAGCCAGCAGGCCGGACTCATCATCTACGTGTCCAGCGCCGCCGTGCAGCGGCCCGATGTCTCCGGGGTCTCGTACCAGGCCAGCAAACACGGGGTCGTGGGCCTGGCCCACGGCACCTTCCGCGAGGAGCGCGACCGGGGCGTCCGCACCTGTGTCATCTTTCCGGGCCTGACCGACACCCCGCTGGTCCTCAAACGCCCCACCCCCACGCCGGCTGAGGTGATGGCCAAGGCCCTGCGACCCGAGGACGTCGCCGAGGCCTGTCTCTTCGTGGCCGCCCTGCCGCCGCGCACCTACGTACCCGAACTGGTCCTGATGCCGGCCGGACTGGCCTAGGAGCTCCCAGTGGACAAACTCACGGTCGAAGGCGGCACGCCGCTGCGGGGTGAGGTGGAGTTGAGCGGCGCCAAAAACTCCATCACCAAGCTGATGGTCGCCTCCACCCTCACCGGCGACCCCTGCATCTTCCACCGGGTCCCGCACATCGGCGACAGCCGGGTCACCCGGGCCATCTGCGAATCCCTGGGCACCCGTTTCACCGACAGGGCGCCGCGCACCCTCGAGACCCACACACCCGCGCTGCGCTCCAGCGAGATCCCCCTCTCCCTGGCCAGCCACAACCGCCTGGCCATCATGACCGTTGCCCCCCTGCTGCACCGGCAGGGCCGGGCAGTGGTGCCGGCCATGGCCGGGGGCGACCGCATCGGGCCCCGCCCCGTGGATTTCCACCTCGCCGGGTACCAGGCCATGGGCGCCGAGGTCGAGGTGCGCGACCAGGCCTATTACTTCCAGACCGAGGGCCTGCGCGGGGCCGACATCCGCCTGCCCTACCCCAGTGTGACCACCACCGAGAATCTGCTGATGGCCGCCACCCTGGCCCGGGGCCGCACCTTTATCCGCAACGCGGCCATCGAACCCGAGGTGATGGATCTGGTGATGTTCCTGCAGAAGATGGGGGCCATCATCGACTACAACGTGGACCGCACCTTTGTGATCGAAGGAGTGGCCAGGCTGGGTGGCACCACCCACGAACTGATGCCGGACCGCCTGGTGGCCGCCTCCATGGGCGCGGCGGCCGTGGCCTCGGGCGGGGACGTCTTTGTGCGCGGGGCGCGGCAGGCCGATCTGGTGGCCTTCCTCAACACCCTGCGCCGGGTGGGGGGCCACTTCGAGGTGATGGCCGAGGGCATCCGCTTCTTCCGCCAGGGCCCCCTGCGCGCCATCACCCTGGAGACCAACGTCCACCCCTGCTTCATGACCGACTGGCAGCCGCCCTTTGCCATCCTGCTCACCCAGGCCGAGGGCATGTCGGTGATCCACGAGACCGTTTTCGAGGGCCGCTTCGGCTATGTGGACGAACTCCAGCGCATGGGCGCCGACGTGGCCCTCTACGACACCTGCCTGGGGGGCGGCCGCTGCCGCTTCGCCGCCAGCAACTACCAGCACAGCTGCGTGATCAAAGGGCCGGCCACCCTGCGCGGGGCCGACTGCGCCATCCCGGACCTGCGCGCCGGTTTCACCTACCTGATCGCCGCCCTGCTCGCCAAGGGCACCTCCACCCTCACCGGGGTCGGACACCTGGACCGCGGCTACGAGGACCTGGCCGTCTGCCTGCAGGGCCTGGGCGCACGCCTGAAAAGGAGTTGAGCCATGAGACTGGGTGGCCCCGTTTTTGCAAAGTGGAACTCCCCGGAGGAATGGGCCGCCGCCCATCGGAACCTGGGGTACGGCGCGGCCTATTGCCCGTTGCAGCCTGGGGCCCCCCGGGAACAGATCGCCGCCTTTGCCCAAGCCGCCGCTGCCGCCGGCCTGATCATCTCCGAGGTGGGCGCCTGGAGCAACCCGGTCAGCCCCCTGGACGCGGTGCGCCAGCGCTCCATCGCCCACTGCCAGGCCTGCCTGGCCCTGGCCGACGAGATCGGCGCCCAGACCTGCGTCACCATCTCCGGTGCCCGCGGCCCCCAGGACGAGGCCAGCCTCACCGCGCCGGGTTGGGACGGCCCGCATCCGAACAACTACGCCGAGGACATCTTCGACCTCATCGTCGAGACCGCCCGCCAGATCATCGACGCGGTGAAGCCGCGGCGCTCCTGCTTCGCCCTCGAAACCATGCCCTGGATGTACCCGGACTCGCCCGAGAGCTACCTCGAGCTCCTGCACGCCATCGACCGGCCCCAGGGCTTCGGGGTACACCTCGACCCAGTGAACATGGTCAGCAGTCCGCAGCGCTACTTGGCCAATACCCTGCTGATCCGCACCTGTTTCGAACTCCTGGGCCCCTACATCAAAAGCTGCCACGCCAAGGACGTGCGGCTGGGCGGCAGACTCACGGTGCATCTGGACGAGGTCTGCCCTGGGGACGGGGCGCTGGACTACCCCACCTACTTGGAGGAAGCCTCCAGGCTTAACCCCAACCTGCCCATCATGCTCGAACACCTCCACCACCCCGAAGACTACGACCGCGCCGCCGCCCACCTGCGCGGCGTGGCGAGTGAGCTTGGATTGGAATGGCAATGAAACAGATCGCCTTCACCGCCCTGGGCCAAGCCGACCTGATCGAGACCGACCAGGACCAGCGCCCCCTGGCCAGCGACGAGGTCGCCGGCCCCACCCTTTTCTCATTGATCAGCCCGGGCACCGAACTGGCCAATTACCTGGGCCAGGGTGGGCCCTTTCCCATCCGTCCGGGTTATGCCTCGGTGTTCAGGGTGGAGCAGGCCGGCACCGGGGTCGAGGATCTGCCGGTGGGCAGCGCCGCCTTTTGTATGGGACCGCACGCCGCCTGGCAGCGGGTGCAGCGGCGCAACGCCCTGCCCCTGCCCGCCGGGCTCTCGCCGGAGGTCGCCGCCTTCGCCCGGCTGAGGAGTGTGTCGATGAGCACCCTGACCACCACCCTGGCCCGCCCCCCGGCTCCGGTGGTGATCACCGGCCTGGGCCCCGTGGGCCACCTGGCCGCCCAGATCTTTGCCGCCGCCGGATACCGAGTGAGCGGCTGCGACCCGGTGGAGAGCCGGAGAAAACTGCTGAGCGCCAAAGGGGTCGAAGCCCTGGCCGCCCTGCCCCTCGACCAAGCCGGGTACCAGGACCAGATCGAGTTGGTGGTGGAGTGCAGCGGACACGAAGAGGCCGCCCTGGGCGCCTGCAAACTGGTGCGCAAACAGGGGGAGGTGGTGCTGGTGGGGGCGCCCTGGAAACAGCGCAGCGAGGCTGCCGCCTTTGCCCTCCTGCACCCGGTTTTTTTCCGCTTCGTCACCCTGCGCAGCGGCTGGGAGTGGGAACTGTCCATGCACCCCGCCGAATTCCGCCACAACAGCATCTTCGGCAATATCGCCGGCGCCCTCGACTGGCTGCGGCAGGGCCGGGTGCGGGTGGAGGGCCTGTATCAGACAGCGTCTCCGGCCCAGGCCCAGGAGGTCTTTCAAGACCTGCTCAACCGCCGCACTGACTACCTGACCGCCCTCTTTGCCTGGAATGCCTGAGCCCTTCATCACCACTGATCTGGGCGGGCCGCTGCTCTTGGTCCTCCCCGACGGCATGGCCGAAGCCGCCCGGCCCCTCGGCGACGCCATCGCCGCGGTTGGCAGGCGCCCCGAACTGCTGGAACAGCGGGATTTTGCGCCTGGCCATTTCGCCGAGTTCCAGATCATCGCCTGCGGCCACCTGGCCAACAACGCCGCCCTGCGCCGGCTCTACACCGCCCGCCGCTCTTTCGTCGACACCTTCTTCCCCGGGCCCCAGGGTTATTTCGTCAAATCCGTGGCCGACCCCTTTGGGCACCGCAAGAACTGCGTGGTCGTGGGTGCCAGTTCGGACAAGGATCTGCCCGCAGCCATCGCGGTGCTCGCCAACCTGGTGCTCCAGAGCCAGGGCCAACTCGACCGTGTACACGCCCACCGTTTCCACCACCCCATGCCACCTCCGCCGGGCGAGGACCAGTGCGAGGGCCTGGTGCGGGAGGCCCTCGCCACCTGGAGAGGCGGCTGGAACGCCTCCCCTTTCCGGGACGGCCGGTTGCGCGAATTCCTCTGGAATTTTTACCTGACCGACCATCCGGGCTGGGGCCGGCTCATCCCGCCCATCTTTGCCGGCTCCCTGCAGCCCTGGCTCGAGGAGCGGCGCACCCACCCGGAGACCTACCACTGCTTCTTCTGGCTGCATCACTACATCCAGCTCTGGGACCTGGTAGAAGACAGCCCGCTGTACAGCGCCGGGGACCGGGCTGCGGTGGCCGAGATGTTCACCCACCTGCTCAAACACCTCAACGGGCTCTTCTACATGACCGAGCGGGTCAACCCGGCCGGTGACCTGCGCCAGAACCACTCGACCTTCATCGCCCTGAGCCTGGCCGTTGGCCAGCAGTACCTTCAACATCGCCACGCCAGCGCCGAGTTGGGGCAGGCGGCCCTGACCGCCCAGCGCATCTTTGCCGGCCAGGCCTCCTCCTACAAACCCAACGACGACGCCGGGGTGGGGTACGCCTGGCTGGTGCCCCGCGAAACCCTCGACTACCACCTCCTGCACGACGACCACCGCTACCTAGACGAGGGCCATATCGACCGCCTCTGCGACCTGGTGGCCCTCAGCACCGACAACATGCGCAGCGAGGTCTCCTACGGGGATGCGGCCGGCTACGCCCCCTTTTCCCCACAGACTTGGGATGGTAGGCTCTGGCCCCTGATGGTAGCCCTCTGGCACCGGGGCGATCCCCGCCATCTCTGGCTGCTCAACTGGCTGGGCCAGGGCAAAGAGCCCTCGCTGCTGCACAGCCTAGCGGGCCTGTACGCCACCGTGCAGTTCGGGCCGGCGGGTTTTTCGCTCCCCAGCTGTACCCCGCGCGAACCAGACGACCTGCTCGGGGTTTCGGCCCTGCCCCTGCCCGAGGCCGCCCAACGCGCCGTGGCCCGGCGGGTGCCCGCGGCCCACCAGCCCGCCGCCGGCCGAGCCTATTTTGACAAACTCTCCCTGCGCAGCAGCTTCGATCCCGGAGACGAGTACCTGCTTCTGGAGGGCGTGGGCACCTTCTGCCACGGCCACGAGGACACCAACGCCATCCTGCGCCTCACCTGGAAGAACCGCGCTTGGCTCGCCGACGGCGACTATATTCGCGCCGCCCCCAAGTACCACAACTCGGTGGTGGTCTGCCGCGACGGATCCGGCGTCCACCTCTCCCCCGGCGAGGGTTTGCTGATCCCCCCCCTGGCTGCCCTGACCTGCCAGAGCGACGGCCCCCTCTTCGGCCTGGTGCAGTCCGAAGCCCGCCAATACAACGGCCTGGACTGGCGCCGTTCCCTGGGCTGGCGCAAGGGCCGGTACCTGGCGGTCATCGACCAGCTGCACTGCCGCCTGGACGGCCACTACGAAGTGCGCTGCCAGTGGCGCTTGCTGGGCGAGGTGCAGCCCGACGGGGACCTGCTGCGTCTGAGACAGCAGGGAGAGGATTTCTACCTCCACCAGGCCAGCCCCGGAGCCTGGGAACTGCTGCCAGACCCTCACGAGGGTGGCCTGTGGAAGGCCTACCCCTATGCCGACCCGGTGATCCAGGTGGCGCACCAGACCCAGGAACGCGCCCTGGTCGCCGGAGCGGACCTGGGTTTCCTCAACCTGCTCACCCCCCATGCCGGGGTGCAGGTGGAGCGTCTGGGCGAGTTGCTCTTGCGGGTGCGGGATGGCCGGACCCTGACCCTGCTGGGAGCTGGGCCCGCACACCTGGGGGCCGTGCGGATCAGCGGCGCCCTCTTTGCCCTTTCCCTGGACGGGGAGGTGCTCACCGTCCAGGGCGCGGAGCAGATCGAGGTCCGCAGCGGGGACCGGGTGTATGCCGAGTCCTTCCAAGGCGCGTACCGCACCCTCGACCCGCGGTCCCCGGTCGGCCGCCATCTGCGGCAACTGCTGACCGCCGCCGAACCCCTGGCCACCCACCGGCCCGCTCCGCCGGTGAGTTGGCCCGCCGGCGGGTTCCGCACCCGCTGGCAGCAGGCCCTCCCCGCCACCGCCGCCGCAGTTGAGGGCGACCAACTGGCCGTGGGTATGGCCGAGGGCAGGCTCGCGGGCCTGTCCCTGGCATCCGGCGCCCTGCAGTGGGAGGCCGCCGTGGGCGCTCCAGCCACCGCCCTGATCCTCGCCGATGTGGACGGGGATCACCACCCCGAGTTGATCGCCGGCACCGCCGACTCGCAACTGATCCTGCTCAGGGCCGGTCACGAGAGCTGGCGGCGCCCCCTTCGCAACATCTCCGGCCGGCCCGCCGCCGTCACCACCCTGGCCGTGGCCGATTTGGAGGGCAAGGGGGAACAGAGCGTCCTGGCCGGCACGGCGGGTTGGTACGTCAACGTCTTTACCGCCGACGGCGCCCCGCGCTGGGCCAACTGGTTCCGCTACCATCCCATCACCGCCCTGGCCGCCGCCGACGTGGACGGGGACGGCTTGGCCGAGGTGATGGCCGGCAACGTGTATTCCACCCCGCTGACCGTTCACAACCACGACGGCACCTTCCGCTGGTCCACCCTCGAACAGGTAGGCTCGGAGGGCAATGCCACCACGCCCAGGCGCGGCATCTGCCTCACCCACCTCTGCCTATGGGACGCCGACCAGGGCGGGGTGCGCAAGCTCGCCTACGGCACGGCCGACGGCTGGATCTACGTGGTCAAACCCCAGGACGGGTCAGAGCTGTGGCGTTACAATCTGGTCGGCGAGGTGCGCGGGTTGCTGCTGGGCAGCGCTGGCCTGGTGGTGGCCTCGGAGTTCGGCCAGCTCTACTGTTTTGGCGAAGGGGGCCAGCTCCGCTGGCGGCGCACCCTCTCGGGATGGCTCCGCCGCCTGGTGCCCTGCGGCGCGGATCTGGTGGTCGAGACCGAGAAGGGCCTGCTGCGCTGCGGTCCGGACGGGTTGCCCAAAGGCTTTCTCGCCCTCGAAAAACCCACCAGCGGCCTGTGGCCCTGCGCCGGCGGGCTCGTGTTGGCCCACCCCGGCGGCCCCTTGTGCTGCATCGACCTACCCACCTGAGGAGACGACCCTCATGTCGCAGAACAAACCCTTCCCCGCCCTCACCCCGGCACAGCGCCTGTACCTGGAGATACACGGGTACGTGGTCGTCGAGAAGGTGCTCAACCCCGAGCAGGTCGCCCGCCTCTGCGAGCGGCTCTACGAGATCGAGCGGGTCTACCGGCAGACCGGCGCGCTGCCCGGCCCCCACTGCCATTTTTCGGCCACAGGGGAGGATTTTTTCCGGGTCGACAATCTGCCCCACCTAGGCCCATGTTTCCTCGAATACCTCACCCATCCGCGCCTCCTGGGCATGGTCGAGGAGATCACCGGCGGCAGCGTGCGCCTGGAGCAGTCCGACGCCCACATCCGCCGCACGACCACCCCAGAAAAGCAGCGCTACGGCTTTCACCGCGGCATGGACGTGGCCACGGGGTACAGCAAAAACGGGCTTTTCCACGGTCCCTTCGTCAAGACCCTGACCAACCTAACCGACCTAGGCCCCGACGACGGGGGCACGGTGTGTATCGCCGGCACCCACAAGATCGATATCGACCCCGCTGCACTCATCGACGCGGCCATGGCCGACCCCAGCCTGATCCACCACGTCGAGGCCCCGGCAGGATCCACCCTACTTTTCTTCGAGAGCCTCATCCACGCCTCGGGTATCATCCGCTCTGGCCGGGACCGGCTCCTGATCATCGGCGGGTACACCCCCACCATGTACCAGACCTGGCAGGGGTACGAGCCCCACCCCGAGTTTGCCGAGGCCCAGGACGAAGCCACCCGCTCCCTGCTGACCGGAGACCAGAAGTACCACTGGGAGCGCAAGCTGCGCCAACTCTCCGACCCAGTGCCGGGAACCTGATCCCCGCCGCGCCGATGAAACTGCAGCTGCGCAACTACCCTCCTCGGGCCGGCATCCGGGTGCCCGCCGGCCCGATGCGCCAATTGGTCACCGAACTCTTCGTTCGGGCCGGCCACGAGCCCGGCGGCAGCGTCCTGCTCGCCGACCTCCTGGTGCAGAACGACCTGCGCTGCATTTTCAGCCACGGCACCCGCAAGCTGCCCGATTACCTGCCCCTGCTGCGCCGGGGCCGGATCAATCCCCGGCCCCAGGTGCGCGTGGTGGACGAAACCCCCACCACCGCGGTGCTGGACGGCGACGGGGGCCTGGGGTACTTCCCCTGCCACCAGGGCGCCCGCCTCGCTGCGGCCAAGGCCGCCGAAAACGGGGTGGGCGCCGTGACCACCCGCAACCACTTCCACTTCGGGGCTGCCGGCATCTATTCGCGCCTGGCTCTCGATCGCGACTGCATCGGCCTGGCCATCTCGGCCAACCGCTTCGACCTCTCCCCGGAGGCGCTGGTGCTCAGTGCTGCCTCGGTCTCCCCCCTGAGCATCGCCGTGCCCACCGGGAAGGAAGCGCCCCTGGTGCTGGACATGGGCGCCGGGCTCCTGCCCTACAGCCCCGAGCTCTTCTCCCGGTTTCCGGCCCCCTTCTTCAAGAGCCTGGGCCTGGGTGCGGTGTTCATGGCCCTGGGCGGGGTGCTGGCCGGCATCTGGAGACCCGAGTGCCAGCAGCACCCCGCCGGCTGGCTTTCCGACCAGGGGGCCTTCATCGCCGCCTTTGCGGTGGCCCACTTCATGGAGGTGGAGGAGTTCAAGCGCGAGATGGACCGCTATATCGGCCAGGCGCGGGCCATGCGCCCCCTGCCGGGCACCGAGACCGCCGAACTGCCCGGGGGTCTGGAGTGGGCCTGGGAACGCCAGAACGCGGCCCAGGGCATCCCCTATAGCGACGAGCACTGTCAGCTCATCGAGGAGGTGGCCGGCGAATTCGGGGTGCAGACCCCCTTCGCCCACTGGCAGCACACCCGTTTCGCGCTCGAACCGTAACGCGGCCCTGTCCTCCCTCTCCCCACTCGAAAGCCCCGTCAGCACACTGGAAAGGAGTTGAACATGGGTATCCTGGAAAGGTTCTCCCTCAAGGGGCGCATCGCCCTGGTATCGGGCGGGGCCGGCCCCCTCTTTGGCAGCAGTATCTCCGAAGCCCTGGCCGAGGCCGGCGCCACCCTCATCAGTGCCTCGCGTTCCCTGGAGCGCAACGAGGTGTTTGCCGAGGGGCTTCGCAGCAAAGGCTACGACGCCCACGCCCTGCAGCTGGACATCTCCAGCACCGATTCCATCGCCGGGCTACAGGCGCGGGTGGTGGAGCGCTTTGGCCGCCTGGATGTGCTGGTCAACAGCGCGCTGGTGGCGCGGGGCGGCGGTTTCGAGGAGCAGACCCCGGACTACTGGGACTTCAGCGCCCAGGGCAACATGGTGGGCCTCTTTGCCATGTGCAAGGCCTTTGTCCCGGGCATGGCCGCCCAGGGCCGGGGTTCGATCATCAACATCTCCAGCATCTACGGGGTGGTCGCCAACGACCCCTCCCTGTACGAGGGCACCGATATGCGGCAGCCCCCCGACTACACCTTCGTCAAAGCGGGCATGATCAACTTCACCCGCTACCTGGCCAACTACTACGGCAAACGCGGGGTGCGCGCCAACTGCCTGTGCCCTGGGGGGTACTACAACGACCAGCCCGAACCCTTCCTAACCAACTACACCAAACGCTGCCCCATCGGGCGTATGCTCGACAACGAGGACATCAAGGGGGCCGTGGTTTTCCTGGCCTCCGACGCCTCGGCCTATATCACCGGGGCCACCCTGATGGTGGACGGAGGCTGGACCGCGCTCTGACCCCCCCCGAGGTTGTGTTGCGCGGGTTCGGGAATTCCCCTAGACTTTGATCGCCGCTACTAACCCGGAGTAGTCCCCCATGAAGGTGCTGGTGCACGAGCGAGACCCGTCCGACGAATACCTGCTTTTTGCCCGGATAAAGGCCTAGGGACCATGTCCCAGTTCCCCGACCTGCCCCTGAGCCGCCCCTCCCTCAACCACTACGGCAGCCTGGAAGGCATGATCCGCGCCATTCGCGCCCGTCGGCCCCTGGACCTCAGCGCCGAGCGCTGGCATCAGGCCCACCCAGGGGCGAGTTTCGCCCAGTGGCAAGCATTGGCCAAGGGATGTCTTCTCGACGGCCTGCACTGCGATCCAGGCCCGCTCGACCTGCGCCCGGTCACTCTGGAGCGCAGAGAGCGGGACGGCTTCACCCTGGAGCGGGTCGAATTCAACACTGCCCCCTGGAGCCGGGTCGAGGGGTACTTTCTGCTGCCCACCGGCGTCCCGTATCCGGTGCCTGGTCTGGTGGTCTTCCACGCCTGGGGCGGGCCCATGCTCTTTGGCCGGGAGCGCATCGTCGACACGGGCCGCGATCACCCGGTGCTGGCCGAGCACCGCCGCGAGTTCTACAGCGGCACCTATCTGGCCGAGGTTTTTGCCCGCCGGGGGTACGCCGTGGTGGTCATCGACGCCCACCACTTTGGCGCCCGCGCGCCGCGCGGCCTGGGCCCAATTCCGGCCCAGTACGATCCCTTTGCCCTGTCCACTGCCGAATACAATAGCCTCGACGCCAGGGTCTGCGAGCAGCTCTATCTGGGTGTACGCCAGCTCAACTGGGCCGGCACCACCTGGGCGGGCATCAATTACTGGGACGACCGCCGCTGCGTGGATTACCTGCGCAATCGACCCGAGGTAGACCCCGAGCGCCTCGGCTGCACCGGGCTTTCGGGCGGGGGCTGGCGCACCAATATGCTCGCCGCCCTCGACGAGCGGGTAAAAGCCTCGGTGAGTGTGGGCTGGATGAGCACCGGCGATTACCAGCAGGTCTACAATATCGCCGGGGCCATCGGCACCTTCTGCCTCTTGCCCGGGGTCTGGGACCGGCTCGACGTGCCCGACCTGACCATCATGGGCGCCCCGGGCAGACACCTGGTGGTCAGCTGTACCGAGGACCCGCTCTTTCCGCCCGAAGCCCAAGCTGAGGCCGCCCGGCAGATCAGCGCCGGGTACGCCTGGGCGGGCTGCCCGGAACATTGCGGGCACGACCAGCCGCCCAAGCCCCACTGCTACGACGCCCAGATCCAGACCGAGGCCCTCGCCTGGTTCGACCGCCACCTCAAGGAAGGGTGAACATGAGCGCCTTCGCGGAGATCAAAACCGGCAATGCCGCCCACCAGGGCTGGCCCTACTCCGAGGCGGTGCGGGCCGGGGATTTTATCTTTGTGGCCGGCATCGGCGCCGAGGACGAAGCCACTGGCCAACTGGTAGGCCAG
>SXGU01458145.1_pt1 | contig 15063 bp, 21 predicted proteins | sample 3174531 | NCBI WGS metagenome assembly SXGU01 (sample SAMN11356863, study PRJNA531348) | freshwater metagenome | isolation source: freshwater sample F1-140 | place: China: Fuxian Lake, Yuxi | collected 2017-12-25
TAAAGTTTAAACCGGATCCTGATTAATTTAGTTGCACAAATTAGTCTAACAAAAAAAGCCTATACCCAAAATAAATTAGAAAAAAATGGCTGATTTTACCCTAAATAAATTAACTGGTAACACCATCGGAAATGGCATTTTAGATTCAAAACTTCACAGTTTTATGGAGCTTAGGTTTCCTCTGCTGAAGGCACAAATTTATATGAATCTTTATCCATCAAATCACTAAAACCAAGGGGATCTCAATGATAACTAAAGAAAATAACTTTAAAGTTTTTCAGCTTCTAAATTTTATTACACTTCTCATTTTACCTGCAATTGCATTCTGTAGTGTGGAATCAAGTCTTATGGCGCTTCAGACAAAACTCATTGGTACAATTTTACCATTGGCTGCGATTCTTGGACTGGTATTCGCTGGCCTTTCATTCGTAGCAGGGAGCCCCAACGCTCGGAACCATTTGATCCTCGCTATGATTGGCGCGGCCATTGGATTTGGAGCACCAAGTATTGTGAGTTGGATTCAATCACTCATTCACTAAACGGGGTGGGCCTATGAATGCACTCAAAGTGGCACCCGTGAGTAGGTGTCTTGATAAGAAAATGATGATCATGGGTTTTGAGGTGCCGGACCTATTGATCATCTTTTTAACCATGTCAGTATTGAATTTTCTTTTTGGATCAACCTCTTTGAAGTGGCTTTTGGTATGGCTGCCGAGTGCCACTCTTGCAGGGATTGTCAGGTTCTCTAAACGCGGAAAACCTGAAAACTACCTTGTGCACTGGCTACGGTTTCAAATTAAGCCAGGTATGCTCTGTGCGTTTATGGAGCCAACTAATACCAATCCTCCACCTAAATTAAATGAAAGGAAAAATGCTTGAGCGGAAATTTAGCGGATGCACTTCAAGTCTGGGGACTTGAAGAAAATATTACCATTTTTATAGACGGTTCCTTCGGAACTGGATTTAGACTCACGCCAATTGATGGCAGCTGTTGGTCCATTGAACAGGCTAATGAGTACTCACAGCGTTTGGCTCAATTTCTTAATGGGTTGCCGTCGGAAATTGATATTCAGTTTGTTCAAGATATTAAATGTGGAAATAGTGAACTCATCATCAAACATGGTGGGCCAATTAAAGAGGCGCCCACAAATGATGAAAATGTTATTCATGAACTTACAAAAGCGAGGATTGAAAAATTTCAATCCCTGGATCAGTCGGGTCTATTACCAAAACATGGCCTGCATTTATTTGTAAGAAGAAAAGGAAGCAGGGCGCTATTAGGTAGATCATCACCGTTCACTCGGGCTAAAACATTTGAATCGATGACGGAAGAGAATTTGAAGCGTGAGTTGTCATTAACTGAACGTTTGGCCACAGATGTTGAATCAGGTTTAACTGCACTTGGATTAAAACCACAAAGACTAAAAGCAGAAGAGGTACTTCGACTTTTATATGAGCAGTGGAACCCGAGTCGTAATGTATCACTTGGCCGGGTCAATCCCGATAACATTCGGTCCTCAGTTTTATTTACTGATGTAGGCGTTGATGATCGTGGCTTTTCAATGAGTGATTACCATTATAGAGTGATCTCTCTTAAAATACTGCCTGATCAAACCTTTGCTTTAATGGCTGCAAAACTGCGTGAATTGCCTTTTGACACAAGAGTCTTTGTTTCTGTTCATGTTCCCAATCAACAGAAAGAACTTGAAAGTTTACAAACGCAAAGGCGAATTGCTTTTTCAATGGTCGCCGGAAAGAAAACAGGAGTGGCCGATCTTGAAAGCGAAGCAAAGTTAAAGGACCTTGAGACTTTACTTGAGGAAATGGTGGCCCAAGGTGAAAAGGTATTCCATTTGAGTCTGCAAGTTCTGGTTCGTTCTCGCAACGAAAGGGATCTGGAAGATAAGGTTTCAGAGACTTTAGCTAAGATTCGGGAGCTTGCTGGCGCTGAAGCCATGGAAGAAACATTAGCGGCATTTGATATTTTTGCCGAAATCGCCTTACCAAACGCTCGAAGCAAAGAGCGCATTAAGAGGCTAAAGACTTCAAACCTCTGTGATTTGCTTCCAGTGTTTGGCCCCTGGGAAGGTCATTCAGATCCGAAAATCTTATTGCGTTCACGACTCGGTAGTCTCGTCAGCTTCAATCCGTTTACCAGTGAGCTAACTAACTCCAATCAGATTGTGAGTGGTGGTTCAGGAAGTGGTAAGTCTTTTATGACCAACATTTTAATGATGCAAATGCTGAAGGAAAATCCAAAGGTGTTCATAGTAGATATTGGTGGTTCTTACAAAAAGATTTGCGACAATTTCGATGGGCAATATGTACCACTGGGTGTTGAAACAAATCTTTCAATCAATCCTTTTGATTTGGCTATTGGTGAAACGAAACCATCGAGCCAAAAGATTAAGTTCATATTGAGTCTTGTGGAGATCATGACAAAAGAAAATGAACAACTGCAATTGGGCAAACTTGAAAAAGCCGAAATTGAATCTGCCATTGAGGAAGTTTATGAGAATTCAAAATCGCCAAGATTGTCTGACTTGCGTGATCTCTTGGTGAAGCATCCAGAGCCTTTTATTCAACGGATTGGTAAGATTTTAAATTCATGGTGTGGCGATTCTCCCTATGGGAAGTTCGTCGATCAAAAGACCACCTTAGAGCTAACAAGACCCGTTGTCTGCTTTGATTTAAAAGGAATGGAATCTTACCCAGATCTGCAATCAGCCTGTCTGTTTATCATTACCGATTTTGTATGGCGAGAAGTTCAGAATGAGCGAGGTCGAATGAAGTTCTTGATCCTAGATGAGTGTTGGAAGTTGATGGAAAATGATTCTGCTTCACTCTTTATTGCGGAGGTGTTTAGAACCTTTCGTAAATATATGGCAAGTGCCATTGCTATTTCACAAAATATTGATGACTTTGCTCGAAGTAAGATTGCAAACGCTATTTTGCCTAATAGCAGTATCAAGTGGGTGCTAAAACAAAAAGGGGCCGATAGAGATCGCCTCAAGGAAGTTTTAAGTCTGAACCCAAACGAAGTCCAACTTATCACTTCACTCCATCAGGAGCGCGGATCTTATTCGGAAGCTTTCTTGATGGCGGAGGATGCAAGAGTCGTCGTCGTCATTGAATCAACACCCCTTGAGTATTGGTTAGCCACAACGGATGGACGTGATCTTGGAAAAATTGAAGAATACAAAAAAGCCTATCCGGCAGAGGCTGCTATTTGCATTTTAAAACGACTGGCAAAAGATTTTCCAAAAGGTGTTGCAGCTTTTCAAGAGGCAAAAGTATGAAAATAAAAAAATATACTGCTATCCTCACTTTTTTAGTGTTTGTAGCAAGTACTCCCGCGCGGGCGGATTTCTGGGGAGGCGATATTTTTTACCTCGCGCAGATCTTAACCAACACGATAAAACAGCTCATTGAATTAAAGAACATTGTGGATAATGGTCGTGAGAATCTAGAACTCGTTCGTGATATTAATCGCGGAATTAATGATTCTTTGAGACTCGCGCAAACTATTTATCCAAATATAGACCCAGGCATTTATCAGGATTGGCGAAATGTCGATCAGGCCCTTCAAAAGCTACAAAATGTCTACGGCGAGGTTGTAAACTCTCCCGATGCTCAAATTTATCGGGATACCGATCACCAAGTGGCCGAGGCTGTAACAATGAATAATCAGATTTACAGTTACACTGAGGAGATTGATCAAATCGGTGAAGCCATAAAAGACTACAGTCATGATGTTTCGCCTGGGGGAGCGCAAAAGCTTACGGCACAGTCTATGGGGATTATGCTTCAACTGATGAATCAAAGTCTTCGAACTCAAGCCACAGGGCTAAAACTACAGGCGCAAACAATGGCAGTTGAAAACAAAAAAGAAAAAGACCAAACCAAAATGTATTTGGAAACAGCCAACACTCTTCGAGTCGCCATGAAAAACGAACCCCTTCAGTTTAAAGCCCCACGGTTTTAATAGGAGACTTTTAAATGGTAGCCGATATCAGTTGGCTTGCAGTCGAAGCCAAGAAGATCCATGAGATTTTCACTGGATATTTTTATCTTTTAGTTACGGTCCTAATGCTCCTGGGAATTACGGTGGAGTATTTTAAGTGGCCCATTGGACAAATACCCAATTTTGGAACCCTTGTCGGGAGAGCACTTATTGCGGCGCTCCTGCTTCATGCGTACCCAGACATTACAAACATAATTGCGGACGTAACAGATGCAGTTGCAGGAAGACTTGGCGACCTGAACAATTTTAAACTGATCCTTGATCGAATGGGAGACAAACTCGGAGAACTATCGTTTTCATGGGTGAGCTTTAAAGAAACAGTGATGTTACTGATATGCTTTCTCACTTTTTTTATTTTGTATTTCTCCATTCATATTGCTGACAGTTTTTACATTTATGTTTGGGTGATGCTCTATGTGTTTTCGCCGCTCTTGATAGCTCTCTTTGTGTTGCCAGTAACAGCATCGGCAACATCGGCACTATTTCGTTCGCTGATCGAGGTGGCCGCATGGAAAATTGTCTGGTCGGTCATTGCGACACTTCTATGGAGTAGTGCCTTAAGCCAAATCAACACTCAGGGGTCACAGGTGAGTTTCTTAACTGCCATAGGGTTTAATGTCATTTTGGCGGGATCATTACTTCTGACTCCCTTTGTGGTGCATGCACTGGCAGGCAGTGGCCTTGCGCAAATGGGTAAAGATTTAAGTGCACTCACTATTGGTGGAATGACCATTTCACCAGGGCGAACAGCAAATGTTGTCAAACGAATGGCCGCGCCAGCGGCAAACTATGGTTCCAATTACTTTATTAGAAACAAAGGCAGCTTATCGAGTGGCAGAAATTACTCAAGCCAGTCCAAAAGTAAAAAAGAATTTAAAGCATAGGAGAATATAGAAATGAAATACACAGAAGCATGGGCGTCCATTGCCTCTCAAAACTCAATCTTAAAATTAACGATTCTAGTATTGGGTTTTTTAACTTTGGTTCTCGGGATAACCACCCTCAAACTCACTTTTAAAGAGGCTACAATCATAGAGCGAGGATGTTATTCTAAACTATTGACTCCCACCAAAGATGAACACACGAAAGAGGAAATCGAAGTCTTTATTAGACAAGGATTATCTCAGAGATTTGATTCTAAAATTCAACCAGTGGATGGATTGATATCACCAGATGAAATGAGATTGCGGCTTTCTGAGCAGAAAGATTTTGAAGCACGCAATATCAAGCAAACAGTGATTGTCAATGAAGTCACCCATAAAACCGATGGTGCCTTTCTGGTTGATGGAGATCGCATCATTGCAGTGAATGAATTGCGCTCGGCCTTTCGATTTCAGTTAGAGGTTAAGTTGGAATCAAAGGCAAGGTCCCAATCAAATCCTTATGGGTTATTGATTGTTTCGACAAAGCATATTGAACCTTCAACGGATCAGAAGGAGAAGAAGTGAAATATTTAAGAATATTTCTTGTATATTTAGTCTCGTTCATGTTGGTTTTTGCGGCAGCTTTTAAATCAGAAGCGAAATCTTCACTGCGAATCGTGAAATGCGACGAATCCAAAATGATAGATGTTTTTATCAAGCCCAACTTTGGAACCATCATCAATTTTCCAGTAAAGCCGGATAACGTTGTTTTAGGTGGACCACGACAGTTTGCCATTGAGTACATAAAAAACGATTTGGCACTGACGGCACTTTCGTCAAATGCCAATACGAATTTATTTGTCTATCTTCTCGGTCGGCGCTGTGGTTTTCACTTAATCACTTCAGTCTCACAGTTTGATAATTTGGTGCAAGTTCGCGATCCCGAAGACACTAAAATAAAGGTGCCCTTTGAATGAGTGAAAAAGCTACTGTAACCATTGCCAAAGATGATGGATACAAGAATAGATGGGGTTTATCCAACCTCATCTATCGCCAAGAAGGCCCAAAGAGAAGCCTCAATGGTAAAGTCACCGCAGGATTGTTTGGATCATTGATGCTTATGGGTGTTGGCTATACAATTGTTTCTGAATTTTTCAATCCTACGCCAACCACTCAAGGTGAACCCATTGGGTACAATGAAACTTTTAGCACTTCGCCGTCAATTGAAATTCCACAAGGAGAATCTGAATGGCAAAAACCAAAGCCAGAATCTAGAAAGGTTCCTCTTGTTCGAACCTATACGGGATTACAAGTAATTGAACGGCCACTCCTTGGAAAGATACCGCCAGGTACGATGGTTAAGGCTCGCTTTATTACAGGTGCATCTAATGGTCCACTTAAAGCCACGTTGGTTGAGTCTTTAATGGTAAATGGAGATGCGATTGTGCCAGAGGGAACAGTCTTAGTTGGCAGTGGTAGTTCAGGTGAAGATCGACTGACCGTTCAATTTGCTAAGTTGGTTTTCACGAATGGTAAATCCCAAAATATTCAAGCCCAGGCATGTGACCTAGAAGATCAAACTGTTGGAGTTCGCGGTAAGAAAATTAGCAAGTACGCATATATGCTCGCTCTTGGTGCAGGCCTTAACTTTGTGGGTGGTCTTACGGAAGGGCTTCAAGAATCTCAAGTACAAAATGGAGTGGCAGTAAAAAAGAACGATTTAAAAAATGCTGCACTCAATGGAGCCTCAGAAGCTGCGCTCGATCAATCACAACAAGTATTAACTGATGTGAGAAACAAAAAATCAGTTATTCAGGTTGAAAGCGGCAAAGAGTTCTATGTCCTTTTCGAAGGAGACTAGTTTGAAGAGCGATAATAATCAAAAGACCAACGTTGATCTTTGGAAGCTTTTCCAAAGGGTTGGTTTTGGTATTTCTCAGCCACTTATTGAAGTCATTTATGGAATCAGAAAAGAAACCATTCCCCTGGGTCCGTTGATCGCCTGGGGTTTATTTTTTGACTATTTAGTTTTGAGCAAGATGGATCAAAGACTTTTTCATTGGATCAAGATCGGATGGCTCTATCCAAAAAACCCTATCCTATTTTCGATTTACATTATCACAGGAGTATTCTTTGGATTTTGGCTTTGGGGAGCAATTCAGACCCAACGAAAATCAAAAATGATCTCAAGGCTCACTGATGTTTTTCAGGAATGTGGTTTAAAGAGTCCAATGGGAAGGCTTCCTAATTTTATATTTGATAAACCAGTGGATGAATTGGTTCGGCGCATGCGTTTAACCAATGCCTTTATGTCGAAGGTGAAATTTGATGAAGCTAAAGATAAACTTGAAAGTTCTCTTCAAGTATTTATTGATGAGATTTCTGAAAATAAATCCAATGGCACCATAGATATTCTATACTCCCATTATGAAATCGCCAAGATGGTAGAGCTTAAAGAGTTCAAGGCTCTAGAGTCGGCGCAATTTTTCATTGGACAAACGCGAGCAAGGCCCATCCTGAGTAGTCTTACTGAAACACCTCACCTATTGGTTGGAGGTCAAACTGGCGGTGGTAAATCAACATTCCTTCGTCAGTTAATAACGACTTTGTATTGCAACAATAAAGATTATTACTTTTCATTGATTGATATGAAAGGCGGTTTAGAGTTTCAACTCTTTGAGCACAGAGATCGTTTTAAAGTGTATTCAAAAGCCACTGATGCAGCTAATTTGTTTAATCGGCTTGATGAACTACTATCAGAGAGGTTCGAATTATTAAAACTCAATCAGTGCAAAGATATCGAGGAGTTTCAAAGAAAGCCAACAGCACAGTTAAAGTTTCCCAATAATGTGATTCCAGATAAGGTCAAAGTAAATCGACATATTGTTGTGATTGATGAGGCTGCCGAGTTATTTTTGGCCAATGGCAAATCTCATATGAGTCAAGTCCAAGAGCTGAACCGAAAAGCCATTCGTATTGCTGCTCAAGGAAGAGCTGTTGGTATTCATTTGGTTGTTGCCACCCAAAAGCCAGATACGAAGGCGATCAGCTCGCAAATAAAGGCCAATCTTACGGGTATTATTTCATTTCCAATGGCCACTCTGGGTGCGAGTTTTTCCATTCTTGGAAACGGCAGAGCCAAAGAACTACCTGCATCTCCAGGACGTGCCATTTGGAAATCAGGACTTGATCAGTTCGAGGTCCAAACTCCGTTTATTAGTCCCGAACAAGCAAAAGCTGAATTGGATAAGATGGCACCACAAAAGGATTTAGGTAATGAAGAAGATTAAAATCGCCGTTACCGATCAGGATCAAAAATGCTTGATGATGCTGTGGCGGTGGAAACTTTTGTCAACGAAGGCTTTGAATGTGTCGATATACCCTGAACGCACGGCTTATCGATGTTATCGGCGATTGTTGATTCTTGAAGAAAATGATTTTATTGTTTCAACTTCTTCATGGGATCAAAAGACCGTTGTATGGCATTTGGGTAAACGTGGTTTAGAGGTGCTTGCTCATAAACTTTCAGATTTTACTCAAGGTGGATTTCGCTCTGAGAATAAAGACCATGATTTTTGGGTTACTGCCATTCATCTTGGTGAGTGGCTCAGCGGCACACCCGCAAATTGTGCAAACTTCACAGAGCAAGAACTACGAAGAAAAAATATTGAAAGTTATCCTGATTGGGTTCCTCAAACCAAACAGCATCGACCCGATGGCTATTGGAAAATAGGATTGGATAAACCTTTAAGTGAAAGTTTGATAGCTCTTGAAGTGGAGTTGTCCAAGAAAACTCCAATGGCTTACAGTGAAGTAGGTGATTTTTATTCAAACATGATAAACCCCTACCAAGTGATTTGGGTTGTTCGAACTCATGGAGATATTTCATATATCCATCGACATCTCAAAAGTGGTTCTTCCACTCAAGCTAGTGAACAGAGTTATTTGCTGCTTGACCAATTTATAGAGTCTCATTGGCATAGCCGAATTATTTTTGGCAAAAACCAAGGAAAATCATTGATTGAGTTACTCGGAACTTCGAAGGAACTCGGCGAGAACCATAGTTCCGCCGAGGTTCTCTTAGATGTTCGTAAAAAACCAATAGATTCAATAAGTCCAAGGCGAATGATTAAAATCGATTTGGGCCTCAGTAGACAGTATTAGGTAAATTTGAGTGAGGTATACTGTGAAGTCAGTAATGATAGCAATCCTAACGGTTGTGAGTATGAGTTCGTGTACTTCGATGAAGAAGAAAAACAATATTGATACTAATCAATCCAATACCAGTAATGATAAATCACCAGCATTAACATCACCAAAAGTTCGTAAGGTATGGGTTCCTGAAAAAATAGAAGGAGACAAATATATTGAAGGCCATTGGATGTGGGTCTTAGAAAGGACGACAACATGGAGTCAGTAAAAATTGAAAATAAATCAGAAATTAAAAATGAGATTCAAAAAATCGACAGAGTTGTTTTAGATTCAGCATCAATAAAAATTGTCGATGAAATGATGAAGCAGATTGAAAGTCGCTGGAGTGATTTAGTTTCTGTATCACAGAAAGATATTGTGAATTTTCTGTTGCAGAAAAGGTCGATAAAGTTGTCCGAGCAAGAGATCGATCTGATTCGATTTGAAAAGTTCGATATCGTAAGAGTCTTAAAACGAGCAACTACTGAGGCAATAAAGGCAAAACAAAGCGGTAAGGAAATTGAGATCGAAGAAATTCTAAAAATAATTCAGACACCAAGCATCAACTCAGAAGTGGCTCCAGTAAAGGCTCGTAAGCGAAAGACAAAACTGAACCCGAATCCCGATATGGGATTTGAATTTCAACGATCCGATTCTAGTGAGGTTTCTTTAAAAGGTCAAAATAGGACCAATTTAGAAAATACCAAATTACCTGTAAAAACTGAAGAAAAAGCGAAGATTCCAGAGCTAAAAAAACCTTGATTTGAGAGGGAAAAATGGAGAAATTAACTGTGTTAGCTACCGATAAAAAGGTGGCTCCGCTCTTTGAAAATCGAATAGTCTGTGAGTGGTTATCATCTGCTCAAGCTGCGTTTTATTTGGGAATCTCTGAAAATGCTCTTCGAATCATGGTATATCGGAGGCAAGTGAAGTTTTCAAAGTTAGGGCGCAGATTGAGATTTCAGGTAAACGATCTTCAGTCACTCTTTTTAAAAGAAGGAGTAACTAAATGATTAAGACATATATGAAAGAAAATAAAAAACTTTATGAAGTTTTTGTATCTGATAGGGATCAAAATAAGAAAATTATCAGTAGAAGAAAACGTGGAATTACAAGTGAGCGAGAAGCTAAAGAACTTGAGTTTCAGTATAAAACGGAGTTGCGGCGAATTGCTGATCAAGAGCCCCACTGGACATGGGAGAAATGGCATAATGAGTTCTTAAGAAGAATTCGGTTGTCCTATAAAAATTCAACTGTATCCAATTACGATGGATATTTAAAGAAATGGATTCCAGAGTCGTGGTTTTCAAAATGCATTGATCAGATTACAACCGATGAAGTTTATGAAGTGATTCAAGCGTCGAGTGTTAAATTGGGAAGCATTTCTCAGAAAAACATTTTGAAGATGTTGAGAAAAATGTTTCAGACCGCCGTTGATGAGGGATTGTTAAATCGTAATCCTACCAAAGGTGTGAATGTTAAAACTCCTCAAACAATGCAGAAAGTTTTGACTGCGAGAGAAGTTGAAATATTGCTTCGATCAGCAAAGAGTACGAATCATCGATTTTATTATGTTTGGGTCTTTGCGCTTCAAACAGGAATGAGGTCTGGTGAAATGTATGCTCTTAAATGGTCAGATATTGATTTTGATGCTGGGATTATTTCGGTTAATAAGCAATGGACTAGTAAAGATGGACTCCATGAACTTAAAACTGGTGACTGGCGAGTGGTTCCGATCAGTAAAGATTTAAAGTCTTTGTTGATGGAACTCAAAACGAATCAAACTAGCGATTCTCTTCAATCGTCTTTGCCGATGAATGGAAAGAATTCTGGTGAATTCGTTTTGCCAAGATTGATGGAGTGGACACATGGTGATCAGGCGAAAGTTCTTAGGGAGTTTTGTACGTCCATTGGAATTTCATCGATTAAGTTTCATGATCTTCGAGCAACCTTTATTACAAACATGTTATCTCAGGGTGTGCCGTTGGTAAAAGTTATGGCCATTGTTGGTCATAAGAAAATGGAAACAACGGATATTTACTTGAGATTAGCCGGTGTGGATATTAAAGGTGCGACCGAAGCACTAGGTTATGCTGTTCCTCAGGAAGTCGATCAATCAAATGTAATTTCGATTAACTTCACGGGTCGTAAATAGGATTCGGCCCTACATAAACTTTTGAAGTCAGTTTTCTAGTGATGATACCAGGGTAAATAAATCTTAGGGTTTTATTTTTAATTCTTGCACTCGTCCCAGATTAGGGACACCATTTATAAATGGCAAAGCTTAAAAAAGTGCATACCAAAAAATCAGTTCTAAAAAAATCATCTGAAATTGCAAGGGCCATTGGTATTGAGAATGAATCTGACATTGCATTAATGCATTATAAGTCAGCTTTATCTTCAATCGCGGCTATTGGAATTGAAAGGTCCGGATTAACTGTGAACGAAATAGTAAAGAGATCTGGTGTTGCACGATCAAAGGTTTCAGCGATTAAAAATGGTGCTCTATCTGGCATGAGTTGTGATTTGTTCCTTAGGGTTATTGCTGCTGCTGGGGTTAGATTGGTTTTGAAGCTTGAGAAGGGTCCCTAAATCTGATTTTCCTAAGGTAACAATCCAATTTGATGCTTCTAATGGCTTAAATAGTGATTTGGTTCTTATTTTTGAGTTAAAAACGAATATATGCGACTTGGTTGGATTTATGTTATGTCTAGTTGACAAATGTAATATATATGATACAAATAAAAGGAGAGCTGTGCATGACTTCTAAGGATACGTTTACCGCGGAGGTTCCTAAGGGCATCATTGAAGATGAAGCTTACATTAGTTGGGAAGAGGATCTTGATGGTTCTGTTCAGATCAAAGTGCAAGCGGCTCGCGATAAAATTGAAAGTGATGGAGTCATTACGAGTGCTAAGAGTTTAGGAGATGGTCTTTACGAGAAAAAGTGGAATAGCGGACTTCGGCTTTATTTCGCAGTCGTTGAGAAAGATGGAAGAAAGACTTTGTTATTACTTGGAAGTGGTAAAGGTCGTGACCAACAAAAAGCCATTGAACTATCAAAGAAGAATTTAAACAATTACAAAGTCGTTAAAGACAGTATTGTTAAAAGAGACTGAGGTATAAAATGAATCCAACAGCAATGAAATTGAAAAATGAAAAATCAAGTGCTGAGAATCGACGAGCTGGCCTCAAAGAAAAATTGGGCCAACCAGAGTTTGTGATGGAGCAGATGTCTCAGTATATGAAAGATGGCGATGTGGCTTCGATCACTGATTTGATCGCATCGTACATTTCAAATTCTCCAAAGTATAAAAACCAAGAGCAGTTTGCTGAAGCCATAGGTACAACTCGCCAAACTCTTCATCGCTTGCTTTCACATAGCGATGCGGTTTCATTGAAAGTATTTTTCAATGCCATCGAGCAAATTCATAGTGACAAAGAGTCTAAAGCGTAAAGTTAATTAATTTACTTCGGTTGATAAGAGTAAAGAAGAGGACTGATGTGAGCAAAATGTTAGAGACTTATATCTTCAAGGGATTTGGATTTGACGTTCTTCTTAAAAATGTTCCTCTTAGATCGGTACATGGTGAAGAATATCCAGACATCAACATGAATAAAGTTAAGCTGAGTACGGCCAAAGCTCTACTCAATAGCAAGCAAAGAATAAATGGTTATCAGTTAAAGTTTTTACGAACATTTTTAAAAATGTCATTCGATGATGTTTCTAGTAAGATTCATGTTCCAGCATCTACCTTGAGATCTTGGGAGAATAAAGGGACTGAATTTACAGGGCTTACCAACGAACAAGAAAAAGCATTTCGAATTTTGGTGATCAACACAATTCTTGAAAATGAAAAGAGCCAATATGGGTTAAACTTAACTCTAACCAAAGAATTCACCTCTCCAAAAAAACAAACGGCTTTGGATTTGGAAGCTAATTTGGATTATTCTTTTGTTTCGAATGGATGATTGCAAATCATTAGTTGAGCGAAAAGAATTTAGAGTTGCCGAGAGTGATGAATTGAAACCTTAAGATGTGTTTACCCTGGGCATCAGAACGAGATTTCTGGGTATTTCGAAAGTTGATGACAGATGATAACAAACGGACTACAATCTTTAATGAAAACAGAGACTTATGTTTCAAGCGGCAGTCACCCCAATTTCAACTCTATTCGAACCAAAAACACTTTTACCTGTCAACCCCTTTAATATGGACAATTATACCGCGACGACTTGAGGTGTAATTTCCATTAACTTTACGGGCCGTAAATAGGATTCGGCCATACATAAACTTTTGAAGTTAGTTTTCTAGTGATGATACCAGGGTAAATAAATCTTAGGGTTTCTTTCGTACTTCAAATTTAAAGCCACAGCATTGGCCCGAAACCTGTCACAAAAACGTGCTATTATTGTGACAGGTTTTTATTTAAATTATTTTTCAATAATCTTATATTGTTTGATTAAATTGAATGGATGAATTTCGAGGGTTCCTTGGATTGTTAGACTTTTCTTGGTTTAAATTGGTCGATATATCTATACCCTAGGTATATTTATATCGATTAGTTCAAACTAATAAGTCCTTTTGAACCTAATTGGTTTTTTCATTAATGAAAGTTCCAAGCTAGAAATTGTGAATTTCGTTTCAAATTGAGAATAGAACACCTTTATTTCCGCATTTTTTATCGAATGAATTCATATAGATATAAATTTCTTGTCAAATATCCAAGATTATAGTATAGATTGCCTAGAAAAACCTAACTATTTCTCTGAAAAGTGCGATAAAATAGGAGAAAATGGTTTAAGGAGGCGATATGGAAAGATCTTCGGTTATAAATGTGCCAGAAAAGAAAAGTAAAAGTTCGTTGCCAATAGCAATACCAATCCCTCAGTTTGATTTTGAACAAGATCGATGGGCAACTTCACGAACACAAAATGTTGAGGATATCGCTGCTCATTGGAAAGCAGCGCCCTATAAGGTTCGAGTGTTAGCTGATAAAAAATTTGCTGGTAACTCTATGGTTTTGTTGCGTAAGGATTCTTTTGAAAAACTCGTTAATCTTTTAAAAGATCTTCAGCAAGGCGAAGCCATTGTTAAAGCTAATCTTGAGGCGGTTTTTACTTCAATTAAATTAATCGAAACACTTGCGCAGGAGTCTGATAAGAATAAGCCAGCATTAGAGTTAGCTGTGAAGCAGTTAACACACATATCGGGTGCACTTTCTTCTGTAATTGAATTTGGAGCCCCGGTTAAGAAGGTTGCTCCTTCTGAACTTACCGCGGAGGAAGTCGAAGATCTAAAGAACAATGATGAGGATCTTCGTTAATGGCGCAAGAATCAGAAGAGTTTCAAGATCTCATAAAAAAGCTTACTGAAAATGCGCATGGGGTTGCGCACTTTGGCGATGTAAAAAAATTCCTAAGCGAGAATTTGAAGAGCACAAGTAAGAGAATGACTTTTTTAGATCCATTTCTATCAGCATCCCCAATTTCATGGGAAAAAGTAAAAGACCAAGTTTGGACTGAACAGAAAGAGCAAGACGACAATAAATTTCATTTCATTCAAGGTGATATTATTGAAACCAACACCGTCTGCGGTATTGGTAAAGTTCGTTCTACCAATGACCATTCTCTTTGGCTTGTGTTATCACCCGATTGTGACTGCATACGAGCTTCATATATGCGAGTGGCACCAATTTTTAGTGTTAACAAGGGCGATTCTGAAAATTATGAAGCGTTCAAAAGATATTTGTCAGCGGCAGCTACTTTTAAGAGTCCAAAATTTTTTCCATTAGGAATCGATCCATTCGAAGATGGTAGTGAAGGTCTGTTTGCAGATCTTACTGTTACTTTCTAAATTATTTTAAGTATAAATTTTTACTTTATTTCGAGTAGAGCTAATTTATGCAACCTTCATTTTAAATCCAATTTTAGTATTTTTACGATTTTCAGTGATTAGGTTTTTAAGGCATAGTTGACTCCAAA
>SXGU01164144.1_pt1 | contig 15062 bp, 18 predicted proteins | sample 3174531 | NCBI WGS metagenome assembly SXGU01 (sample SAMN11356863, study PRJNA531348) | freshwater metagenome | isolation source: freshwater sample F1-140 | place: China: Fuxian Lake, Yuxi | collected 2017-12-25
CAGAAATACTCCTTCTTCTTCCGCAAAGATCTCCGACATGAGCATTGCTTCCGCATCGGCGGAGGCATCGGCGATCAGCACGATTTTCTTTCTGAAGACAACCACCGGATGCAGGGAAGAAACCTGCTCGGTTTTTCCGCTGAGATCCGTACTCTTCACGGTCAGACGAAATGTGAATGTACCGGTTTTCTCCGGGGTGAAAATCGCTTCCACATTTCTTCCGATCACCTGTTTCGTCTCTTCGATCGTCCAGACGTACTGTGTTCTTTCGCCGGCAGAATGACTTGCCGAGGCATCCAGAATGATGGTGCGTCCGACAGCGATGTCATCGGGAGCACTGATGACGGCAGTTGTTTTTCCGGAGATAATCCCCTCTCCGGTCTCCGATGCAGAAGCAGCCAAAGAGACGCAGGGAAATGAGACTGCAACCATCAATGCACCGAGGACCAGTGACACCCGTTTCAGCATATGCAAAGTATACACCTTTGCGACTTGTAGCACTTGCCCTGAAAGATAGGTATTCTTCGTATATGCCATCCGTTGTTTTTCTTGATCTGGAAGAGCAGGATCGGGACTTGGTTCGAACGGAGATCCCCGATGCCGTGTTTCTCGCTTGTAAAAAAGCCGATGATATTGTCGCGCAGTGCGCTGATGCGGAAGCGATTTCCGCATTCATCACCACTCCGTTTCCTCGAGACGTTCTCATGAAACTTCCGAAACTGCGTTTGCTCTCGACCAGATCGGTCGGTTACGACCACATCGACGTAGAGGCGTGCAAGCAACGTGGCATTGTTCTCTGCAATGTCCCCGATTACGGGTCACACGTCATTGCCGAGCATGTCTTTGCGTTGCTGCTGTCCACGCTTCGCCACATTCGTGAGGGAGAAGATCGTGTCGAGAGCGGCACGTTCGATTACCACGGACTCAGGGGTATTTCCATGAAAGGGAAGACGATCGGAATTCTTGGAACGGGAAAAATTGGACGAAGGGTCGCAAGAATCGCTCACGGATTCGACATGACGATCCTTGCAACGGACCAATGCAGAACGCTGGAACTCGAGTCTCTGTACGGCGTTCGGTACGTCACCCTCCCAGAGCTTCTTTCTTCAAGTGACATTCTCACTCTCCACATTCCGGCCCTTCCGGGCACGGAGCATCTTCTCGACTCGAAGGCATTCGCCTCGATGAAGGACGGCTCTGTGCTTGTGAATACCGCACGTGGATCTCTCATCGACTCCAAGGCGTTGCTTGCCGCACTCGACAGCGGCAAGGTTTCCCATGCGCTTCTCGACGTGCTTGAGCATGAGCAGAATTTTGAGGAAAACAAGAAGCTCATTCGTCATCCTCGCGTCGTAGCGACTCCGCACATCGCTTTCTACGCGGATGACAGCATGAAGAACATGTGTACCGATTCGATCCAGAGCATTCTTCAGTGGAAATCCGGAAGGACGCCGGACCACGTCGTGCATCCGCTGAACGTCGTGTGCGATCTTCCTCCGGTCAAGCGGTAGTCCCTCCCTACACCTGAGACATCGCTTCCTGAATGAGGTGCGCGATGTGGTTCGGACGAGGAACCAGGCGAATCGTCGCTTTGTTGTTTTCGAACATCAGCGTGCCATAATGGAAGAGGTTTTGCAGGATGCCGCGCTTCTCGGAGTCCACGGTCTTCATTTTCTCGAATGATACTTCGAGGAAGTCTTCATGGAAGATCAGTCTGCACTTCGTGCGGATCAGTCGTTTGTTCGTGATGATGATCCCGTCGAGCGCTTCCCCAAGCAGCGTCATGAAGAACCAGTGATGCGTGAACAGGAGCAGCGCCATGCCCGTAATGAACGACGCGTGCGATACCCACATTTCATGTATCGCACTCAGTCCTGCCAAAAAAAGAAGAAAAACTGCAATGGAAAAAAGGCAGATCGCCATCACCACCGGCAGCACGTACTTGATCCAGTGTTCACCGCTTACTTTGATCAGCCGTTCATTCTGATTGAGCGCAGTCATGCTAGAGGAGGTGCGGTTGGAAGATGAAGACGAAGAGCGACACGAGCGTGATCGCAATGGTCAGAACGATGTAGGTGGGCAGTAGGAACTTCCCGGGACTTCCCCATGCTTCGGCATTGCCGAGATTTCCGACGAGACTTCTGTACTTGCTCCGCTGTGATCGGAAGAAGTGAACGATGACCATCATCATCAGAAGCGACAGAATTTCCAGAATGATGACTGCTGCAAGCACCGTGGTCATGCCCGATGATGCAATCGTTTCCATGCAGGGACAGTATACGCGTTTTAACGAAACACAGCGGAAGAATTTTCTGGTATCATTGCGCTTACGTTGGGGAGTCCCTCCTACGCTCCTGAGGGAGCTTCGGCGGGCAGGCGCCAAGCCCTCCAATCTGCAGTACTTCTTCAGATCTTTCTCTGCGCATTCATTGGGGAGTCGCCAAGTGGTAAGGCAGGGGCCTTTGAAGCCCCCATTCCATGGTTCGAATCCATGCTCCCCAGCCATGCAGTACTCGCAACGCTTCCGTGCATGGCAGCGCCAGGCTGCCTTATTCTTTTTGCCGTATTCTGCTACCATACTGTCCCTACTTCTTCCCACCCCACCTATGGTTCCCTACATGATGAGCAGCAACGGTTTCGGTTCGGGATTCGCTCTCTTCTTCGTATTTCATATCCTTTCGGTTTTAATATTCTCTTTTGGGATTCTTTTTCTCGTCTTCTGGGCATTCAAGTCGCTCTCGGGACAGGATTTGTGGAAGTGGGGTTGGATCTTCGTGGTCAGCGCCATCATTCTCTGTCTTCTCTCCGTCATTATTTCTCCGGTTCGATCGATCGGGTTCCGTTCCGGTTTCGATGGCATGAAAATGAAGTGGAGCGGCGGATGTTCTGCCGATGCTTCTACGATCATGCCGATGATGAATGCTGGTCGAGGGACGATCGGTGCAGCTGACGAGGAGGAGTTGAAGAAAGATTTGGAAGCCGGCAAGTCTCTTTACGAGAAAGTTCTTTCAAAGAGAATGAAGTGCGCGGGGTTGACGGACGAAGATTTCGAATTGATCGGCGAGTATCGAATGAGTGAGGTTGCGGGAGCGGACCATCTGCAAATGAACATGATGATGGAACAGAGGATGGGAGAACAATTCGAGGAACAAATGCACGCCATGATGGGAAGGAGTTCCGTGAATTGCTTGCAGGCAACCGCCAAGTAAATTTCGCTCATGCCTTCCTCCATTCATTTCATCTACGCTTCCACAAGCGGAAATACCGAGTTTGTGGTCGACGAAGTCGTGAAACAACTTTCCTCGAAACTCCCCGATGTTTCCGTGGAGTGTCAGCGTGCGGAGGCGGCGGCTCCTGAAGATCTCCTTCGCGGCGACGTTCTGATTCTCGGCTCAGGCACATGGAACACGGGAGGAACCGAGGGGCAGCTCAATATGCACATGGATGCGTTTCTCAAGGAGCGTGCGAAGGACATCGATCTCCGTGGAAAGAAGATCAGTTTCATCAGCCTTGGAGACGAACGGTACTATTTTCGAACGCGTTGCACCGAACATTTTCTTCGTTTTCAACGTGAGCACGGCGGAGTGCTCCTACTCCCTCCGCTGATTATCGTGAACGAGCCGTTCGCTCAGGTCGAGAGAATCCGCATTTGGGCTGATAAACTGATGTCTGCGATCCAGTCGAATGATCATTCTGCCGTTTCTTCGTAGTCTTTCTTTATTTCCTTCCACACCCCTATGAAAAAATCTTGTTGCTCCACACTTTTGCTGATTCTGATTGCCGCCGCTTCGGGCTATGCAGGAGGATATCTGGGTGCAAAGAATGTCGTTCCCGAAAGCGACGATCTCATTCGGGATTTCTATGCGACCGAGAATGCGGTGCATGTCAGTCCGCACAGTCTCAGAAAGAAAATTCAGAAAGGAACGACCGACTTCATCCTTGTGGACCTTCGCAGCGCGGAGGAATACGCCAAGGAGCACATCGTCGGGGCCATCAATATTCCCGCGTACAAGGACAAGGACACGTCCGATTACGGTGCGGTCGATCGCATCGTCGGTGCGTTTCGGAGTTTGCAGACTGACAAGCACATCATCGTCTACTGCTATTCGATTCCTTGCATGACCGGACGGAAAGTCGGACAAATGCTCGCAGAACGAGGCATCTACGTGCAGCATCTGGGGATCGGATGGAACGAGTGGCGCCATTTCTGGACACTCTGGAACCACGAGCACGAGTGGAAGGCGACCGATGTGACGGACTACATCGCCGTCGGCACGGAGCTGGGATCGTTTCAGGGAACCCCATCCATCGAACCTTGTACGGAGGGTCAGTTCGGCTGCTAAGATCGTTCCGTATTTCCTTATTATTCCCCACTTATCGTTATGAAAAAATTTCTCTCAGTTTGTTCACTTGTTTCCGTTCTTCTTCTATCCGCTTGTGCTTCGCAGCCTTCGGATGAATCTGTTCCTTTGGACAGTGCCATGCCGGCGATCGATTCCGACGTCGATGAGATGATGGTTGAAGATGATGAGGAAGGCATGATGGATTCTTCCGATGCGATGATGCCATCCAGTCCGGCCATGATGCAGAATGATGACGCTGCAATGATGAAATCAGACACGAAGGTTGTGAACGTTACCGCCACGAACTTCGCCTTCACTCCGAATATGATTCGCGTAAAGAAAGGAGAGAAGGTTCAGTTGAATTTCGCAAGTGCCGAAGGATCGCACGGCGTTGCGATCAAGGATCTTGGCATCAATGTCTCGTTTGCAGCCGGACAGACGAAGTCGATCGATCTTCCCACCGATCAGGCCGGAACATTCGCTTTCAAATGCTCCGTTCCGTGCGGATCCGGTCACAAGGACATGATCGGAACGATCGTCGTTGAGTAGTTTCATTCAATTTTTCGCTTCGGTGATCTCCTTCATTGCAGCGGTAACGTACTGAAAGCAGGGCTGAAGCTTCTTCAGCTCTTCTTTCGTCATGGACGAGAGTACCCATGTTGCGAGATCCATTCCTTCCGGTTGCGCCCCCAGACCTATCCTGAGCCTTGGGAAGTTTTCACCAAACGTATCGACAATCGATTTGAGTCCGTTGTGTGTCCCGGGTCCCCCCGTCATCCTCAGCCGATGTGTGCCGAGCGGCAGATCGATGTCGTCGCAGCAGACGAGGATCTGCGTCGCAGGATTCAGTTTATAAAAATCCGTCAGCTTTCGGATCGCTTCTCCCGATCGGTTCATGTACGTCAGAGGCTTCACGAGTAGGCACGGGATTTCTTCGCATGCTGCCTCCGAGAGCAAGCTGAGAAATTTCGGCTTCTCACTCCACTCCCCTGCTTTCAGCAGCGATGCTGCGGCATCGATCGCCATCCAGCCGACGTTATGTCTCGTCTTCGCATACTGCGTTCCGGGATTTCCAAGGCCGATGAGAAGAAATTGCGGTTTCATTGTTTTTTGTTCTTCGCCTTCACTTGCGACTGCGCATGCTGCTTCTGCAATGTTCCGGCGACGAATTCGGCGAGAATCTCCTGCACGGCCGTCGCGTCCTTCAGGTTTTTCGTATGCATGTATGCTTCCATGTTTTCGAGAATGACGCATTCAACCGCTTTCGGATTTCTCACGTAGTCCATGCCAATCGTCGTACCCGTCGAAATCTTTTCGATATCCATGTGACCGTACCCGAACATCGTGCCGATGATGCCGTTGATTTCATAGCTGACACCCTGCAGGTCGCTGAAGAGCACACGTGTCGATGTCCGATGGAACCAGCCGTGCCACTCCAGATCGATGATGCCGCGATTCGTAATGATCCACGCGTCCAAATAGTAATCCATGAAATTCCGGATCCACCAGATGAGAACAAACGTGTCGGCCAGTGCAACGCCGTAGAAGATCGGACGGCTGGGAGAGAGGGCAACGATGCTCCAGATGGCGAGGAAAATAAGGGATGGCCAAAACAGCGTGCGCAGTCCCATCAGCCAGTGCTTGTGCACGACCATCGAGATTTCCTCCTCATCGTCGAGATGCCGTGAAAAGAAGAAGGATTCGAGCACGGAGGAGAGTGTACAACAACTTCGATATGCCATACACTGCTCTTCCGTATGGCTGCATCCGTAAAGCGATCTCTGTGGTTTCATCTCTTCGACGTCACGCTGAATATCGTGATCATCGTTGCGATTGTCGCCATCATTCGCACGTTTGTCGTTTCTCCGTTTCAGATTGAAGGCAACTCGATGATCGAGACCCTCGAACACAAGGAATACATCGTGATCAACAAGTTCCGTTATCTGTTCACCGCACCTGAGCGTGGGGACATCGTAGTGTTTCGACCGCCGACGGATCCGGGAAAGTATTACGTGAAGCGCGTGATCGGTCTTCCGGGTGACACGATTGTCATTCGTGACGGTTATACATTCGTCCGTGATGAGAACAAGGGCGATATCAAACTGGATGAATCGTATCTTGGCGCATTGAGTTCAGGGAAAACCTATCGGTACCCCGTGAACAGCGGAGATACGAGCGAGGAGGTGTTTTCGGTGCCTGAAGGGGAATACTTCCTTCTTGGTGATAATCGGCAGGGCAGTCTGGATTCCAGAAGTTTTGGGCATCTTGGAACCGATGAGCGGACGTTTGTTCCCGAGCGGAATATCAAGGGAAGCGTTTGGTTCGTCGCATTGCCGATTACGAAAATTCACGCCTTTGAGGCTCCGAACTACAATCTGTAGACAACGACTTCAAGGCGAATCACCTTGCCTCCTAGCACCGTTTCCAGTACTATTGTTTCAGCCGACCGCTTTTTTGGCGTAAGCCGGCACTTGTATGAAAGCCTTTCTCACCTACCTCCGCGGAAGTCTCGAGGAACTTCACCTCGTTCGATGGCCGACGCAACAGCAGGCTACGAAACTCACGATCATCGTGATCGGTTTCATCGCAGTGACTGCCGCATTCTTCGGGATCATCGATGCTTTCCTCGTGGAAATCATTCGCATTACGCTCAGGCCCTAACATCCAATTCTCTTCTACGTATGGCTAAACAAGACCCATCAGCAGGACGAAATTGGTACGTCATTCACACGTACTCCGGTTATGAAGACAGCGTGAAGAAATCCATCGAGCAGAGAACGGAAACGTTCGGTATGAAGGATTACATTTTCTCCGTGGTTGTGCCGAAGGAGAAACAAATCGTGTTCAAGAAGGGAGAGCCTATCGAGGAGGAACGGAAGCTGTTTCCCGGTTACGTCCTGATCGACATGATCGTGACCGATGACAGCTGGTACATGGTCAGAAACACTCCGAACGTTACCGGTTTCGTCGGCTCGGGCAACATCCCTGTTCCCGTGACTCCGGAGGAATTCGGCGTGGTCGAGAGACGCATGGGTGAGGAGACCGCGAAGTTCAAGAGCGACTTCCAGGTTGGCGATCTCATTGTCATCATCGACGGTCCGTTCAAGAACTACGAGGGAACGGTCGATGCCGTGGATGTCGATAAGGGCAAGCTGACGGTGCTCGTGCTGATTTTCGATCGCGATACACCTGTCGAGCTCGATTTCACGCAGGTTAGGAAAAAGTAGGTTATCGCGTTCAGCGGGTGCAGAGAGACTCGGATTTTTTGCAATCTTTGACATTGTGTTGTCGAGGAACAAGAATGGATATGATTTCTTCTCCAATTCACCATGCGCATTTCCCGCCTTCTCGTTCTCTTTTTTTCCGCTGTGATTTTCTTACCTGTAACTTCCTTCGCCCTTGAAGGGATAGGACCCAGAGTCAGCGTGACGGGTACCGTCGTCGAGGTGAGGATGACAGAGAAGCAGCGATTCGATCAGATCGGCGGGGAGCTGATCATCAAGGCGACGAACGGGCAGATTGTCACAGCGACGATTCAGGATACCGCGAGGATCATTTCCGAGGGTCGTCTCAGCAGGAAGTCCCTGATCACAGCGAACGTACAAGCTGGCATGCTCGTGAGAGTCGTCGGCTGGAGAGTCGACAGTAAGACCGTGTCTGCTTCGATGATCGTCATTCAGAACATCGAGCTGAACCCCGTTCTCAGTCTCAGCGGGATTCTTCAGTCGATCGACGGAAAGTCGATCACCGTTCTCACGAGCGACGGCAAAACTCGTACCTTCTCTGTCACGAATGAGACGACCGTAAGCATCAGCTACGAGCTCTCGGGTGCCGATGCGCTTTCGCTTCTACAGAAACAGGTTCTCTTGACCTTGAATCCGAATAATTCTTCTTCTGTCCGTATTTTGCGCATTACCGGAAGGAGCGGAGTCACGCTGCAGAAGTGACGGGAAGAGAGTCTTCGTTATAGCAGCAGTGTTCATGTCTTCTTTCGAAGCATGAACGTGAGCGATGTTCCGAGAAAAACGGTTTGAGAGATTTGTGCAGTCACGTATGCAATCGCAAGGGCGAACAAGCCGTAATGAGCAAGAAGCATCGATCCGACCGAAACGGCAATCGTACAACTGATGACGCTGCTGAGAGCAGGAAACAGCGTATTCTTAAAGGCATAGAACGATCGAAGGATGATGTGGTTGGTACTCTCGAATGGGATTGCAACGCAGTAAATGAGCAGGGACTGTTTGAAGAGCGGTGCCGTCGATGGGCTGAGCTGCAGAATCCATGCTGCAAAGCCTGCAAGAATCGCCAGGGCGATTGCTCCAGGCAGTGACAGCGCAAGATTGAACATCATCCCCTGTCGGATGGCTCTCGTCACGGATGCATGATCACCTTTTGCAACGGACTGGCTGAGCATCGAGAATGCGGATTGCGCAATCGAAATACCCACGATGCCGGGAATGACGGATTCGAAATTGCTTGCGAATTGATTCAGAGCGACCATGCCGGAACCGAGTCCCGATCCAAGGCGGTCAAGCAGAAGCAGCTGAAGCTGAAGCGCGCCGAGCGCAGCCATTCTTGGAACAATGAGGAGCCCCATGTGCTTCAGTTCCCCATGCAGAACTCCGTCAGCGCCCAGGTCGAATTGAAACCCTGACTTGGCCGCGGCAATGAAACGAATGATGGTATAGATGACCGTTCCAATAACCGTTCCGATCATCGGTCCCATCGGCCCGATGAGGGGAGTCAGCAGGTACGTTCCTCCGATCGTCCCGAGCGCCCACAGAATGGGCGTCATGCCGTAGAGCCAGTATCTCTGAATTGTTATGAGATACTGTCCGAGCGCATTGCCAAAGACGAAGAGAAAGTTGGTGAAGAGTGCGATTCTTCCAAATCGAATGTACAGCTCGAGACTTTCGCCTTCGAATTTCACCAGGTGTGGTGCAAGCAGCGGGAAGAAGATCGCCGTCACCAGCGCAATCAGACCGAAGACGATACCGAACACAAGCATCGTACTCGATGCGATTCTATTCATTTCTTCGCGTCTGCCATGTGCGAGATGTGAAGCCAAAAACGGTACGAGAACCACACTCAGGCACGACATGACAAAGATCTGAAAGAGCAGATCGCTCGGCCGGAAGGCCGCAATGTATACAGAAGCAACGCCGATCGCATCGGTATCGAGCGGAAACATGATCGAGAATGCTTGGTCCCTGAGGAAACCGCATCCCGAAGAGAGAAGTTGGGTCAGTGCGAGCACGGCAGCACCTCCTGCAATGCGTTTCTGGTTCAGTAGCGACAAAAGTAATTTCTTCATTGCTTCAAGCATAGCAAGCAGAATTGAGAATGTAGAATAGAGTCTGTAGTATTTCGTCATGTCTGTTCCTACTCTCCCCTTCTCCGACATGACCGACCAGGAGGTGAAGGCGTGTTTACAGAAACATCAGATCGGACTGACCGTTGAGGAAGCGAGGAAAATACAGGAGATGCTTGGACGTGCGCCGACCGTAACGGAGGCCACCATTTGGGGTATTCAGGGAAGTGAGCACTGCAGCTACAAATCCAGCCGCAGATTCCTCAAGAATTTCCCGACCAGCGGGAAGCATGTCATCTTGGGTCCGAAAGAGGACAGTGGCATCGTTGCGATCACCGATGCCCCAAAGGGGAAGAGATGGGGACTGGTTGTCAGTCATGAGTCTCACAATCATCCGTCGCAGATCGTTCCCTACGAGGGTGCGGCAACGGGCGTTGGGGGTTGCGTACGCGATGTCGTGTGCATGGGTGCAAGAGTCATCGGCTCGCTCGATTCCCTTCGACTCGGGGATCTGAAAACGGACGAGAGTCGTGCGATTGCGACCGAGGTGATTCGCGGAGTTGCCGGCTACGGCAATGCACTCGGCATTCCGAATCTCGGGGGTGACACTGTCTTCGATGCCGCGTACAACAACAACTGTCTTGTGAATGTGGTCTCCGTTGGCATCCTTCGTGAAGACGAGATCATTCACAGTTATGTCCAGAAGGAGGCTGGTAAGGTCGGCTATGACATCATCATTGTCGGAAAGCCAACGGACAGAAGCGGTTTCGGTGGCGCATCGTTTGCGAGCCTTACGATTGTTGAGGATGACAAAGAGAAGAACTCGGGGGCTGTTCAGGAACCAAACCCCTTTCTCGAGAGACATTTGCTTGCCTCCACGTATGCGCTGTTTGACTGGCTGGTCCGCGAGAAGAAAATGGAAAAAGTCAGCTTCAAAGATCTCGGTGCCGGAGGGAACGTCTGTGCTTCCGTCGAGCAGGTTGCTCCTCTCGGAATGGGGGCGGAGCTCGACCTCAATGCAATCCATACCGCTCTCTTAGATCTCCCTTCTCAGGTCATTGCGTGCAGTGAAACTCAGGAACGTTTCTGTTGGATCTGTCATCCTGAACTCACTCAGCACATTCTTCAACATTACAATGTCACGTGGGATCTTCCGAGTATCGCAAAGGGCGCAGGAGCATCGGTCGTAGGCAAGGTGAACGAAAGCGGAACCTACACGCTGAGGCACAACGGTGAAGTAGTGTGCTCGGCGTCGTCTGAGGATATTACGTCGGGCCTGCAGTACGTTCGACCGACGAAGGATCCTAATATCACTTTTACTGAACCGAAGATCTCGTGTGAGAAGGCGACTTTGAATGTCGAGGGTCGACAGTTGAGTCTTGATGAAGTTTTTCTTGCACTTCTCTCTTCTCCGAGTCACGCGAGCAAAGCACGCGTATTCAGGCACTACGATAAAAATATTCTTGGCAATACCGTGATCGAACCAGGTGAAGCAGATGCGAGTGTGGTCATGCCTTTGTCCGATCTTCAGAGTTACGAAATCGACGGACCCCATCCGGATTGGGAGGAGGCGCTTCAACCCTCCGATCGATTTGTCGGAGTGGCACTCGCATCCGGAGGCAATGGTCGTTACGGTCGTATTTCACCGTATCTGCAGGGAGTGAATGCGGTCGTGGAGAATGTGTGCAATATCGCAGCGGTTGGTGCACTTCCGAGAGCGATCACCGATTGTTTGAATTATGGCAATCCGGAGATCCCTGAGCAGCTCTGGGCGCTTGAACAGGGAGTTGCGGGAATCACTGCTGCCTCCAAAGGAATTGCGATTGAGGACGACTGTATTCCTGTCATCAGTGGCAACGTCAGCCTCTACAACGCAACGAGTGAAGGACCGATCGATCCGACTGCAGTCGTTTGCATCGTCGGCGTCATGCCCGACGCGCGGAAGAGTATTTCAATGCAACTGAAATCACCTGACTCACTTCTCTTTCTCATTGGAGACAGGAAGAATGAATGCGGTGGCAGTGCTTACTATTCGATCCTTGAGGATTTGACGAAGTCTCCGTTGAATTCATTGCTTGGCTCCAATGTTCCGAGTCCCGACTACAAAGTGTTACGGAGCGCAATTGCCTTCCTTTCCTCCGCCATTCGAAGCAACTTTATTCTCTCTTGTCACGACATCAGTGAAGGAGGTCTGGCACTCGCTCTATTCGAGATGACTCGCCCCTCGAGGAGGCAGGGTGGTCTTGTCGGCGTTTCTGCGGATCTTTCGACAGTCGGAGGGAACCTCCGAAGCGATACGGTGCTCTTCTCGGAGACCAGCGGCTTCATCATTGAGATTTCGAAAACCAGTCTCACCATGTTGCAGGATCTTGCTACAATCCATTCCTGTACGTTGTTGCCAATCGGGAAGACGAGTGCGGAACCTGTATTCACAGTCAGTCGCAATGGATCCGTTCTTCTTTCGCAATCTCTTTCGACCTTGAATGCTCCGTACGAACAAACGCTTAGCAGGATTCTCGCTTCTCAGTAAGCAAGCCAAAATACTTGTCGAAGACCGCTGACTTTGATTGAATGTGGACGATGGATTTGCAACGCGTAGCATCTCTCGGTGGTATAGCATTTGTGCTTTGCTTTTTCTTTGCGACGAAGGGAATTTCCGCGGTTCAGGCAAGTGTAGTCATAGAGCAGTTGTCCGGTACGACGGTGGGTTCCTGGACGCTTATTTCAGGCAATGGTGGTTCCACTCATGCGAGCACCGATACGGACAATGGCAGAATGCGTGCTGCACTTGCTTTGACCGAATTCGGTCCCACGACTTTCAGTGTCAAGATTCCACAGGGCATGTCGGTGAAGATCTCCGTCTATCGTGGCGGGACACTGGTAGAAAATGTCGAGACCCCACAGTATTCCTTCAATCTTCTTCCAAACGATTCCTATCGCTTCATTGTTCAGTATTCACTCAGCAGACTCGGGTCGCTTGGAGTCACCAGTCTTCCGTCGGGACTTCGCTTTCGACTGAAGAGTGAGTCCGGGAGGACGCGAACGGCAAAGACTCCTTTTACCTTCACAGGTCTTCCTGCCGGACGATATTCCGTTTACATGAGTTCGCTTGGAGATTGCCTCCAGCCTGCTCCTCAGTCAGCACTTGTCATACCCGAAGAGCGAGGAACAATTCACGTGACGATGAATTGCGATAAGAAGGAGACCCCCTCGACGTCGGCGACCGTAAGAGGTCCGAGTAAGAGATCGCTCGTTGAGTACGCACGAAAGAGGGAGTTCAACAGAAGGGGCGAAAGGAAATAGTATCCGGTGTTTGCTTCAGAGATTCTTCATCAGTGCATCACTGAGCTTGGTGCTGTCGCCGGCTCCCATGACGACGACGACATCGCCTGGCTTCGCAGCACCGGAGCAAAGCACTTGAACGGCGTTCGAGATGCTTCCAAGTACACTGCAATTCTTGCCGCTGCATTTCGAAATGTCTGCCGCCAATGAGGCAACATCGGCTTTTTTCGTGTCTTTCTCGGCTCTTGCACCGTAGATATCCATGAGCATCACTGCGTTCGCATCGTCGAAGGCTCGTGCAAAATCATTCCATAATTTCAGCGTCCTGCTGTGGGTGTGCGGCTGAAACACTGCGACAATTCTGCGTTGAGGATATGCGTTCTTCATTGCGGCGAGAGTCGCTTTTATTTCAAGCGGGTGATGAGCATAGTCATCGATGATCGTGATGCCGCGAATCGTTCCCTTCACTTCCATTCTCCTCCATGACCCTCCATACGATTTCAGTGCTTTGATCGCAATCGAATCGGGAATTCCGAGAGTATCAGCCAGAGCAGCAACCAGCTGCGCATTCTTCCTCATGTGTTCACCCGGGACGGAGAGGATCGGCATCATCTTTAAATCTGCATCCACAAACTCCCGTTTTGCTGTCCGCACGATTGCCATCGACTGATCGTCTTTTCCGTGTGCAATAATCGTTCCTGTGTCCGGCAAGCCGGAGACGAATTCGATGAAAGCACTGCGATAGTCGCTCGCATCCTTGAAGTAATCGAAATGATCTCCATCCGCATTCGTCAGCAGTATTGTTTTCGGCTTCAAGTGAAGAAAAGATCGTCGGTATTCACATGCTTCGACAACCCAAAGACCACTCAGTCCCCTTCTCCAGTTCCGTCCTTCAAGAAGAGGAAGCTTGGTACCGACGATGATGTTCGGGTCGAGTCCTGCTTCGACCAGTACGGAAGCGGCCATTGCCGTCGTACTCGATTTTCCGTGCGTTCCACAGACGGCAATGAGATTCGTGCCCGATGTCAGTTCTCCGATTGCCTGGAAATAGGAGATCCTGCGGATCTCTCTTCTCTTGGCTTCCTTTCGCTCCGGAGAGTCCTCAGGAATTGCCTCCGAGTACACGAAGAGCTCTGTATCTTCGGGGATACTCGAACCGCTCTGTGTCAGAGAAATATCGATTCCTTCCGATCGCAAAACATCAAGAAGTGCAGAGTCCACTCCGTCCGATCCGCATACGACGTGTCCGCGCTCGCGCATGTGGGACGCATACGCCGACAAGCCTATTCCTCCGATGCCGGAACAGAAGATTTTCATGTCTGAAGAATATATACTCGTTCCATGCAGTACAACGACATCACGCCGATTCCGAAACGGATGGTGATCCTTACAGGTCTCTTCGTTGTGGGTCTCATGGCGTTCGGACTGGCTCTTTCGTACTACAAGAACATCCTATTCGACCGTCAGCTGATCGTCATGCAGCAGCGTAATGCGAAGCTTCGTGAAGAAGTTTTGCGAAGTTACATGGAACTTCGATACCGTCAGTCTGCTCAGTACAAGGACAAGTATGCAAAAGAATACTTCAATCTACTGAGACCTGGTGAAAAAGTTCTCTATGTCAGGATGCCCCCCGAACAGGTTTTGCCGACGACCATTCACGAACGGACACCTGAGGAGATCGAGGCCCTGTATGAGGAAAATCTTCGGAGCATTCGTGTCATCGATCATTGGAATCTCTTCATTTTCCACCGTGACAAAATCGAGGCGTTGAAGTCTGCTGCCTCCTAATAATGGTTGCGGGGGCAGGATTTGAACCTGCGATCCCGCAGGTGCGGGATTATGAGCCGTATTTCTCCAGAAATACTTGGAGCCCCTTTCCTCCTTTTTGATTCTTCATCATTTTTTCAAGAGCCCTCGCTTTATCGTATGACATTTTGAAGCTCTGCCAAAATATATTCCACGGCCCTCTCCATCGTGTATATTCTGACCCACCCGCATTATGTTGGATTAATCGTTTTTGCATATCTGACGTCATACCAAAATATCTCCTGCCTGCTGCATTCTTCAGTATATAGACTATGAAATCTAAATCATGAATATTCATAATATTGGTTGCGGGGGCAGGA
>SXGU01513820.1_pt1 | contig 15062 bp, 11 predicted proteins | sample 3174531 | NCBI WGS metagenome assembly SXGU01 (sample SAMN11356863, study PRJNA531348) | freshwater metagenome | isolation source: freshwater sample F1-140 | place: China: Fuxian Lake, Yuxi | collected 2017-12-25
CACATTCGCATTTTTAATGAACTTGTAATTATATCTGTAGTTATACCATAACAACACGCTATAAATTTTAAAAATCCTATCGGTCGTGGATTGCTCATTGTTATAAACGTTTTATTATTCACAGTTTCAGCCTAAAATTACAACTCAATCTTTGCATACTGCCTATATGAATGTAATATTAACTTGAAGCCAAATCAATACATAAGAGGCATGACATGAACATTACACCTACTAGCAGCGCGATTAACTTAATCAATACGGCTCAACATAAATCAGCGGATGCCGCCCAAGTGATCGCTAAACTGCCTATACAAAACGATGAAGTCGGCAGCTCGGAGTTCAATCCCGGCGACATCATAAAACCGGTACTCAGCTTGAAAGAAGCTGAGCTTGAAACCTCTGCAGCCGTTAAATTACTGGAGGCCGATAAAAACACAATTGGATCTTTGCTGGATATCAAAGGCTAAAACGTCGCTTAAACACACACCGAAACCTCAAAATCCAAAAGCCTGATTTCCTCAGCAAACATATTCAGTGTTTCCGCCGACAATTTCTCCAGCCGTTCGGATTCCGGCTGGAGAGATTGTCTCGCAATTGTATACAACATCACATACTTTAACGCGCAACCCTTTGTTTTAATTCTCTTCAGTAACTCAAGCAGTGCATCTTTTTCTTTTGAGGATAAGCCCTGTTTGTCGAAGTCGAATAAACAGGTTTGTAGCTTTGTCGGACAAAGTCTTGCCGAAAGTAATAGATTGTCCACGCTCGCCTGAAGACTTTGACCTGCATTGTTTATTAAACTCCGTCCCTCTTCGGTAGCGCTATCCAACTTAAACCATACTTCTCCGCCATATTCGTTTAATATTTTTAAGCCATTTTGCACAGCTGGCCGATGTAGCAAGCTCCCATTAGTAATCAAGACGAAATGGCTTTGCGGTAAAACTCCGGCTTCTGTCGCCACTTTGCCGATCAAAGCTACCGCCTTATCAAAGTCTTTTAGACTGGTCGGCTCGCCGTTGCCGGAAATGGCGATATCCTTAATTATTCGTTTGTCTTCATCGGTCTGAAAACGCCGATAAAAATCTCCATTCGACACGTCGTCCAGGAAAAATCTCAGTTCCTCTTCCAACAGCTGAAAATTCAAATCCGGTGCCGCGCCGATTTTTAAATCAGGCACTTGGCAATAGACGCAACGCCAGTTGCAAGCATTATTGGTATTAAAATTGATGCCGATAGACAAGCCGCCGGCTCGCCTGGAAAGTACGGGGTAAACGTATTTTAATCCGGCAATGTCCCGGCTATGATTAGTTGTTGTTAATGTCGTCATGACTACAAGTAGTATATGAATGAAGCCATAAAAAAGCCCCAGCTTTTATACTGAGGCTTTCGCTGATTCTTAACTTGGGACTATTCGATTAGCTTATTCGAACCAAAACCTCGCCGCGGCCCATTTCCGACATATCGCCGGCATACCGCCGCACTCGGTTAAAGGATGCCGATCCCTCTGCAAATTTGGAGTTAAGTTTTTTAAACGATGCGAACAATATCGGCAAAAACGCTAATGTATGCGCGCCGCAATCATTAAACCTTGCCGATGCCAGAGGTGGATTCCATAATAATAATGTGCCGCGACGCATCGCAAAACCCAAATACCTCCCGGTTTGCCCCATGACCGCAATCGTACCCGCCGTCATTCGGGAGCCGCAATAGTCGCCCGCGTTGCCTTCAATCAGGATATTGCCGCGACGCATGTGATCGCCGGCTCTTTCGCCCACATTGCCTTTGACCAGAATAGTTCCGCCCTTCATACCCATCTTGTTGCCGGGCAGGGCCGCGCCCAAAAAATCCCCGGCATTACCGTTAATGCTCAAAAAGCCTTTTTTCATTTCGCAAGCGGCATAAAGTCCGACATCGCCCGAGACTGTAATCTCGCCGGATTTCATGCCTAAACCCAGATAAGCGCCGGCATCGCCTTCAACCGTTATACGTCCGCCCTCCAGCTCTTTGCCGATAAAATCAAGCTTATTAAAGCTGTTTTTTATCACGATGTTTTGCGTATCGCTACCGGCGATACCGAACAACTCATCTACTCGAACCTTGCGTTTACCATTCTGCAACGTAAGCGCGGCAATTTCAGTAAGTTCCAAATCAGCCAGTTTCTGGCAGACCAGCGGCGACATATCCACGCGTTGATCCGGCCTTTGTTTCAACGTAAAGGTTAAAGCGCTCATGCCATGATCTCCTGTAAGTGAAAGTGGAAGGGGCCCAATTTGCCGCCGTAATTACCCGCGCTAATGCGTTTAATGCCTGCCGTAGCACCTAAATCACAGACCGCCTGAATACCCACGCGCATGGCTTTGTCAATATCCTCTTTACTTAAGCCGTCGATAACGATTTCCATGACCGATTCGATTTCCGGCGACAAATCGGTTTGGGTCATACCTTTTAAAGTCGGGCAAAACGCATCATTAGTCGATGCACCTAATGAGGCATATTTTGAACCGACTTTGGAACCGGAACGCACGACGCCGCCGGGAAACGGCATAATCACATTGGGGATCTTGCGCATTTCTTCAATAGCCGCTTCGCAGGCGGCCAACGCTTGCGGTTGCGACTCGGCCAGCACCAAAAAATTGCCGCCGCCGACCGCATCGACTTGACCGGTGGTCGCTTCGGTTAAAAACTCGCCATCCATTACAGGAATACGCCAATAACGCTTGCCGTCGATCAGTTTAGACACTTGAAAACCGTCGCCGAAATAGCGCAGATTTTTACCCAAGGCGATACGCGTACCGCCGTCAATTCCTGCAAACAAAGCCGAAGTCGGCGATGTCAACACACATTGCCCGGCGCGCGTTTCAAGCTGCTTGGCCAAGCCTTTACCGCCCATCGCAAAAATCATGATAGACACGCCGGGGCGTCCATCCGGGGTTTCGGATGGATCAAGAACACGCTCAATTCCTGCCTCACAACCGCAAGCAATTACAGATGTGGCAAAGCCGGTCATCGCTTGCGCTGAAATCATCGCCCATTTTTCATTTTGTGCGGTGATGATAGCGCGAGTCGCTTTCATCGGAAAAGCTTCGGCAAAGGTTGCGTCTATCGCTACGCCATTAATGATCATGCCACTTCTCCTTTAAGCGGATGCACCGTTAAACTACCGCGCCCATCCTCTGTTATTTCGTCATCGCTGATTTTAAAGTTACCGAGTTTCATGGTCAGGAACTTGTCGAAATAGGCTTGCAAATCCTTTTCTACCGACAAATCATAATCCGGCCTAACCACATGCGTCGTACCCCATTTAGTATGAACAACCTTGCCGTCAACCACCACCAATTCACCGTCTTTAAACACATAATCCGGTTTTTCGAACATCTTCTGCCGGTCGGCATTGTCGGTATAAACGGTAATATCGGCCCAGTTACCGGCGCTCAAACCTCCGCGGTCTTGCAAACCGATCAATCTGGCCGCGCCGGCCCGAGTCATAATCGCAATTTCCTGCAAACTGTATTCGCGTTCAATAGAGGCCAACGTGGTCATTTTTTGCGCTTCAGGATGAATCGTAGACAGCATATCGTTACGGAAACTTCTGTCCATCAGCAAGCGAATCAAATGCGGATAACTGGTAAATGGAGCGCCATTCGGATGATCGGTAGTTAGAAAAATGCGCCAAGGATCATCGACCAGTAGAAACGTTTCCAGACCAATCGCCCATTGCAACGCGTTAACGAAGTTCTGGTCCTTGTATTTAAACGGCACCACGCCGCAACCCGCATCGCATTCGATATCCATGGTCACCCATTTATTCGGGCTGGCATGTTTGTGGTTGGCATGTTGACGCATATTGTCGCCGGACGCGGTGACGGTTTGACCGAACAGAATCTGGCCGACATCGATAGTGATATTTTTGTTAAGATTGACGGCTTCGGCAATCTGCGCCGCGCCCGACGAAAACTTGAAATCCCCTTCCTTGCCATAACTATGGAACTGAATATGGGTCAAATGCATCGGCAAACCGCCGATGCCCTGAATAGTATCCAGCGTGGTGTTCATATTGCCCGGTACGCCTAGATTACAACCATGCACATGCAAAGGGTGGGTAATGCCCAACTCTTTAACCGCCGTTGCCAATACCTGCAGAATTTCGCGCGGGGTCACGCCGTAATGGCTGTTTTGCTCATCCAAATCCAGCTTGCGCTGATTAAATTTAAACGCATTGATACCGCCCGGATTAACAACCTTAACGCCAATGGCTTTCGCGGCTTGCATCGTGAAGGCGACGTAATCGTTAATCGCTTTCTGATCTTTTTTAGCGGTCAACATACGTAGTAAATAATCATCACTGCCCAACAGCACATAACCGCCTTTATCCAAAATCGGAATATCGGCCATTTCCATATGCGCCTGACGGGCGTTAATCGGCAATACCGCGGGTTCAAAACCGGCGGTATAGCCCATTTCGGCGTAACGATAGCCGGTCACAAAAGTGCTGGGCATCGCATGACCGCAGCCGGAGCGGGTAATGTCGGTACGCGCAACGGGATCGGCGCGATGATCTTCCGGCAACAAGGTTCTGGCAATATTGCCTTTGCCGCCGCCAATATGCGTGTGCATATCAATCGCCCCGGACATCACCACTTTACCTTTTAAATCGTAGTCTTTATCGACTTGAACGTCACCGATGGGCTTGTTGACGATGCGTCCGTCCTGAATATAAATGTCCTGTTTAGCGCCATCAACCCCGCTTGCAGGATCGTAGACTGCTCCACCTGTTAACTTTATCAACATATTATTTTTCCGAATCACATGGATTTAATGAGTGCAGTTGTGCAAGAGCAATTTTCTGCAAATTACAAGGAAGTAATGAAAGCGGAAGATGCAAGAGCAATTCTCTGCAAATTACAAGGAAGTAATGAATGCAGAGAATGCAGGAGCAATTCTCTGCCTACAAAGCGTGTTCAATGGCATTAAGCACGTCCGACGTGCTCGGCAGGCCGGAATCGCGTAGTTTTTTCAGCCGAATCGCAACGACGTTATCCATGCGATAAGCATGCCCGGCATGATCAATACCCGGCGTACCGACAGGTATAAACACGTCAGGCTCTTTTTCGAAGGTCATCCCGGAACGCCCCAGTACAATAGTCGGTAATGCGGTTACCGGCGGCACGGCTTTTACATTGAAGGCTTGCACCCAAACCAAAGCGTCAGCCTCGTTATTTTTCAGCAAAAAATTGGTGTCATTTAAAAACGGATCGTATTCCGGGAAGCCGCTGGAAAAACGAGTGCGCGCGGGATAACCGGTCGTCCATCCGCAAACTTGATTAGCGGTTTGATCGCCTTCTTTACCGCCTAAAGGCAAGCCCGAGCTACGGGTATTTCGATTATTAATATCCTTAATCATTTCAGAAAGGGTTTGTACCGTCAATTCGGCTTGGCTGTATGCCAACGCGCCGGCCGCCCAAGTCACTACGCTATAGCTTGCGGCTTTTAATTTATCGGCAATATCTTGCAAATCGGCAACGGCAATGCCGCCGACTGAATCAATCCGAATCGGATTGCCTTTAACCAAAGCCCTTAATACAGCAACAACATCCGGTAAATCTTCGTTTGCACAGTCAAAGACCAGCGCCTTTTGACCGTTCGGTGAAGTAGAAGCGCTACCGGAAGGCGTTTTACCTAAATAGATAATCTCACGCTTGCCGGTGTCCTCTAAAAACATGGATTGTTCATTCCATAGATAGCGTTCAAAAAAGCGCGGCGAAAAGCCTTCAAGATCGACCCCAACCACCAGCAGCAAATCACAGCGGTTTTTTACCTCGGCCAGCGTCGTATTCATCCAACCGGAATCCTGCAAAGCCAAAAAGTTATTGCGTGCGCCGGTAAAATTCATGTTATCGACTACCGCACCGCTCCGGTCGGCCAATGCCAGCAACGCCCGCATCCCGTTGACATCGGTTGCGCAACCGCCGATAACCGGCTGATTAGTATTTTTTAACAACGCCGCCGCCTTTGCTACCGCCGCCTCCAGACTGGTCTCCTTGCCATCAACTCTTGGGCGGGTATCGGTTATCGCCTGTTCAAAAGCGGGCGTATTAACCGCACAGCCGTGTTCAACTACCTTAAGCGATACGCCGTCAACCTGAATGCTCAAGTCATCGGTGCCGATACCGCAAAAAGGGCTGGGTACTTCAATTATCTCAGCCATAAAGCTGTCCTATGTGAGTCACAATATGGGCGATATTGTGACAGATGACCACTCTTCGTACAACTTTGGACATTCAAGGCCTTATTGCTCCGACAGGCTTTGCCGCTCAGGGGGGGGACGTAGTGGAGTCGAAACAATACAATTGCAGCGTTAGTTTCCGCTGTTGACCATTAGAAACGCGGCAGGAGAGAGAAGTAAAAACAAATAACTCTTGTAGCGTTGAGGTTTCATTTCATAATAACGATATAAACGACAACTTTATTGTTTGTAGTACAGCTTAGCGAGTTAATCTGTAATATTTTGATAATCAAAGAAGTATTGACATGTGGCTTGGGGATTAAAACCAGCGGTCCCGCACTCTATCGAGAACCGCCGGTCTTTTAAAACACCTGAATCAATAGCGCTACTTGGCTTTTTGGTCTACCTTTTTGTCGGCTTTCGGTTCCGTGTTTACAGCATCGCTTAACAAGACATCATTTTTGATTTTTTCGACCGTTTTCGGGCCGATACCTGCCACATTAACCAAATCGTCCGCGGTTTTGAAGGGGCCTTTTTCGTCCCTGTATTTTACGATGGCTTCAGCTTTTTTCAGGCCTATTCCTGACAGAGACTCCCCGATAGTTTTTGCGTCGGCGGTATTGATATTCACCGGTGTGGCGATGACATTAAATGAGCACAGGGAAGCGAATAATACGATCAATAATTTTTTCATCTTTAATTTTCCTATTATAAAAAAATTGTAATTATGATTCGGGAATAGTCTTAATATCGCCCACTAAGGCAATTTTAGCCATTCGCGCCTGAGTTTATCCGTTCTGTTGATAAATACAATTTTTATTTTGCTTTATTGTATGATAAATCAATTGGCTACATTTAAGGTTGTCGGCCTATGCTTACAAGGTCAACCAAAATATGATTCTTGAAGCTGTCTAAGCCGTTCTCTCGCTTCTTTTAAGTCGTAGAGCCGATTGACGGATAATCGGCGCAGAACTTCCTTCGGTAATTCCAGCAATTCTTCTTCAGTTAATTGCAGCAGGTTGTGGTCGCTTAATCTCATGTCCTGTAGGCCGGAATAAGCCCGCCCGGCGATAGCAAGGGTGGGCGTTTCCGGCGGATTAGGGCAGGGTTGCCGGAAACTAAGGGATAACGCGTTTTTAAAAATACCATTATGATGTGTTTTGTAACTATTCAGCGTATGCAGGAAATGATTAATGGAACACGGATGACACGGATGGAACTGATTTACACGGATTTTTTAAACTATATCCATGCTCTTAAATATGAAGTAAGAGCTAAATGTTATAATCAAAAACCAGATACTTAGCCCTAAGCAGTGGCTAAAATTAAAAGTATCTTGTTTGTAACGTATTGAAATTACATGTCTGGACATTTTTGGCTCTTAATTCACATTTAATCAGTGAGTATCAGTTTAATCCGTGTCATCCGTGTTCCATTTCTTTTTTCGCTGAATCGTTATGTGATTTTTAGGGTTGCGGCATCCCTAAAATGAAACCCGACTAATATAAAACCGCCCAGTTCGTGGCGCCTGCCAAGCGCGTTAAACTGTTAACATCTGAAACAGGGGGCAACATGGCGGTAATCACATTCGATACCTTAAAATTCGCCAACAAGCTTAAATCAGCCGGGGGTCCTGAAAAACAGGTGGAAGCCGAGGCCGAGGCGTTAGCAGAAGCACTAGAGGTCAATTTAAAGGAACTGGTTACTAAAGAGTATCTCGATGTAAAGTTCCAGCAAGAGCTCGCGCCCATTCGCACGGATCTCGCTGTTTTAAAATGGATGATCGGGCTAATGCTGGCCGGTGTTATATCACTGGTGTTAAAGGCGTTTTTCTGATTTATGAGTCCAGTCCGGTAGGCCGGAATACCCACAGGGTACAAGTAAGTTGGTTCGAGGCAGCGAGAACTGGCGTTTCCGGCAAACATCTAACGACAAGAGCACTACATGAGAATGCATAAACGCGAAATAGATGTGTTTTAAGCGCAGAATGCCCTACCTGAATTGTGCAAGTACGGCTTCAACATCCGCAACCGGCAACTGCACAATCTGGGCAATGGTATCGACAGATAAACCGGCTTGATGCGCGTTGATAATGGTTATGCGCCGGGATTGCTCTATACCCTGCTTAATGCCCTGCTCTATACCCTGCGCTATGCCTTGCTTAACGCCCTGTTCTACCGACGCTTTCTGGATCATGATAAAGTCGCGCTTACGGTGTTGCAGATCCAGCTCTTCGCGGCTGAGGTTGCCTTCGTTGGCCATAATAAAAGCCTTTTCAAGCTCCCGTTCCATATTTTTGGGAACGTAATCGAGTCTCCCTGCATTTTTAATAAAATACAGCCACTTGTCTTGTATATTTGCCAACTCAAGTTCGGTTTTTGTGAATTTAGGCAGCTCGACAAACAACAGCTCAATATCGCCGCTGTACTCGATGAAGCGTTCCTTTTCCAACAACTTAAAGCTGTTAATTAACGGCTGCTCCGGAAACAGCACAAAATCGGTCAGCGTCAGCGCGATAACCGGGTTTAACAGGTTAAAAGCCTCGCCCTGGTTAAGTTGCGTAGAATAATTTTTCGCCGCGTTGTACAAAATGCGTTTTTCAAAACCTTCATGGCTTAATACCTGCATTTCGATAATGACCCGGCTGCCGTCGTTAAGCTGTGCTTTAACATCGACAAAGGTGTCTTTCATGCCTTTGAGCATCGGGATATTGTACGGGTCGACAATAGTCAAATCGGTGATGCGGCGCCCACCGGCAAAGTCAATCAAGGCATTGAGAAAACTCAGCAGGATGTCTTTGGAATCTTCACTGCCGAAGACTTTTTTAAAGGCGAAATCGGTACGGATGTCGAGAAACTTCATAACATTAAGGGATGAAAGGCAACGAATGCCGTCGCACCTACCGAAACGGCGGGATTGAATAAAGAAGCTTTGGCAGCCCGGTTAAAATACATTTTATTTACCGCCCTATCGCGTAATACGCCAATCCACTTCGTTTAACCCGGTTCGGTTCATACATATTCCGGCCGTCAAAAATCACTTTATCCCGTAGCTGTTGACTCAATGCATCGAAATCGGGGCTGCGAAACTGCTTCCATTCGGTAACAATGATCAACGCATCGGCCAGGGCCAGGGCGTCTTTAGGCGAATCGCAAAGCGTAAGGCCCGGTTTGACGCCATAAAGTCGCCGGGCTTCTTCCAGCGCTTCAGGATCGAAAGCCTGAACCGTCGCCCCGGCTTCAATCAAAGCTTCCAGCACCACCCGGCTGGGCGCGTCGCGCATGTCATCGGTATTGGGTTTAAACGCCAGTCCCCACAAAGCGAATACCTTGCCGGTTAAATCGCCTTGATAATGCAGGTTAATTTTTTCGAATAGACGGTGTTTTTGCCGGTTATTGACATTCTCGACCGCATTCAGCAATTCGGCATGATAGCCTTGCTCTTTTGCGGTTCTTTCCAGCGCTTTGACGTCTTTGGGAAAACACGAACCGCCATAGCCGCAACCCGGATAAATAAAGCTGTAGCCGATGCGGCTGTCGGAGCCTATGCCTTGTCTTACATGCTCAATATCGGCGCCCAAGCGTTCGGCCAAATTCGCCAGCTCGATCATAAAGATGATTTTAGTCGCCAGCATCGCATTCGCGGCGTACTTGGTTAGCTCAGCCGAGCGTATATCCATGGTGATGACCCGTTCGACGCTGCGATTAAACGGCGCATACAGCGCTTTAAGCAATTCCGCCGTCCGTGGATTATCGGTACCGATAATGATCCGGTCCGGTTTCATAAAATCATCCAGCGCCGCGCCTTCTTTCAGGAATTCGGGATTGGACACCACATCGAACTCCAAGTCTTTGCCGCGCCGGGCTAATACCTCTTGCATAACGGCTTTAACTTTATCCGCCGTCCCGACCGGCACCGTCGATTTGTCAACAATGACGCGATACTCCTCCATATGTTCGGCAATACTGTTGGCAACCGCCAGCACGTACTGTAAATCCGCCGAACCGTCTTCATCCGGCGGCGTACCCACCGCTATAAATTGAAACACGCCGTGCCCTACCGCCTGCTTCACATCGGTGGTAAATCTTAAGCGTCCTTCGGCTTGATTTTCCTTGATCATAGCTTCAAGTCCCGGCTCGAATATCGGGATAATGCCTTGCTGTAGTTTGGCGATTTTAGCCTCGTCAATATCGATGCAAATGACATCATTGCCGACTTCCGCCAGACAAGTCCCTGTCACTAAGCCCACATAACCACTTCCGAATATCGTAATTTTCATTTTTTTCAACTTTAAGTTATTGGTTAAAAATATGACGCCGTCCCGTAAGCCTAACTATCATAAATTTATTTAATGACATTTCAACGGGATAAAATACTTATTGAGCGGATTAATTTTTCCGACAATGAAGGCTTGTTACCTTTACCGGCATTAACCTATTATAACTGCCACGTTTTCGAATTATTGACTGTCGATGCAAAAGAACACCGAACCGAATAAACAACTGTTTAGCGGATTTTCCGTCCCCGACACCGAGCAAATAAATCGGGCTCTGGCGATTATCGCGCAAATTCCTGAAGACCCTCATTATTATCGTCCCAAAGGGGTTGAGGTTGCGGCTATCTTGATGGACTTTAATACCGACCTGAAAACTATTCTCGCTGCAATATTAAGCGACCCGCGTCTAGCCAACCTGAATCCAAAACCCAACATTAAAGAACAGTTCGGCGAAACCGTCGCCGCGCTGGTTAAGGATGTCAACTGGCTGAACAAGCTGACTGTTTACTCCCTGGAAATGACCGATCAGCCCAGCCAAGCGGAAACCTTGCGCCGCATGCTGCTGTCTATGACGCATGATGTTCGCGCCGTGTTAATCAAACTGGCCTATCGGATTCAACGGCTGAAGGTTTTGCCCAGGGAATCCTATGAACTCAGGCGTTTTATTGCCCAGGAAACGCTGGATATTTATGCGCCGATCGCCAACCGCATGGGGATTCACCAATTAAAATGGGAATTGGAGGACATGGCTTTTCGTTATCTGAAGCCCCAATCCTATCGTCGCATTGCCAAGTCGCTGAGCGACAACCGGGTGCAACGGGAAAACTGCATCAATAACTTTATCGCCCTGCTGCAAACCAAGCTTGGCGAAGAAGGCATCACCGCCAAGATTTACGGCCGCCCCAAGCATATTTACAGTATCTGGAAAAAGATGCAGCGCAAGCAATTGGACATTGACGAGCTTTACGACCTGTTGGCGGTGCGCATTATTGTCGACAACCTGACCACTTGTTACGCCACCTTGGGTATCGTACACAGCCTGTGGCAAACCGTGCCGAAAGAATTTGACGATTACATCGCCAACCCTAAGGAAAACGGCTACCAATCCTTGCATACCGTCATTATCGATGCCGGCGGCAATCGTATCGAGGTGCAAATCCGCACCCAACAAATGCACGACTTTGCCGAACTCGGGGTGGCCGCGCACTGGTCTTACAAAGAAGGCGGCAAGCATGACACCGCTATCGAAAAAAATATTGCGTCTTTACGCAAGCTGCTGGAAGAAACCAGTCCTAACCGAAAGGAAGAAAGCGATGATGTGCTGTCCGAAAATTTTCGTAGCGAATTATTTAATGACCGGGTCTATGTTTTAACGCCGGCCGGAAAATTAATCGATCTGGTTAAAGGCTCTACGCCCTTGGATTTTGCCTACGCCATTCATACCGAAATAGGCCACCGTTGTCGCGGCGCGAAAGTCAACGGCCGCATTGTGCCGCTGACTTATACCTTAAAATCCGGCGAGCAGGTAAAGATTTTAACCGCGAAAGACGGCGGTCCGAATCACAACTGGATCGATCTGAATCTGGGCTATTTAAAAACCTCGGCGGCTATCAGCAAAGTTAAAAGCTGGTTTAGAAACCAACAGCAAGCCCAGAATATGGCCACCGGCAAGGCTATTTTGGACAAAGAAAGTCAACGATTGGGCTTAAAAACGGTCAATCTGGCGGAGCTTGCCAAGCATTTTAATCAGCCCGATACCGACAAGTTACTCGAAGCCATAGGCCGCAGCGACATTAACATCCGCCAGCTTGCGGCGTTCTTTAAGATTCCTGAATTGGAAGCGGCCTCATCAGCCCCACGGCCCCGCTCGGAGCAAACCGTTCAGGGCAAAAAATCCGAGGCTAAATCGGTCATTTCCGTAGACGGCATCGATAATGTGCTGACGACCCTGGCTCATTGCTGCACGCCCATTCAGGGCAATGACATTATCGGCTATATCTCCCATAAAAAAGGCATCACCATCCACCGTAAAGACTGCGAAAACATTTTGCATCTGAGCCCCGAAAAGCAAAATCAACTTATTTCGGTGAACTGGGGGGCAAAGAAGGCCAGCTATGCTGTGCCTATTGTTATTCGCGCGTTTAACTCGCAAAACCTGCTCAGTGACGTTACCCAGATTCTGGCCCAGGCTAAAATCCATATTTCCAATGCCGGGCTGGATACGCATCCCGATTTTTCGGCGCTGCTCAATTTGACCATTCAAATCGAAAATACCGATCAATTAAGCCAAGTGCTGAATAAAATAAGCCAATTGCCTAATATCGTCGATGTTAAGCGCAAAACCTGAGGCGGTTAATAATAGAGCACGGATAACACTGATTTAGACGGGTTTAAACGGATTTTAAAAATAATTTTACCGGTGCAGCCTTTAAAAAAATCAATGCTTATCAGTCAACTCCGTGTCATCCGCGTACTATTTTTCCAACTGCCGAATAGTTACATTCCTTTAACCCCATACTTTTAACCTTAATCCTATGTCCCAACACACACAAACCTGTTCCGCCCCCAGCCAAAGGGAACGCTTGATTCTGGTTGACGGTTCGTCTTTTTTATTTCGCGCCTACCATGCCGTTCCGCCCTTAACTAACGCTAACGGCGAACCCACCAACGCGGTGTACGGCGTCAGTAATATGCTGCGCAAACTGATCGCCGACTATCACAGCGATTACATCACCGTGGTCTTCGATGCGCCGGGCAAAACCTTTCGCAATGAGCTTTACGATCAGTACAAAGCCCATCGGCCGCCGATGCCCGATGACTTGCGGGTGCAGATTGCGCCGCTGCACAAGTTAATTCGGGCGATGGGTTTGCCGTTAATTATCGAATCCGGCGTCGAAGCCGACGACATATTGGGGGTGCTGGCTCAACATGCCGAGCAACAAGGCCTGGACGTCATTATTTCCACCGGCGACAAGGATATGGCGCAACTGGTTACCGAGCATATTATCCTGGAAAACACCATGTCCGATACCCGCATGGACATTCAAGGGGTTATCGATAAATTCGGGGTCAAGCCGGAGCAGATTGTCGATTATCTGGCCTTAATCGGCGATACCGTCGACAACATTCCCGGCGTACCCAAAGTAGGGCCGAAAACCGCGGCAAAATGGCTGGAGCAGTATCAAACCTTAGAAAACCTGATGGCCCACGCCGACGACATCGGCGGCAAAATCGGCGAAAATTTACGCGCCAGTTTGGCGTTTTTACCGTTATCCAAACAACTCACCACGATTAAATGCGACGTTGACGTGCCTTACGGCATCGAAGACTTGAAGCAGCAACCGATGGATGTGGCGGAGCTGAAAAAATTATTGGCCGAGCTGGGGTTTTCGTCCTGGTTAAAAGCGCTGGAGACTTCGACGGCGAATAACGCCGGTCCTGTTAAAGTTGAGTCGGCGCGTAGCGCTCCCGCTATTGCCGATCCGACTTCCAAAGACGCGGTAGATGGTGCAAGCCTGCCGCTAACAGCCGGAACCCCGCCGTCGTATGAAACGATATTAACTAAAGCGCATTTTAACGAATGGCTGGAGCGCTTGGATAAGGCCGACTTATTCGCCTTTGATACCGAAACCACCAGCCTCGATTACAGTAAAGCGCGGATAGTCGGCGTGTCCTTTGCGGTTACCCCCGGCTTTGCCGCTTACCTGCCTTTAGCCCATGACTATACCGGCGCACCTGAGCAGTTGGATCGAGCCGAAGTGCTGGAAAAACTACGGCCTCTGCTGGAAAACCCGAACAAGCCCAAGCTCGGGCAAAATATGAAATACGATATGCATGTCCTGGCTAATCACGGCATTGTCCTAGCCGGCATTGCCCACGACACGATGCTTGAATCTTACGTATTAAACAGCACCGCGACCAAACATAATATGGACGATTTGGCCAAGGAATACCTAGGCGTCAGTACCATCCATTATGAAGATGTGGCCGGAAAAGGCGCAAAGCATATCGGCTTTCAAAAAGTGCCGATAGAGCAAGCCGCGCCTTATGCGGCCGAAGATGCCGACATTACTTTGCAATTGCATCGCGTGCTCAACGCAAAACTGGCGCAACAACCGAAATTGCTTGAGCTGTATAGCGCAATGGAAGTCCCGCTGATTAGCGTACTGACGCGCATTGAAGACAACGGCGTGTTAATCGACACCGCGATGCTCGCGCAACAAAGCCTTGAACTTTCCAGTCAGATTATCTCGCTTGAACAACACGCTCACGATTTGGCCGGACAGGTCTTCAATTTGGGCTCGCCCAAGCAAATCCAAGACATTCTCTACGACCGGCAAAACCTGCCGGTGTTGAAGAAAACGCCGAAAGGCCAGCCTTCGACCGAAGAATCGGTATTGCAGGAATTAGCGGACCGCGGTTATCCTCTGCCCAAGCTGATTTTAGAGCACCGCAGTTTAAGCAAGCTGAAATCAACTTATACCGACAAATTGCCGCAGCAGGTTGATAGTAAAACCGGGCGGATTCATACCTCTTACCATCAGGCGGTGGCCGCAACCGGCC
>SXGU01443855.1_pt1 | contig 15057 bp, 13 predicted proteins | sample 3174531 | NCBI WGS metagenome assembly SXGU01 (sample SAMN11356863, study PRJNA531348) | freshwater metagenome | isolation source: freshwater sample F1-140 | place: China: Fuxian Lake, Yuxi | collected 2017-12-25
CTCCGGTTTCACGATGTCCGCGATCTTCTCCAGGCGCGGGTCCGGAACGTGGACGACTCCGACGTTCGGTTCGATGGTGCAGAAGGGGTAGTTCGCGGCTTCCGCGGGAGCGGAGGTCAGGGCAGAGAAGATGGTGGATTTACCCACGTTTGGCAAACCGACGATTCCACAATTCATACCCATAGAAGACTCCTGTTACTCTAAAAGATTTTTCTTATTATATATTCCAACTTTACCTAAACCCTCTATCACAGCGTTAACCATGGGGTCATGCAATTTTTCCAGAAGGCGGGGCAATTGTGCCTGCTCGTCCTTCCCGAAGGGCCCAAGCACCCAATTTGAGACGTCTCCGTGGGGCGGGCGTCCGATTCCGATTCGCATTCTGGCAAACTGGTCCGTGCCGAGGACCGCGCAGATCGACTTTAGACCGTTATGGCCCGCGAGCCCGCCGCCCATCTTGAAGTGGACCTGGCCGAAAGGGATGTCCAGCTCGTCGTGGACCACGAGGATCTGCGACGGTTCGATCTTAAAGAAGGCGGCCATGGGCTGCACCGACTCCCCCGAGAGGTTCATGTAGGTCTGGGGTTTCAGCGCGTAGATCTTCTTACTCTTTAACGTGGCTTCGGCGTAGAGGCCCTTGAACTTCGATTTCCAGAGAGCGCCGGAGAAGAGTGGCGAGTGGTCGAGGAGCATCCACCCGACGTTGTGCTTGGTGTGCGCGTACTGGGATCCGGGATTTCCGAGGCCAACGATGAGTTGGAACATCAGATGAACAGGGAGCTCACCGAATCATGATTGAATGTTCGGTGGATGGCCTTGGCGAGGATCTCCGCGGTGGAGACGACCTTGATCTTGGCGACCTTGGTGCCTTCCTCGCAGAGAGGAATGGTGTCCGTGACGATCACCGCTTCGAGCTCCGTGCAGTCCTCGATCCGCTTCACGGCCGGCGGAGAGAACACCGGATGGGTCGCGATGGCGTAGATCCGGTTGGCGCCATTCTTCTTCAATGCCTTCGCGGCCTGCACGAGGGTTCCGGCGGTGTCGATCATGTCGTCGATGATGATGCAGTCCTTACCCTTCACGTCCCCGATCACGTTCATGGCTTCGGCGACGTTGGGTCCGGTTCGTCTCTTGTCGATGAGGGCGAGGTCGGCGGACAGCTTCTTCGCGAAGTGCCGGACCCGCTCCACGCCCCCGGCGTCCGGAGAGACCGTGATGATGTTATCCCGGTTAAGATTCTTGATGATGTAATCGAGAAGCACCGGGGAGGCGAAGATGTTATCAAATGGGATGTTGAAGAAGCCCTGGATCTGTCCTGCGTGGAGGTCCATGGTCACAACCCTGGAAGCTCCAGCGACCGTCATCATGTCCGCAACAAGCTTGGCCGTGATTGGTGTCCTCGGGGCACTCTTCCGGTCCTGTCTGGAATATCCGTAGTGAGGCACAACCGCCGTGATCGAGTTCGCAGAAGCTCTCTTCAGAGCATCGATGATGATCAGAAGCTCCATCAGGTTTTCATTCACAGGAGCGCAGGTCGATTGGATAACGAAGACGTCGGCGCCGCGGACGTTCTTTTCGATTTCGCAGTAGACTTCACCGTTTGCGAATCGTCTTAATTGTGGGTTTACTAGAGGGAGATCGAGGTATTCGGAGATCAATTTGGAGAGCTTGGGATTCGAGGTTCCCGAGACAAGGACTATGCGTCTCACTCAGAACTCCTTAAAGGTGGTAGGGGTGGCAGGGATCGAACCTGCGCATGGCAGAATCAAAATCTGCTGACTTACCACTTGTCGACACCCCTACAGTAACTTCTTTGCGTTCTGAGGAATATAGATTAACAAAAGCCTATTTGCAAGAGACAGGAGTTTGTTTTCGATCTTTTTTAACGTTCAAAAATGGACACTTCCCCTGGGATTTTCTATAGTTTTCTCAAAGTTTTAAATCTCCCCGTGGAGTATTACCAAAGGATCTATCCGTGACCGTTAGAAGGTTCCGCATTGTCAGCACAATATTTGTTTCTGCCCTGAGCATCAATTCTGCCCTGGCTCTTCCGATCGACTGGAACGGAGTGTTCGGCGTTGATACGCACATGATCCAAAATTACCGTCGTGACAGTGGAACGGTTAACAAGCCTTGGCCAGGTCCGGCCACGGAAGGAAACCCCACCCCAGGTCCGAGGACCGGTACCCAGGCTATCGCCAACGGGGACAACGAAGCGGTCTTCCAGACCTACATCCTGCGGTTGAATCCGCACATCATCGTCAACGACGGGGTCGCCCTCAAGGGGGAGCTTTCCTCCGGTTACATCCGCGGCGGCTTCGCCGGGGACAACTCTGCCAACAACGCTGACGGCTCCGGGAACAACTCGTACTTCTTCACGACCCCGGCCCAGAACAGCGCCCTGAAAGTCAACCAGATGTACATGGAACTCTACGCGGACAGCGCGCTGGTGAAGATCGGCCGGATGTCTCGCCACTACGGAATGGGCATGGTCTTCGACGACGGGTCTCAGCCGTGGGACCGCTTCTTCACCATGTACGACGGGATCGAGGCCAAGATGACCATCGGGAACTTCAGCCTGATCCCGCACTACGCGAAGATCTCCAGCTCCAACGACGAGAGTGTCGCCGAGGGCTCACCCGCCTCCGGCGCCTTCGACGTCCGCGAGCTCGGCGTCGTGGCCAAGTACGACAACCGGAACAAGGACCTGATCGCCAGCGTCCTCTACGCCAAGCGGTCCTCCGAGAGGAAGAACGTCCTCTACAACGCGACCTCTCCGACCGCGGACTTCCGTCGCGGGAGCACGGAGGTGACCGTGATCGAGCCGTACCTCTCGAAGAAATGGAACAAGTTCGTCCTCTCCGCCGAGGCGTCTCTCCAGACCGGGGACTACGGAAGCGTCTACGATCCGGCCATCAAGTCCAAGCTCGACGCCGCCGCCTACGTCGTCCAGGCGAGCTACGAGTTTAACCCGAAGTGGGACGCGGGGATCCTCGCGGGCCAGGTGAGCGGAGACAAGGGAAGCTCCGACAAGTTCGAAGCGACCTACCTCCACCCGAACTTCCACATCGCCGACCTCATGTTCCGGTACAACTACCCGGCCTTCAACGAAGGAAACCGGTCCATCTTCGACGCCTCCATCGCCAACTCCCAGTTCCTCAAAGTGTACGGAAACTACAAGACGGACAAGTGGGTCTGGAAGGGAGCCTTCGTCTTCGCCAAGGCCCTGCAGACGGCCAAGGCCGGGGCGCGATCCTACCACCACGAGGAGAGCTACGCCTTCACCAGCACCGCGGACCAGGCGGACGACCTAGGCTACGAGCTCGACTTCGGCTTCGACTACCACTGGAACCCGAACGTCACCATCGGCGGCTACTACGGCTACTGGTTCGTGGGTGACTACTTCGCCTTCTCCAACGATCCGGCGGGAGAACTCTCCATCGACAACGTCCACGGCGGAGGCCTCCGAGCGACCCTCGAGTTCTAGTAGCGAGGCGCGCCCCACATACTGTACTGGTTCATCGCGGAGTTCGGCTGCGACCAGTACGGCATGGTTCCGTACGGCTGCTGACCGTAGGGCTGCATGAACGGTTGGCCATAGGGCTGCTGACCGTAAGGCACCTGCCCGTAGGGTTGCTGTCCATATGGTTGTCCGTAGCCGTAGTTGGCCTGGGCCACTCCATTGTAATTGAAATTGTAGACCCCGCTGTTCTGCTGGTACCCGTACGGATACCCGTAGGCCTGCTGTCCCATGAACGGCGGCTGGTACTGGTACGGGTTGTACATCTGCTGGCCCTGGGGCTGCTGCATGAACGGATTGTTGAACTGCGGCTGCCCTTGCACCATCGGCTGCTGGGGCTGCCCGCCGGGCTGGGTGTAGTTGAAGTTGTAGACACTGTTATCTGATGTCCGTGACGGAGGAACGGTCGTGTTGGTCGTAGGAGCGGCCGGAACCTCTTCGCCGTTCTGAGCGGCGACGTACCTTCTCCCCTGGGCTTCGAGCTTCTGGTACTCGGCGGCCTTCTGTTCAAACTCCGCTGCCTTATCCCCTTCTTGCTTGTTGTAGTGCTGGAGGTGGGCGTAGAGCTCCTGGATCCGCTCGGTGGAGTCCTGGATACACTTCTGGGTATTCCGGAAGTAGGCGTAGCAGTACCCCCCCGGCTGGATCCGGCGGTACTCGTCCTGGATCTCTTCGGTGTAGTTCTTGGTCCGGGTGGCGATGTTCTGCCGCAGGGCCTTCGCCATCTCCACGTAGAAGTTCGACTTCCCTTCCACGAGACCGTGGCTGATCTCGTACTTCTCCCGGGCCACTTCGATCTTCTCTTCGTACTGCTCCCGGATCGTCGCCACGTTGTTCATGACCACTTCCGGGGTCACGGTGACGGCCCCGACCTTGCTCCCGAGCTTCTGGTGCTGGAGGACCAGGGTCAGCATGGAGTGGAGTCTCTTGGCGTCGTCGAACTTCCCGCCGTCCTCGAGCTTCTTCAGGTGAGCCTCGGTGTAGAAGGGCTTGGTCTTGAGGGCGTTGAGCTCGGCGAGCTTCTTCTTGAACTCGGCCTGCTTGTCCTTCAGCTCCTGGCCCTCGAGGTCCTGCGTCTGGATGTACAGGGAGCGGAGCTCGTCGATCTTCGGCTGGGTGATGTACCTGTCGAAGTCCGCGATGACCCGGAGGTCCTCGTCCGTCGCCTTCCCTTCGAGGATGGCCTTGGCGGACTTCTCCGCGGCCTGCTTGATGAGCTTGTCCCTGGTTTCGATGAGGTCGCTCGCGAGGCCCTCGTAGCGCTCGACGAAGTCGGCGAGCTTGTAGTAGTCGTTCACGGTGCACTTCTTCTTGAGCTCCTCGGCTTCCCGGCGGATCCGCTCCTTCTCTTCCTCGGCGGCGGAGACGAGCTGGACGGGCTTCGGCTGGATCGGCTCGAGGTTCTCGCACTCCTTGGATCTGATCGCCTTCCCGTAGTGCGCGCCGATGCCGATGGTCTCCGGGCCCCGGGAGAGGTAGGAGACGCTACCGGAGTCGTTGACGTCCGGGAAGCTCGCCTGGATCGTCGAGAACCGGATGGCGCTCGGGTTCACCTTGTTCTTCTTGGTGGCCGGATCCTTGACCATCACCCCGGTTTCCACGAGGCAGGTTTTGAACCCGTCGAGGGTCGGCTTGAAGGTCTTGGTCACCGGGGTGAACTTCCCGTCCTTGAACTCGGTGACGGAGTAGGAGCACCCCTCGGCCGGACAGGTCTTGTCCGCTGGCTTGAACGCGGCTTCCACGGCGTAGTCGACCTTGTCCCCGCTCACGGTCTTGTTCATGGTCCAGTTGATCATCGAGGCGCAGTTCCCGATCATCTTCGAAGAGGAGATGTCGAGGGTCCCCATCCGCGAGTTATGGACGATGTCGAGGGTCGCGTTCTTGTCCTGGATCAGGCTCATCAGGGCTTTCAGCGGGAGGGAGGTCTGCTCCTTGGTGCAGACGCCGCTCACGGTTGAGGCCGCCGTGGTGGTCGTCGGGGCCGGGGTGTTGGCCGCGGACGTGCTCACGGTCGGTCCCGGGACGACGGTTTGGTATTCGCTCACGCTCTCGAAGAACTGGTCCTGGCCAAACGCCGGAAGGACAGAGAGTAGGAACACCACGGTTGATAGCTTTTTCATTTTAATCCTCAGGACCTGAGTTGAGTTATCTCAAGTGCTCTTCGGAAGGTAAGGCCTGGAACTTAAGGGGGTTAGATGAGCGAATAGGGATCGATGTCTATCTTATAGCTGATCGACGCCTTGGTCTGGTAGTTGAGTTCGAAGGATTTCAAAAGGTTGTGGAGCTGGGAGAGGTCCTTAGACTTCAGGAGGATCGACCAAGTGAACTGGTTGGATTTCTTTTCGATGTGGGCGGGCCTGGGGCCCAGGATGGTAACCTCCGGGAAGTGCTTCCGGATCATCGCCCGGAGGATCGCCCCGGCGTGGTCCGTGACGTGCGGGATGAGCCGGTCCTGGAACCGCGAGGAGAAGTGGATCATGGCGAGCCGCTTGAACGGTGGACAGTCGCAGAGCTCCCGGACCTTCAGCTCCTCCAGGTAGAACTGGTGGAAGTCGTGGGCCTTCACGATCCCGAAGAGGGAGTTGTCCGGGTTGAGGGTCTGGATGACGACCTTCCCGTCCTTCGAGTACCTCCCGGCGCGGCCCGCGACCTGGGTGAGGGTCTGGTACACGCGCTCGGCGGAGCGGAAGTCCGGGAAGTTCAGCTGGCTGTCGATGCCGAGGATGAGGACGAGCTTCACCTTCTCGAAGTTGTGCCCCTTGGAGAGCATCTGGGTTCCCACCAGGAGGTCGATCTTCCCGGTGTGGAAGTCCTCGAGGCGCGCTTCGAGCTGCTTGAAGTTCTTGATGTCCTCCCGGTCGAAGCGCTCGATCCGTTTCTCGGGGAAGAGGCGCTGGAGGACGTCCTGCACCTTCTCCGTCCCGAAGCCCTTCTGCGAAAGCGTCAGGCACCCGCAGGACGGACACTGGGACGGCATGGGCTCCTTGTACTCGCAGTGGTGGCAGGCGAGGAGGTCCTTCTTCTTGTAGTAGCGGAGGGCGATGGAGCAGTTCGGGCAGCTGAACTGGTGGCCGCAGGCGCGGCACTGGATGAAGTTCGCGAAGCCCAGGCGGTTCACGAAGACCAGGACCTGCTCCTTCCTCGCGAGCGCTCCCTTGATGGCCTCGACGGACGGAGGCACGAGGGGCCAGATGTCGTCTTCCTTGCCCGACTTGTCCCGGGCGTCGATGAGGCTCACCTCGGGGAGGAAGGCCTCCCCCGCCCGTTCCTTCATCTCATAGAGGTTCTTCTTCGTCTGATGGAACTGGTAGTAGCTCTCGAGGCTCGGGGTCGCCGAGCCCAGGACCATCGGGATGTTCAAGAGCTGGGCCTTCTTCGAGGCCACGTCCCGGGCGTTGTACGGACAGCGGTCGTCCTGCTTGAACGACGTGTCGTGTTCCTCGTCGATGATGATGAGGCCGAGGTTCGAGAGGGGGATGAAGACCGAGCTCCGGACGCCGAGGATCAGGCACCCCTCCTTCAGCTGCCGCGCCATCTGCCAGATCTGGTACTTCTGGGAATCCGGCAGCTCCGAGTGGTAGGTGAAGACCTTGCAGTCGAGGTACCGGGCGAAGGTCAGCGTGAACTGCGGCGTGAGGTTAATCTCCGGCAGGAGGAAGAGCACGCTCTTCCCGGCGGCGACGGTTTCCTTGATGAGGTCGAGGTAGACCACGGTCTTCCCGCTTCCGGTGACTCCGTGGATGAGGTTCCGCTTGAACTGGCCCAGGCCCTCGCGGATCGCCGCGGTGATGCTCCGCTGGAGGGTGCTCGGCACGAACTCGAGGTTCCGGCCTTCTCCCTGGAAGCTCTCGAGGCTCCGCGGTTTCTTCAACTGGTTCGGGAGGCAGTCGAAGATGAGCTGGCCCAGGGGATAGTGGTAGTACTGGGCCATCCACTGGTAGAGTTCGAGCTCCGCCTCCTCCAGCTTCTCGGGGTACTCGCCGAGGACGGTCTTGATCTTCTCCTTCGGCGTGTCCGCGAACTCCTTGGAAGCCGACTCATCGGGACTCAGGACGCACCCGAGGGCCGTCCGCTTCCCCAGGGGGACTTCGACGACCTGTCCGCGGGAGAGGGCCTTCTCCGTTTGGTAGAGCAGGCCCGGGTTCTTCAGCGGATAGTTGACGGCGACTCGGACGACGTTCATCAGAGGAGGAATTCGGGCCTCACGTCTCCCGTGTCCTTCCCCTTGAGGTTCTCGTCCCAGGACCGCAGGCGCTTGACGAGGTCGTCTCCGGATTCCGTGTAGTGGCGGAGGCTCGAGACCTCGATCTGGTAGGTCACGCCGCTGAAGTTCCGGAGGATGATGGTCTTCGGCATGCGGTGGGTCCCGTTGGCGAGCCAGTAGTCCTCGCAGAGGATCTCCAGGTCTCCCGCCGCGGACTTGAACCGGACTCGCTTGACCTCCCGATCTTTATACGACACCACCGCCTCGAAGGCGCCGGCGGTCACGAGCCACGCCATGTCCCCCTCGTCTCTCCCGAGCTTCACCTGCCCCTGGTCGACGTACATGGATTCCTTCAGCAGCTGCTCGACGCGGGTCCGGGCCGCCGGGTCCTCGGGCTTGAGCGGATTGGCCTCCGTCTCCCGGGCGCTCCGGCTCTTCGAGATCACGGTGAGGTAGCGTTTGTAGTCGGCGAGGAGTTCGACCTTCGACCGGTTGATGAGATCGTTGTTGAGCTTCACCGGAACCCCGAGGGTCTTCAGGTAGCTCACCAGGTGCGATCCGTTGTTCATGGTGAGCGAATGGATCAGGCTGAAGAAGATCCCCTTCTCGATCTGCTCGACGTTGGCCTTGACGGTGTAGGGGGTGAAGTTCGGGTAGTAGATCTTGTGCCGGATCGTCTTCTCGGAGAAGCTCCGGTCCCCGAACCGCGCCTGGGCGACCTTGATCGTGTCGCCGGAGGCCTTCGTGAGGAAGAGCTTGTAGAAGCTCTCCGACTTGTCGTCGGCGAGCAGGGAGACGTCGGCCACCGTGCTGCCCTCCGCCCGTTCCCCGGGGATGACTTTCTTCACCACCATGGAGACGGAGACGCCGTTGGAGATGAGGTCCGGGTTGGACCCCTGGCGGAACAGGGATTCCACCGTCGGGACGTAGGCCCGGGCGGTGGTGACGAGGAAGAGCGACGCGAGGAGGACTTTGATCATAGGGTGATACCGTATTTCGTGAGACGAGTCTTGATCGAGGCGACGAGGCCGTCCCTGATCGCCGCGTCCTTGAGTGCGAAGTCGACGGTCGCGTCGAGGTAGCCGGCGATGCTGCCGGTGTCGAAGCGTTCGCCGTCGAACTTGTAGGCGAAGACGTCCTTCCGGGTGCAGAGGACGTTGATCGCGTCGGTCAGCTGGTACTCGTTGCTCGCCCCGCGCGGGATCTTCTCGAGGATCTCGAAGATCTCCGGAGTCAGGACGTAGCGGCCCGGGGTCGCGAGGTTCGTCGGCGCCTCCTCCGGCTTGGGCTTCTCGACCATCCCGTTCATCTTCAGGGTCTTCTCGTTGACGATGGCGCCTTTGACGATCCCGTACTTCGAGGTGTCCTTCTTCGGAACCTCCATCACGCCGATGACCGAGGAGCCGTCGTTCTTCAGGGAGACGTCCATCAGCTGCCTGATCGCCGGAACCTTGTTCACCACCAGGTCGTCGCCCAGGAGGACCGCGAACGGCTCGTCGCCGATCATGTCCTTGGCCATGAGGACCGCGTGGCCCAGGCCAAGCTGCTCCTTCTGCCGGACGCTGGTCACGCTCACCATGGTCCCGATCTTCCGGATGGTCTCGAGCTCCTTGAGCTTGTTGTTCTTCTCCAGGAAGGTCTCGAGCTCGAGGTTCCGGTCGAAGTAGTTCTCCACGGCGGCCTTCCCGGAGGAGGTCACGAAGATGATCTGCTCGATCCCGGCGTCGACGGCTTCCTGGACCACGTAGTGGATCATCGGGACATTTATGATCGGAAGGATCTCCTTCGCGATCTCTTTTGTCGCCGGAAGGAAGCGCGTCCCTTTCCCCGCGATCGGAATAATGGCTTTTCTGATTTTCATAAATGTCCTTGTTATAAAGTAAAAACTTTTCTACATTTTTCTCTATGAAGAAAGTAACCATCTTAGCCGTCCTGTCTCTTATGGGCCAGACGTCCTGGGCCCAAATCCGAGATTTTCAAACCACCCGGTTGAACTCGACGGCGGGGACCGGAGTGGCGAGCATCCTCGCGACCGAAGCGGCCCTGCTGAACCCCGCTTCTTCAACTTTCTTTGAGGACTCGAGCATTTCCTATCAATCTTATTCAACTGATCTAAAGAAGAAAAACCCAGCTCGCGACGCCGCGGGTGATCATTTTTCAAAAAATGACGTCTCACGTGGGCTCTTCATGGCCGACAACTCCGGTACGCTTAAGGGCGGAGTGGCGTACCTCCAGCAGGAAGAAGCTGGCTTCGAACGCGAGCGCATGGTGCTCCATGGTGCGGCACCGATGGGTCCCGCCTCTTCCATCGGAGTGAGCTACAACTACATCCAAGACGTCCTTCCCAAGAAGTTCAGCGACCGCCACCAGACGCATCACATGCTCTCCATGGGAACGACCCACATCATCGATCAGAAGACCATCCTGGGCCTCGTGATCCTTGACCCCACGAGGACCATCAAGGGCAACGAACGCGTGATCGGAGGCTTCCAGTACAGCGTCGCGGAGAGGCTCATCGTCATGGCAGATTTCGGCGCGCAGTACACGAAGAACGTCTCCAAGCAGTACCTCTGGAGGGCCGCCGTGCAGGCCAACGTCTTCAGCGACTTCTTCATCCGCGTCGGGAAGTTCTACGACAACCCCGCGAACTTCAAGGGCACCGGCTGGGGAGTGGGCTGGATCGGCCCGCGCTTCGGCGTCGAGTTCGCCCAGAAGTTCTCCGAGCAGCTCGGGGACCCGACCTACCTCTACGAGGACGAAACCCTCACCGATACCTCTCTCTCGGCTATCTTGAAGTTCTAATCCTGATCAGTCTAGTGTTGTAAATTCCCCACGACAGTTGTCGATAAGAAGGAATGCTTCTGCGTTTCCGTCGCGGCCAGTTCCTTCCCCTCCTTTGCCTACTCTGGTTAGGCCTCTGGGCGCCGTCCGTCTTCGCGGAGGAATGCGAAACGGTCATCGAGGTCTTCCTCGAAGCCGATGCGGAGCAGACGGTCCCGAAGCTCAAGGACGTGATCGTCGACGGCGTCCTCCAGGACACCCCGATCACCTACCAGGCCTTCTTCAACAAGTCGCAGACCGACTACTACGACAAGGTCGACTTCAAGAAGCTCGAGAAGCTCTTCCGGAAGGTCGCCGAGAAGGGCCTCAAGGGCGCCGGCGAGAAAGAGCGGGAGAAGCTCATCGACCTCCGCTTCATCGCCCAGACGCTCCGGGGTTCCTACCACCTCTACAGCCGCGGGCACACCTCCCCGGAGCTCTTCCGGAAGTTCGTCCGGGACTTCGGGTACATGAACGACGCCCTCTACGAAGGGAAGGATAAGCGGGCCCGGAAGATGGCCCGGAAGGTCCTCGAGTACATGCAGCAGGGAGGGCACGACACGAAGAAGCTCGGCTTCACTCCCGCCGAACCCGGGGCCATCGCCAGGTACGCGGCCACGAGCTTCGACTGGATCGAAGCCCAGCTCGGGAAGCCGATCGACATCCACGCCTACCACGACGTCCGGAAGAAGATCCGGGACTTCAAGGTCTTCGCGGCCTACCTGAAGAAGAAGTTCCCCGGCTCGGCCTACGTCGAGCTCGGGAAGCGCGCCGCCCGGATCAGCAAGACCATGGGGGAGAACAAGAACTACATCTTCCAGGTGCTCAAGCTGGGCGACGAGGACCGGGTGCAGATCGACGCGAGCCTGACCGCGGAGATCCGCGCCTTCGTCAAGGACTTCCGGCGCCTCTACGGAATCACGCCGGTACCCGAGTGAGGAGCTTTTTCCTTAAACCCCGGCACCCCGGCAGACGATAGGTTCCCCATGGGCGCACCAGTATCAAAATCCGGGAAAGCGGCTCGCGAAGAGCGAGAGAAGAAGCTCATCCTCAAGCACAAGTTCAACAACCGGATCACGCTCACGCGGTTCGGGAAGACCAACATGGACGCGGGCGACTACGCCGGCGCGCTGAAGAAGTACGTCGAGTACATGGAGATCGTCGCCGAGGTGAAGGAGGTCAAGGACATCTACTCGATCAAGCCCCACCACTTCGATCCGAAGAAGGACCTCACGGAGATGCTGATGATCAGCCACGTGTACTTCGAGATGGCCAAGATCTACGACGCGGTCCCGAAGTTCCACGACAAGTGCCAGCTCTGCCTGGACCAGTTCGTGAGCTTCTCCACCAACCAGCCCTACCAGGTGATCAACTCGGAGCTCATCCGCAAGAGCCTCAAGCGCTCGATCTTCAAGAACACCGAAGCCTTCCGGCGGGCGTACCAGGGGATCTTCATCAACTCGAAGAAGTGCTACGTGGTCACCTTCTGCCTCGGCACCGAGCACCCGGTGACCCAGGAGTTCCGGGAGCTCAAGGACGTCCTCCTGCGGTACCGGCTGGGTCAGGAGTTCGTCCGGGTCTACTACCGGTACTCTTCCGCCGCCGTTAACGGGTGGCAGGAGAGCGCCGTGATGCACGGAGTGGGTCGGTATTTCTTCCGTCCGCTTTTAGTTTTCCTTTCAAAAACCATCCTAAGATTTATAATAGGGTGATGCGAATCTTCACCAAGCTGATTATCAAGGAATGGTTCAAGAGCCTCCTCGGCGCCATTACCGTGTTATTCCTCCTCATCTCGACCGCGGACCTGATCAACGGCTTCCTCCAGGGAAAGGAGGTCTCCCGCGTCCTCCTCGAGTACTCCCTCAAGATGCCGGACCTCATGGGGAAGATGTTCCCCATCTGCTGTCTGGTGGCGACCCTCTTCTCCCTCAACAAGCTCAAGGCGCACTCGGAGCTCATCTCCATCCTCGCCGCCGGGTACTCCTACCGGAAGTTCTACTTGCTCCTCGGGACCTGCGCGCTCTCCATGGTCGCCCTCCAGTTCCTGAACCTCGGCTTCGTCGAGCCCTTCGCCAACAAGGTCAAGCGGCAGGAGATCGCCAAGAGCAAGGCCTCCGAGGGGAGGTACCTCACGAGGAGCTCCATCGAGGGCGGGAAGTTCTGGTACAAGTCGAACAACTACTTCGCCTCCTTCTCCTTCTTCGACCGGAACACGAAGTCGCTCCACAACCTCGAGATCTACTTCTTCTCGCCGGAGCACACCAGTACGCGGATCATCAAGGCCAGGAACGCGATCTACGTCAGCGGCGGCGAGTGGTCGCTCAGCGAGGTGCGCGAGCTCAGTAACCTCAGCTCGTTCACCTTCCCCATGGAGACCGCGAAGCCGAACTCGCTGATCAAGCTCGAGGAGGTCCCGGAGGACTTCGGGGAGTTCGAAGCGGACCTCACGACCCTGAACTTCATCAAGCTCCAGACCTTCATCCACCGGCTCTCGAAGACCGGGATCAACATCAGCGAGTACCAGATCCTCCTCCTGAACAAGGTCTCCCTGAGCCTCATCTGCCTCGTCTTCGCCCTGATCCCCGCCTCGACGATCTTCAACCCGAACCGGCGGTCCAGCTCCTTTGGTAAGAATGTCGTTCTTACCCTCCTGGTGACGGTCGTCTTTTGGGTTCTTTACAGTTCCACTATAGCTTTGGGGAACTCCGGGACCCTGAATCCGCTCCTCGCCACCAGTCTGATCCCTCTAGGGTTCTTCATCTACGTCCTAAGCACCTTCCTCAAGAATCGAAAACTCTCAATTTAATTTCACTTCTCTCTGTGCTATAAAAGTCCCATGAACATAGAAAACTACAAGCTCGAGGGAGACCGGCTTCCGATCTTCACCTACCCCGAGCCGGTGCTGTCCAAGAAAGCCGTCCCGGTTACCGAATTCACGCCCAAGCTAGCAAAACTAGTTAAGGACATGCTCTTTACCATGTACCACGCTCCGGGGATCGGGCTCGCGGCGCCCCAGATCGGCGAAAGCCTCCGGCTCTTTGTGCTGGACGTCGACTACGAGCGAGAGCCCTTCACCAATTCGGCCGGGAAGGAGGAGTACAAGCTCTCCGACTTCAATCCCATGGTCCTGATCAACCCGGTGATCACCGGCAAGTCCGGCTCGACCACGTACGAAGAGGGGTGCCTTTCGGTTCCCGGCGTCTACGAAGAAGTGAAGCGCCACAAGTCCGTGCACGTGCGGTACCAGGATCTGAGCGGCGAGTTCCACGAGCTCGACGCCGACGACATGCTCGCCATCTGCATCCAGCACGAGAACGACCACCTGGACGGCGTCGTCTTCATCGAGCGCCTGAGTAACCTCAAGAAGAACTTCTACAAGAAGAAGCTCACCAAAGAGAAGGGTCGATGAAGAAGTTCCGAGTGGCCTACTGCGGGACTCCCGATTTCTCCGTGCCGACCCTCGACCTCCTTAGCAACCATCCGCACGTCGACCTGCGGTACGTGATCTCCATGCCGGACCGTCCCTCCGGGCGCGGGATGGAACTCAAGTCCCCCGAGGTCGTCGAGTTCGCCAGACAGAAGAAGCTCCCCGTCTTCCAGTGTGAGAACATCAACCGCGAAGGCGAGTTCCTCCGGATGCTCAAGGCCCAGGACCTCGACTTCATCGTCGTCCTCGCCTTCGCGCAGTTCCTCGGGAGCGAGATGCTCCAGCTCGCGAGGCTGGGCTGCTTCAACATCCACACCTCCATCCTCCCGAAGTACCGGGGGGCAGCCCCGATCCAGTACGCGCTCCGGAACGGCGACCCGGAGACGGGCGTGTCGATCCAGAAGATGGTGAAGAAAATGGACGCCGGGGACCTGGTCCACTTCCACACCGTACCGATCGCGCCGACGGAGACCGGCGGCCAGCTCTACACGCGGCTGAAGTTCCAGGCGGCCCTCGCCATGAACGACCTGCTCGCGAAGCTGCTCGCCGGACCCGTAGAGGCCACTCCCCAGGACGAGAGCAAGGTCTCCTTCGCGCCGACGCTCAAGAAGGAAGACGGGGCGCTGGACTTCGCGGAGAAGACCGTCGCGGAGGTCCTGAACCTCATCCGCGCCCTGGACCCCTGGCCCGGCACGTATTGTTTCCTGAACGGGAAAAGGTTAAAGGTTCTCCGGGCGGAGAAGTACCACGGGAAGCTCCCACCGGGGAAGGCGGCCAACGACCTCGGGTCCCTCGCCGTCGGGTGCCGGGACGGAGCGGTCCACCTCACGGAGGTCCAGCTCGAGGGGAAGAAGGCCTGCTCGGATCGCGAGCTCCTCAACGGTATGAAATCTGAAATCACTTTGAGTTCGCACAAGGAGTAGTATGTCGGTCACCATCTCCCCAAGCCTCTTGTCGGTGGATTTCCTTAACCTCAAGGCGGAGGTCGAGCGGCTCAACGCCATCGACGACCTCTGGCTCCACCTCGACGTCATGGACTCCCACTTCGTCCCGAACCTCACCTTCGGCGAACCGGTGCTGAAGAAC
>SXGU01148583.1_pt1 | contig 15054 bp, 13 predicted proteins | sample 3174531 | NCBI WGS metagenome assembly SXGU01 (sample SAMN11356863, study PRJNA531348) | freshwater metagenome | isolation source: freshwater sample F1-140 | place: China: Fuxian Lake, Yuxi | collected 2017-12-25
CGAAAGTTCTGTTTTTTTGATCGTCCCCTTTGCCGTTACCATCACCAAGTGCTTCGTGCCTTCGAGTTCGTCCATCGACATGGCTACGGACACATTTTCGCCCGGCGCCAACTGCAAGAAATTCACGAGCGCCTGTCCTTTCGCTGTGCGCGATGCTTCCGGAATATCGTAGGCTTTCATCTGGAAGCAACGACCTCGTGTTGTGAAGAACATCAAGTCCTTGTGTGCGGTTGTAGAAAACACCTGGTCGATGATGTCTTCTTCTTTTGTTGTAATTCCGGCGACCCCTTTTCCTCCCCGTGCCTGAGCCTGGAAGGTATCTGGTGGCAGACGCTTGATGTAGCCGTCGCGCGTAATCATCACAATCGTCGCTGCATCCGGAATCACATCTTCCATGGAAAACTCCTTCATGCCGGACGCCACAATTTGCGTTTTGCGTTCATCACCTGATTTCTCACGCAATTCTTTGACTTCGTCTTTGATGACCGCAAGCATGCGCTTCTCGCTCTTCAAAATGGCTTCGAGTTCCTTGATGAGTGCCATCTTCTCGTCGTACTCCTGCTCAACCTTGAGACGTTCGAGGTTTGCAAGCTGTTGCAAGCGCATTTCGAGAATCGCGACCGATTGCACTTCAGAAAGCTTAAACCCGCTCATCAAATTCACACGAGCCTCGTCTTTGTCTTTCGATTTTTTGATGGTGGCGATGATTTTGTCGATGTGCAAAAGCGCAATGCGCAATCCCTCAAGGATGTGTGCACGTTCCTTCGCGCGATCCAAGTCGTACTGCGTGCGACGTCGAACAATCACGCCACGATGCTTGATAAACTCTTCCAAAATCATCTTCAAACTGAGCACGCGTGGCTGAATCCCGTCCACGAGCGCCAACATGTTGTAGTGAAACGTCTCTTGAAGCTGGGTCGCTTGATACAAGCGGTTCAACACCTTCTTTGGGTATGCATCTTTCTTGAGCTCGATCACAATACGCACACCCTCTTGAGTGGACTCGTCACGCAAATCGCGAATGCCTTCAATTTTTTTGTCGCGTACCTGCTCCGCAATACGTTCAAGCAACGTCGCCTTGTTCACCTGATACGGAATTTCATGAACAATGATAATGAAGTTTCCGCGGCGATCTTCCGTGATTTCCGTTTTCGCACGCACAACCACCCCGCCCTTTCCGGTCGCGTATGCCTGCTTCAAGTCGCTAGCCCCGTACACAATGGCTCCCGTTGGAAAATCTGGACCTTTCACGAATTTCATGAGGTCGTCCACGCTTGCCTCCGGATTTTCAATAAGATGCATCACGGCGTCGCACACCTCCGTGAGGTTGTGTGGTGGAATATTTGAAGCCATTCCAACCGCAATTCCAACCGTTCCGTTCACAATCAGGTTTGGAATTTTGGCTGGCAATACTTTTGGTTCTTTGTGCGTACCGTCAAAGTTCGGCGACATGTCGACGGTTTGTTTTTCGATGTCCACCAACATCTGCTCGGCAATCTCTGAAAGTTTTGCTTCCGTGTAGCGATACGCAGCGGCAGCATCACCATCGAGCGAACCAAAGTTTCCTTGCCCACGTACAAGCGTATAACGAAGCGAGAAATCCTGTGCCATGCGCACGAGTGAATCGTAGACAGCAGAATCACCGTGTGGATGATATTTCCCAAGCACGTCTCCAACCACCGTGGCACACTTTTTAAACTTCGCATTCGAACGCAAACCCGTCTGCCACATGGAATACAGAATACGGCGATGCACCGGCTTCAAACCATCACGCACATCCGGCAAGGCACGCCCTACAATCACAGACATCGCGTAGTCAAGATACGACACCTGCATTTCGTCCACGATGTTGCGCGCATCAACACGCCCTGTGAGCTCTGCTTGTGTTGGGAGAATTTCGTCGTCGTATTTTTTGGCCATAATCAGAAAAGGTCTACAAGGCTGGTTCAGCGGACGCTTCCGCTTCGACCTCCGTTTTTATTTTCTCTGCAAGAACATCTACAAGGTCTTGTCGTGTTTCTGCGGCTTCTTGTACGGGAGCGATCAATGTTCCTCCAACCTCTTTTAGTTGCGCCATCATCTCAGGAGGCGGACTTCCGGCTTGTTTGAGTGTTTTTGCTGTTTGAGCCACGGTCGTAAATTGCTCCTTTGCGCCAACAATTGCATTTGAAATCGTCGAACGAATCGAGAAAGCCCATCCAACCACAATCACGAGCACAGACCCGGCCACACAGGCCCAGTACGCAACTTTATCGTGTTTCGCTAGAGGTCGAGTAGGCATAAAAACGATTAGGCCCGTGATAAGGAAACAATGAGCATGTCGTCTTCTGGCAAATCCTTACGAGCAACTTTATATTTGTTTGTTTCCTCACGACGACACGTGCCGAACGCTTTACAGAAATCCGCTTCCGATTGCAGTGCTTCTTTCAAATTCGGAATACTGTGTGTCATGGGGATGATCACCCTCGGTTCGATCTGACTAATGACCTCAGACGCAAGTTTTGGCGAAAGCACCCGACCACCACCAACGGGAATCATGAGAATATCAATATTTTCGAGTGCCTGAAGTTCTTCTACAGTGAGTGCACGATTGAGGGCTCCGAGATGCCCGATGTGCATCCCCTCGCTCTCAAAGCGAAAAATCAGGTTGTGCGGAGCTTTTGCATCCTTCTCATCTGGTTTCAACAAGGTGGCGTAAATAAACACCCCTTTTACTTCGTATTCTCCCGGTCGATCAACCACAAACGGATTGCCGGCAACCGCTGAACGATTGTTGGCGTCTTCTTCGTCATGACTCACCGCCATCAGTTGTGCCTCAAGCGTACGCGGAAACCGCAAACCAGTTACGTTGTCGTACGGATCAACAACAACCGTAACTTCCCCGCTAGGAGTGGTGGTTTTAATCTCAAAACAAGATAGTCCGTGCCAAGAAATCTGCATATCAATTCATTCAGTGACGGCGAAATCGTACCACGCGCAGCCAAGACGAACAAGCGTCAGACTGTCTGTGCATTTATATCGATCCAATACGCGATTTCATGTTCAATTTCCGCCAACTCCGGGTCTGGCTCTGTCACAAGAAATCCTTCGCGAAACCGAGCGACAGAAGCATCAATCTCTTCTTTTCCATCCGGATGTTTTGCCCCAAGAGCCGCCAGCTCCTCGATCTTCGAAAGTAACTCATCTTCTCTTTTTTTCCATGTTGCAAACAACGATTGGTAGGTCGCGGTATCGTTCGCCGCTGCCTCTGCGAACTCTTCGCGAATATGAATGTCTGCATCAAGCAGCGCATCTTCAATTTGATAACGCTCGTCCGGAGTAAATTCCGTTTCAAACAATTGACTATGTACAAGTTCGGAAAACGAAACCTGAGAGTCGAGCAATTTTTTGAGTTTTGATTGCACCTCTGGCTCAACATGTTCTAACACAAGTTCCGCGCGTCGCGCATCCATCCCAGAAGCCGTCAGTTCCGCAAATGCATGACGATGCGGATACTCCGCCACCCCTGTTTCAAACATCGCCTGACGAATCTCTTCCTCCGAAGCCGCAATGTTCGCCGACAGCGCCAAATGCGCCGCCCCTGCCTGTGCTTTTGCCTCTGCAGGAACCGTCGGAACCAAATGATCGATAGCAAATTGATACTCATCAAGCATGGCCTGGTGTGGATGGGTCATAATGATTCAATCATAGTGGATTCATAAACATTTTGCGAGACAAGAATAAGTGGAAGTTACTGTGTCATCCAGAGGAGGCGCAGCCGAGAAGGATCTCTCGTGTAAGTCGAGAGATCCTTCACTCCGTTCGGAATGTCGGCAGGAGTAAGTAATATTCGTAGCCAATCGTTGATTTGTAGAATTAGTAGCCTATTCGTTGATTCGCTCTCCCTGTTATTCGTAACCCCCCGCTACCATCAGCACCTTGACCAAACCACCCCCCAAGCGCTATCTTTCGCGTCGCACCAATCATCTGGAGGTGCCTTTGCTTCAGCAGCGTACTCACGAACCCATCCGTCCTCCCCGCGACCCGCGCAACAAGCGGCCGGGCATCCCCAACCGGTTCGCCAACCTGATCCAGGTACTTGGCAGCTACGTGGGACATCCCTGGGAGGACGTCCAGACGACCATCTTCAACCACCCCAAGTACCGGGCCAAGAAGACCCGTGCGGTGCTCCAGCAAACCCTGCGCAAGCTCGTCTGCCGCAGCGGCCGCCCGCCCGAGGACATCCACTCCTTCGTCGTCCGTGATGGCTACCTCGAGCGCCTCACGCGCCCCACCCAGGCCACCACTCCAGAAGCCACGGACGTGATCGCCGAGGCCTAGCCTCCTCTCTCCCCGACCATTCGCGTCCCCGACCGAATCGGTCTTTTTTTATTCTACATTTTAAATTGTAGGAACGTTCGTCATCCAGAGGAGGCAAAGCCGACGAAGGATCTTACACTGCACAGACACAAGATCCTTCGGTCTGCGACCTCTGGATGACGTTCATACCCACAACCTCGCGCCAATTAAAAAATCCACCAGGCAAAGCCTGACGGACTAGTACGGGAATTTGCGAAGTTCAACGAGTGGCTCGAGCGTGTTCGAGACGAAGACGGCGGACACTTGTGGCCACATGCGGGCCACACCGGCTTTGCGATAGGCGACGCGTTCGACGTCTTGATCCTCCGTGGGCACGAGTAGCACTCCGAGATTGCCGGGGTGCATCATCGAAAGATCAATGGGCGAGTCACCGGTGACGAGCACGCGACGCGCGTCGGCGTCGATCGATCGGCAGAATGATTCTGCGATGAATCCCTTCGTACTTCCTACCACCGCGGTCTGCCAGTCGTATCCACTCAGCCGATGAATCGTATTCCACTGAAGTCGGAGCGCGGCGATGTGATCGCACGGAATCTCGAAGTGATAGGTCCATGCACGAATGTAGTCGTAGATACCATAGCTCACAAGGGCTACACGAGACGAACGGAAGGATGAGACAAGCGCCTTGGTACCTGCGCGTGGCGTCGCACTTCGCACCGCCTCACCTACCATCAACCGCGTCAACTCCGCTCGACGGAACCGCTCCACTCCACGAAAAAGCAGGTCGATTTCCTGCTGTACCGTCGGATGAGTGAGGCGGAAAAACGCCTGAGCCTCCCGCTTGTCGTCGTCCGCAAGAGCCTGCGGCAAAAATCTCCCGAGGTCCGCCCATTGGCTTCCCGGGTGCAGCATCCCATCAAAATCGCTCACCAGCACATCCGCTGCACGCAGCCTTTCCACGAACGTTTCACGTCCCGAGTGCCGCGCATTCACGACCAAATACGGCCCCATCCCCTCCCGCTTCCCCATCAGGGCAAGCAGGGCCTCCACCGAGAGAATCTCGAAGATTTCCATGCTTCCTCCGGCCAGCCAACCTACCCCCCACCTACCTCCTTGTCAAAACCCTCAACTTTCTATACACTTCCACCGCTATTTAATCCAAGACTTAACGTATTGTCTTTTTTCCAGAGACATTCGGATGATGTTTTGAGCGAAAAATTTGAAGATTGACGAAACGTAGCGAGCTACGTTGAGGAAATCTAAAAATTTTGCAGCCAAAACAGCGCCGAAAGGAGTCGGGAGAAGGATAATACATTAAGTCTTAGCACCGGCGGCGCAGGGCTCAACGGGAGGCCTCCTCTACCGGAAACATCTATGTCTGACATCATTGATAAGTCCCAGACCCAACTCGGCCAACTCATTGCCGACGGGAGCTACGTGAACGTCCCGAAAGTAGGCGACGTGGTAAAAGGGAAAATCATCTCAGCTGATCGCCGCGAAGTGCGTATCGATCTCGAAGGCATGACCACTGGAGTCATCCGCGGTCGTGAGCTCTACGCAGAGAGCGATCAGTACGACGCCATCAAAGTTGCCGACGTTGTAGAAGCAACGGTGATCGATCTCGAAAACGAAAACGGCGAAATGGAACTCTCGTTCCGCTTTGCCGGTCAAAAGCGCGCTTGGGAAAACCTCCGTGAACTCTTTACCTCAGGTGAAGTCATCAACGTAAAGGTACTCGAAGCAAACAAAGGTGGAATCATCGTTCGCTTGAACCACGTCACTGGGTTCTTGCCTGTTTCGCAACTTTCTCCAGAGCATTACCCACGCGTCACCGGTGGAGACAAAAACAAGATTCTTGAAAAACTCCGCAGCTACGTAGGCCTTTCGCTCGCCGTGCGCGTCATCGACGTAAACGAAGCGGATGAAAAGCTCATCGTCTCCGAAAAGTCGGTATGGGAGGAACGCCAGAAGAGTGTAATTGCACAATACCGCGTTGGCGACAAAATCGACGGTGAGGTCACTGCCCTTGCTGACTTCGGAGCATTCGTAAAATTCGATTCACTCGAAGGACTCGTGCACATCTCCGAAATCGCTTGGCAGCGCATCGATCACCCACGCGACATTCTCAAAATTGGTCAACATGTGGGTGCAGAAGTCATCGGCATTGAAGGAAGCAAAATTTTCCTCTCGATGAAGAAACTTATTCGCGATCCATGGGCCGACATCCAGAAGCGTTACAAAGTCGGTGATATTGTAAAAGGACAGGTGCTCAAGGCCAACCCATTCGGATTCTTCGTTGAACTCGACCCAGAAATCCATGGCCTCGCGCACATCTCCGAACTTTCCGACAAACCTGTCGCTGATGTCACAACCATTGCTAAACCAGGCGACACACTCGACTTCAAAATCATTTCCATCGAACCAAACGAACACCGCTTGGGCCTCTCGCTCAAAACAACGGATGACGTCACAACAGAAGACGCCAAACCAGAAGTCGTAGCAGAAAAGACAGAAGAAACGGCGGCGTAGGCTCACAAATCCTACAAGAACCGTGTACCATGGGCGTCATCATGCAACGTTTTGATGACGCCCTTGATATATATAGGAGTAAATCAACACTATGAAACCACTTTCTAAAAATCTCCTCCTGTCGCTTATTGCCGTCTTGCTCATTGGGGCCGCCCTTTCGCGCTACACACTTCAAGACAACACCCCAAAAGAAATCACTGTTGGTGAGTTGGCACAGCTTGTCCAAAACGGCGGAGTAAAATCCGTTGTGGTTGAGGGTAACGATGTCACCGTCACAGCGTCGGACGACAGCACAGCCACCACACACAAGAGCAGCGATACTTCGCTTGAGGAAGCTCTCGCGGCCTACGGCGCCGACGCAAACGCGCTCAGTTCTGCAAATATTCGTGTTGCCACTGGCGGGACGCAAGCCTATTTCCTCGGGGTTATTCTCCCTTCGTTGTTGCCGCTGCTTATTCTCGTGGCCTTGGGTTGGTTTATGCTGCGCCAAATGCAGGGAGCGAATAATCGTGCCATGTCATTTGGACAATCCGGCGCAAAAGAATGGAACAGCAAAAAACAACGTGTAACCTTTAAGGACGTTGCGGGTGCGGTTGAGTCAAAAGAAGAGCTCGCAGAAATTGTCGAATTCTTGAAAAGTCCAAAAAAGTTTTCCGATCTTGGAGCAAAGATTCCAAAAGGTGTCTTGCTCATGGGTCCTCCTGGGACAGGAAAAACACTGTTAGCTCGATCGGTGGCCGGAGAAGCTGATGTACCGTTTTTCTACATCAGTGGTTCGGAATTTGTGGAAATGTTTGTTGGAGTTGGAGCGGCACGTGTTCGCGATTTGTTCGATCGTGCAAAAAAGAGCGCTCCGTGCATTATTTTCATCGACGAAATTGATGCGGTGGGTCGCCAGCGTGGTGCCGGGCTCGGTGGAAGTCACGATGAACGCGAGCAAACCTTGAACCAAATCTTGGTGGAGATGGATGGGTTTGACCCAAACATTGGGGTCATTATTATCGCCGCCACAAACCGCCCAGATGTTCTCGATCCAGCCTTGCTGCGTCCTGGTCGATTCGACCGCCGCGTCATTCTCGATCTTCCAGACATCACGGAACGTGAATCCATCCTCAAAATCCACGCAGAAGGCAAACCGCTCGCTTCCGACATTAACTTACGCCGTGTCGCAGAACGCACGATTGGTTTCTCGGGTGCTGATCTCATGAATGTGCTCAATGAAGCCGCAATCCGCGCCGCTCGTCATAATGCAAAAGAAGTCACACAGGAAGACGTGCTCCAGTCCATTGAAAAGGTATTGCTTGGACCTGAACGCCGCAGCTACATCATGTCGCCGGAGGAAAAGAAAGTGACAGCCTACCATGAAGCTGGCCATGCACTTGTTGCAAAAATGCTTCCTGCTTCCGACTTGGTGCACAAAATCTCCATTGTCAGCCGTGGTTCTGCTGGCGGATACACAATGAAACTTCCGTCAGAAGATCGCCGCTTGCACAAACGCGAACAGTTCCTTGCCGACCTCGCCATGATGCTCGGCGGATACGTTTCCGAAAAAGAAACATTTGGTGACATCACCACCGGTGCTTCCGACGATTTGCGTAAATGCTCCCGTCTCGCACGCGAACTCGTAGTGCGCTACGGCATGAGCGATCTTGGTCCTCGCACGTTCGGTGAACGTGAAGAACTCGTGTTCCTCGGAAAAGAAATTCGCGAGAGTCGTAACTACTCCGAGCAAACAGCACAAGATATCGACGCGGAAATTGCGAAGCTTGTGAATGGCGCACTTGATACGGCTCGTGGTATCATCAGAGAGCAAAAAGCATCTCTCGATAAAATCGCGAATCGCTTGCTCGAAAAAGAAACGATTGAAAAGGAAGAATTTGAAGCGCTCTTCGCCTAGAACATTGAACACGCTAGCTAGTTGGAGGACTATGCCGAAAGCCAAACCCACAGCGGTACATCGACCTCTCCTGCGAGAAACCTGGAGTCTCGTTTGGGAACGAAAGCCTCTGTGGGTTTTTGGTATCCTGGCGGCGGTTGTGGCAACAGGCGGAGTGTTTGAATCGCTCGGACAAAATTTGCGTCGTGTAACCGAAGGTCGTGACATCTTACTCGAATCTCTTCGTGGATCCTTCGTGGGTCTAAACGCCTTTAGCGACTATGTCAGACTCATTGTCCGCACCGATCCACACAATGCCACCCTCGTCATTGCGATTCTAGCAACCCTCGGGCTCGTGCTCATCCTTGGTGCCATCGTTGCCCAAGGAGGGCTTATGAAAGCTCTGGCTTCGAAAAAAGAGCTGAGCCCAGAGGAAGTCATCCGAGAGGGTGTCTGGATGTTCACACACACACTCACCCTCGCCTTCCTCTCCAAAGTCACGACCATTCTTCTCATCTTGTTGTCTACCCTTCCCCTTGTACTCTTTATCTCCCACGGCACCTGGAAGAATGCTCTGGTTTTTTTCTTCCTCTTCCTGGCGTTTATCCCACTCATGGCGCTGGTCTCCGCTGTCTCAATGCTCGCCCTCGCAGATTTAACCAAGCGAGGCTCTACGGTTCACGACGCGATTCACCACGCATTCGCCATTCTCAAACGCGCCTGGCTCCCAACCCTCGAGCTCGCTTGCTCGCTCTTTGGCATTGTCCTCGCTGGTTTTCTCCTACTTGCATTCATCCTCTCCATTGCAGCCATTCCTTACACCATCCTCATGGTGCTCGCTCTCTTAGCTGGATCTTCCTTCCTCTTTTCTTTGTTTAACATGGGTGGCGTTATCCTGTGCGCAACACTGGTTCTGGCCTACGCCGGACTCGCTGTCACCTTTCAATATGCGGCTTGGCTCAAATTCTACGAACGCGCCACCTCAAAAAAAGCCCTTGTTGCGAAACTCGAGCGGCTACTTGGATAGTTACGAATCTGTATTTGGGTGGCGAATCAACTTTGGGTGGCGAATCAACGAATTTTACCAATTCTACTAATCCACGAATTCAGTCGAATCGCGCTCGTCATTTCGAACGAAGTGAGAGATCTCTCGAGAGATCCTTCGCTTCGCTCTGGATGACGGTTTTATATTTGTAGCCATTTGTTGCTAAGTAGAATTGGTAAAATTCGTTGATTCGCCACCCCTGTTCGGGTACACTACGGCTATCTGAAGAACTACTGATTATGCCAAAGGATATCCAATCGATTGAAGACCTTATCAAACACGATTCTTCCGCACCGGCAGAAGTAGCAAAAGCGGCAGGTGATATCACTCCACAAGAAGCCTTCGATGACAAGATGAAGGTTGTTCGACTGAAAGAAAAGGAAGCAGAAGTCGAACAGATTGCTGCATCCAAAGGGATTCCTTATGTGAACCTCAAGGGATTTCCTATTAGCCCGGAGGCCCTCACCCAAATTCCAAAAGAACAGGCTGAAGAGCTCAAAACAGTTTGTTTTCTATTTACAGGACCAGAAGTACGTGTCGCGAGCTGCCAGCCAGATCTCCCGGCGGTAAAAGAGTTGCTGTATCAAATTGAAGAACGCAACCAGGCGCGCGGTGGGCTCTACCATATTTCGGAAGAGAGTCTGCGTGTAGCCATCAAAATGTACGATACGCTTCCAAAGGTGAAAACCATCACCAAAGGAGTGAATGTTTCGAGCGAGGAACTCGAACGGTTCCAGGCAGAGCTCAAAACATACGAAGATATCCAAAAAGTGATGGCACATGCCTCTGTCACGGACATCATGACGATCATCATGGCTGCGGCCATGCAGTTCAACACATCCGACGTTCACATTGAGGCGGAGGAAAAGCGTGTTGGGATCAGTTTCCGTATCGATGGCGTGCTTCAAGATGTTGCAGAGCTTCCCGCAGAGGCGTGGAAAAAAATGATCTCGCGCATCAAACTCATCAGCGGACTCAAAATCAACGTAACCGATCGTCCACAAGATGGACGCTTCACTATTTTTCTCAAACAGGGCGACACAGATGTTCGTGTCTCTACCATTCCAACCAACTGGGGTGAATCGGTCGTTATGCGTTTGCTGCGGCCAGGTTCCATTGCAGTGGAATTCGTTCAACTTGGGTTCCGCCCGCTTGTTGAAAAGAAGCTCCTGCACGAAATCGAAAAGCCGCACGGCATGATCATCACGACCGGTCCAACGGGTTCCGGTAAAACAACAACGCTCTACGCCATCCTGCGCAAACTCAACACGCCGGACGAAAAAATCATCACCCTCGAAGATCCAGTTGAATATAAACTTGCTGGCATCAACCAGTCACAAATCGATCACACAAAAAATTACACGTTTGCCTCCGGTTTGCGTTCGATTTTGCGACAAGATCCGGATGTCGTGATGGTGGGAGAAATCCGCGACCTGGAAACAGCAGAAACCGCCATCAACGCCGCCCTTACTGGACACTTGATGCTCTCCACGCTCCACACCAACGACGCTGCAGGCGCACTTCCCCGCTTCATCGGAATGGGTGTGAAGCCATTCCTGCTGGCTCCGGCTCTCAATGCGGTCATTGGTCAACGCCTTACACGCAAGATTCACCAAGACTGCAAAGAACCCATGACGCTTGAACCCGACATTCTTGAACGCGTCAAAAAACTCCTTGCGGACGTCCCGTCAAATTCAGGTGAAGTTGTCCTTTCGCCAGAACAATGGGTGTTCTACCGCGGAAAAGGGTGTGCGGTCTGTAACGGCTCCGGCTATAAAGGCCGCGTGGGAATCTACGAACTCCTTACGATGACCGACGAAGTTCGCGCAGCGCTCTCAGAAAAAATCGACGAATACCAAGTGCGTTTGCTCGCCAAATCCCAAGGAATGGTGACGATGCAACAAGATGGGATGTTGAAAGCATTGGATGGGCTTACGACAGTAGACGAAGTGTTGCGTGTAGCTGGAGAAGGTGGGTAAAAAGGTTGAAGACAGAAATTCGAAACTCGAAGGAAGTTGGAAGTATGGAAGGACAGAAAAAAGAATTCGACTTAGAGATTCGAACAACAAAGTTTGCTTCGGACGTTAGAACATTTGTGAAAAAGCTGCCTCTTACGCTCGGAAACAAAGAAGACAGCAAGCAACTCATTCGATCTTCTGGATCCGTTGGGGCCAACTACATTGAGACGGGGGACGCTCTGGGTTCGAAAGACTTCACCATGCATATGCGAATCTCTCGAAAAGAAGTACGCGAATCCATTCATTGGCTTGCCCTGATAGACACAACTAACAACCCTTCCCTAGAAAATCAACGCAAACTTCTCCTCGACGAAGCCGACCAACTCATGCGAATCTTCGGAAAAATCGTACGCGACCGAACCCCTTAAACCTTAATCCTTGAATCTTCCTTCGAATTTCGAGTTTCAACCTTCTACCTTCCAACCCCTATGTCAAAGGATATTCAAAAATTGCTGGCAGACGTTGGTTTACTTCCGAGTGAATCGAAAGTGTACTTGTCGACGCTTGAACTTGGACCTTCGACGGTGCAGCACATTTCAGCGAAGGCGAAGATTTCACGTACGGCAGCGTATGAAGCGATTGAGCTTTTGCAAAAGCGTGGACTCATGACGTCGTCGCTGCTTGGAAAGAAACGTTTGTATGCGTCGGAAGATCCGGCACGTATCGTGTCGTACTTGAAAGCAGAACAGCAACGATTTTCCGCAACACTCTCGGACATTGAGCGCACGGTAGACACCATGCGTCTGCTTGCCGGAGGAACTCGGCCGACGGTAAAAGTCTACGAAGGCGACGAAGCGTTGCATGCCTACTTCGACCATATTGCGCAAATCAAACCAAAAATCCTTGAAGAAATTGCAAATACAGATGAGGTGTATGCACACCTTGATGCGGAGGCTCTCCATGCTGCACGCAAAACATACGATTGGAGTGCACTAAGCTTCCGACTCCTCTATCGCGGCACCATTCGAAACCCTCGAGCCAATGCAGAAATTCGCGTGATGAAAGAAAAGTTCGGTGATTTCCATGGCAACATCAGTATCTACAACGACTACATTAGTCTTGTGACATACGTAGGAAAACCGGTTGTCGTCATTCTTGAAAGCAAGGCATTAGCGAATACGATGCGTGTATTGTTCAACGCAGCATGGGAAGGATGTAAAGACTAGTTGTTACGCAGATACTAAACCACCACCCGATTTCCCGGGTGGTGGGTTTGTTGATGAAAGGATGCGTCGGTGCCAGGTGGTCCGTGCGCAGAGCCTTCCCCCTCTAGAATCCCATGTGCCCTCCAAGAGCGTTTGGTGTTTGGTGAAACCTGACTGGACCATCGGTTAAAGCCGATCATCCGTCTCATCCTGAGACGTGACGAGGATGTACACCAGCGCTCTTGTTTTGTTGAGGTTTAGGTTACTTTCGGGAAAAGGCTTGTTGGTTGGTCGCGCTCAGCGACCCGGCGAACTTCGTCTCAGGAAGATCGGACGATCCTTGTCGATGTCCGGAACGTCGAAGCGTTTCAACGGCGAGACCATCGAGGCCACGTACACGACTTCCTTCATCAGAGGGATCCCCACATGATGACTCCTGTAATTGCGCCCTTTTTCAGACGCCTTGGCGGTGAAATGCGGCCGCCCGCTTGGCCGGTTGACTTCGGCTAGACGATCGCGAGTTCACAATATCAGAAAACCACTCGGTTGTCAACACACCGTTGGTTCTATCAAAAATTATACGCTCTAAATTCCGTTCTTTTTTGTACGTTATCTATACTTAAATTTGGCTAATTCTAAACAATTTTCTGTAAACTATTCTATGTACGTCCGCCATGGGCTTGACAAAGTTTTTATCCTGTGTTATTGTATCGATCTCGAGTGAGACAAGCCACTGAGTTGGCAACTCGAGAAGTCTGAGAAGAGCGTTCCAACAACAAGTTCCTATACAAAGAAAAACCTGGGGCCCTGGACGACTGGCATAACGCCGTCTCCACGACACTCCAGGTTTTTTTGTTTGACCACCTTATGGAAACCATCACCTTTCTCGTCTGGATGGGAGCCATCAGCTCGATTGCAAGCCTTTCCTGGACGATCAGTTAGCACACGGTTCTCACCGGATTCCTGTCCATCACCTTGCCCCCAGCTCGGTGTGAACAGGAACCCGGTGAGAAATCATCGTGAAGTGAGACGTTGGCATGACAGTGCAGGTGATCCCCCTCCCTCCTGTCTCCCAAGGCTCGCAACGGACAGCCAGTCCGTGTTCGAAAGAACAAAAGGGTCTGCATACCCTTGGCAAGATCGAGAGGAGAACCCACGCGACGGCGTGGAGTGAGGTTGCCAAATTTGACGGGCGCTTCCGATAGGACCGCGAGGTCTAACTCCAAACTCGTGCGGGCGCTGGGCCCAAAAGCAATCCAGATAAGTTCCACGGGCTTCGGCTCGTTGTCACTCGACGTCTAATCGGTCGGTGACTTAAGTGAACGAGAAAGTAACGTCCATCCATGCGGCCCTCGGGCAGTGGACACGTGAAATCACACAGCGATTCGCCCATGCTGGGCCATTGCCAGTTCGTGCGAGTCACACTGGACGCTGACATACCGTCTCGCTGACGCAGCGGGTGTATGTCTAACCAACCCTGGTTCCAAGTCTCTGCATGTCACACCTTGGCCATATCCACAAGGAGAAAAGGTTTAAGGTGCCGCGACAGATTACGGACCAAAATCGTACGACATGGAAGCCACGCAGCGGCTCGTCCATACGTACGTCGAGCACAGGCTCGCAGGTTTCCAACCTTCCCAAAACAGGGATGCCGAACTCGAGTACGACAGGCCATGAGGTAGTCGAGCGAGTGAATCCGTTTGTGTAAGCAAGCGGTAGGCACAAGTCACCCCACATGCCCGGGGAACGACTAAAAAAGGAACGTGGCAAAAGGGGCCACGAGACGATTTCCCGCATGGGATAGTCCTGATTCGCGCTCAGGTGCTCACACACCATGCGCTCCCTTCCTCGAGGACCGCGACACGTCTTGTCGACGCGTCCTCTCCTCCCTCGCGATGATCATTCAAACGGACTGAGTCCGGTTCGTGTGAACGCCACTAAAGTGGCTTTGAACTTGGTCGGCGCAAGGGAGGTTCCATGTCTGTTCTGTGCAAGGGCTACGGCCCGCTCCGCCACAACGGTGGCTGGTACACCACCTCGCCAGAGGAACTTGCTCGTGAGGGAGTCCTTCGGGACACACCCTGCGAGTTCATCCCGACGGTTCGCCGTCGTGGTGGCCGGATCGAAAAGATCCCGGCAAGC
>SXGU01397410.1_pt1 | contig 15054 bp, 9 predicted proteins | sample 3174531 | NCBI WGS metagenome assembly SXGU01 (sample SAMN11356863, study PRJNA531348) | freshwater metagenome | isolation source: freshwater sample F1-140 | place: China: Fuxian Lake, Yuxi | collected 2017-12-25
ATTATTGCACGCCATCCATGGCATGTTGAAAGCCGATAAAGAATTTGAAGGTTCCCGTTTTTATACGATACCTGTCGAAGCGACAAGCTAATTTTTTAAATTTTTAGCAAATAGGACTTGTGGTTTAAGAGAGTATCTACGGCCCTTGCAATTAATAACACACCCATATTTTCATTAAAACATTTAGACAAGACAATACCGTAGGATGTGGTGAACGCAGTGAACCGCATCAATCAAGGACGACACGAACGGTGAGGTTCGTTCCTCGCCGCACCCTACGGCCCTCAGTTGAATCATTACTCTAAGTTTTTAGCAAAGCGCAACAAAAAATCCGCTAAATAAGCTTCACTGTCCGGGCTGTAAACATTATGGGACTCATAGATCGTCAACAGCCTCGGCGTAAACACAGCCTTTGTCCGACTGAAAGTCAGCGCGGATACTTTGGCTTCGTTATGCGCATAGCCACGAAAGTCGGTTCGATCGATCAAATAAAATCCGGCCGTTAAAGCTTGGGCGGAAAACTTTTCTACCGCATGAAGCGGAATCAACAGATAAAACAAACCTTGCGGGGATAATAATTGTCCGGCAATAGCGATTAAATCGGCAAAGGGCAGTTGGTCGGTATGCCGGGCGGTATTCCTAAGCGCATCGGCGGTTTTGCTGTGATTTTCAAAAAACGGCGGATTGCTGATGATGAAGTCGTATTTCCGGTCGGCGCTTAAGGCAAAGCTTTGAATATCCCGATGCACCGCTTCAAGCCGTTCCGCCCACGGGCTGTTGTTGAAATTAATGTCGGCTTCTTGATAGGCCTGTTGCGTTAATTCCACGGCGGTCACTTTCGCCGCGCCCCGCTGAGCGGCCATTAGCGCAAGCACTCCGGTACCGGTGCCGATGTCCAGCACGCGGTCGCCGGGTTTGACCGGAGCCATCGCCCCGAATAACACGACATCGGTGCAGATTTTCATGCCGGAGTGTTTTTGCAATACCGAAAACCGCTGGAAGTGGAAGGTGGACATGGTGGTTTTATTGAGCAAAAAATAATGTAAGCAGTTTGGTTATTCACCACGAAGGACACGAAGACAGTGAAATAAAAGCTCCACGTCCTTCGAGGCGAATTATTTTCCTTCCGCTTCAACGGCTTTCTTTTTAGCGACGGCTTTACGCCAAAGCCCATCGCTGGAACAACACGCCCAGCCCCATTTCAACCAATTCAATAACGAAACCGCCAACCATAACGACCAAGCCAGCATCAGTAGCCGATATACCATCAGCGGCACCGAGACCAGCGTCGCTGTCGGCAATGTCGCGGGGCTTCTATCCTGATACCAATTTAAATTGAATGCCGAAGACTGGTTGCCAACGATTTGCATATCGGGCGAGCCCAATAAACCTTGCTCAACCGCTAAAAACAACATGCCCAGCGATAACAGGGTCAATCCGCCGATGCCAACCTGCAAGCCATTAAAATAACGCAAGCCTGGCGATTGGTTTTTGCGCCAGCCTAACAACATCAACCACGCAATCACAATGCCTGCGTAAGGCAACGGAATCTGGCTAAGCCCGATCAACAGTAACAACCAGTGCCGGGTTTTTAAGGGCGTTAGTGGGATTTTGCCCAAACCCGGCGACAGTATGAAGATCACAATCAGCACGCCCCAAAATAAAACCGCGGGCCCCAGTTTCGGGCCCAGCGCGAATAACACCCAGCGATCTTGGCCCAGGCCTATATTCAGATTGGCGTTGACACTGGCCACTCCCAAGTCGACCTGCGGCGTAGTCATGATGCTGTCGATGCCGGTCGCTTCCCGCCAGTTTATCGAAATGCGCTGCTTGCCGGGATGAACCGGCACGGTGAGCTTTCGGCCTTCTTGCCTGATCGGTTGGCTTTGTCCGTCGATAGCGACGGCTTGCAACACCGCTTGTTCCGGAAGAATCAGCGTATGTTGCGCGCCTTGCGAGCTTCTCACGCTGATGCTCAATTCGGCTTCCCGGCTGCGTTGCCCCGGTTTGAGGCTTAATAAGCTGTCATCGATGGTTAAGGTTTGCCCTTCCACGGCCGCGGGCCGGGTGATGTGCAACGTGATTTTTTCGCCCGGCCAAGGATGCCATTCCGGCAGCCATTGGCCGTCGTTATTCTGATGGATCATCGCGATGCCGGTAGTTTCGATATGCCAGATGGGGCTGATATCCGCTTTCAGCACTTCAACCCATTGATTGGTTTGGCTGGCGCTGTAGTCGATTTGTTCCGATTTTTCCAGCGTCGATTCCCATTGCAGCTCGGTTTGCTGGGCCGGGATATTGACTTCGGCTTCGCCGTCTTTAACCCGAATGCCTGCCGTTATGACCGATTCGTCCGGCAATAACGGGACCGTTACGATGACAGCGGAATTTACCGGTGAAACCCGGACGATTCGGGTGATGACCCGCCAATCCAGGCCCAGTTGCAGGGTGCGCTCGATGATCACAAACGGCGGCAACGCGCCCGGCTCCAGATTGGCTTCGTTTTGCCGCCGCTCGGCTCGATTTGTCCTGATGAATTGCAGTTGGTCGTCGATTTCGTTATTTTCCTGGATGCCGATGACTTCCCAGCCGGTATTTTGCAGGCTGACCCAGTTCGGTTTTAACGGCAAAGGCAAGATGAATTTAGTTAATAAGGGCGTGACGCCATCCAACACAACCTGATGCACGCCTTCGCTTAAGTTAATCCACAAGCCGTTGTTATCCCGATAAAGCCCCGATGCCGCTTTACCGTCAACCAGGATTCGGTTCGGAAACCAGTGTTCGTATTCGGCGGGCAAAGGCACGGCGACCGATTGTTGGGCGTGAATTTGCAAAGTAATGCTTAACTCTTTTTCGGTAATGATTATTTTCATTTGCGAAATGTGCGCGCAGTTGGGTAAACAATCCGGCGGCCCCGGTTTTTCCACCAACTTGCTACGCAATTCGTCCAGGACGGCTTGGTTTGGGATTTCTGCATAGACCTCGGGCGACGGCATGATCAGCATCGGCGCCAGTAACAACCACAGCACTAACGGTGTTGAAGAGCGATCTATTCTAAATTTGAATTTTTCCGCAACGCCGAACATCAGCAAGGCCAGGATCCCGACTAAAATCACCCGGACCAAGTTAAGCAGCAAGGTCAGCGTCGGTGTTAAATACCATAAGTGCAGCTGTTGCCGGGCATCGACCGCACCGTTCCATGACAACAGCACTTTATTCCATTGCCATTGCGGCAATCCGGGACCGGTCTGTATTTTGGCTTTGGGATCGATGCGGTCAAAATCGACCGCCGGCTCCGAATAATCCTCGGCCGCTACGGCAGCATCGGAGCGCATCGATTTTTTTAATACCTTGGCTTTCATCTGACTGACGGCTTCAGACAGCGGCGCGCTCATTTCAGCCATGCCGCTAACTTCGGCAAGCGACGGATTGACGGTTTGCCAAGGTTTTTCCAATTGCGGATAAAGCCCGGTGCGCACTTGCTCCAGCATAAAAGGCAAGACCATTGCAATTAACGCCAGCCAGAAGGCATTGCGGTACCAGCTCATGAGTTTAAAAAACCGGCCTTGCGGCAAGACTTTAAGCAAGGCGGTCGCGGCCAGAATATTCAGCCAAACGAAATGCGGCGAACCCGGTTCATGCCAGATTAACACCAGCGTTATCAAGGCTAGGACGCCCCAATAAGGGTTCCACAGCCTGCCTGTTGCCAGCGCCGCAATTAACACCAAAAATAAATCCAGCAATGTCCATCGGGCAATCCAGCTGTCAGGCACATTATCCACGCCGCCAGCCGCCAACAGACGCCAGCCCGGCGGCAGATTCAGTTCGGCGCTGACGCTATGGAAATCCTGGTCCCAGCCTACCGCGCTGAGCGAACTCACCGAACCGACCGCGCGGCTGTCGGCATCCAGGCTTATCGTGCCGGTTCTGACTTCGACGCCTTGCTTGCCGGTTTTATCCTGAGTAATAAACCGGTCGTTGCCGTTTAAGGTGACTTTGCCCAATTGCGTTTGCGGCAAGCCGTTCAGTCGCCAATCTCGGGTCATCGTGCCGGTTATCGTGTCATTGACGGTATAACCTTCGCCGTCGAAATCCAGCCATAGTTTTCGGGTTAAATTAAGTTGGTTGGGTTCCGGCTCCGGATCGCCGCGGCGGATGGTTTTAAAAACCATCGACTGGCCTTGGCTGATTTTATAGGCGGGGAGATTTTTCCAGGCTTCCGGTAAATTGGTTTGATTGGGATCGATGGCGTTTAGCTGCGCAATTTCAACAATGCGCAGTTGCGGGCGGGCATCGAATACCCAGATTTCCGACTCCGGCCATGGGCTGTTTTGCTCGGCAGGCGTGAGCGGAAGGTTATTCAGTTCTTGGCTGTTTCGGGCCAGTATATCGATCTGCCAATGGCCGGGACGCAGCTGGATTAATAACTGCCCGTCGGGTTCCGGGCGGGCCGGCAACGGACTTTGCAAACTCAGGGGGATAAAGCCGTCCGGAATGGTCAGCGGCAGTTTTATCTCGCGTTGTTCGCCGGAAACGTCCAATTCCAGCCGGGTTAAAAGTTCAGTGGGTACGTCGTCGGTAATTTTTCTAAAGACTTGGATGTCCAGATTGTTTTGGCTATTTTCCGCTTTCTTTAAGCCGATCTCGCTTTCTTTTAACCAGAGCTGCCCGTCTTTAATGGTCGGAGTCGCTATGTTCATCCCGTTTATGCGCAGATCGATCAGGCCGGTATCCTCGGGTATTTTTAAGTTATCGGGAATGGCGCTCCACAAGAACTCGCCGTTAATTTGCTGCGGCGAGCCCGCCGCCAGCTTGATTGAGGGAACGCCGTCCTTATCCATAACCAGCGCGGCTTTATTGTTAATCGTCACATTAAGCGGCCAGTGTTTTTCATCGCCCGGCAAACTAACCCAGCTGTCTTGATACACCAGCCAATTCATTGAAAACACGCCTTTTCCGGCGGTTAAATCGAGCTGGGTCAGGGTCGGCCAGCTACAGTGTTTTTGCTCGTAATTGTTGTAGACAAAAGGGCAGACCGGCTCAATACTGTTTTGTAATACCCAGTCTATCCAAGGCTTCAGCGGCTCCGGCACTTGTTCCGGGGTTAGCGGTTTTGCTTGAGTAGCCGGCGTTAATAATACTGCACTTAGAAATAGCCAGACGATACGGCTCATGATGCACTCCTGATAAACAAACTCATTAATAAACCACGAAATTCACGAAGAAAAAACCAAGTAAACTTTTGTATGCTCTTTGTAGCTACTCAGCAGAGATAATTTTATGACGGAAGGCGGATAACACCGCTCTTTCTGCGCTTACCCGCCTAATCGGCGCTTGCATTTTTCCAGCCGTTAAATAATTAGGCAATTCACAATCAATAAAATAGGTGACGAATGCAGCAAAGAAAGGCAAGTGAGTCATGAAAAATCGGCATTAAATCACTATCAGCGTCATCCGCGTTCTATTGTATTCAAAGCAATTCGCCATGAAGACACGAAGATCGCGAAGCTTAACATAAAACTTCATATCTTCGTGGTGAGTGAAACCTGTTAAAAGACTTTTGAACGACTACTTAGGAGGTGCCGGCAATGGATTCTTACCGGCGTGATTCTCGGCAAGTATCGATTTATATTGAAACAAGCCGGATCTAGCTCGGCTTATGCGGCAATAGCCCTATCGGCAACGGAACTATTGTGTATGGATTTTTTTACTGCGGTTTATGCTCTGTCAATGGGGTGATTTCTATAGAGGCATCCAGCCGCATGGCGTTAATAATAATGGTTAATTCGTCGCGTTGCCGTTTCAACGGCTCCAACTCCGCTTCAAGGCCGGCAATGTTCTCGGCAATACTGCCTTTGGATTCGTTGATTTTTCTCAGCATTTGCAAGCGGCCTTCAATTTGCTTTTTATGATCTTTAATTTGATGCATTAAAGGCGTTAACACGCCGTTACTCCAGGTTGTGGCGTCGGCATGGGCTTGTCTGAGTATATTTCTGGCCTTGGCGATCAGGGTGCTGTAAAGCTTGTTGATGACGATGCTTTGTTCCGACATCGTGGTTTTGGCGCTGGAACGGAAGGCTTCGCCTTCGTCAAAGATCTGTTCCAGTTCGATTTGATATTGTTTAATCGAAAACAACTGGGGCTCGATCTCCTTAAAGCCGTATTCGTCCTTAAATTTTTTGTGTATCGCTTTGACCAAACGCCGGGTTTCATTGGTACTGTCGACGGAGTCTTGCAGCAAATCGCGCAGTTCGTCGAATAATTTACGGATATTTTGCTTCATGCCGTAGGTGGTCAAGCTCTTCGCCATGTCGTGCTTGGTCGTTTTGATAATGCTGTCGACTTTCTCTTTAGCGAACGAGTCAATCAGGGCTTGGGCTTGAACGGTAAAAACCCGGCGGCTGGCCTGAAAGTTTTCGACATTCGCCAAGTAAAGATTCTGTCGATCCCGCGTTTCGGCCATTAATTTGCCGGTCATGTCCTGATTTTGAAAGTCGATTTTTTTGAATTCCTCAAGCTGTTTAATCGCGCCTTCCAATGAAGCCTTGGTTAAGCTGAACGACTCGCTGACCAGAAAACCAATGTCGCGATTAATCGTCGCCAACAGAATATTTTTGCGTTGTTTTAAGATGTCGTTGGCAAGATAGGTTTCCAATGCAGCCAGACGGCTTTTTTCAAGCAAAGTCTCGTCGGCCTTCACTTTCGCCAGCAGGGCTTGCTTGGCCGACACCGGAAAAATGACGCTTTCATTGACTTTTAACGTAGTCGCCGAGGTTTTTATCTGTGAGCGTATGGAATCGTCATAGCTGTTGGCGTCGGCAAGATCGTCCCACATCGCATCGATTTTATTCATCACGACGGCTAAGCCTTGTCGATTGCCGCCCCGGTTATGGCAAACATGATTGCGCCACATTTCCAGGTCGCTTTTGGTTACTCCGGTGTCGGCGGCGAGCACGAAAATAATGGCTTGGGCGCTGGGCAACATGCTTAAAGTCAGCTCCGGCTCGGTTCCCAGAGCATTTAAACCGGGCGTGTCGAGTATCGATAAGCCTTCTTTGAGTAACGGATGAGGAAAGCTGATTAAGGCATGACGCCAGCAGGGAATTTCGACTTTTTCAGGATTGATGATGCCTTGCTCTGCCGCTTCGCGCTCATTCCATAAGCCCAGCTTGTCGGCAACTTCCCGGTCGACCAGTTTGGTGGCGACCAATTCCTTAAACGCTTCCTGCATTTGCGTGGGCGAGTCGCAGTCAAGGTCAATTTGATTCCAGCGGTCCGGTTTTTTTTTAAATTCGGACAAGGGAATGTCTTCAAGGCGGCTTTCGATATTCAGCAAACGGATATAATTGCCGTCTTTTTCATCATGAAAAAGTTCGGTGGGCGACATCGTCGTGCGCCCCGGTGAAGACGGCAGCAATCTGACGCCGGTTTCGGCAAAAAACAGGGCGTTGATCAGCTCGGTTTTACCACGGGAAAATTCAGCAACGAAAGCCAGCGTAATCTTGTCCGCTTGCAGGCCGTTAAGGATATTTAAGATCGTTTCAGTGCTGTGAGGATCGTTCATGCCATAGCGGCTACGCCATTGCTGATACATTTCTATAGCTTGAACCAGTTTTGCACGCCATTGCGAATATTCGTGCATTTGCTGTTTAAATTCCATATTCCTCATGGTACGCCTTTTGTTGCTAACATGATTTTTTATAAGTTAGTCGAGATGTGGGTACACCGTTTCGCTGCTCCTGTGTTGCTCGAAACACCTACGTAAGCGCTTTATCTCCTGCATTCATTACATCCTTGTAACTTAAGTAATTACCGAGAGCAAATATCCGCCCATGCAGTCGTCCGGTGACGATAATTTTGGCTAATTGTAGTCTATATCTTAAGAACTGTTAGCTTAAGACGCTTTATTTTTTAGCCGGGCCGGGGTGTTTTCAGATGCCGTAAAGATGCTGGTAGGCTTTTATTTCATTGAGCACAGACGCTTCCAGGTTAACATCATCCGTTAGAAATTCAACAATATCGGCTAAAGTAATAATTGCAATCACCGGCATTGCAAATTGCTCTTTCACTTCCGAAATAGCGGACACGTCATTTTGTCCCTTTTCTTGCCTGTCCAGAGCGATCAATACGCCTGCCGGTGTTGCCTGGGCGTTTTTTATGATATCCACGGATTCTCTGACCGAGGTGCCGGCGGTAATGACATCGTCAAGAATGAGTACTTGGCCCTGTAGCGGCGCACCGACCAGATTGCCGCCCTCGCCATGGTCCTTTGCTTCTTTGCGGTTGAAGGCAAACGGAATATCTTCGCCGCTAAGGCGGGCATAAGCGATTGATGTAGCGCTGACCAATGGGATGCCTTTGTAGGCGGGACCATACAGAATATCCGGTTTAATGCCGGATTCAATCAATGCTTGGGCGTAAAACTGTCCCAGTTTTCCCAGTTGAGCGCCTGTATTGAACAAGCCGGTATTAAAGAAATAAGGACTGGTTCGGCCGGATTTTAGTTGGAATGTGCCGAATTTTAGGACGCCGCACTCCAGCGCGTAAGCAATAAAGTCTTTTTGATAATCAAGCATGATAATAACGGAAGTTAAGTTTACAGGGATTAAGGAATGAATTTTTCTAAAATATTATCCAGGAAGTTCCAGCCTTGTTCCGAACAATGATAGTGATTGTTTTGCCGGATAAGCAAATTTTGTTTCACGCAAGCCGATAAGGCCGGCTCCAACGTCGCTATTTCAAGGCCTGTGGCGGCTTGATAGGCTTCCAGGCTAAAGCCCTGTTTCAGGCGCAAATGATTCATGATGAATTCCAAAGGCAGTTCCGCCACCGCAATAACGTCGGCGCCGCCGTTTTTATCCGGGTTGTTTAAATACTGTTCCGGACTTTTGGGCTTAAAACTGCGAATAATCGTTTGCGGCAAATTTTGGCTGATTTTTCCGTGCGCGCCCGCGCCGATGCCCAAATAATCGCCAAATCGCCAATAATTTAGATTATGTCGGCACTGCCGGCCTTGTTTGCTGTAAGCGGAGACCTCATATTGTTGATAGCCGTGATCGGCCAATAGGGTTTGACATTGTTTTTGGCTGCGGAAGATGGTTTCGTCATCCGGCAGTTTGGGCGGAAATTTATGAAACCAGGTATTCGGTTCCAGCGTTAACTGGTAAAAAGAAATATGGCTGGGTTCGAGGCCGATCGCCGTTTCTATATCCGTTTTACTGCTGTCGGGACTTGCGCCCGGCAGGCCGAACATCAAATCCAGGTTAAAATTGTCGAAACCGGACCGGTGCGCAATCTCGGCCGCATGAACGGCCTCCCGCGCGGAATGAACACGGCCCAATTTTTTTAATAAGTCGTCACTAAAGCTTTGTATGCCGATCGATAATCGATTGATGCCCAAGACCCTGAATTCGGCAAATTTTTGGCTCTCAAAAGTGCCGGGATTGGCTTCAAGGGTAATTTCCAAGCCCTCTTCAAGTACCACCTGTTGTTCTATGCCGCGCAGCAAACGATTAATCGATTCCGGCGAAAACAAACTGGGCGTGCCGCCGCCGATAAAAATGCTGCCGATCGGCCGAGTAATGTTATAGCGCCGGATATCGACCGCCAAATCATTCAGCAACGCAGTGATATACGCGGCTTCAGGCGTATCGGATTTAATCGCGTGGGAATTAAAATCGCAATAAGGACATTTTTGGATGCACCAAGGAATATGGATGTAGAGACTAAGCGGCGGCAAGAGATTTTTTACCCGATGGTTTAAGATAGCGGTCAGTTTATCATTGATGGTCTCTAATCAATAAGGCGCCGCCGACTTTCAAGTCGGCAACACATTTAAGTGGGACTTAACTTTGCTCGATTACGCTGATGCCTTTTTGGCTTCAACTTACAATCGAACGGTTTAAGCTTGAGCCTGGCTCGTTACCTCGCCTGAGGCGGAGGCCTTTTTGTTAATGACTGATTACTTTAAAGTGAGGGCATATGCGACTGTTACTGGTTGAAGATGACGAAATACTCGGCGAAGGACTGGTCGAAGGTTTAAAAATGGAAGGCTATGCGGTTGACTGGCTCACCAACGGCAAACTTGCCGATGAGGCGTTAAAAGTCAACAGTTATGAGTTGATCGTACTGGATCTGAACTTGCCGGATATGGAAGGGTTGGATATTTTAAAAGCGTTAAGAGCGCGTAAGGACGAAACCCCGGTCATGGTGTTGACCGCCAAGGATACCGTCCCCGACCGGGTGCTGGGTTTGGATAGCGGAGCCGATGATTTTGTGATTAAACCGTTTGAACTGGATGAGGTTTGCGCACGGTTAAGAGCATTGGCAAGAAGGAACGAGGGCCGTAGTGCGCCTAATATTGAGTATAAAGGCATTGTTTTGGACCCCGCTTCGCATCAGGTGACCTGGAACGATGAAAAAGTTGACCTGTCGCAAAAAGAATTCGAGATACTGAGTTTTTTAATGAGCAATATCGGCCGGGTTATTTCCCGAGCCCGGCTTGAAGAAAGCTTGTATTCCTGGGACTCCGATGTAGAGAGCAATACCGTGGAAGTTCATATTCATCATCTAAGGAAAAAACTCGACCCGTCTATTATCCGTACCGTCAGGGGTGTGGGTTATATTATCGATGAAGATTAATAACGGCTCAGCCACTCACTACCGTGCAACGCTGGATGTCCGGAAAAGTCTGCGCTCATCATATTCATCCGCCTTATCCGCGTTCCGTTTTATAACCGTTAAGTCATGACCGAGAATTAATGAACTATTCGCTACGCCAGCTGTTGTTGTTAAGTCTGCTTTCCGCATCGATGTTGATCTGGGGAGTGACCGCTTATATGAGCTATAAAGTCACCCGCGACGAAGTGGCCAGTTTGTTCGATGCGGAATTGGCGCAGTCGGCCAAAGTACTGCACGTGTTTGTAGAAAGCTTGGTGCGGGAAGGCTCGCTGTCCAAACATTGGGTACAAACGCAAACCGATGAGCGCTTACATCCCTATATCGAACGTAAAAATAAACGACAAAGCGCTTTTCAACTGTGGGCTAAAGGGGACGGTTTATTACAGCGTAGCGAAAATTCAGGTGAATTCGCGGTCCATGGCTTCAGTAAAAAAAATATTGACGATCAATTATGGGACGTCTTTGACGGGCTTTTAGAGGCCAGCGCTTTAGGCCATAAATACGAAAGAAAAGTGGCCTTCCAACTGTGGTCCAAAAACGACGGTTTATTGCTGCGCTCGGAAAGCGCGCCGACTTTTGCCTTTTCTTCCGCCACCCATGGCTTCAGCGAAACCGATATCGACGAGCATTTGTGGCATGTGTTCAGCATTTCCAGCTCGAACGGCGAATACATTATTCATGTCGGTCAAAAGGAAGAAATTCGCGCCGAATTAACCGATGAAATATCGGCGCAATTGGTCATGCAGTTTCTGGTCGGCTTGCCGATCTTAGGTTTGGTTATCTGGATTATCGTCGGGCATGCGTTAAAACCGCTTAACCGGCTGGAAATTGCTTTATCCCGGCGGGAAGCGAGTTTTCTAAAGCCGCTATCGAGTAAAAAACTGCCCAAGGAAATCATTCCGGTCGTCAATGAAATCAATAACCTGTTCGCCCAGTTGGAGCAAGCCTTTGAACACGAGCGCCGCTTTACCGCCGACGCCTCGCACGAATTAAGAACACCGTTGGCGGGGCTGCTGACTCAGGCTCAGGTCGCCATGCGCACCCGCGACGAAACGGTTCGCCATCAAGCGCTCAAACGGATTGAACAAGCGGTTAACCGAATGACCTACATGGTGCAACAGTTATTGACCTTCTCGCGCATCGAATCCGGCACTGAATTTTTAGCCAAGGAAACGACCTTACTCAGCCGTGAAGTCATGCGAATTATCGCCGAATTGGACCCGGAAGCGCATAAAAAACGGATTCATATGGAATACGATGAAGTGAATGCGGTACCCATCGTCGCCAATACGCTGCTGATCAATATTTTAATCAGGAATATTATCGACAACGCGATCAAATACACGCCGGCTCAAGGCGTAGTCAAAGTTGGGCTGATAGGCACAGAGCATCAGATAAAGCTGTGCGTTGAAGACTCGGGGCCGGGCATAGCGCCCGACCAATATGAAAACTCGCTAAAACGCTTTCATCGTTGCGTTGAAACCGCCAATAAAGCGCAGGGCACCGGTCTTGGTTTTTCGATCGTGCAACGTATCGCAACCATACATGGCGCTGAACTGGTTTTGGACGAATCCGAATTCGGCGGTTTGAAAGTAACGGTTATTTTTACTTTGCCGACCAGAGCCGTGATTAAAAAGAATGTCGGTAAATTAAGTTTTTTTACCATTAAGAAAAGCTCTTGAGGCGCTTTCGTCACACAGCGCATTATAAATGCCCTCGGCACAAGCGCTGAACGGTGTTGAATAATGCGGGAAACATCATTATAGTTAAATTCCTTTTGCTACCGCGTTTAATACCACCATGCCCTCTTTTGACATCATCTCTGAATTTGATAAACACGAAATTAAAAATGCCGTCGATCAAGCCAATAAAGAAGTCACCACGCGCTTCGATTTTAAGGGCACCGATTCCAGTTTTGAATTGACCGACGATAAATTGATCATGACCTCCGGATCGACGTTTCAGTTACAGCAAATGTTCAGTATTGTCTGCTCCAAACTCAGTCGGCGCGGCGTCGATATAGCTTGCATGGAGGTTGGCGATCCTAAGCCCGGAGGCAAAGCGGTACATCAGGAAATTATCATGAAACAGGGACTGGACTCGGCGCTGGCCAAAAAAATCGTTAAACTGATTAAAGATAAAAAACTCAAAGTGCAGGCGGCTATTCAAGGCGACCAAGTCAGAGTAACCGGCAAAAACCGGGATGACCTTCAAGGCGTAATTAAAATGCTGAGGGAGGAAAAGCTGGAAATGCCGTTACAGTTTGAGAATTTCAGGGATTAATAAGGTCACTTGTACAAATGCCCCTCCTAATAATGAACCCCAGATCACGCTAATCGTTATGATTAGCGCGGATTTTCAAAGGCGTTTATTTTAGTGTGGTCCGCATTCTCTGCGCTCTCTGTTTTGCCATAAGTATCTACACAACTTTTTTGTATTATAAATACAAATAGTTACAAAGCGGTCTAACTCCCTCTCCTACTAGAGAGGGTTGGAGTGAGGAGAATAAAAACAACCCTTTATATCCCCCTCATCCCAACCTTCTCCCTCAAGGGAGAAGGAGCTGGTACTTGTGTAGATACTTATGCTGTTTTGCCGGCTTTATTAACGATGAGTTGCCTAAAGCTTTACTGAGTTTAAGAAATCAGCCGCATTTAAACTTGCCGAAAAACAGCACATTCTTGACGCACGTTAGCTGACAGGATTAGCCGACTTCACCGATCAAGAAATTTTGACTGAGTACTAATGCTAAAGCGTAGCGGATGGAAACAATAAGGAATTATGTGACCCTGATTGGGTCAGGAACTATGAAAGGAGGTAAAGCGGGAAGAAAAATACCTCACGTCAATTAACGGGAGGTATTTTTCATTCGACTACGTTTTGATTTTATTGTGCAGTTTTGTTGCTGGTTTTTTTCGCATCAATTTTCGAGAACACTTCAGCGTTACTCGCTGCAACAGCACCACTTTGTAAATGCTTAGTTTCGTCTTGTTTCAACAATACAACCAAAACAATAACAGCAGCAATAGCAACACCAGCGATCAACCATGTGTTATCTTTTTCTTGTTCTTCAGCCATTTTAAAATCCTCGAAAGTTTATATTAATTGTTTTATTCCCTTTCCTCAAAGGGGCCACTCAATAATTTCTTATTGAGTTGCTTGTCGAATTAAGAAGTAAACGACAGGGTACTTTTTATCATGATAGACCGCGTTGTGTCAAAACTATAAATAAAAAAATCACTCATTCGATTTGGATTTGTCTTGCAAAAAGCAGTGCCGGTAATTAAACAAGACCAAGACAGTACGATTTAAGCAACTGAAAATTAATATAAATATTTTCATCGATTTGGTAGTGGCGCAAGCGGGGGTAAAAATATTGTTGTTTTTAAAATTGTGGCGATTTAAGTCACGGCGGTTTAAAACCAAGCAACCGGCAGCTGATAGGTATAATTTAGCGGCGATCAATTGATGCGGCAAGAACTAACCAAAGCGTTTTAAAATCGGTTAAAATGCCAAACTCCGACAATAATCCTGCAACGGGTTGATAGCTTTCATGCAAACAAAATATAACACTGATGACCTCCGGATTTGTGCGACTAAAGAAGTCATTGCACCGGTTCAGGTTCATACTGAAATGCCGATTAGCGAAACTGCGGCGCAAACAACTATGCTGGCCAGGCAGGATATACACAAAATACTGTCCGGTTTGGATGATCGTTTGGTCGTGGTGGTGGGCCCCTGTTCCATTCATGATCCGATAGCCGCGCATGAATATGCCCGCCTTTTAAAGATAACGAAGGACGAACTAAAAGACGACCTAGTCATCGTGATGCGGGTTTATTTTGAAAAGCCGCGCACGACAGTCGGTTGGAAAGGCCTGATTAACGACCCCGACCTGGATTCCAGTTTTAATATCAACAAAGGCCTACGCATTGCCAGACAGTTGCTGTTGGATGTGAATGAAGCGGGCGTCCCCGCCGCAACCGAATATTTGGATTTGATCACGCCGCAGTATGTTTCCGACTTGATCGCCTGGGGCGCAATTGGCGCCAGAACTACGGAAAGCCAGGGACACCGCGAATTGGCTTCGGGCGTTTCTTGCCCTATCGGTTTTAAGAACTCCACTGACGGCACAATCAAAATCGCCATTGATGCGATAGGCGCGGCTATGAGCCCCCATCACTTTATTTCGCTGAACAAAGCCGGGCATTCGGCTATTTTTTCAACCACGGGGAATGAAGACGTGCATATTATTTTAAGAGGCGGCAATGATCGCCCTAATTATGATGCCGTCAGTGTTGAACAGGTCGCTGAAGGTTTGGCGAATGCAGAGCTAAGGCCGAATATCATGATTGATTTCAGTCATGCCAACAG
>SXGU01530356.1_pt1 | contig 15050 bp, 13 predicted proteins | sample 3174531 | NCBI WGS metagenome assembly SXGU01 (sample SAMN11356863, study PRJNA531348) | freshwater metagenome | isolation source: freshwater sample F1-140 | place: China: Fuxian Lake, Yuxi | collected 2017-12-25
CGCCGCGAGGCGCTCGAGGACGCCTTGGGGGCCTATGACGGAACGGTGATCCTGGTCTCACACGACCGGGCCCTGATTGACGCCGTCGCCACACACACCCTGGCGCTCGAGGACGGCGCCGCCGTGATGCGCACGGGTGGCTACGCCGACCTCATCGCCGTGCGCCGGGCGGAGGAGGCGGAGGGCGCGGAGCGCCCGGCGGGCCCCGCGCGTACCGCGCGCACGCCACGGGCGTCCCGCTCCGGCGGGGATTCCCCGGGGCGGTCGCACGGGCGGCTGGCCCGCGAGGTGAGCCGCCTCGAGTCGCGTATCGCGGCCCTCGAGGGTGATCTCACCGCGGTGGAGGACGAGGTGAGTTCGGCCCAGGCCGCGTCTGACCTCCCCCGGGTCGCCGACCTCGGGGAGCGGCACCGCGAACTGCAGGAGGAGCTCGCCTACGCGCTGGCGGAGTGGGAGGACCGCGCGGCGACCCTCGTGGAGGGGCCATGAACGATGATGGGTTCACCGACGAGGTCTATGAGCGGCTCGCGCGCGTCTGCCGGGCGATCCCGGTGCTGGCGGGGGATGAGGCCCCCGAGGCCGGCCTGCAAGGGCCGATCGGCGTCGTCTCAGCGGGGCGCGTCGCCGTCATCGTCGACGCCGAGGCGGGGCGCACGCGCACCATCGCCCTGCTCCAGGAGGGCGATGTGCTGGTCCTGCCCGCCGGGGGCTGGCCCGGGACCCCGGGCGCCCGCGTGCACGCGGCCACGGATGCCGAGATCCTCGTCCTCACGGCGTCCCCCGCCGAGGTGGCGGCCTCCGACCCCGCGCTGGCGACGTGGCTCATCCATGCCCAGTCCGCCGCGGTGGCCGATCGGGAGCTGTCGGTGGCGATTGCGCTCGAGCCGCGCCTCGAGCGGCGGCTCATCCTCAAGTTGCGGCAGCTGGCGGCGCGATGGGGGAAGGTCACGCCGGAGGGCGTGAGGCTCGACCTCCGGGTGACCCACCAGGAGATGGGGGACATGATCGGGGCCGCCCGGGAGTCGATCACCGTGGCGCTGGGTCGTCTCGATGATCAGGGCGAGATCACCGTGCGACGGCGCACGGTGATCCTGCACCGCATGGCGGATCAGGACGGGGTGCCCACCGACACGGCGTAACGCCCGAGGTCGTCCTCGTGCCACCCGGTCATCGTCAGGCCCGCATCGGCGTACATGGCCTCCACCCCGGCCCGCGTGAACTTGCAGGAGATCTCGGTGCGGATCGCGGCGCCGGCCTCGATGGGCAGCACGATGCCGAGTCCCGCGATCGACCATTCGATCGGGCGCAGGGCCCGCAGGTGCATCTCGATACGGGCGGCCCGGGCGTTCCACAGCGCCACGTGGGCGAAGTCCACGGGATCGGCATCGCCGGCGAACGCGGTGTTGATGTGCCGGATCACGTTGCGGTTGAACTCGGCGGTGACGCCCTCGGGGTCGTCGTAGGCCCGCACGAGCACGCCGGGGTCATGGGCGAGATCGGTGCCCAGGAGCAGCGCATCGCCGGGTCGCAGGCGGCGCGCGAGACGGCGCATCAGGGTGCGTCGCCCCCGGGGCTCGAGGTTGCCGATGGTCCCCCCGAGGAACGCCACCAGACGGCGGTCGCCCGCGCGGCGCCGGGGGATGCGCGCAAGGTGATGGGCGAAGTCACCCGCCACGCCATGCACGCGCGTGCCCGGGTAGGCGGCCGCGATCTGTGTGGCGCTCACGGCGATGGCGCCGGGGCTGATGTCGAACGGCACGTACCGGGTGAGGGTGCCCAGGTGATCCATTGCGTCGAGGATGGTGCGCGTCTTCCGGGCGGCCCCCGATCCGATCTCCACGAGTTCCGTGGGGGCGTGGGACACCACCAGGTCACCGATACAGGCGTCGAGCAATGCCTCCTCGGTGCGGGTCTGGTAGTAGGCGTCGAGCGCGGTGATGCGCACGAAGAGGGCGCAGCCGGCGTCGTCGTAGAACCAGCGGGCGGGCACCCAGGGCCGCCGCGCGCTGAGGCCGCGCCGCAACTCATCGGCCGCGGCCCGGTCGTTCCCGGCCGCCACATGGCAGTCCAGGCGCCAGGGCAGCACCTGTGCCGCGCGGTTGGCCAGGCGCGTGGTCATGGGGCGTCCCAGGCCACGCGCAGCCCCGCGAAGATCTGCCGCCGCCCCGGGTGATCCCAGTTGCGGAACGTGGTGCGGGCCGCGATCGCCTGCGTGGCCCACGCGCCGCCCCGGAGCACCCGGTACCCGTCGCGGAAGAAGGGCGCCGCGTACTCGCGGTATGGGAACGCCCGGAACCCCGGGTAGGCGTCGAATTCGGTGGACGTCCACTCCCAGACGTCCCCGAGCATCTGCGCGCAGCCGGAGGGCGCCGCCCCGTGGGGATAGGCGCCGGCGGGGGCGGGGCGGAAGGACGACTGCCCGAGATTGGCGCGTCCCTCGTGGGTGGCGTCCCCCCATGGCGCCCACGCGTCGTGGGGGGACAACGGGTCGTGCCGCGCGGCGACCTCCCACTCCGCCTCGGTCGGCAGGCGCCCACCCGCCCACCGCGCGTGGGCCTCGGCCTCGAAGAACGAGATGTGGCAGAGAATCTCCCCGGGGTCCACGGACGCCGTTCGCCCGAAGGCGGTGCGGGTCCACCCGGCCGCGCCGTCGGGGTGCCAGTGGAGAGGGGCCCGTGCCCCGGATCCGCGCCGCCAGCGCCGGCCCGCAGCGCTCCAGAGCCGGTCGTCGTCGTAGCCGCCATCCGCGATGAAGTCGAGGTGGCGCCCGATGGTGACCGGGTGCCGGTCGAGGCGGAAGGGTGCCACCTCCACGGAGTGGGCCGGGCGCTCGCAGTCGAGTGCGCCCCGCCCCTCCGGCGCGCCCATCACCATCATGCCCCCGGGGATGTCCACGGGGTCCGGCCGGCCGGCCCCGGCGGCCCCCGGCGGCAGCGCGCCGGCATCGGGTGAGTAGGCACCGGACGGCATCATCTGGAGGGTCTGGAGGAGGGTTTCGTCGTGCTGCGCCTCGTGCTGGGCGACCATGTCCCATACGAAGCCGTTCGCGGTGAGCGCGGGCCCGTCGCCGGACACGTCGGCCTGCGCGAGTACCTCAAGCGCCCTGGCCCGGACCGCGCCGAGGTATTCGCGCGACTCTCGGCCATCGAGGATCCGGATCCCGCCGCGCACGGCCCGGGGGGTCGCGAACGCGTCGTAGGTGGCCTGCAGGTCGGGGTGCAGGGGCGGGGCGTCGCACAGCCGCGTGACGAGCCACCGCTCCTCATACGCCGCGATGTGTGCGAGATCCCACGCGGGCGGGCTCATGATCGGATCCGGGGTACGCGTGATCCACTCGTCGGCGAGGGGTGCGACCAACGAGAGGGTGCGGTCGCGGACCGCCTCAAGGCGTCGGGCGATGGGGGATACGGCACATGTCACGCCGCCACCATGCCTGATCGGCACCCGGCTGGACGGCACGATTCGTAAGGCCCCTCACAACCTCCCAGGGGGTCGCCCCGTCCGCCGCCCCCCGCCGGGGCACCGCCCGGGGCTCGCGCCGCCCGCCCTACTCGGTCGAGATGTTCGGGTCGGCCTGCTGCGTGACCGGGTGGATCGCGACGAAGTGCTCGTCGGGGGCCGCGATGAGGTCAGCGAGACGGGCGGCCGCCTCATCCTGCCCGGATTCGGCGAGGGCATCGCGATAGGCCACGAGGAGCTCGCTGATGTTCATGGCATCGTCGTTGCCGGGCTCGATCGGTGTGATCGAGACCTTCGCGGCCTTGGAGAGGCGCCTGCGCAGGGCGGACGCGTCAAGGTTCCAGTCGTCGTTCTGCCGCACGTAGACGACGCCGCCCGTCATCCCGGAGCAGAGCCACGGGCCGGGATCGCCCAGCACCACGACGCGGCCGCCGGTCATGTACTCGAACGCGAAGCCCTTGCAGTTGGCGCGCGCCCCGATGGCGCCGATGCGGTCATCGATGGGGCCGTCGGGCTCGCCGCCCAGCACCATGTCGGCGCCGGAGAGCCGGATGCCCGCGCGGGCGTCGGCGTTGCCCTGAATGAGGAACCGTCCCCGCTGGGCGCCGTACGCGAATGACTTGCCGACATGACCCCCGACCCACGCGCCGTTGGCGGCGCGTGCCTTCAGCACCTGCACCTCGCCGCCGAGGGAGCACTTGGCCACGCCGTCCTGTGCGCCACCGGCCACCCGGATGCACACGCCCTCGACGTTGAACGCGGCGAGGCCGGACCCCGTGGCCGCCCCGTCGGTGAACCGTAGGTCCACCAAGGTGACGGAGTCACCCTCCGGTGCGGTCTGCGCGACGCGTGCGCTGAGCTCCGCGGGTGTGTGCAGGCCGGTCCGCGCGCGCGCGATGACGCCGGCGAGATCGGTGCCCAGGTTGCGGTCGCGGGCCGTCAGGGCGCTCTCCTCGACGGCCAGGACGGTTGCGGCCTCGAGGGCCTCCTGGGCCACATCGGGCGCCCGGTGCGGTGGCGGTGGGGTGAACGGGCGGAAGTAGCGCTCGCCATCCTCGGGCGCACCGATCACCTTCTCGCGGGTAGGGGTGAGGAGGCCGGCGAGGTCCAGGGCATCGTGGTGGGACACCTGCACGAGGCGATCGGCCTGCCCGACCAGGGCCTGCACGTCGTCCACGCCCATGTCGCCGGCAATGCGGCGCATGGCCTCACCCATCTCGGTGAAGTAGCGCACCAGCGCCGCGACCGCGGGCTCGTGCTCGCGGGGCACGAAGCGCTTGAGCCCGCGGTGCTGGGCCTCCGCCTCGTCCAACTGGGTGGCGATGCCGACATGGCAGGTGTCGAGCTGGCAGCCGCGGCAAATCGTGCATCCGATCGCGACCATCGCGGCGGTGCCGAAACCGATGCGGTTCGCGCCGAGGCAGATGAGCTTGATGGCGTCGGCGGCCGTGCGCAGGCCGCCGTCGGCCCAGATCTCGACGCGATCGCGGATTCCGGCCTCGACCAGCGCGTGGTGGGCGAGGACGGTGCCGATCTCGCAGGGCAGCCCGGTGCGCCGGAGGGCATGCAGCCGAGCCGCCCCGGTGCCGCCGTCGAACCCCGACAGGGTCACCACGTCGGCGCCGGCCTTGGCGATTCCCACGCTGATCGTGCCGATCCCCGGCACGACCGGCACCTTGACGATGACCTTCGCGTAGGGGTTGGCGGTCTTCAGTTCGTCGATGAGCTGGGCGAGGTCCTCGATGGAGTAGAGGTCGTGGTTGTTGGATGGGCTGATGAGGTCCGATCCCACGGTGGCGTTACGTGCCGCCGCGATGGCCTCGGTGACCTTGGAGCCGGGCAGGTGACCGCCCTCGCCGGGCTTCGCGCCCTGACCGATCTTGATCTCGATCCACTCGCAGGCGTTCATGAGGAGCGATGACACGCCGAACCGGCCCGAGGCGATCTGCACGCCGCGGTGCTTCGGGTACTTGCCGTACATGTCCCGGATCTCGCCGCCCTCGCCGTTCATCGCCAGCATGTCGGCGCGGTATGCGGCCTCGGCGTACGCGCGGAACGCGATCTCGCCCTGGCTGCCGAACGACATGGATGAGATGAGGTAGGGGAGGTCGTGCTCGCCCACGCGGCTCGACACCCCGGCGGCGGGGATGCGCTCGCCCTCGGGGGCGAGTTGGACGCCGATGGCGTGGCGCAGGGCCACGGGCTGCTCGTCCTCGAGGGCCTGGCACGTCTCGGCGAACTCGTCGTACCCGCGTTCGGAGTTGGCGACCCGGGCCAGCGCCTTCCACACCTTGGGATACATGTGCGGCAGCTTGACCTTGCCCGGGTCGGACTCCCCCGCGCGGATCGCGCGGCCCTGCTCGGCCAGCATGTCCAGACGGGCGAAGCCCAGGCCGCGGCCGTCGGAGGCGCAGAAGCCGGGGATGCCGAGGATCGCGAGCACCTCGGGCGCGATCCCGATGGCCGACACCAGCCGTCCGTAGCCGCGGATCTCATGGATGCCGAGGGTGGAGAGCACCTTCTCGATGCCCTTCTGGAGGCCCTCGAGCAGGCGTCCCGCGGCGGCCTCGGGCTCGGGTGAGCCATCAACCGCCTGCTCGACCATGGCGTACGGGCACAGTGCGTCGGCTCCGAAGCCCACGGCCACCATGACGTCGTGGACGTTCCGGATACCGGCCGCCTTGAGCACGATGCTCACGCGCCGGCGCAGCGCCACGCCGTCGGCGTCGTGGGCATCCCGCAACGCCGTGTCAACGGCCGCGACGGCGAGGTGCGGGTCGATCACGAATTCCCGCGGCGAGGCGAGCCGGTCCTCGAGCACCAGGATCTCGGCGCCTGCGGTCACGGCCTCAACCGCGACCCGGCACAGGTACCCGACATGGTCACGGGTGCCCTGATCCGCGGCGGCGTAGAGCGGCAGGGTCACGTAGCGGGCGCCCCACGCGGCCTGGACGTCCTCCATCACGGCCACGCCCTGGCCGGCCGCGACGCGGCGCAGTTCGGGCAGGCTCACCCGCACCCCGGGGCGCATGCCGCCCAGGATGACGGGCATGCGCAACTCGCAGCGCTGAGGCGGATCGGGCTCGACGCCCTCGATGGGCGGCCGGCGGCCCAGCACGATGCGCGTCGAGAAGTGCTCGACCTCGCGCTCGCGGTCAATGGCGGGGTTGGTCACCACCGCGACGGTCTCCTGCAGGTAGTCCGACAGCGGCAGGGGAATGGGGGAGAGGGGGCCGAGGGGTCCGTCCCAGCCCAGTGAGCCGATGGGCTCGGCGCCACGATCGGCATGGAACTGCACCTGCTGGCGGTCGCCGGCGATCCAGCCGGCGGACGCCAGCAGGTCGGGGAGGGCGACGTCGCTGGTCTCCGCCGGGGATGCATCGTGGGGTGCCAGGGGGTCGAGGCCCCCGGCCAGCCGGGCGCGGGCCTCGGCGTGGGGCAGGCCGCCGCGGGCGCTGGCACGGGCGTGGACCTCCCGCTGCACCTCGGGGTACGTGAGAACGCGCGGCACGCCGTCGTCCCCGGTGATGAGCGCCACCTTCTCGCCGGGGGCCAGCGGGCGGGGGTCGGCGGTCAGGTCGTGCACCGGGATGATTCCGGGCTCGGACGAGGCGACGTAGAGGTCGGCGGTCTCCACCCACCACAGCGGCCGGAGGCCGAGGGCATCCACCATGAACACCATCTCCGCCTGGGCCCGCGCGGCGAGGGCCACGGGTCCCTGCGCGTAGGGCCCCCATGCCTCGCGGTAGTGGACGTAGAGGTCCTGCAGGTCGTTCGGCAGGCGGTGCACCTCGCCGAGGATCGGCGGCAACGCGAACTCGACGGCTTCGAGGAGGGAGAGCCCCTTCTCGAAGATCAGCCCCTCGAGCAGCCGGTTGAGGTCCTGGGAGTCGGATCCGTCACGGGTGATGGGCAGGCCGAGCTGGCGGCACTGTTCGCGCATCTGGGCGATGGTGTTGATCTCGCCGTTGTGGCCGAGGATCGCGAACGGCTGGACCCGGCTGAACGTGGGGTACGTGTTCGTCGAGTACCGGTTGTGGGCGATGACCCGTGCGGCGCCGAATGCCGGGTCCGCCAGTTCGGGGAAGAACAACGGCAGCACCATCGGCTGGCCCAGCACCTTGTAGACGCAGTCGTTGGCCGAGAACGACGCCACATGGCAGGTGAGGTCCTGCTCGATGGCCACCATGGCCCGATAGCAGTCGCGCGATGCGGTGCCCGCATCAGCGGCGAGCAGCGCGAGTTGCCAGAACACCGGGGGGTTCTCCGCCGCCCGCGGGCCGAGGGAGGAGCGGTCGGTGTCGCCCTCGCGGCTGAGCAGCACCTCGAATCCATGCAGGCGCGCGATGTCAATGAGCCGGGGCAGTTCGGCGTCGGTCTCGGCGACGCCCTCGAAGAAGACATGCGCGATGACGAACCGCGGGTCGCCGGCCAGTGCCGGGTCCAGGCCCGCGGCCGCCAGCTGCCGCGCCCAGAGCGGGCGGGGGATGTCCACCTGCAGCCCCGAGCCGTCCCCCTCGCCATCAACGCTGCCCGCCCGGTGCACCATCCTGTCGAGGCTCAGGAGCGCGCGCTCGATGACGTCATGCCGCGGCACGCCGTCGCGGGTCGCGAAGGCCGCGAGGGCGCAGGCATCGTGCTCGATCAGCTCGGGCAGCCCCCGGGGGGGAGTGGTGGCGAACGGCGCAGGCGTCGTCGTCAAATGAGGCCTCTCAGGTGGTGGTGGCGGCGCCGACGGGAAACCCGCCGTCAGCGAGGCGAATCGGTAGTGAAGCCTCCGGGAATGCCGGTGTCAACGGATGACATGCCCCATCGTGCGGGTAGCATGGCCCTCCGTGAGCCAACCCGCCCGCGACCCCGAGAGCGCCGAGGCCCGGTGCCACTGGCACCCGGATCGCGAGACGCTCCTCTCGTGCTCCTCCTGCGGTACGCCGATGTGCCCCGACTGCGCCCGCACCGCGGCGGTCGGCATGAAATGCCCCGACTGCGCCGGTGTCCCGCGACCCGGATCGGTGCGCCAACGCACACGCGGCCTCGATCTCGGCCTGCGCACGGGCGGCGCCCCCCTGACCATCGGCATCGTCGCCCTGTGCATGGCCATCGCGGTGGTGGAGTTCGCGCAGGGTGTCACCGTGTCGGGCGCAAACGCCGGCATCGCGATCGATCTGGGGTTGTTCGGACCGTTCGTCGCCGACGGGCAGTGGTACCGCATCATCACCTCGGCCTTCGTCCATGCCGGGATGATCCACCTGCTGTTCAACATGATCGTGCTCTGGTGGCTGGGCGGCGCCCTCGAGCGCTATGCGGGATCGGCGCGAACCGGCGCGATCTACCTGGCGAGCATCACGTGGGGCGCGGCGGGCGCCCTGCTGCTCGCACCCGACGCGCTGACCGTCGGCGCCTCGGGCGGTATCTACGGGCTCATGGCGGCCCGGCTGGTGCTCGAGCGCCAGCAGGGCATCGCGCTGCTCGGCTCCGGCGTCGGCGTGTTCCTGCTGTTGAACCTCGCCATCACGTTCATCATCCCCGGTGTCTCGATCGGCGGGCACCTGGGCGGGCTCGTCGGCGGATTCCTTGCCGCGCTGGCGCTCTCGGGGGCCGGGCGCGGGCACATGGCCCACGGCCGTCTCGCCCCGGCCATCATCGCGGGGACCGCCGCGGTGATCGTCGGCGGATTCGCCGTGGCGGTGGTCGTCGCCTAAGCGGCGGCGAGGATGCGGTGCGCCTCCTCGATGAGCCCGGCGGTGAGCGCGACCGCGGCGTCCACGTCGTCGGGGTGGCAGGCCTCCACGCCCGTGTGGACGTAGCGCGTGGGGATCGAGATGCAGCCGGCGATGGCACCCGGGCCGGCCATCTGCAGGCTCGCGGTATCGGTGCCGCCCTTGTCCGACACGTGCAGTTGGTGCGGGATCCCCCGCTCCCCGGCCAGCGTGATGAGCAGGTCCACCAGGCCGCGGTGCCCGATGGCGCTTCCATCCATCACCCGGATGGCAACACCGTCGCCCAGGCGGGTGGATGGCCCGCTCTTCGGCGTCCCCGGGCCGTCGTCCGCCGGGCAGGTGTCAATGGCCACCGCGACATCGGGGGCGATGCGGTGGGCCGCGGTGCGTGCGCCGCGCAGCCCGACCTCCTCCTGCGCGGTGGCCGTGGCATGCACCTCCATGCGGGACGGGCCCGCGGTGCGCAGCGCCTCGAGCATCACGTAGAGGCCGACCCGGTCATCAAGGGCCTTACCGGTGACCAGGTCGCCCAGCGGGATGAGGCTCCGCAGGCGCGTGGCCACATCCCCCTTGCGTACGAGTTCCTGCGCGCGCCCGGCGGTCAGGCCCAGGTCGATCGTGAGGTCATCCATCGTGGGTGCCTTCGACCGGGCGGCCTCGTCGAGCAGGTGAACCGGCGTGGTACCCACGATCCCGATGAGGTCATCGCGGCCGTGCACGAGCACGCGCTCGCCCACGAGGGTACGCGCATCCCAGCCGCCCAGCGGGATGAACTTCACGAAGCCGCGGTCATCCACGTGGGTGACCATGAGCCCGATCTCATCCATGTGGGCGGCGAGCATCAGGCGCCCGGCCCCCGGCCCCGCGGGCGCCCGCACTCCGTCGAGGCACCCCATCGCGAGCTCGTCAACCCGGTCCGCCACGGCGGCGAGCCGCTCGCGCACGATCTCGCGCACGCGGTCCTCGGCGCCCGGCGGCCCCGAGGCCTCCGACAGCCGTCCGAGGAGGGCGATGTCCATCAGGCCGGTGCGCCCGCCGGGTCGTCCTTGAAGGGGTCGTGGATTGCCCACAGGGCCAGATTGGCCGCGATGAGCGTGATGATGCCGGGGATCAGCCAGATCCCGCCGCAGGCGAGGAAGCCGCCACAGCCCCCGATGTACATGAGTGCGCTGCCGAGGGCCGGGGACCGTCGGACCACGATCGCGCCACCCACGGTGCACAGGGCCATGAGGAACGCCACGGCTCCCGCCCAGCCGCCGGAGTGGTAGCCGAGCGTGTAGAAGATGCCCCCCATCGAGGTGGCCTCGACCGCGACCAGTGCCGCCAGCACGCTGAGCACGGCGCCGACGCCGCCGAGGACCGCACAGGTCGGCCGCAGGCGCTCCTGCAGGGCTGCGCCGTGCCGGATCACCCGCACTCCAGGACGAGCTTGCCGAAGTGGAGTCCGGCCTCCTCGCGCTCGTGGGCGGCCGCGGCCTCGGCCAGCGGGCGCACGCTGTCGATCACCGGCACCCACGCCTGCGTCGCGACCGCGGCGAGCAACTGGCGAAACTCCACGGGGCTGCCCATTGTGGTGCCGAGCAGGCTGACCTGCCCCATGGTGACCGGACGGACGGCGAGATCGACCTTGGCGCCGCCCGTTCCCCCGAAGACGACCACGCGCCCGCCCGGGGCGCATGCGTCAACGCTGCCACCCCAGGTGGAGCCGACGGAGTCGATGACCACATCCACGCCGCCCCCGTTGGCGGCCTTGACCTGGGCGGCCCAGTCGTCGCCGGCGGTGGCGTAGTTCACGCCGATGTCCGCACCGAGGGCGGCGGCGCGGTCGAGCTTCTCGTCCGAGGAGGACGTCACGACCACGCGGCAGCCCGCCGCCTTGGCCAGATGGAGCGCGAAGGTGGCCACGCCGCCCCCGATGCCGAGGATCAGCACGGTCTCGCCGGGCTGCACGCGCGCGCGGGTGAACAGGGCGCGCCAGGCCGTGAGGCCCGCGAGGGGAAGGGCCGCGGCCTCATGCCACGACAGGCGCGCCGGCTTGGCGAAGACGTTGGCGGCCGGGATGACGATCTGCTGGGCGTATGTGCCCTGATCGGGTCCGCCGAGGATGCGGAAGCCCGGCCCCGGCGCGCGCGGGTCGTCGCCCCATCCGAGCGACGGCAGGATGACGACCTCATCACCCTCGGCGACCCCCGTGACCCCCGGACCGACCGCGTGGACGACGCCGGCCCCGTCGGAGCCCGGCGTGAGGGGCAGCGGCACCTTGGCGACGCCCTTGCGCACGAAGACGTCGCGGCGGTTGAGGGCGGCTGCCCTCAGCGCGACCACCACCTCGCCCGGGCCGGGCTCGGGGTCGGGAACCTCATCCAGGACCAGAACCTCAGGTCCGCCCGGCTCACTCATCCTGATTGCCTGCACGCGCTGCTCCTCGGGTACGGCTGCGGGACGCCGGGAGGTTACCCCGTGCGGGCCGGCGTCAGTCCGACGGCCGGGTGGCGGCGAGCATCGGGTGGATCGGGACGGGTGCCGCACCCCTGCGCCACGAGACGGTGATCGTCCCCGTGGAGCGCCCGAGGGACTGGCCGGCGAGGACGCGTGTGCCCTCGCGGATGCCGTCGTCGTAGGCGGCGAGGGGGCTGAGGCCCACGCGGTTGCCGCTGGCGCCGCGGACCCAGAACCCGATTCCCGCCGCCCCGTCGGCACGGTCGGCGATGGCCAGAGTGCCCGCGATGGGCGCCACGACGACCACGCCCGTTCCTGAGGTGATCATCACGCCCTCGCCACCGGCCGGCCGGTACCGGACCGGTGAGCCCCGGGGGGCGGCCACGGGGAATGTGAATCCCGGCAGGGCGGGGGCACCGTCGGCGGGCGGTGCGCCGCCCCACACCACCACGACCCCGGGGCCATCGGTGGGGGTGACCGCGGGAATGACCGGCGGCGCCCCGGTCACGTACGCGCCCGCCGGGGCCGCGGTGGCCGCGGCCGGGGCGCACACGGGTGCCGGATCCTGCGCGGATGCCTGCACCGGGCGGGTGGGGTCGCCACCGAGCGTGGCGAAGAAGGTGCCGACCCCGGCGGGCCAGCCGCCGTTGAGCCCGTTGGGGTCGTTCGAGGCGCCCACCGGGGCCCAGCGGGCTCCGATCAGCGGCAGCGTGACCAGCCCGTCGCGTGCGTATCCGGCGAGGGTGCGCGCCGCCATCGCGATGGCATCGGACTCGTCGGGGAACTCGATGCCCGGCCCGAGGCCGAACGCGTTGCGGATCGCCTGGGCCGGCCCGTACGTTTCGAGCATCGTCTCCTGAGCCGCGATGGCCACGAGGAGGCGGGGGTCGATGTCGTGGGCGAGGCCCTCGCGTACGAACGTGGCGCCGTCCCCGGCCATGGGACTGCCCGCGGCCGCCAACTGGGCATCGAGCGATTGCGCATCGGCCTGGGCCGTGCAGTGGAGGGTGTTCACCCACCCACCGGCCGATCCGCCCGACGCCATGACCAGGGCGACCCCGCCCAGGATGAGGGCGCCGCTGGCGATCCGGGCGATGCGGGGAGCATCCACGAGCGGCACGTTAGCCGCACCGGGTGACGGCACGCGGGCTAGCGTTGGGGTGTGTCAGCGCCCTCCCAGCCCTCGCGTGGCGTCGCCATCGTCCTCATCGCGGTGGTGGCCGTCGCGTTCATCGGGATCCTCGCGGGCCTGGCCACCGGGCAGGTGGTCGTGGCGGGCGCCGCGGGCGCCGTCCTCGTGATTGTCTGGTTCGGGTTCCGATCCCTGCAGAGGCGCGGGGGCGGTTAGGACCGGAGGTCGCCGGCCTTCACGATGCGTGCGACGGCCACGGCGAGCGCGAGGAGCATGATGACCAGGCTCGCCAGGCACCACGGGCAGATGGCCTCGATCAGGAAGATCTCGGCGTAGAGCAGCCACAGGGAGAAGAGCACCCCGCCCGCGGAGGTGATGATCCCGAGCAGTCGTCCCCAGAACCCGGGGATCAGGGCCGAGGCCAGCATGGCCGCGTACGTGATGAACCCCAGGTACGACAGCGACATCCCGAAGATCTGCGCGTACTCGGAGTTCTGCACCGTCGCGCAGCCGCCCCCGATGACGCAGGCGGCCTCGCCCCCCGTCATCTTCTCCCACGAGAGGTAGCCCGTGACCGCGAGCCCGAGCAGGGCGAGGACGCCCTGCCCGGCGCGCAGTCGGTTGAGGGTCAGCTGGCGGCCTTGATGGCGTCCAGGACCACGTCCGGCTCGACCGCCCCGGTGATGACCTCGGTGCCGCCGGGGCCCTGGACGATGAACGTCGGGGTGGAGGTGGCGCCGGCGGCCTGGGCGCGGTCGGCGACCGCGAACAGCGCATCACCCAGGGCGTTGTCCTTGCGGTCGGTCTCCCACACGGCGACGTCGAGCCCCGGGGTCGCCTGGGCGAAGGACGTGAGCACCTCATCGGTGACCCAGCCCGAGTTCTCCTCCCCCTGGTTGGCGTAGAGGATCTCGGAGAAGATGAACGCCCGGTCCTGCCTGGCCGCGGCGGCGATGGCCAGCGCGGCGTCGGACGAATCCGGGCCGATGAACGTGAGCGGTTCGATGATCAGCTTGGCGGTGCCCGCCTTGACCGGGCCGTTGATCACGGCCGGGAGCGTCTTCGTGGTGGCGGCCTTGCACACGGGGCACTGCGGGTCGATGAACTCCCGCACCGTCACCGGCGCGCCGGGCTTCCCGATGGTGAAGCCGGACTGCGGGATGCCCTTGGTGAGCGCGATCGCATCGGCGACGCCCGTGACGCCGGAGGCGGATGGGTCCTTGCCCGAGGAGTCGCCCCCCGAGACGCTGACGACGATGAGTGCGACCACGACGGCGATGACCACCACCACCGCACCGCCGATCAACCAGCCCTTGCGTGACACTCGGAATCTCCTGCGGTTCGTCGGGATCAGTGCCCCGGGAATGGTACCGGGCGGATCATCGCACGCGTCAGCGGATGTCGAAGCCCATCTGGTCGCCCGCCGCCCACCCGTCCCGGGGCGGCGTGGTGGCCTCGGCGGTGATTGCGGCGTCCTGGGCGAGCCGGTCGGCGCGCTCGTTGAGGTCGTGCCCCGAATGGCCGCGTACGAGGCGGGGCGTCACCGAACCGTGCCGGGCGAGCTGGGCGAGCATCCGTTCCCAGAGGTCCTGATTGGCCACGGGCTTCCGGCCGGCGGTGCGCCATCCCCGGCGCTGCCAGGCGCCCAGCCAGTCGTCGGTGATCGCCTTCGCGAGATACGAGGAGTCGGTGATGAGGTCCACCACGGAGCCCCCGGGTACCGCCGCGAGGCCCTCGATGGCGGCCATGAGTTCCATGCGGTTGTTGGTGCTGGGCGCCTCGGCACCGGTGAGAACGGTCTCGGAGCCGTCGGGCGCGATGATGATCGCGGCCCATCCCCCGCGGGCCGTGTCGGTGCCGTTGCCGGAGCAGGCGCCGTCGGTGACGATCGTGATCGGGTGGGCCTGGCGGTGCGTCATCGTCGCGCAGCATAGGGGCGACCCCCGGCACACCCCGCCACCCCGCCGCGCGACGGGACGCCATAGCGTGGGGCCATGCCGGCCCTCGTGCTGCTGGTGGCCCTCGTGCCGATCGTGATCGCCGACCTGCGACGACGCCTCATCCCCGATGCCGTGGTGCTGCCGGCCCTCGGAGCGTGCTGGGTCGTGGCCGTGCTCGTCTCCGGGCGGCCCTGGTGGGCTCCTGCGGCATCGGCCGTGGTGGTGGGCGGGGTGCTCCTGGTGCCCGCGCTCGCGCGCCCCCGGGGCATGGGGATGGGGGATGTGAAGCTGGCGGCGCTCATGGGCGCGGCCCTCGGGACGGTGGGTGGCCTGCTGGCCCTGCTCGCCGGGCTCGTCGCC
>SXGU01120623.1_pt1 | contig 15049 bp, 20 predicted proteins | sample 3174531 | NCBI WGS metagenome assembly SXGU01 (sample SAMN11356863, study PRJNA531348) | freshwater metagenome | isolation source: freshwater sample F1-140 | place: China: Fuxian Lake, Yuxi | collected 2017-12-25
CACGCAAAAGTGGGCACAGGAACAACTCGGCATGATCGCCGTCCACCGTGGTCCACGCAGCTTCGAGGAATCGGACGGAAAATACTCCTTGACGATGGAGGAAGATGGGCACCCTTTGGGCACCAAACTCATCATCCACGGATCGAACTCGTTTTATCGGCTCAAACACAACCGCATCACCCAAATCAATCGGACGATGGCCCATCCCGGCATGACCCCGTTTGCCTTTACGATCAATGTCGAAGACAGCGCCGTCACGCAGGAGCAGAAAAATCTGACGACCCGCTACACCGTCTACTACTACTCGCCCACGGACGGCAAACTGAACAACGTGGAAAGCTTCACCGACACCCACACACGCCTCGGCTCAGCCGATCTGCCGGCGACTCGCCGGATCATTTCGTACGAGAACGGCGCCGTCACGGTGAAGAACCTGACCTTCACAAACCATCGTCTGTTGTAGCTATGGACTTGAGAACCAGTTTCCCTCGCAGCATGAAAGTCACGCTGGAGGGCTATGTGCATCTGGCCCGCATGATCGACAAATGCCGCGCCCTGCTGGCCGGAACCGAGGGGGAATACATCTACCCCTGCCCGATGGACGAACGGCTGATGGAGTTTGCCGGCATCACCGCCGAGCAATTTACCGCCGCCGTCAAGACCAATCCGACTGATGAAGGAGTCGCGGCCTGGTTTCAACAAACAGTAACGCCGCACAGACCCGCTGAATTGGAAGGCTGGAATCAGACACTACTGGCACGCGGACCGAGTTCTCCTGAGAGTGCGGCCAAGTTCAAAAAATACCGCGACGCCATCGACCCCTCCCGCACCGATCTGACCGCCTGGTCCGATCTCCAAGATTTGGAAGAGGGACGGACCGTACCGAGACGAGAACCAGTGCCTCACCCTCAATAGGTCAGCGCAGGATATTTCCCGAGATAGATTGGATTTTCAGCCTGCGCCACCATGAAGTGCGCCACATCAGAACGAGCAATAGCCCCCACCTTCATTCCTTCCACAAGGCCGTCCAGTACACGATAATGACCCGTCATGGCGCCATTGGTTAACCGGCCAGGGCGCACGATTTCCCAGCGGGGATATCCCCCGGCTGTCACACGCTCCTGCTCACTTTTGTCCGCATAGACTGCCTTGAGGAGCAGCGTGAAGAGGAGCTTCATGGGGAGAGAATTGTAGCCCCAGCTCTCGCCTGCCCCAAAACCGGTGAGCACGATGACGGTCGCGGAGGAACCGGTTTCTTGTAGAACCCGCAACAAGGCGCGCGCAGAGTCGGAAAACAGCGTGGTGGCAAAGGGGCTCTTCACGCCGAGCGTCACGAAGATGGCGTCGGCCCCTTCCACTGCGACCCTTACGTCGTTTGGATTGGTCGCACTCCCCTGCACCCTTCTCAGTTTGGCGTGGTCCGGGATCGGAACGATCCGGCGCGACAAGCTGGTGACTGCATGCCCCTTCTGAAGCGCGAGATGCGTCGCCTCAAGCCCAATACCAGCTGAAGCCCCCATAACGGTGATTTTCATGTGACCTGTTCTCGTTGTCATCCGCCTAACAACGTCCTACTGCATCCCTAGAACACCACGGCATGATCGCACAGATATGTACCGTTTTGGTGAACCAATACCAGCTCGGCAACCAATTCACCCTTGGCTTTGGTAAAGATACTCCTTTGTCACAATACCTTTCATGCGGTCACTGAAATCCCTGACATGAGCCTCATAATCGATCCTCGTGGAGGCAGCCATCAGATTGTCCATGATTGGAGTCGCACTATCGAGAATCTCCTTGTCTGACATGGTCTCGAAATTCATGTCGTCACCTTGTACATGCCGACAGCAACGCCAAACCCGTCATCGCCCCTGCCCCGCCCGCACAATGAGTTCTTTCAACCCGTTCAAGTCCAGCATCCCGGGTACGAGTTCGGTGCCCACGATGAAGCCAGGTGTCCCAGAAATACCAAGATCCTGAGCGAGGGCCCGATTCTTCTCGATGACGGCCTGCCACTGAGGATTGGCCATATCAGCTTCCAGACGTTGTGTATCGAGGCCGACGCCGCTCGCGATCTTCAAGATTTCCTCCTTCGTCATGTCGGAGTGGGACGCGAACAGCGCCTCGTGGAAAGCTTGGTGCTTGCCTTGCGCCTGAGACGCAAGCGCGGCCTTGGCCGCAAGCTCCGACGGTTCGCCTAGAATGGGGAAATCTTTGTAGACTACCCGCACCCGTGGATCATCCTTCTGAAGTTCTGTGACGACCTGAGCTGCCTTCTTACAATACCCGCAGCGATAGTCGTAGAACTCGACCAGGGTGATTTCGCCCTTGAGATTTCCACTGACCGGTGACGTCGGATCGTGCAGTAGTTCCTGCTGCTTCGTCGCGAGAGCTGATTTTTGACGCTCCTGCAACTCGGCTTGGCGTTTGGCTTCCATTGCCTGCAACGATTGCACGATCACTTCCGGGTGGGTACGGATGTAGTGTTCAATCGCGGCATCGGTGAGGTCTGGCGAGAAGGCCGAGACATTCTTCGTCTCGTTGGCCGTGCTTGAACAACCAGACACAACCAAGACCAGAGCAGAACAGATATTCAACCAAAACGGGAAACGGCTCCAGATATCGTAACTATTCATGGATGTGATTCCTGTCAGTTAGAAGGTCCGCACACTATCTTTTCAATTTCAGCATCCAAGAGATGCCCGCACTCCTACGCGGCACATTCTCAGCCGGTTTACAGGCTCCGTCAAGCTACCTCTGATGTGTACGTACGGAAAAATCAAGACGTACCTCGACGCCCCGGGAGCGAAGCCATTCCACCGGCGCCACAACCTTGGTCGTCGTCCATTTTTGTCGCCCATGTGACAAATCAGGCAAACGAGCAACCCTGTATAAATGCTGAAATCCTTGTTTTTTCTCTTATTACATCCGGCACGTTTCTGGAACATAGCAAGGAGACTCGCCTGTCCCCACTGGACGACAGTATGCCCTGATTTCAGGCCGATGACTCAGCACTCCAATGGGTCAGCGCAAGGAGGTACGCCGTTATGCGCACGATGATCGTCGGAATACTTCTCGCCGGAGTTATTGGATTGGGAGCCGCCTTGGGAACGATGTGGATACAACGTGTCGCATCATGGGGACGGACGGCGAGTAGCGACAGAAAATGATTGGTCCCACGTATTTCGTGAATGGCTTTGAATCATGACTGCGGGCCCAAGACCTCTTGCCAGATAACGGCCAGATCCTGGAGCGCTTTGCTTCCATCGCCCACGTAAACCGAACCGTGCATGGTCGCCAGTCGTTTCGGCTGTAGCGCCGCCAGCCGTTGCAGCGTCGCATCCGTCACGGTGCAATAGGGCATATAATTCGCCAACGGACCCTGCTGATACTCCACCAATGTCTTCCGACACCGGTCGAGCACGTCCGACTCCGTCATCGGTTCCACGTTCCCGTCTTGGTGAAGGAGATCCGAGCACAAGAGCGTCCGTTCCGTCTCTTCAAACAGCAACCCCGCCTCCCAACAATGAGGCACATGCGGCGTCGCCAGAAAGCGGAAGCGGTATGTTCCCGTCCGGAGCACCTCCCCATCCATCATCCCTTTGGCAGGGCGAAGTGCGAGACAATCATCAACGCTCACCAACTTGCCCACCAGACTGCACACCGCCTGGGATTGCGGAGCCAGTTGCTGCCACTCCGGCAGAGTCGCGCATTCATCCGACTCAAAATGGCTGAATCCAATCCAACGCAATGTCTCCAAAGCAATGAGCGACGCCACGGCTGCTTTAACCTCAGCAAACAAGGCTCGCGGCCCCGTATGAAACAGCAGCGGCTCGTCGTCACGCACCAAAAACTGGCTGAACTGAAGATTGATCGACTCGACGAATGTCGTGATGCGAAACAGATCCGGAGCTATCTCAGTAACCTGCGCCATAGAATCTTCCTACTGCAAGGGCCGTTGAGCGATCGAGAAGAATGAACACCGGCAAGTGCGCTTACTTATATCCTTCCCCGCTGGTACCGCCGCCGAATCCACCCCAGTTGCCGCCGAATCCACCCTGCCCGGTTCCCCAATACTCGCCCTTCTGAATGCGGGAATAGGGATGGCGAAGATCCGGACGGCTGATCCACCAAAAGCACACAATGGCGACAAGGCTGGTGCCGAGCGCAAGCCAAAATCCAATGCCCCGGAAATGCGTTTTCGACAGAGTGCCGACGCGGACTTCTTGAGACGGCGCAGACAAGGCCACCGCTGTTCGATACAGCCCTTCGCCGAAATGGCCGAGATCGATCGCCGGCTGGAGGTATTGGCTCCCCGCCTCGCGCCTGATCTCCGGTGTGATGATCGGCAGCATCTGGCGTCCCAAGGTGATCGCCGCTTGCCGCTCCTGCACCGCGACCAACACCATCACGCCATGCTCTTGCTGCGTGGAGCCGATGTGCCATTGCTCATAGAGCGCCGTCGCATACTCATTCGCCGACGAGAATGGCTGGATGCTGGGCACCGTCACGACGACCATCTCAACGCCGGTTTTCCGTTCAAGATCCTGACAGACTGAACGAATCCGCTCTTTCCACTCGGGATCGACCACCTGAGCATGGTCGCTCACATAGCCCATCGGGCCGGGCAGCTGCGGACGGCTTTTCGGCCGGTCATAGAACGAAGACTGGCCCGCAGCCGGCCATGGCAACAGGACGCTCAATAACAACGCAGCGGCCATGTACGCAGTCCACACCCGCGTCATCTGTGTCCGATCTGCCGTTCCACCACATCAACCAATCGTCCGAGACCGTCGAAGTAGCGATCCATGACTCGCGGCATTTCCTTATGTCCTGGAGAAATGTGCCCCCGCTTGATCGACAGCGCTTCATGCAGGCCCGTCAGATCAATGACACAATAGTCTGCGAGATCCTTCACCAGAGGCTCGCCCTGCGACAGCACCGGCCTGCCCACCAGCCGTTGCACACCGCGCAGCACCGGCAATAACGCTGTAATCGAGAGGGGCAGCAACAACATCATCGACTCTTCCGTAGTTCCGCCTTCCACCAACCGCTGCCGCATGCGTACAAGATTGCCCCGTAGCGCTTGCAAGACTTCACCGGCCAGATGATGTGGATCGACCTTGAACCCGATAAAGGGGTCCTGTCCCCACAACAGCCGATGACACTCCTGGATATCTTGATACTCCAATGGAAAAACCAAGGCCGATGCCTGGAGGTCGGCCTTGGTGAGAAACAACGGCACCACGACCTGTTCTTTATTCCATTTTTTATGCACGCCGTCATAGGCCTTCAAGAGCGCCACGTCGTAGGAGCGGACGAACAGCAGAATGTTCAGATTCGACCGACCAGGTAGGAATTCTCCACGAACCGCACTGCCAAAGAGCAGTACCGCGTCGAGTTGCTCGCCGTAAGCCTGAGCCACGTCCTTCACATACGACCGCAGCAAGCGCTGCGTCTCGTCCGGCACCCCATCAATCGTCCATTCCACTGCCGACATCCTGTTACCCCGCCCCTCTCGCCACACCCTCACGTGCGTGCGCCGCAGGGTCCGGAAGAAACCCCGCCGCCATCAACCGATCCGCCATACCAAACGGAGGAATAGCTCGCAGTCCCGCCGTCGTGGACAACACGCGATAACGCAGCCGCTCGTTGCGATCCAGGGTGCGGAATACTCGGTCGCGTAGGAACGCAACTATGGGATTCGCCGTGTTCCAAAACAACACTTGCTCATCCGCCAGGCGCTGGAGCATGGCGATCTGAGGCCGGCGCGCGTGTTCGAAACGCTTGAGCCGCTCGGCGGAATAATCATGTGATGCCAGACACTCAGGCAACAGATCCGCCAGCGTCATCGCATCCACCATCGCCTGCATACGTCCCTGGGACGCATGGGGATTCATCGCATGTGCCGCATCCCCGATGAGCACCGCGCCGTCGGCAACCCACGTCGGCGTACGCACACGCCCGGTCGGCATGAAGGCGGTTTGATTCCAATCGGTCAGCGCCCGAAACAGCATTTCGTTAGACGGATCAATGGCGGTCCATGCCTGTTGCAAGGCAGGCAGGCCCTGCGATTTGACCCGGTCGTATGAGCCGGTATCGATCATATAAAAGAGATAGACCTTGTTCCCCGCGGCAGGAAACATGCCGAGGATCGTCCGCTTGCCGACAAAATATTTCGCCTCGGTCACCGGCGTAGGCGCATCCACAATCGCGATCAGATACCCCTGCGGATACAGATGCAGATCGGCGGGAATCTGCAAGGCCTCCCGAACTTTTGAAAACGCCCCATCGGCGCCGACAACCACCTTGGCTTTTATGGTGATCTCATCGGTTCCCTTCTTCGCCATCAGCCCGACAACCCGACCGTTCTCCTTGAGAAGACCGGTGAACGCAGCTCCATACCAGAGGGCCACGGAGGGCTGGGTCTGAATCGCATCCAGAATGGCATGGTGCGCCACATTCGGCAGCGTCACCACCGCCCGATTGTACGGAGCCGGCAGATCGCCGTAATCCACCGTGCAGAGCCGCTCGCCGCCGACCTTGCAGAAATGGAACCAGCGCACCGTGCGTGTCGCATCGGCAGGCAGCTTGTTCAACAATCCAAGCTGATCGAGCACCCGTTGCCCGTTCGGTTGCAGAATCTCGCCACGCAGACCTCGCGGCGGTCCGGGGGCCTGTTCCAATACAATGGTCTTGATCCCCTTCTGCGCCAAGGCAAGGGCCAGCACCGCCCCGCCGCCACCGGCTCCGACCACCGCAATGTCAGTTTCTTCACTCCTCACTTCCGCCCCCTTGCCCCTTGCGACTTGCCACTCCCCCCGTACCCTTCACCCCTCACCACTCACTTCCATTCCTCGAATCGAGTTCGGTCCTTCCACATCGACAGAAACTTCTCGCGGGATTGTACCGCGATCGGATGGTCTCTGATGACATCCAGGCGTTCATCGTTATAGCGATTACCGCTGGTCGTATGATTCATCGACCCGCTGGCCGTCACCTCATCATCGACCACCACTTGCTTCAGGTGCATGAGACCGTCGTGCCGATTGACCATGACGGGAATCCCGGCTTCCCGGAGAGCGGATACGGCCCTCCGTTGATTGGGATCGTTGAGCCGCTCGCGGTCGGTGATCACACGGACATCCACACCATGTTTTCTGGCATTCAGCAGCGCTTTGACCACAATGGGGGACGTAAGTCCATACACAGCCACGAAGATGTACCGCGTCGCCTGCTCATAAATCTGCGCAACCTTTTGCAGCGGCTCATCCTCGGGTGAGTACCAGACCTCTATCGACGCGGCGGAGACTCCCCCGCTCGTCACGCTCAGCACCGCGACGAGCGACCAGATCAGCAGACTTGCGCAACACCTCGAATGCGCATCAGATCGGCGGAGCCCCATCATTCCTACTCAAACAGCTCGCGAAAGTGATCCTCCGATGCCTCCCACGCCTGCGGCGCATGAGTTTGGAACCAGCGTCCAAGAAATTGTTTCTGGCTCGGCGTCAACATCTGCTTGATCTGGTGAGACCGTCCTTGGAGAGGTTGAAGGAACCCCACCTGCTTGGCCACATCCAAGGTGGCGGTGCGGACATAGACATTGGTAAACACCGAAGGCTTGTCGTCCTCGCCTTCGCCCTGAACCCAGACGGAAAGAAACCGGTCCAGGGTGAGCCCGACGCTGTCCATCGCCGGCTCGGTGTCATGAAACAGCTCGTTCTCGGACTTTGGCATCGGCGTATCGTCCGCAGCCCGAAAGAGAAAATTTTTCTTCCACATGGCGGTAACTCCGTGAATGCGCTGGCATAGTGGCGGCGAAGTCGGATTAAAGTCAAGGCTACTGTGCTGGCGTCAAACGCCCAAGCGGACCAGAAGCAGAGGTGGTGCGGGAAATTCGGACAGGTCGATCAGGGATAGTCTGGCTCAACCCACGCCGTGGAGGACACGGCCAACAGAGGAGACCACACATGGCGCGTGACGGCAGAACCCCGGATGAGTGCGACGGTGAGAACCTGCCTACAGGGCCCAAGACCGCATAGGCATACACCGCACGGCTACACGTATGAAGACAGAATTTCTGTCCAACCAACCGGAGCCGCTCTTTGTTGTGAGCAGACGCTTAATCGCGCGTCAAGAAAATCAGAATGTCCCTATTTCTTCGCCCCGATTTTCATGAAACGTCACGCAGCGTCAAGCGGCACGGCGCTTCTTTCCACGTCCGCTTGAACGCGCAGTTAGACGTGACGACTTTTCGACGAAACGACCAGCTACGAACTTATGCAATACGCTGGCAATAAGCGTTTGGTAGGGAACACCTTCTTCTGCGGCACGAACCTGGATTTCAGAAAGGTCAGGTGTAGACAACCTGATATTGACACGCTTGTTCTTGCTGAGGGTCGCACGCGCATACTCGCGATACCGACGCAGGGACGCTTCGGAGGTTACCGTTGATTGAAGCTCGCCAGATTCGAAAGCCGACAGAATTTGCTTCTCATAACGATCAAGAGATTTCATGGTTTCCCTCTCATTCCATATTCGCGCATTGCTTTACGACTAGGGATAATCGTTTTCAGAAAGACGTACTCTGCTTCGTCTATATGTGGCACGAGATACACATAGGAAGTAATTGCCACAACAAAAACACCCTGGCTTGGATAACGAGCAGGATTGGGGTGTCCCACAACATCCAATAATCCGCCGGACTCAATAGCCAGCACCACATCCTCAAAAGAAACGCCACGACTTGCTTTAAGCTGTTCGTTCTTCTGGAAATTCCAATGGAAAGTTTTCACCCGGGAATTATATACACGCCGGTGCCTTTTGTCATCAGGTGGCAGAGAACAACCCACTGTGTCTAACGCGGCTATCTGACCATTTCTCATGGGTGTTATGCAGATCGGCATAACACCCGTCCTTGCATGCGCTCACATACCATCCAGCGGACTGCGGACACCGGCTGGCCTTGATGAAGGACATGCATATAGCTCAGAGCCGATCGTGACAGTACCAGCCCCTAGGTGCCGGACGGAATGAATCCAATCTTCAGCCCATGACTCTAACAGTCCATACGGTTGCCTTGACAAGCAACGTACGCGTTTGCTAGCTTGACAAAATCCCTAATCTCTATGCCAACTTGGGAGCATTCATGCAGGTGAAGATCAACGGAAAATCAGAGGAAGTCCAGGGGGGAACCGTCCTCGACTTGCTCACGGCCAAAAAGATCGAACCTCAAATGGTCGCTGTCGAGGTCAATGACAAAGTCCTGGATCGCGAGCACCTTGGCGCCACGCCCCTCAACGAAGGAGACCAGGTTGAGTTTCTGTTCTACATGGGAGGAGGCCGGTGACGATGGTGCTGCACAAAGAAATCACTGAGCTGATCGGGAATACCCCGCTCGTCCGGTTGAACCGGCTGTCAAAACCAGGCGCCGCCACGATCTACGGCAAAGTGGAGTTTTTCAATCCCGGCGGCAGCGTCAAGGACCGGATTTGCCTCAACATGATCAATGAGGCGGAACGCCAGGGCAAACTCAAACCAGGCGGAACCATCGTTGAGCCGACCAGCGGGAATACCGGTATCGGCCTGGCCTTGGTCGCAGCGGTTCGCGGTTATAAGCTGATCCTAGTCATGCCGGAAAGCATGAGCATGGAGCGGGCCAGCTTGCTGTCATCCTACGGCGCGCAGCTCGTCCTGACTCCGGCCTGGGAAGGCATGAAAGGCTCGATCAAAGAAGCGGAAAGCATCTTGGCGCAGAATCCCTCGTATGTCATGCCGGATCAGTTTTCCAACCCGGCTAATCCGGCCATACACCGGATGACGACGGCGGTTGAAATTTGGGATGCGCTGAATGGACAGGTGGATGCGTTTGTCGCGGCAGTTGGAACCGGAGGCACGATCACGGGGTGCGGTGAAGTGTTCAAGGAAAAGAATCCGGCCGTGAAGGTCATTGCCGTGGAACCGGCTGGATCGCCGGTGTTGTCCGGCGGCGACCCTGGTCCGCACAAGATCCAAGGGATCGGCGCGGGCTTCATTCCCAAGGTCTTAAATCGAGCAATTCTTGACCGCGTGATCACCGTGACCGACGACGAGGCCTATCAGACCGCCAAGCAATTGTCGAAAAAAGAAGGCCTGTTGGTCGGCATCTCAGCCGGCGCCAACGTGTTCGCTGCGCAGAAAGTTGCCGATGAATTGGGGGCCGGGAAAAACGTGGTGACGATTCTCTGCGACACCGGCGAGCGGTATATCAGCATCGAGAAGTATTTCAATATATAAGAACGCTGAAAATGACTTCAAACTTTGAGCGTTCTTGGCACCGCTGAGTAAGATGGAATTTACTGAAGAGCAAATAAATCGCTACAGCCGGCATATCCTGTTGCCGGAAGTCGGCGGCAAGGGACAGAAGAAGATCGCCAAGGCGAAAATTCTTCTGGTCGGCGCCGGTGGACTCGGCTCGCCGGCTGCCCTGTACTTGGCAGCCGCCGGAGTAGGCCGGATCGGCCTGATCGACAGCGATGTGGTGGACTTGACCAATCTGCAGCGCCAAATTCTCCATCACACACCGGATGTCGGGCGTCCGAAGGTCCTGTCCGGAAAAGAAAAGATTCACGCGTTGAATCCTGATGTGGCCGTCTCGATGTACGAAGAACGCTTGACCGCCGGGAACGCGCTGAAAATCTTCGCCGACTACGATGTCGTCATCGACGGGGTCGACAATTTCACGGCGAAATTTCTGATCAACGATGCCTGTTTCTTCGCCGGGAAACCGCTGGTGCATGGCGGCATTCTGCGCTTCGACGGCCGGGTGACGACGATCATCCCCAAGCAATCGGCTTGCTACCGCTGCGTCTTCAAATCGCCTCCGCCGCCCGGCTTAGTTGCCTCCTGTCAGGAAGCGGGCGTCATCGGCGTATTGGCCGGTATTATTGGTACGATCCAAGCTACAGAGTCCTTGAAGCTGGTGCTCGGCATCGGCCGTCCACTGACGAACCGTATGCTCGACTTCGATGCGCGCAAGACACAGTTTCGTGAAATCAAAGTCCGCCGCAATCCCAATTGCGCACTCTGCGGCGAGCACCCAACGATCACCGAATTGTTCGACGATGGAGATCCCTATGCCGGCTGTGCGGCGCATCCTTAATCACAGATTGCCGAAGGTGGTGCTACGATGAGCAAAATGAAAGCGCTGGTGTGCCGCGAGTGCGGGAAAGAATACCCGACCAAAGCGATTCACGTCTGCGAGATGTGTTTCGGTCCGCTCGAGGTGAAGTACAACTACGAAGAAATCAAAAAGACGATCTCCCGCAAGAAGATCGAGGGCGGCCCCCACAGCATGTGGCGCTATCTCGATCTGCTGCCGGTCGAAAGCACAAATTTCGTCGGGCCCCATGCCGGATTCACGCCGTTGGTCCGCGCCAAGAATCTCGGCGCTTATCTCGGCCTGGACGAGCTCTACATCAAGAACGACACGGTGAATCACCCCACCCTGTCCTTTAAAGATCGTGTGGTCGCCGTCGCCTTGACCCGCGCCAGAGAATTGGGTTTTGAGACCGTGGCCTGCGCTTCGACCGGGAACCTGGCTAATTCGGTGTCGGCCCATGCCGCATCGGCTAATCTGCATTGTTACGTATTCATCCCCGGCGATCTCGAAGCCGCCAAAGTGCTCGGCAATCTGATCTACAAGCCGCACGTCGTCGAAGTGGAGGGCAACTACGACGACGTCAACCGGCTGTGCAGCGAAATTGCCGGTGAACACGGCTGGGCATTCGTCAATATCAACATTCGCCCCTACTATGCGGAAGGCTCCAAAACCCTCGCCTTTGAAACCGTAGAACAGCTGGGTTGGAGAACCCCCGATCAAGTCGTCATTCCAATGGCATCCGGCTCGTTGTTGACCAAAATTTGGAAGGGTCTGCATGAGCTGAAGTACGTGGGGCTGATCAATGAGGTGCAGACGAAAATCAACGGGGCCCAAGCAGAAGGGTGCTCGCCGATTTCTACTGCCTTCAAGGCCGGCCGTGACTTCTTCAAACCGGTGAAGCCGAAAACCATCGCGAAGTCACTGGCGATCGGCAACCCGGCCGACGGCTACTATGCCCTGAAGACGACCGCCGAGAGCAACGGCGCCATGGACATGGTCACCGACGAAGAAGTGGTGGAAGGCATCCAGCTGCTCGCGCAAACCGAAGGCATCTTCGCCGAAACGGCCGGCGGCGTGACCATCGGTGTGCTCAAGAAGCTGGTGAAACAAGGTCTCATCAAGAAGAACGAGATGACGGTCGCCTATATTACGGGCAATGGATTGAAGACACAGGAGGCGGTCATCGATGCCGTCGGACGGCCGACCCGCATTCAACCGAGCCTCGTCGCGTTTGAGAAAACCTTTAAACTCGGGAAAACCGGTGGTGGTGACGCATGATTAAAGTCCGTATTCCGACTCCGCTGAGACCGCTGACGAAAAACCAGGGTGAAGTCGATGTGGCCGCCGGCTCTGTTGCGGACATGGTCGACAGGCTGGAGGCGTCTTATCCAGGTATCAAGTCGCGCCTCTGCGATGACAGCGGCGAATTGCGCCGGTTCGTCAACATCTATGTCAACGAAGAAGACATCCGGTTCTTGAAGGGCAAAGACACCGTACTGAAAACCGGAGACGAAGTCTCAATCGTGCCGGCCATTGCGGGAGGCTAACTATGGCACATGTCTCACACTTGCGATTTCACGTCCGGTTTCCGGAAGACAAAGTGAAGGAGCCGATCATTTACCAGATCGGCCGTGAATACAACATCGTCACCAACGTGCGCCGCGCCGACGTGCGCGAAACCACGGGCTGGGTCGATGTCGAACTGTCCGGCGAAACGGCGGAAATCGAGCGCGCAATCGAAGGCCTACGCAAAAAAGGTTGTGTCGTCGATCCGATCGAATTGAACGTAGTGGAATGACAGGAACGTGAAGCGCACTTCGTGAAGCGTATCTCGTCAGAGGATCGCGCTTCACGCTTCACGAGCGACGAGATACGATCATTATGGAACTCACTGAATCAGAAATTCAACGCTACAGCCGGCATATCATTCTCCAGGATGTCGGCGGCAAGGGACAACTCAAGCTCAAGCGGGCGAAAGTCCTGCTGATCGGCGCGGGAGGCCTCGGCTCGCCGGCCGGACTCTATCTGGCCGCCGCAGGCATCGGCACCATTGGATTGGTCGACGGCGACGTGGTTGACCTGTCGAACCTGCAACGGCAGATCATGCACTCGACTGCCACGCTGGGCCAGCCGAAGGTCGAATCCGGAAAGAACACGCTCTCGGCCATCAATACCGAGATCACCATCAACGCCTATCACCAGTTGGTCGATGCCCAGAATATTCTCCCGCTCATTTCCCAATACAATATCGTACTCGACGGCTCGGATAACTTTACAACCCGGTTCCTGGTCAATGACGCCTGCTTCTTCGCTAAGAAGACGCTGATTTCAGCCAGCATGTTCCGGTTCGAGGGGCAGTTGACGACGATCAAGCCGCATCAAGGGTATCCCTGCTACCGCTGTCTCTATCCTGAGCCACCGCCGGCCGGCTTAGTCCCGAATTGCCAGGAGGCCGGGGTCTTGGGAGTGTTGGCCGGTACCATGGGAGTCTTGCAAGCCTCTGAAGCCATCAAGGAAGTGCTCGGCATCGGCGAAACCATTGCCGACAAGCTGTTGATCTACGACGCGCTCGACATGAAATTCCGCAAAGTGGGACGCCCCAAAGATCCGGCCTGTCCACTCTGTGGGCCGAACCCAAAGATCACAGATCTCAGCATGGACTATGCCGTCAGCTGCACGATTTGAACGTGACGCGTGAAACGCAAGACGGAAACGGACACTAGCTACCGTGGCCGACATCATCATTCCCCAGCACATTCTCGATGACATGATCGCCCACGCGCGCGAGTTGGCTCCGCATGAATGCTGCGGACTCCTGGCTGGAACGGGCAGCGTGGTGAGCCGGATCTACCGCATCAAGAACATCGTGGCGATGGAAGGCGCGCAGAATCTTTCGTCCTTCGATTCTGCCAAAGTGGCGCACTTGGAGCGGCTCTCTCCAGCTGAACGGGCGGAAATCGCCTTCGTCATGGACATGCAGGATTTTTCAACCGCCAAGAAAGATATGCGCAATAACGGCCTGGACCTGCAAGTGGTCTATCATTCCCATCCTCACGATCCGGCCAGGCCCTCTGTGACCGACATCAAGATCGCCACCGATTACGAAGAAATCTGGCCCAAGATCAACCTGCCGATTCCCGTCTATCTCCTGATTTCCCTCATGCATGCAACGCCGGATGTTCGATCCTACTGGATCAAATCCGGACAGGTCTCCACCGCTCCGTTCACCGTTCAGTGATTCCACATTTTCGCAGTTTTCTTCCCGATCATCGAATGCGATAATGCACCGCTGTTGATCCCTCTTGGAAGGAGCGGTCGTCATGCGCATTATTGTTTTCGCACTCTTCTTCAGCGCGACCTTGGTCAGTACAAGCCTTGCGGTCGAGAAAAGCTACTACAGCCCAGTCATTCACATCGACGTCGACAATCACCGCATCCTGATCTCCCAGCTCGGTGGAGTCTTCTACGTCGATGTCCCGGAAGTCGCGCGGCCCCACATGGAGAAGCTGCCGATTTCAGGACTGGTGGATTTTGTGGTGGACTGGAAAAGCGACGATCAGATGCCCGTGATTAAAACCTGGAAGGTCAAATCCGGCGAATCAACCTGCCTGTACTTCAACGGGAAAGAGTGTCAGTAGCGGGATAGATCGCGGCTTATTCGCCGCTGCCGGCCATGTCGTCGATGAGGGGGCGGTTGATGTCGGTACAACCCATGCAGATCAGGTCAAAGAGTTCATCGTGGTTGGCGACGAAGTTTTTGGCATCCACGAGTTTTTCGTTCATGACCAAGGAATGGCAGGTGTCGCAGAGCATCATCAGGCCGCGTGAGACCCCCACTGTTTTTCTTCCCGTACTTCCACTCATATGAATTAGACCGATCCTTTTTGAAGAGCCATAAGAAAATCTTCC